>Ga0194128_10000089_pt1 | contig 150757 bp, 147 predicted proteins | sample TA2KigCa65mmetaG_FD_148650 | JGI IMG/M metagenome (GOLD analysis project Ga0194128, IMG submission 148650) | Freshwater microbial communities from Lake Tanganyika, Tanzania - TA2015037 Kigoma Deep Cast 65m | ecosystem: Environmental > Aquatic > Freshwater > Lake | place: Tanzania: Lake...
GGGTTCTACCCAGACACCTATAACGACACCTTTGGCCGCTGGGCGATCTTCAAGGCGCACCTGCGCTTCCCGCTCGACGGCCTCGCCGCGCAGGTGAACTGGAATACGCTCGGGAATCGGGCGTCGATCTTCTGGGGCCTGCTTGATCCCTCGTTCCTGTTCTTCACGCACGAGGCGCGTGGCGTTGCGCCGCTCCCAATGATCATGGTGGTGTTGCTCCCACTGGGCATCATCCAGGTGCTCACGCGGGAGTCGGGGCGGCGGCGCGCGCTCGTGCTGGCGGCGGCCCTGGTGCCCGTGATCGTGAATGCGACCTTCGGCGTCGCGCGTGACCTTGGCAGCAACGTGCCGGCCATGGTGGGGCTGTCGCTGGTGGGCGCGGCCGGCGTGCAGTGGCTGGCGCGCCGGTTCAACCTACTGCCGCCGTAGCAGTGTCAGGGGCCGCTCTCCTGACAGACTCTCCGGCGCCGACACGAGCGTCCATCCGTCTCGTGGCGCAAACGCTGCGCTCTCAACGACGGCGAACGAACCCGCCGCTACGCCGTTCAACTCCGCGACGTCGCCACCGAAGCAGCGCGTCCGGCTGAGCAGGTCCTCGCGGCCATTCTTCGTGCAGTAGAACCGCCACTTGGCGCTGACGTCATAGAGCGGCGTCGGCAGGGCGACCTGCTTGACGCCGCTCAGGGCAACGGCTCGCGAGCGAAGACATCGAAAGACGGAGGCCCGCCGGGGTCGCCCGACGACAGCACCTTCCGCCACCCGGCACCGGCCGCGATTGACTGACAGTCGAGAGCGCCTGTGCCGCACACCAGCTTCGAGCCTGATGGCGCGTCCGGCGGATGACCGTCGAAGTACACAGGGTGGTCGATCAAATCCGGCCGGCCGGATGCCAGCGCATAGAACCGCCAGTATCGCCGGGCAAACGGAATGCGTTCGCTGATCAACACTGGCCGGGCCCCGTGCAGCGGCTCCCCTGCAATCACCGGCACGTACGCACCGCGGATGTTGCCGCCGAACCAGGTGCCAACGCTGTCGCGATAGCGATACGAGTAGTCGGTATGGAATCGCGCAAACTGCAGCGGGATCGACGCCAGCAGCAGCAACACCGCCAGTTGCTCCGCGCTGCGGCCGCCGAGCATCATCGCGGCGCCGATGGCGGCCACCAGCACGCCAAACGGAATCGCGAACATCAACCGGTTCATCTCAATCGCCCCCGAAGCCACTGCGGCCAGTGGCGAGAGCACAAAGCCTGCACCGATGACCCAGAACACCGGCCGGCGGCTCTTCGCGATCCAGTAGAGACCCACCGGCAGCAGGACCGCGAACGCGGCTGGAAAGAACCCGGCTTGACGTGTCGAGTTGATGAGGCTCGAATCACCAGAAATAAACAGGAACGCAGGGTCAAAGAACGACCAGAAGAGCGACACGCGGGTGCGGATACCCTCGACACTCGACACCTCCGGCGCGCTCGAAAACTCACGATAGGAGCCGACTATCTGCGCCACGCGTTCCGGATGGGCGCCATACCAGATCAGCATCGGCACCGCCGCGATTGCGAAACCGGCGATCAATGCGGCCGCACTCGATAGGCCGTGGCGCCGCAGGAGCAGCATGGCACTGGCGGCCAGGTACAACGGCATCATGATGACGCACGCCAGGTAGGTATAGAGGCCAAGGCCGAGCCAGGCTCCCGTCAGCATGCCTCGCGGGACGGTCGGCTTCTTCTCGTACTCAATCAGCGTCCACAGCCACAGCAAGATGACCGGGATGGAATACATCGGGCTCAGGGCGAGCCGCGCGCGAATGAAATGCACCGGCGTGAACGCGATCATGCCCGCGGCCATCAGGCCCAGGGGTGTGCTTCCACACAACGCCCGCACCAGCACGAACATCACGACCACATCCAGCACGCCGACCAGCGCCGTGGCATAACGCGCCGATGCTTCGCCGAACGGCGCCACCTTCAGGATGGCGGCCGTCGCATAGACGATCGCGGGATCACGACCGGCTGGAAACTCCGGCTCCGTGAAAAACACCGGCAGGAACCGGCCCGACAGGTCGCGGCCGCCCTGCGCAATCGACTGCGCTTGGAGCGCAAACTGCGCCTCGTCGTGCATGACGTGCGGGGGGACGTCGGCGAGATTCCTGGTGTACAGCCAGCCGGCAAGTACCACCAGCACGACGGCTGCGAGCACCGCTGTGGTGCGGGGAGACATGCTAGGACCGCGCCGACGCCGCTGGACTCAGCCCTTCTTCAATTCATCGATCAGCGCCTGCAGGGCTCTGGCATAGGCGGCATCGGCTTCGGCGTGCGCCTTCAGGTAATCGGCCTCGGACATCTTGTCCTCTCGCCAGCTGCCGTCAAAGCGCATGGTCTTCGTCGCGACATCGTGCGAGTCAGCGGGCCCCTGCTTCTGATCCGGCCTGGCCTTGATGCCGTCGGGCCCAAGGTCGGTGACAAAGTGCCTGGACTCGACGATCGAGGCGCTGTTGAGGTCGATGTAGACCTCGCGGTAATCCTTGCGGATCAACTTCTCGTTGACCACCGCCGGCGCGGTCGTTTTGGCCCACACCACCATCAGCTGGCCGGGGAACGCCAGCGCCCCGACAAACTCCTCCCTGGAGTCGGGCATGCGCGCGGCGATGCTTTCGAGTTTCTTCGCGCTCAGCAGCTGCGAAAGCTCCCTGGCGGGGGCGGCGGATTTGGGTTCTTGCGCGACGGCGGCGGTGGCAAACACCGCGCACAGCGCGATACCTGACAACCATGAGTCGGGGCGGTGACAGTGCATGCCCCCATTTACCACACCTTGTGCCGCCGGAGCCAATAAAGACACGGACGGCATCGAAGGCGGATCAGCCGATGAACAGCGATTCTTCCTCTTCAACCGCCGCCCGCGGCGCCGACCGGCGCCGGGACACCTCTCGCAGGCCGTTGAAGGCGTCGAAGGCGGCCTTGATGCCGGCGACAATGGCCATTCCCTGGCGGGCCGGCCCGGTGACGAACTCCTCCGCCACGGCGAGGGTGTGGTCGACGCGTTCCACGAGCTCGCCGAACACGTGGTCGACGCGTTCGATCTGCTTATTGGCCATCGAGGCCGCCCGCACGGCTTCGGTTGACAGCACCGTGAGGTTGGACACCAGTGGCTTCAGATCGCGATCGAGCTCGATGGAGATCTCCTCCACGCGCCTGACGAGGCGAATCCCGGCGATCAGGGTGAGGACCTGGACGATAGCCAGGATGACCACCGCAAACGCGATGATGCCGAGAGACAGCTCGCCGTTGGCACTCACGCCTGGTCTCCGCCCTCGCGGGCCCGCTGGAACGCCTCGCGTCCGCTATCCACTGCGCTCGCGAGGTTGTCGCGCTGGCTGCGGTAGTAATCGCGGCCCTGTTCCATGGCCTCCCGTGCCTTGGCCTTGCCCTCGCGGGCCTTCTGTCCGATGAGCTCGCGCGTCTCCTCGCCAGACGCGGGCGCGAACAGCAACGCCACCGCCGCGCCGGTGAGGGCGCCGAGTACGAATGCCACCATCACGCTGCCTGAAGAATTGTCTCTCGCCATCAGAAGATGCTCACTTTTACGTTCAGGTACTTCTTGGGGTCCTTCTTGATTGCGGCGACCAGCGCGCGAACCTCACTGATGGCCTGGTTCATGTTCTCATAGAGCTGCTTGTCTTTCAGCAGCTGGCCGGCCGTACCCTGCCCGCTGTTGAGGTCCTGCAGCACCGCGTCGAGGCGCGCCGTCATCGAATCGAGCCGCTTGTAGAGGGCGTCGTCGGTCAACAGCTTGCCGGCGGTGCCCTCGCCGCGGGCCAGCCTGCCGGTGACGCCTTCGATGTTCTCGGTGGTCGAGGTCAGGCGCGTGGCCAGCGCCGGATCGTTCAGTAGCTGCCCGATACTGCCCTCGCCGTTGCGCACCTTCGCAGTAATGGCATTCAGGTTGGCGACCGACGCGTTGAGCTCGGTATAGAGCTTGTCGTCCGTCGTCAGTCGGCCCATGGTGCCGCGTCCGTCGGCAATGGATTTTGCGACCCGTTCGGAAGCGCCGACCAGCGCCTCGAACTCGCGGTACAACGAGTCGTCTGTGAACAGCTTGCCCACCGTGCCGCGGCCCTTGCGCATGTCTTCCACCAGCCGGCGGGCCTCGTTGATGCTGGCATTCGCCTGGGTGGTCAACTGGGCGATGCTGCCTTCAGCGATGCCGGCCGGGACGTAGCCCCATTCCGGAATCGGCGTGCCGCCAAGTCCTGAGCTGATGTCCACCGCGCCTTCGCCGAGCAGCGAAATCGTGCCCAGGACCGCCAGTGAGCGGTCGGTGACCAAAGGTCGGAAGTCATCCTTCACGCTGAACACGACCTCCACACCCTGCCCCGAGAGAATGACCTCATCTACGGCGCCGACCTGTACGCCCGCAACCCTGACCGGCGAACCGGCCATCAACCCGGCGACGTTGTCGAACTTCGTCTTCAGCGAGTAGTTCTGCCAGGGGAACCCGCCGCCGCCGCCAACGGCGAAGATCAGCAGGCCCGTCATCACGAGCGCGAAGACGGCGATCACGCCGAACTTGAGTTCGGACCAGGCGAGTGAACGTGTGCGTGGCATGGCGCTCTTTCTGTTTTACGACAAAAACGTTTGCAGATAGGCATCTTTCGAGTGCCGCAGTTCCCAGGCCGACCCCTCGAAGGCCACCCGGCCTTCACGGATCATCACGAAATCCGCTTCTTCCACCTTCTGTTCGGACGCTTCCACGAGCTCGACTTCGCGGCCATTCCTGCGGGCCTCGTGCGAGGCGATATAGAAGGCATCCCGCAACTGGTGCGTGACCAGCACCGAGGTGACCTGCTGCAAATCGCGCAGCTTGACAATCTCGGTATCCACCGACAGGCACGTCATCGGGTCGAGGCCGGTCGTCGGCTCGTCGTACAACAGCACCTTCGGTCGCGTGATCATCGCGCGGGCAATGGCCACGCGCCGGCGTTGCCCGCCGGACAGCGCGGACGGCAGCTTGTCGATGTGCTCCGCCAGGCTCACGAAACCGAGGACTTCCTCAACGCGCTCGCGCACCTCGCTCAGCGACAGGTCGGAATCCTCATAGAGCTTGAACCCGACATTCTCGCCAACGGTCAGTGAGTCGAACAACGCGCCTTCCTGGAACACCATGCCCATGTGCTCGCGCACGCGCATCAACTGCGCCTCGGTCATGGTGTCGACGCGCTGCCCGAGCACCCAGATGGTGCCCGAGTCGGGCTTGAGCAGGCCGAGCATCAACTTCAGGATCGTCGACTTGCCGGCGCCGCTGGCGCCCAGGAAGATCTTGGTGTGACCGAACCTGACGTCGAAGGTGACGTCGCGCAGAATCACCTTCTCGTCGAACGCGAGAGTGACCCTGTCGAACAGCGCGACCGGCGCGTGCGCCTCGACGAGTTCGGCCGGCGGACCGGCGGTGACGTCCCTGGTCGCCATCAGAACAGGATCGAGATCAGGAACCGCGTGAGGAAGAAGTCCACGATCAGCACGACCACGGACGAAGCCACCACGGCGTTGGTGGTGGCGCGGCCCACTCCCTGCGTGCCGCCGGACGTGCGGAGGCCGACGTGGCAGCCAATCGTGACGATGACGAATCCCAGGAAAAACGGCTTGATGATGCCCATCCAGACGTCCTGGATGTAGAGGCCCTCGACCACCGAACTCCAGTAGACCCCCGACGCCACGCGCAGCTGCGTCAAGGCGATGATCCACCCGCCCAGCAAGCCGACCGCATTGGCGACCACCGTCAGGATCGGGCACATGATGAACCCGGCCAGGACGCGCGGCACGACGAGCTTGCGCACGGGATCGGTGCCCAACGCGCGAAGCGCGCTGATCTGCTCGGTCACGACCATCGAGCCGAGCTCCGCCGCAATGCCGGAGCCGACGCGTCCCGACAGCATCAGCGCCGTCAGCACCGGCCCCAGCTCCTTGATCATCGACGCGCTGATCAACCGGCCCACGAACGGACGCGCGCCGAACTGGTCGAGCGTCATGCCCGATTGCAGCGCCAGCACCGCGCCGGTGAAGAAACCGGTGAGCAACACCACCGTGAGCGAGCCGAGGCCGATGATGTCGATCTGTTCCATCACATCGCGGAAGTAGAACGGACGGCTGACCGCTGCGCGCCCGGCTGCGAAGCACAGCCGGACGTACTCCTGCACCTCCAGCAGCGCCTTCTTGACGAACTCGACGGCCCAGTTGCCGCTCATGGCAACAGTCCCAGGTCGCGAGTGCGCCATGCCGTGATCTGATCGCGCAGTGCAGCGGCCTTCTCGAAGTCCAGGTTGGCCGCGGCACCCTTCATCTGCTGATCCAGCGTCGCGATGTGCGACTCGAGCTCCGCCAGCGTGCGGAAGGCCAGCCGCGGCTCCCTCGGATCGGCGACCGTCGAGTAATCCCTGTCGTAGACGCTGCTCAAGACGTCATCAATCGCCTTGACGATGCTGGTCGGCGTAATGCCGTGTTCCTCGTTATACGCGGCCTGGCGCGCGCGCCGCCGCTCCGTTTCGCTGATGGCCGCGCGCATGGACTCGGTGGTCTTGTCGGCGTACATGATCACCCGGCCGTTGACGTTACGGGCCGCGCGACCCGAGGTCTGGATCAACGCACCGCCCGATCGCAGGAAGCCTTCCTTGTCGGCGTCGAGAATCGCCACCAGTGAGACTTCCGGCAAATCGAGGCCCTCGCGCAGCAGGTTGATGCCGACCAGGACATCGAACACGCCGCGCCGCAGATCCCGCAGAATCTCAACCCGCTCCAGGGTGTCGATGTCCGAGTGCAGGTAGCGGACCCTGACGCCCAGCTCCTGGTAATACGTGGTGAGGTCTTCCGCCATCCGCTTGGTCAGCGTCGTCACCAGCACGCGTTCCTTGCGCTCAGCGCGATCGCGGACTTCCTTCAACAGGTCGTCCACCTGGCCCTTCACGGGCCGTACCTCAATCGGCGGATCCATCAGCCCGGTCGGCCGAATCACCTGCTCGACGACCACGCCGCCCGCCTTCTGGAGTTCGTAGGGGCCGGGTGTGGCCGACACGAACACGAGCTGCCTGACGCGGGCTTCCCACTCGTCGAAATTCAACGGACGGTTATCGAGCGCAGACGGCAGGCGGAAACCATAGTCGACCAGCACTTCCTTCCGCGAACGATCGCCCTGGTACATGCCGCGGATTTGCGGCACGGTCTGGTGGCTTTCGTCCACGACCACCAGCGCGTCCGACGGCAGATAGTCGAGGAGCGTCGGCGGTGGCTGGCCGGCCTGGCGCTGCGTGAGATGCCTCGAGTAGTTCTCGATCCCATGGCAGTAGCCGATTTCCTTGATCATCTCGAGGTCGAACATTGTCCGCTGATGCAGCCGCTGGGCCTCGAGAACCTTTCCATCGCGCTCGAGCTCGCTGCGCCGGACCTCGAGCTCTTCCTTGATCGTCACGACCGCGTCCTTCAGCCGCTCGCGGCCCGTCACGAAGTGCGACTTCGGATAGACGGCCGTGCGCTCGTGTCGCTTCAGGGCCTTGCCCGTGATTGGATCGATGGACGTCAACTCGTCGATCTCGTCGCCGAACAGCCCGATCCGCAGCGCCGACTCTTCGTACGAGGGATAGACCTCGATGATGTCGCCGCGCACGCGGAAATTGCCGCGCGCGAACTCGTGATCGTTGCGCTCGTACTGGATCTCCACCAGCTTGCGCAGAATCTGATCGCGGTCCATGCGCTGCCCCTTCTCGAGCGGCAGCACCAGGCCGTAGTACGCGTCCGGCGACCCCAGGCCGTAGATGCATGACACGCTGGCGACGATGATGACATCGCGGCGCTCGAACAGCGAACGCGTTGCCGACAGCCGCATGCGATCGATCTCGTCATTGACGATCGACTCCTTCTCGATGTACGTGTCGCTGGCGGGCACGTACGCTTCGGGTTGGTAGTAGTCGTAGTAGCTGACGAAGTACTCGACGGCGTTGTCGGGAAAGAACCGCCGGAACTCCTGGAACAGCTGCGCGGCCAGGGTCTTGTTGTGCGCCATGACCAGCGTCGGCCGGTTGACGCGCGAGATCACCTGCGCCATGGTGTAGGTCTTGCCGGAGCCGGTGACACCCAGCAGCACCTGGTGCGTGTCGCCGCGATTCAGCCCGTCGAGCAGTTCGGGAACGGCATGCACCTGGTCGCCGCGTAGCTCGAAATCGGATGCGAGGTTGAAGTGATCGGAGACAGACGGCATCGGCTGCGTGTGCAGTAGCACTCCATCGTACTACGGTCCGCCTCCGCGGCACGCTCGCCGAGCCGGGCTCTTACGAGCCCGGCCGGTAGGGGCCGTAGTAGCCCTTGCGGGCGCGGACTCGAAGGTCGGAGCGTTTCAGCTTGATGTCCACCTTGCGCCACGCGCCGTCCGTCACCCGGTTCGTGGACTGATAGCCGACGTGATACTGCCCTTGCACCTCTGCCAAAACCCTATCGTAGGCGCTGTCCACGTCCTTCATGGCCGTTGGGAAGAACGCCTGGCCGCCGGTGGTCTCAACCAGCTGACGCAGTGTCATCTGCAGCTGCTGGCGCGCCGACCCCGCGTTGTCGATGAGGCCGATGGCATAGACCGTCACATCGGACGCCTTCAGCAGCGTCAGCGTGTCCGACAGCGAGAGCGCCGAGCGCGTGTCGTCGCCATCGGTGTACATCACCAGGACCTTGCGGCCGTGCTGTGAATCGGCGCCATCGAGATAGGTGCCCAGCGCGTCGTACAGCGCGGTAAAGCCGTCGGGCTTGCGCTGCCGGATCCGCTCCACCAGCCGCGGAAAGTCGCGTTGCGGATAGCGCGTCACGCGCACCTGCGCGTCGAAGTCCACCAGCGTGACGTCCTCGGCCGCCGGCAGCCTGTTCACGAACTTGATGGCGGCGCCCTGCGCCAGCTTCATGTCCTGCTGCATGCTGCCGCTGGCATCCACCAGCAGCCCCAGGTGCATCGGCGGCGCGGACCCGCCGTCACCGGGCGCGAAGAACTCGACCGACTGCGCCTTGCCGTCCTCCAGCACCTCGAAGTCATCCTTCGTCAGCCCGGCGACGACGTTGCCTTTGCGATCGGTCACCGTCACAGCGAACGTGGTGAGGTCGACGCCGGTGCGAAACACCCGCTGGTCAGGCGCGACGGCCACAAACCCGGCCAACACAGCCACGGCGGCCTTCATCACCCGCGGATTCTAGCAACTTCGCGGCCTGTGGCGCCGAAGCGCTGGGGGAGGTGGGTCTATAATTGCCGGATAGTGCGTTGTCTTGCGGTCTGTCATACGGAACCGGTCGTTCGGCTCCTCGAGGCAGTCCTGAGTCCGTCGGCCGAGCTCGCGGTCCTGGTGGAAAGCCGGGCGCTGGCCCGCAAGTTCGAGTCCTCAGAGCTCCCCGTGTCCGTCGATGAGGCGGATCGCGTCGACAGTTACGTGAAGATCGGTGTGCATCCCATGATGCCGGTCCTCATCGAAGACAACGGCCGCACCGGTTTGCGCAAGATCCTGGCGGCGGTTCGCAGCGCCGGCGGCGCGTTGATCTACGTGCTCGGCACCAGCGTTGCCGATGTGCTCAAGGCCGAATCGCTCCGCGCCGACTATCCCGAAGTCACCACCATCACGCTGGCCGAGCTCGCCGGCTCCTCGCTGCTCACCGAACTGGGCCGCTCCGTGACGCGGCAGCGCGTTCAGCAATACCAGCGCTATATGGACGATGCGGATCGCGTGCTGATTCTGACGCACAACGACCCCGACCCGGACGCCATGGCCAGCGGGCTCGCGCTGCGCACCGTCCTGCGCCGCACACGGCAAACGGCGGTGATCGGCTGCCTCGCACCCGTGACGCGGCCCGAGAACCTGCGGATGGTGAAGCTGCTCGACCTCAAAATCGAGACGATCGCGCCGGACCAGCTGAAGCACTTCGACAAGATCGCGCTGGTTGACGTGCAGCCGCACTATTTCCAGGGCCTGCTGCCCCACGTCGACCTGGTGATTGACCATCATCCCGAGCAGTCCGGCCACAACGCCGTCTTCCAAGACATCCGGCCCGGCTACGGCTCGACGGCGACAATTCTTACCGAGCATCTGCGGGCCGTCGACATGGACATCTCCGAGCGCACCGCGACGGCGATGCTGTATGCGATCAAGTCCGATACGCTGTTCTTCAACCGCCACGCCAACCGTGCCGACATCGAGGCGTTCTCGTACCTGTATCCTTTGGCCGATGCCAGCGCGATTCGGAAGATGGAGGGCGCCGAAATCACCGCCGAGCGCCTCGATTACCTGATCAAGGCGTGGCAGCACGGCCGCATGATGGATCACGTGTTCTGCTCGTTCCTCGGCGAACCGCCTCGCGAAGACTTCATCCCCTACGTTGCCGACTTCTACCTGCAGCTCGAAGAAGTGCAGTGGACGGTCATCAGCGGCGTGGTCAACGATCAGTTCGTGGTGTCGGTGAGAAACCTCGGCTACACGAAGAACGCCGGCGACTTCGTGCGGCGGTGGTTCAACGACACCGGCAGTGCCGGCGGACACCGCACCATGGCGAAGGCGGTGGTGCCGCTCGAGGCCTTCCAGGCGAAGTTCGGGACCTGCGAAGGCAGCCGCATCAACCAGCGGATGCTGGAGCTGGTGCTCGAGTTCCTGCATGAGGCAAAGGAGAAGTAGCCGGTAGCCGGATGCCGGTAGCCAGAACGACTTCCGGGTACCGGTTCCGGATACCGGCGGGGCGTGATGTGCGGCTTCGCGGGGCTCGCCAACCTCGACGGCGCCCCTGCCGACGCGAGCGTTGTGGCCGCGATGACACACCTGGTCGCGCATCGTGGTCCTGACGATCGAGGCGAGCACACGTTCTCGCTGCGCGGTCGGGGCGTTGACTGCGCCGTCGGCTTCCACCGCCTGAAGATCCTCGACCTCAGCGACCGGGGCCATCAGCCGATGGCCAGCCCATCCAGTGACGTGATCCTCGCGCTCAACGGCGAAATCTATAACGCCTTCGACTACCAGGCCGAGCTCGACGCCGCCGGCGTGTCGTTGCGCAGCCGCAGCGACGCCGAGATCGTGCTTCATCTCTACGAACGGTATGGCCTGGAAGGCTTCTTGGATCGCCTGAACGGCATGTTGGCGATGATGATCGCCGACCTGCGGCGTCACCAGATTCACCTCGTCCGCGATCACTTCGGGATCAAGCCGCTCTCCTGGACTCGCGTCGGCGCGAGCATCCTGTTTGCGTCTGAGGCCAGGGCGTTCCTCGCCCACCCCGGCTTCACCGCGGCGATTGCCGAACGTCACCTCGACGAGCAGCTCGCCTTTCGGTACGTCGCCGGAGGCGCATCGCTGTTGAAGGGCGTACACCTGCTGAGACCGGGACATCGCCTCCGGATCACGCCGGATGGCGTGACGACGACTCGGTATGCGTCGATCCCGGACGCCACAGACGCGGGCCTGACGCCCGAAGCCGCCGTGCGCGCCACCCAATTCCAGCCGGACGCCAAGTTGGCACGCTTGCGGCCGGGTGCGAACCTGGCCGCAGCCATCGAGCGCCGCCTCGACATCTTCTCCGAGGGCGGCGGCGATCACCTGTCGAACTGGCTCAACTACGAAATGCAGACGTTCCTGGTCGACGTGTTGATGCGGCAGGACAAGATGCTGATGGCCCACGGCACCGAAAACCGGGTGCCGTTCCTCGATCGCCGGATCGTCGCGTTCGCGCGCACGCTGAAGGCATCTCACCTGATCGGCGATGCCGGCAAGGCCATCGTCAAGGCACTCGCCCGCCAGGTGTTTCCGCCGGCGTTTGTCGACCGCGCGAAGGGTGCGTTCAACCTGCCGTTGTCGCAGTACTTCCGGGGCCGGCGGTTCGGTGAGTTGATGGAGGAGGCGTGGCTGCCCGGCATGAAGCGGCGCGGCCTGGTGAGCGAGACGGCGGTGCGGGCCTTGTGGCGGCGATCGCTGTCGGCGCCGGCCTTGACCGAGGTGCTGTGGATTCCCGTGGCGCTGGAGGTGTGGGCGCAGCAGTTCGTCGATGGCAGGCGGGCCTGACGGCCCGCCTCTAAGCGAGCGCGTGATCGAGGTCCGCGATCAGATCGGAGGCGTCTTCGAGGCCGATCGACAGGCGGATCATGCCCTTCGACACGCCTGCCTTCGCAAGCTCCTCGTCGGTCAGTCCGTACTGCGACGTCAGCATAGGCAGGCTGCAGATGCTCTCCACGCCTCCCAGGCTGGCCGCCCGCTTGATCACCTTCAACCTGTCGAACACGCGATAAGCGCCGTCCTTGCCGCCCCTCACGTCAATCGTCACCATACCACCGAAGCCGCTCATCTGGCCTTTCGCAATGGCGTGATCCGGGTGTGACGCGAGGCCCGGGTAGTAGATGCGCTCGATGTTGCGGTGCGACTCGAGGAACCGAGCCACCGACAGCGCGTTGGCGTTGTGCTGCAAGACGCGCAGCGGCATGGTCTTCATGCCCCGCCCGAGTGCGAACGCGGGCATCGGATCCATGATGCCGCCCAGCAACCGCCGCATTTTCGCCATGGGCGCGAGCAGCGCCGTGGCACCGGACAGCACGCCGCCGGTGACGTCGCTGTGGCCGTTGAGGTACTTCGTGCAGCTTTGCATCGACAAGTCGATGCCCATCGACAGGATCGGCTGGTTGACGGCGCTGGCAAAGGTGTTATCCATGCCCGACAGCACACCGGCCTTCCGGCAGGCCGCCGCCACGGTGCGGATATCGATGCACCGCAACGTCGGGTTGATCGGCGACTCGAACCACACCAGCTTCGTCTTCGGGCCAATCACCATCGACGGATCCTTCAGCTCGTCGATCGACACGAACCGCCTGGCGATGCCAAGTTTGGGCAGCAGGTCTTCGAGGATGTGGAAGGTGCCGCCGTAGATGGCCGAGCAGCAGATGATCTCGTCGCCGGCTTTCAGCAGGGTGATGAACGCCGTTGCGATCGCCGCCATGCCGCTGCTGAACAACAGCGCGCGCTCGGCCCCGTCCACGGCCGCCAGCTTCTGCTCCACCGCGACCACGGTGGGATTCTCGTAGCGCGAGTACAGGTAGCCGTTCAGTGTGCCTTCCTGGTACTGCTCGACGTCGGCGACCGAGGCGAACACGAAGGTGCTGGTTTCGTAGATCGGTGTGGTCAGCGAGGGGGTCTGGCCGGTATCGATCCCTTCACCGGCGTGAATCAGCTTGGTGGCCTGCTTCATGGAGGAACAGTATCCAGTAGCCGGTCGCCAGTAGCCAGAAAAAACCCGGCGTTTCTCTGGTCACCGGCTACTGACTACCGGATACTGGCTACTGACTCACCAGAAGCGCCGAGGAACGGCTCGATGAACTGCCGGTAGGTATCCTCGTATCCCCGCTCCATGAGCTCGTCGAGGGAGTGCAGCCGGTCGGACCGTTCGTCGTACGCGCCCGCCAAATCCAGTGGACGGACGGGATTGTGCGACGGTCGGATCAGGTACAGCCCCTGGAACCGATGGTGCAGGTGGCGCGCCGCATCGGAGAGCGCCGCGGCTTCGCAGGAGCCAAGCTGTTCACCGATGCGGCCGAGGCCATCGAGGCGCGCCGGCCGAAGCTCGTGCGGGCCGGGCGGCTCCGGCGTGGCCGTGACGATCATGACCTGCTCGGCGCCGGCCGCGGCGGCCTCCTCAATCAACCGGCCAATGCTCGATGGCCGATCGCTCAGGCGGTGTGTCTCGCCGCGCCAATATGAATCCGGCGCGAAGCGAACCAGGCGAGGCTCGCTGACCCCGGGCAGGCAGAGCGCCGCCGCAAGCACGTCCGCCAGAAACCCCTGGGTGCCGCTCGCCAGATCCTGGGCTTCGGCGCGGCGCAGGGCGCTCACGCTGCCCGGCGCGGGAAACAGCATCTTGCGGTACGGATCGCGCACCAGTCCGAACACCATGTCCCGGCTGGCATCGAGGTCGTGCACGACCATCAGCAATTCGCGAAAGCCTGGCTGCCCCAGGTTCTCGCCCAGCAACTCGGCGTAGCGCCGGCTGAGATCCTCCGCCGCCGGTGTCTTGATCGAGGCGCCGCCCTTCAGGAGACGCCAGACCGTTTCGGTGGCCTGCTGCACGGCGACGCCCGCATCAATCGGCGCGCCGAGCAACGAGCACAGCCGGCTCCCGGACGATCGTCGCGACAACGGCGAACGCCACCACGCGATCCAGGCGCCGAGGCCGAGGACGATCAGCGCCAGGGTGGAAAACAGCGCTGCCAGCCGAGGGATCCAGGTTGGCAGCATGGCCGGCATGAAGGCCTGATGGATGAAGTAGACAAACCCGTCCACGAATGAGGCGCCGGCCTCGAGCCCGGCCATGCCCAGCAGCAGCGAGAACGGAAAGACCACCACTCCGAGCAACAGCACGGCGGCGGGAATGGCGAGCACGATCAGCAAGGCGATCGACAACCATCGCAGGACGGTGAACGGCCACCGCCAGTGATAGAGCGTGGCGACATGGGCGGATCGCCAGAAGCCCGAGGGCTCCCAGAGCTGGGCGCCGCCATCGACGGCCGCGAGAACCGCGGCCAGCGTACCCACACCGCGGCCGCCGACCAGGTCGATCTTGACGCCCGCCTCCTGCAGCGCCCGCAGCGCGCCGGCGTGGTACGCGCCGTCCGCGCCCGTGCCGGTGAACAGCAGCGCGGTGCGTCGCTCTGGAGAATATGAATCGCGAGGCTCGGTCAAAGGTCTGCGCTCTCTGAGCCTGCTGCGGCCCTGGAAAGTCGCTCCGCGGCCCTAGTCGTCGTGGATCGTAACGAGCTTCAGTATCTCAAACTTTCGCGTGCCGTTGGGGGTCGTGACGGTGACGTCATCGCCCTCTTCCTTGTTGAGGATGGCGCGGCCGATGGGCGAGGACGTGGAAATGAGCCCCTTCTCGGCATCCGCGTCTTCCGGCATGACCAGCTGGTAGACCATCTCCTGGTCCTTCTCGCGGATGGTCACCGTCGAGCCGAAGCCGGCCTTGCCGTGCGGAATGCGGTCGAGATTCATCAGCGCGATCTCGCTCATGCGCCGCTTGAGCATGGCAATGCGCGCGTTGATGTAGGTCTGGCGCTCCTTGGCCGCCTGGTACTCGGCGTTCTCGCGCAGGTCGCCCAGCTCGCGCGCGCGCTGGATCTCCTTGGGGAGTTCCATGTGCAGCTCGCGCTCGAGGGCGTTGACCTCGTCTTCAAATCTCTTGAGAAGCTTTTCCTTCATCGCTCAAACTTCGGAGTGTAGCACAGCGTTTCTCGCCCGGCCTCTTGCCGGACATAATAATCGGGTGATTACCAGCAGGCAGCACCCTCTGGTGAAGGAGTTTCGCGAGCTGGCCCGGGCCGCAGGTCCCCTGATGCTGCTCGACGGCTGGCACCTGCTCGGTGAGGCCGCGACGGCGCGCGTCACGGTTGAGAAGATCGCCATCTGCGGGTCCCCCAGCGACCGCGAACAGTCGATCGTCGATGCCCTGCGGCGCTCGGGAGCACAGGTGGCACAGGTGTCCGGGGCGGTGTTGAACGCGTTGTCGCCGGTGGACTCCCCTTCCGGCGTGGTCGCATCGGCGCGCATTCCGGCGATGGCGTCGGCATCGGTGCTGGCGCCCGCCCCTGCGCTCGTGCTGGCGGCCGCCGGCCTGCAGGATCCCGGCAACGCCGGCGCCATCATTCGATCTGCGGCCGCGGCCGGTGCTACCGGCGTGGTACTCGATGCACTCTCGGCCGATCCGTGGAGCTGGAAGGCGCTGCGCGCCTCGATGGGCAGCGCCTTTCACCTGCCGGTGGTCCGCAGCCGCGCCCTCGGCAGCCTGGTCAAGGAGTGGAAGAACGCCGGCGTCCGCATCTTCGCCACCGTACCGCGCGGCGGCACGCCGATGTATGGGGCCGACTTCTCCGGGCCGTCCGCCGTCCTGCTCGGCGGCGAGGGCCGCGGCATTCCGGATGAGTTGCTCGCCATCGCCGACGTGCGCGTCAGCATCCCGATGCGCGGCGCGATCGAATCATTGAATGCCGCGGTGGCCGCCGCGGTCTTGCTGTATGAAGCGCAACGCCAACGGTCCGGTTGAGGCGAGGCGGACGGTCCCCCGGGAATGACATGAGTCTCTTCGACAAACAACCCGCGCCGGTCGACCCGAAGACGGTCCCGCTCGCCGAACGGATGCGTCCACGCTCGCTCGATGAGGTCATCGGCCAGGACGCACTCGTGACGCCTGGCCGTCCGTTGCGCGAGATGATCGATCGCGATCTACTTCAGTCGATCATCCTCTGGGGCCCGCCGGGTACCGGCAAGACGACGCTGGCGCGCCTGATTGCCGACCTCACCAAAGCGGAGTTCGTCGCCTTCAGCGCGGTGCTGGCCGGCATCAAGGACGTGAAGGAGGTCATGGCCGCGGCCGAACAGCGCCGCCGCCTCACCGGACGCCGCACCATTGTCTTTGTCGACGAGATCCACCGCTTCAACAAGGCGCAGCAGGATGCGTTTCTGCCCCGCGTGGAAAGCGGCGACATCGTCCTGATCGGCGCGACCACGGAGAATCCGTCGTTTGAAGTGAACGCGGCGCTGCTGTCGCGGTCGAAGGTGTTCGTCCTGAAGCCGCTCGACGAGGCTGCGATTGTTGCGATCCTGCGCACCGCGCTGACCGATGCCGAGCGCGGCCTCGGCACACTCCATCCTGAGGCAGACGACGACTCGCTGGGGGCGATGGCGCGCTTCGCCAACGGCGACGCGCGATCGGCGTTGAACCTGCTGCAGCTGACAGTGTCATCGGCGAAGCAGCCCGCCGGCCGCCCCCGCATCGATCGCACGCTGCTCGAACAGGTGCTCACCAACAAGGCGTTGCTCTACGACAAGAGCGGCGAGGAGCACTACAACCTGATGTCGGCGCTGCACAAGTCGATGCGCAATAGCGACGCGGACGCGTCGATCTACTGGCTGGCACGAATGCTCGAGGCCGGCGAAGATCCGAAATACGTCGCGCGCCGGCTGATTCGGTTTGCGTCGGAAGATATTGGCAACGCCGATCCGCAGGCTCTGGCGATCGCAGTCACTGCCAAGGACGCGGTGCACTTCATCGGCATGCCCGAAGGCAATACCGCGCTCGCCCAGGCGGTGCTGTATCTGGCCACGGCGCCGAAGAGCAACGCCGTCTACCTGGCCTATAACGCGGCGGCCGACGCCGCCAGGAACGATGTGGCGGCACCGGTGCCGCTGCACATTCGCAATGCGCCGACGAAGCTGATGAAGCAGCTCGACTACGGGAAGGGCTACCAGTACGCCCACGACCAGCCCGATGCCGTCGCGAACATGGATTGCCTGCCGGAGAACTTAAAGGGCCGGGAGTTCTACAAGCCCACGGAGTTCGGCTTTGAGAAGGAAGTAAAGAAGCGGCTCGAGTGGTGGAAAAGGAGACGACTGGATTAGTTGCTGGTTGCTGGGCATTTCCTCGCAACCAGTAACCAGCAGCCAACGACCAGCACCCGCTCTACGGCAGCGCGAACGCGTAGACGCGGCCCTTCGCGATGCCGCCCATGATCGCGATGTACTGCTTGCCGTCCAGCGCATAGCTGATCGGCGTGGCCGTGCCGCCCGCCAGCAGCTGCGTTTCCCACAGGGTCTTGCCGCTCACCGGATCGAGTGCCATGAACTTGCCGCCGCCGTTGCCGACGAAGATCAGCTGACCGGCCGTCGACAGGGCGCCGCCGGCGGGCTGAAATGGAATCCTCCACGCCTGCTTGTTGGCGATCGGGTCCCACGCCACGAAGAATCCGCCCGGCGCCGGCGCCTTCGGATCGGCCGGCGGCGGCGTCGGGATCGCTCCCGGCCCGCGGCGGAGGCCGAGGTTCCACTGCCCTTCCTTGAATTCAAACTTCTCTTCCGACGCAAACACCGAGCTCGTCTCCTGGCCCGGGTAGTAGACCAGCCGGGTGACCGGGTTGAACGCCATTGGTGGCCAATGGTGAGCGCCCACCGGAGACGGCGACAAACGCACCGGCGTGTTGCGATAGCGCGCCTCTTCGGTTTCAACCGGGCGGCCGGTGTCCTTGTCGATCGATCGCGCCCACGACGTGTAGGCAAACGGTTCGCCCGAGATCATCTTGCCGGTCACCCGGTCCAAAACGTAGAAGAAGCCGTTCTTCGGCGCCTGCATGATCACCTTGCGCGTCTGATTTCCGATCGGCAGGTCAGCCAGAATCATCGGCTGCGCCGCGTTGTAGTCCCAGTGATCGCCAGGCACCGTCTGGTAGTGCCAGACGTACTTGCCGGTGTCGGCGTTGAGCGCCACGATGGACGCGAGATACAGGTTGTCGCCACCGCCGGGACTGCGGTGGTGCGCGTTCCACGGCGAACCGTTGCCGGTGCCAAGGTAGACGTAGTTCAGTTCGGGATCGTAGGCAATACCGTCCCATGGGGTGCCACCGCCGCCGTACTTCCACCACTGGCCGTTCCACGTCTTCGCGGCCGCTGCCATCGACTCGTCTTCAAAGCCCTTCGCGGGATCGCCCGGGATGACGTACCACTTCCACGCCTGCTTGCCGGTTTGCGCGTTGTACGCGGCCAGGAATCCTCGGACGCCGTACTCCGCGCCGCCCTGCCCAATCACCACGTTGCCTTTGATGACGCGCGGCGCGCCGGTAATCGTGTAATCCGAGTTCGGCGGGGTCGTCTGCACCGACCAGAGAACCGCGCCGGTCTCGGCGTTCAGCGCGACCAGCCGGCCGTCGAGCAGGCCGACATACACCTTGCCGTCATACAGAGCGACGCCGCGATTCACGGGGCCGCAGCATGGACGCGGTCCCATGGCCGGAAATCCACCGCGGACCAGGGCCGGGTCCCACTGCCACTTGATCCGCTGCGTCCGCAGGTCGATCGCGTAGACCTGGCTCCACGTCGACGTCCCGTAGAGCACGCCGTTGAAAACCAGCGGTGTGGTCTCGAGTTTGCCCTCGGAACCCACTTCAACCGACCACGCCTCCCGAAGGCGGCTCACGTTGTTCTGGTCGATCTGCTTGAGCGGACTGTGATGAGTTTCCGCATAGTCGCGCCCGTAGCCGACCCAGTCGCCATCGGCTGGTGTCAGCAGCGTCGCGTCATCGACAACCCTCGCCTGCGGCGCCGGCGCCGCGACAACCGACAGAGAGAGTGCCACGGCAATTGCCGCGCCTGCGGCAAGCACGAACGTTTTCCCATTCAAGGACATCACGGTCTCCCAAGCGAAGATTGTAAACCAACGACGCGGCTGATGAAGACGTTCATGCCCCGCACTACTTCGCGTGGGATGTCATGTTCTCCCTCGAACGGCAGCCACGTCACGTCCATTCCTGACGCCTTCACACGCGCCTGAAAGCGCTCCATCTGCGCGAACGACAGCACGTCGTCGCCGCGTCCATGCGCGATGAAGACCGGCAGCAGCCGCCGGCCGGCGAAGTGTGCGGCCCAGGTCTCCTCGTGAACCGGCGTGCCGCCGAGCAGGATGAGTCCTGCGAGGTCGTGATCAGTGTTGAAGGCGATCTCGGCACTGACCATCGCGCCCTGGGAGAAGCCGCCGATGATGAGCGGCCCCTCCACATCCCTGACCAGGTCGAGCACCAACTGGGCAGCGACGCGGATGCCGTCGGGGTCCTGGTCGGAGAAGTCCGGAAACCGCTGCCCCGGCGGGATGTTGCCTTCGATGTCGAGCCGCCACCACCCGCGTGGCGCCGTCTGAAGCACGCGCAACGGCGCTTGCGGAAAGACCATGCGGGTCGAGCCAGGAAACTGAAACATCGGCACGAGCTGCAGCCACTGGTCGGCCCGGCCGCCGTAGCCATGAAGAAGGACAACCGTGGGCGGACCGTTGCCGCCGCGGACGATGGCCTCGAGCGGCGACGTCGGCGAGCGCAGCCACAGCAACCCGGCCCCAACTGCGACCGTCAAGGCGGCAACGAGCAGCGTGCGAAGTCGGAGCACGATCACAGTCTCAACGATGATCGGGTGGATCAGATACGGTCAAAGTTCTTCTCAATCTCACGCCTGGTGATGCGGAGCATCACCGGACGACCATGCGGGCAGACCGTTGAATAGGCGGTCGCCCGCAGCTCCTCCAGGATGTGGTGCATCTTCTCGAGCGTCAGCGGGTAGTGCGCCTTGACCGCGGCATGACAGGCGGTGGTCGCGGCAATCTGCTTCAGGGCATCCTCGATGCGCAGTCCGCGGTCGAGGCCCTCGAGGTCGTCGGCCAGCGCCCGTATCGCCGCGTCGCACTCATCCGGCGGCAACAGCGCCGGCACGGAAGAGATGCGAATGCTGTCGCCGCCAAACTCCTCGATCTCGAATCCGACACGGGCCAGCACCTCGGTCTTGGATACCAGCGCGGATCGTTCAGCAGCAGGCAGGTCAATGACAACGGGAATCAGCAGCCGCTGGCTCTCAAGCGACTCTGTCGTCAGCCTCTCCATGATGCGCTCGAACAGCACCCGCTCATGGGCCACGTGCTGATCGATGATGCACAGCCCCTCGTTGTCCATCGCGATGATGAACGTGTCGCGAAACTGGCCAAGGGCGATCATGGGACGGACGTTCGACGAAGGTTCAACATCGTTCGTCGAACGTTCGACGGCGTTCGACGGACGTTCGACATCGTTCGAGGGACGGCCGGCAGGTTTCGACCACCGTGACGGAAAGCTCCCACCGGCAAGCGCGCCCGGAATGGACGGCTGCATCGGCCGGGCCGGCAGCAGGTCGCTCGTGCGCAGCGTCAGCTCGGGCGCCGGGCCCTTCCCCAGGGCATCTCCCACTGCGCGCCTCACCAGTTCGTGCACCAGCGACTGCTCCTTGAATCGCACTTCGGCCTTGGTGGGATGGACGTTGACGTCGATCCGATCGGGCGGCACCTCGAGGAACAGGTGTACCTCGGGGCTCCGTTCCTTGTTTGTCGCCACGCTGTAGGCGTCCAGGATCGCGTGCGCGATGGTGCGGTCCTTCACGACGCGCCGGTTGACGAAGACGTGTTGCGGGCCCCGGACCGGTCCCTGCTCCGCCAGCGCGGCGATGACACCGTGGAGTCGAATGCCGCCACTCTCGCGCTCGACCGGCACCAGGTCGTGCCTGTCTCCGTAGATTTGATACAGCCGATCCGACAGGCTCGTCACCGGCGGCACGGCCATCACCTTCCGGCCGGAACTGGTGAGTGTAAAGCCGACCTCGGGATAGCCCAGCGCCAGCTGTGTCACGAACTTCGACAGCTGCGCCGCTTCCGCGGCATCCGACTTCAGGAACTTCCGGCGGGCCGGCAGGTTGTAGAAGATGTCGGCGACTTCGACCATCGTGCCTTCGGGGCTGCCGGCCTCGACCACCGACTCGATGATGCCGGCACGCACGCGAATCTCGGTGCCGCTGGCGCTGCCCCGCGCGCGCGTGCGAAGGCGGAAGTGCGACACCGACGCAATCGACGGCAGCGCCTCACCGCGGAACCCCAGCGTCACGATGGCGCCGAGATCGTCGGCGCGCGTAATCTTGCTCGTGGCATGCCGCTCGAGGGACAGCCGGGCGTCCTCCGGATCCATGCCGATGCCGTCGTCTTCCACACGAATCAGCTTCTTGCCGCCGTACTCCGCGGTGATGACGATCCGCGCAGCCTGGGCATCGATGGCGTTCTCGACCAGCTCCTTGACGACCGAGGCGGGACGCTCGACCACTTCGCCGGCGGCGATCTGGTTGGCGAGGTCGTCCGGCAGCTTGCTGATTCGGCCCACTACCAGCACCCCGACGGCGTGAACCACGCCGGTCGCGTCGACACGCTCGCGTTGTGCATGAGGTAACGAATCAATCCCCGACCTTGACGCTCAGCGCGGCCTGCGCTGCTGCGAGCCTTGCCACCGGCACGCGGTAGGGCGAACAGCTCACGTAGTCCAGGCCGACGTTGTGGAAGAAGTGTACGGACGAGGGGTCGCCGCCGTGCTCGCCACAAATGCCCAGCTTGAGATCCTTGCGGGTCGAACGGCCCTTCCTGACCGCGATGTCGACCAGCTGGCCCGTTCCCGCACCGTCGAAGCTCGCAAACGGGTCCTTCTCCAGAATCTTCTTGTCCTGGTAAATGCGCAGGAACTTGCCGACGTCGTCGCGCGAGAAACCAAACGCCATTTGCGTGAGGTCGTTGGTGCCGAACGAGAAGAACTGCGCTTCCTTCGCCACCTCGTCGGCCGTCAGCGCACCGCGCGGCACTTCGATCATGGTGCCGACGAGGTACTTGATCGTAACGCCCTTCTCTTTCATGACCTCTTCGGCGACCCGCTCGACAATCGCCTTTTGGTCGCGCAGCTCGCGAACGTCGCCGACCAGCGGAATCATGATCTCGGGCACGACCTTGAAACCTTCCTGGTTCAACTGGCAGGCGGCTTCAAGGATGGCGCGCGTCTGCATCTCCGTGATCTCGGGGTAGGTAATGCCGAGACGCACACCGCGATGGCCGAGCATGGGGTTGAACTCGTGAAGCTGCTCGACACGGGCGAGGAGCGCCTTCTTCTCGGCGAGCTCGCTGCCCTGCTGCCCCTTGGATTCCATGACGGCGATTTCCACCATCAGGTCTTCGCGCTTCGGCAGGAACTCGTGCAGCGGCGGATCGATAGTTCGGATCGTGACCGCCTCGCCCTTCATCCCCTTGAAGACACCATAGAAGTCTTCGCGCTGCATCGGCAGCAGCTCGTTGAGTGCCGCGCGCCGATCCGCCTCATTGTCCGCCAGGATCATGCGCTGGACGATGGGAATGCGGCCGTCGCCGAAGAACATGTGCTCGGTGCGGCACAGCCCAATGCCACGGGCGCCGAACCCGTAGGCAAGCTCAGCCTGATCAGGCTGGTCGGCGTTGGCGCGGACGCCGAGCCGGCGGAACTTGTCGGTCCAGGACAGCAGCGTGTTGAAGCGGCCGTAGATGGCTGAATCCGCCGCCTTCATCTTGCCGGCGACGACCTGCAGAATCTCGCTTGGCTGCGAGGCGATCTTGGCGATCTTCACGTCGCCGGTGAGACCGTCAAAGGCCACGAAATCGCCTTCCTTGACGGTCTTGCCCTTCACCGTGAAGGTCTTACCGTGTTCGTCGATGCGCAACTCACCCGCGCCGACCACCGACGGCTTACCCATCTGCCGGCCGACGACCGCTGCGTGCGACGTCATGCCGCCCGTCGCGGTGAGCACGCCCTGCGACACCCACATGCCGTGAATGTCATCCGGCACCGTCTCGCGGCGCACCAGGATGACGGGTTCGCTGCGATTCGACCACTCGACCGCGGTGTCGGCCGTGAAGACCACCTTGCCGCACGCGGCGCCGGGCGACGCCGGCAGGCCCTTGGTGACGGCCTCGTGCTGCTGCCACTCTTTTGGATCGAATCCAGGCGCGAGCAACTGCGATAGCGCTTCCGGATCGACCAGCAGCAACGCCTCCTTCGGCGTCACCAGCTTCTCCTTCACGAGGTCGGTCGCAATGACGACTGCCGCATATCCGGTGCGCTTGCCGCTGCGGGTCTGCAGCATGTACAGCGTCTCGTCCTGGATCGTGAACTCGAAATCCTGGATGTCCTTGTAGTTGCGCTCGAGCCGCGTCGTGATCTCGCGCAACTGCGTGTACGCCTTCGGCATCACGCGCTCGAGCTCGGCAATCGGCTGCGGCGTGCGAATGCCGGCGACCACGTCCTCGCCCTGGGCGTTGATCAGGAACTCACCGAAGAATTCCTTCGCGCCGGTCGCGGGATTGCGCGTGAATCCAACGCCGGTGCCCGAGCGATCGCCGGTATTGCCGAACACCATCATCTGCACGTTGACGGCGGTGCCGATCGAGTCCGGGATGTCGTAGATGCGGCGGTATTCCCTCGCGCGCGCGTTGTTCCAGGAGCGGAACACGGCGTTGCGCGCGCCGCGCAGCTGGTCCATCGGATCCTGGGGAAACTCCTTCTTCGTCTCGGCCTTGACGAGCCTCTGGTAGGCAGCCACCACTTCCCGCAACGCGGCTTCATCGAGGTCGGTGTCGAGCTTCGCGTGCCTGGCGTGCTTGACGCTGTCGAACTCGTGCTCGAACTTCGCCTTCGCAATCTCCAGAACCACGCTGCCGAACATCTGAATGAAGCGGCGATAGCTGTCGTAGGCAAAGCGGCCGTTGCCGGTCCACACCTTGAGGCCTTCGACGGTCTTGTCGTTGAGGCCGAGGTTGAGAATCGTGTCCATCATGCCGGGCATCGAGAACTTTGCGCCCGATCGCACCGACACCAGCAGCGGCTTCTGCTCCGATCCGAGCTGGGCCCCGGCGGTCTTTTCCAGCTTGCGCAACGCCACGACCATTTCGTTCTCGATGTTCAGCGGCAGCTTCGACTTGTTGGAGTAATAGATGTTGCAGGCGTCGGTGGAAATCGTGAAACCCGGCGGCACCGGCAGCTTCGCGTTGGTCATTTCGGCCAGGCCAGCGCCTTTGCCGCCGAGCGTGTCCTTCATCGACCGGTTGCCGTCAGCCTTACCCGCCCCGAAACTGTAGACGAACTTCTTTGGCCCCTTGGCGCTCTTCGAACCCTTGGCACCCTTGGAACCCCTCGACCCTTTACTCTTTGCCATTACTGCCTACTTCTCCTCAGGAACGATTTCAGACACATCGGCCAGCTGAAGGATCAACCCCTCGAGCCGCCTCAACAATCGAAGCCGCGCATCGCGCAACTTCACATCATCCGTCATGACCATGACATCGTCGAAGAACTTCGCCACCGCGGGTCCGGCCTTTGCCGCCTCGGCGAACGCCTGCCGATAGCCGGCGCCGGACGACACCGCGGCGTCAATCACAGGGGCCAGGCGAGCGACTTCACGCGCGAGCGCGACTTCGGCACCATCGACAAGCGTCCCGCCGAGCTCCGGCGCATTCGCATCGAGGTTCCTGGCGATATTCCGGACGCGCTTGAACAAGCCCGCCAGCTGCTTGAAGTCCTCCGATTCCGTGAACTCCGGCAGGGCCTCGAGCTTGCGCTTTGCAACCAGCGGGCTGACGCCGGCGGGATCGCCGTGCGTCACCGCGCGGACGTTGCGCGGGTCGTAGCCGCGCTGCTCGAGCAGGTAGCGCACCCGATCGATCATGAACGACCAGAAGGCCTCGTCCGGCTGCGCTTCGACAAGGTGCCCAAGCGTCAGGCGCAAATCCAGCCCGGTGAGCTCGGGCAGGTCCACCATTATGCGTACCACGCCTTGCGCCGCCCGCCGCAAGCCATATGGATCGCGTGATCCCGTTGGTCGTTCACCAGCTGCAAACATGCTGGTCAGCGTGTCGAGCTTGTCTGCCAACGCCACCGCCGCCCACGACACCGCGGCCTGACCAAGTTGCTCTCTGACGGGTGGCGCGGTTGGCTCCACGCCAACCGGCAGATAGTGGAAGTAGATCGCCTTCCAGACTTGCTCGGGCCGCCCGTCTGCGCGAGCGTAGATCCCGCCCATGGTGCCCTGTAGCTCGGTGAGTTCGCGCACCATGTCTGTCGCCAGGTCCGCCTTGCACAACTGCCCCGCCTCGCGCGCGAACGGCTCTGCCTGCGGCGTTTTCAAGACCTTCGATGCAATGTGGCCGGCACGCGCCGACACCCGCTCTGACTTCTGCAGGTAGGTGCCGATCTTCTTGTGGAACAGCACGCTATCAAGCCGCGCGGCGTGCTCCGCAAGGCACTGCTGGCGGTCGCTCTGGTAGAAGAACTGCGCGTCCCGCAAGCGCGCCGCCAGCACCCGTTCCATGTTGCGCGACACCACCTCGGGGTGGTCGGGCTCCATGTTCAAGACGGCCAGGAATACCGGCAGCAGCTTTCCCTGGTCGCTATTCACCGGGAAAAAGTGCTGATGGTGGATCATCGTCGTCGTCAGCACCTCCTCCGGCAGCTTCAGGAACTCGTCGCTGAACGTGCCTGACGCGACCACCGGGTACTCCACCAGGTCGGGGACCTCGTCGAGCATGCCCTGCCCAACCAGCGACCGCGCAATGCGTCCGCCGCGGCGGCGGGCCTCAGCGTCGAGCTCCCGGGCGATGCGATCGTGACGCTCGCTGCGATCGAGGATCACGAAGTGCTCGGCGAGGCGCCTGCGGTAGTCGTCGAAGTGCTTGACCTTCACGGCGCGGCCCGGCCGCCCGGTCGTGGTCAGGAACCGGTGACCATAGGTGCTGGAACCGGCGATCACCTCCTGGACGCGGGAACTCGTTGCCAGCGGCGACCGGCCGATGGAATACGGCACCACGCGGCCGCCATAGAGATACAGCAGCCATCGAATCGGGCGGCCGAACGGCAGGTCGCCCTTGCCGTCGTTCAGGATCGCATCCCAGCGCATCTGCTTCGGGAACGACATGCCGCGGAGCACCGCGGTCAACACGTCTGGCAACACGTCCACCGCCGCCTTGCCACGCTGGTGCTTGCGCACCGCGATGTATGCGCCCCTCGGCGTCGTCACTTGCTCGATCTGTTCGTCGGTGGCGCCCTGCTTCTTCACGAAACCCGCGCCGGCGGGCGTGAGCGTGCCGTCGGCCGCAAACGCCGCAGCGACCGGCGGGCCGGTGACGAGTTCTTCGAGGTCTGTCTGACGCTCCGCGATCTTCGCCGAACGTACCGTCAATCGTCGCGGTGTGCTGAAGGTCTCGATGGGCTCGTCCGTCGAGAGCCGTGCTTCCTTCAGCGTGGCCTCGAACACGTTGCCGATCTGAATCGTCAACGCCGGAAGCCAGCTTGCCGGGATTTCCTCCATCCCGATTTCGAGGAGCAGATCGCGATCCATTACGACCGCCTCCCTGATCCCTGCCCGTCGATCCCTGTTCCCTCTCCCGCGTAGGCCTGGCAGATCGTTAGCGCAAGCTGCCGCACCCGCAGGATATAGGCCATGCGCTCGGTGACACCCACGCTGCCGCTCGAATCCAGCAGGTTGAACAGATGCGAGCACTTCAGGCAATGCTCGAGCGCCGGCAGGATCAGGTTCGCTTTCAGCAACTCCTCGCCGAACTTGTAGTTCTCGTCGAACTGCTGGCGATGGAACGACGAATAGCGCTCGGCGTCGATGCCGGTCCCCTGATTGAACGCGTACTTCGACTGCTCGACTTCCTCGCGCAACCTCACCTCGCCGTAGGTCTTGCCGCCCCCCCACGCCATGTCGAACACGTTGTCGACCTTTTGCAGGAACATCGCAAGGCGTTCCATGCCATAGGTGATCTCGCAGGAGATTGGCGAGAGATCCATGCCGCCCACCTGCTGGAAGTAGGTGAACTGGGTAATCTCGGTCCCGTCGAGCATCACCTGCCAGCCAATGCCCCAGGCGCCGAGCGTCGGCGACTCCCAGTTGTCTTCTTCGAAGCGGATGTCGTGATGCCGCGGGTTGATGCCGACTGCCTCGAGGCTGTCGAGATAGATCTGCTGCACTTCATCCGGGGACGGCTTCAAGATCACCTGCAGCTGATGGTGCTTGAAGAGGCGGTTCGGGTTCTGGCCGAAGCGTCCGTCGTCCGGACGCCGCGACGGCTGGATATAGGCCACGTTCCACGGTGTCGATCCGAGCACGCGTAGCAGTGTCTCGGGATGCGAAGTGCCGGCGCCGACTTCGACGTCGAGCGGCTGCTGAATGAGACAGCCCTGCGACGCCCAGAAGTGCTGCAGTGTGAAAACCAGATCCTGAAAAGTCACGTCCTGAAGTGTCCTGTCATGGGCGCCGCAGCTCGTTCAGCACGCGAACGGACCGGGGCTCTCTGTCGAGATGCATCGCGATCAGCTTCCGATGTATCAACTCAATCTCACGCAACACGCAGCTGCTGGCGCCCAGCGTCTCAACGTCGCGCGGCGCGACCCTCCGCACGCCCTCCAGGAACGTCGCCGCGTCGCTGGAGACGGACAGCGTCGTCGGATACACGCCCTGCAGCCGCAACAACCAGCACTCGAAGTAGCGCGCCAGCGCGTCGACCGGCACACCGGCCACCAGCGCATCGAGCGCGGCGGTGCCAAGCCGGTAGAGCCGCTCGTCCGCATCGGCCTCCGCAGCCCACTCGTCGATCAACTCCGCGAAGTAGTGACTGTATCCCAGCGCTTCGGGACTCGTCGCCGACATCGGTGACCGCACCGGCTCGGCATAATTCAATCCGACCAGGTCGCGCCCTTCCTTCTCGACGTACGACACGCGCACCTCGGTCATCGGTTCGAGCGCTGCGCCAAACCGCTTGCGCGACTTTCTCGCATTGGGTGCGACGCCCCGCTTCTTGCCGCGATCCCGTGTCAGGAAGACCACGATGCGGTCCGCTTCGCCCAGCTTGTAGGTGCGAAGGACGAGGGCCTCGGCCGAATACAACGGCATGCCGTAGCTCGCTATTGTACTTGCACCAGATATCGCAGGAACACCGTCGCCAGGCCCAGGAACGAGGCAAACCCCACCACGTCCGTGAAGGTCGTGATGAACACCGACGAGGCCAGCGCCGGGTCCACCTTGAGCGCCTTCAGCCCCAGCGGTACCAGCGTGCCGGCCGTCGCCGCCACAAACAGGTTGACGACCATGGCCATGCCGAGCAGCAGACCCAGCATGGGCTCGCCCCTGAACAGCCAGGCGACGCCGGCTGCCACCAGCCCCAGCACGACACCGTTGCCGAGACCGACCACGGCTTCCTTGATGACGGCCTTCCGCGCGCTGGACCACGACAACTCTCCGAGGGCGAGCGCGCGCACCACGACGGTCAGCGTCTGGGTGGCGGCATTGCCGCCCATCCCGGCCACGATCGGCATGAAGATCGCCAGCGCCGTCACCTGCTGAATCGTCCCTTCGAACATCGCCACTACCGATGCGGCGACGAAGGCCGTCACCAGGTTGATGCCCAGCCACGGCAGCCGCTTGCGCAGCGACTCGACCGCCGGCGTGGCAATGCGCTCGTCACCCGACACGCCGGCCAGGCGCAACAGGTCTTCGGCAGCTTCGTCCTTGATGACGTCAATGACGTCGTCCACCGTGACAATGCCGACAAGCTTGTTCTCCTCATCGACAACAGGCACGGCGAGGAGGTTGTACGACGCCACCTGTCGCGCGACCTCTTCCTGGTCGGTGTCGACCCGGACGCTCGTCACCTCCGGCGTCATGATGCGCTTCAGCGGCGTCTCCGGCGACACCAGCAGCAGCCGGCGCAGCGACGTCACGCCCACAAGGTGCCGGCGCGCATCAACGACGTAGAGATAGAAGACCATTTCGACGTCGCGGGAGCCCTGCAGCGCGGTGATGGCCTCACCCACCGTCACGTCCTCGTTGAGCGCGAAGACCTGCGGGTTCATGATGCGGCCCGCGGTCTGCTCGCCGTACTCGAGCAGGCTCTCGACCTGGCCCGACTCGCGCCGGCGCATCAACTCGAGCACCTCGACCGACAGCTCCTCCGGCAGGTAATCGATCAGCGCCGCCGCATCGTCTGATGGTATTTCTTGCAGTAACTTCGCAATTTCTTCCGCGGAGCGCCCGGTCAGCAGTCTGGCGCCTGCCTCCGGGCCCATTTCGCTGACCGTTTCCATGGCCAGCCGGCTACTGCGCTCGACCAGAAGTGAAAACATTGCCTGTCGCTCGGTGTCGAGCAGCGAATCAAATACCTGCGCAAGGTCAGCAGGATGCTGTTTCTGCAGCAGGTTCAGCAGATTGGCCGTCGCGCCAATGCGGAGGAGCCGCTTGACGGAGTCGAGCACGACGTCAATTCTGCGCTGCAGAGCCATGAGATCCGCGCAATTTTACCAGCCTACCTGCGCTTTCCAGAAGGTAATCCCATCGAATCCAGCGTGCGCTCGTCGTCTCGCCACGACTCTTTGACCTTCACGTGGAGATCCAGGAACACCCTGGCGTCGAAGAACGTCTCGAGCTCTTTGCGGGCCGCGGTGCCGATTGCCTTGATGCGTGAGCCGGCCTTCCCTACCAGGATGGGCTTCTGGGTGTCGCGTTCGACGAGAATCGTACAGTAGAAGCGCATCAACCCCTTCGGGTCGGGCTCTTCGAACCTGTCCACGACCACGGCGGTCGAGAACGGCAGTTCGTCACGCGTCTGTTGCAGGACCTGCTCGCGTACGAGTTCAGCAACGAAGAAGCGCTCGGGCTGGTCGGTCAGGTAGTCTTCCGGATAGATCGGATCACCGTCGGGCAGGTGCTTCAGCAGGACCTCTTCGAGTCGGTCCACGTTGTCGCCGGTCTTTGCCGACACCGGCACGAGATCTTCGAATCCCTCATCCTGGTATTCAACCAGTCGCGGCAGCAGCGCGGGCTTGTCCACCAGGTCCGCCTTGTTGAGCACGAGGACCTTCGGCACCTTCGAGCGCCTGACGAGGTCCAGCAGGAAACGATCACCGCCACCGCTCGGTTCGCTCGCATCGACGACGAGGGCGATCGCATCCACTTCGCCCATGGTGTCGAGCGCGGTATCGACCATCCGCACGTTCAGTCGGTGTAGTGGTTTATGGATGCCTGGCGTGTCGAGGAAGACGATCTGTCCGATGGCCGGACTGCCCGACGGCCCGACAACCTGTTTGACGCCGACAATGCGATTGCGGGTGGTCTGCGGCTTATCCGAGACGATCGCGAGCTTCTGGCCGACGAGGCGATTGAGGAGCGTGGACTTGCCGGCGTTGGGCCGGCCCACCAGGGCAACGAAGCCGGACTTCATGCCGGCTGTGCGGTGTCGGTCGTCACGGGTTCGAGGCGCTTCATGCGGACCCGCGTGATGCGGCGCTGTTCCGTCTCCACGACCTCGACGTCCAGCCCATCCATCTCGAGGTGCTCACCCACCGCCGGGACGCGGCCGAGGCGCGACAGCAGGAACCCGCCCACTGTTTCGAACCCGTGCCCTTCGATGTCGACCTTCATCAGGTCCGCCATCTCTTCCACATGCACGCTGCCGCTGAACAGGAAGCTGCCGTTGCCCTCCTCGACAATCCGCTCGACCTCCACGTCGTATTCGTCACGAATCTCGCCGACGATCTCCTCGATCAGGTCTTCGACGGTGACGAGCCCCGCGGTGCCGCCGTACTCGTCGACGACGATCGCACTCTGCAGGCGCTTCCGCTGGAACTCCTTCAGCAGATCGGGCACGCGCTTGGTCTCGGGCACGAAGTGCGCCGCCCGCACGTATGGAGTAATGGGGCCGGTATGCGATGCGCCCGGTTTCAGCATCAAGTCCTTGATGAAGACGAAGCCTTGGACGTTGTCGAGCGTGTCCTTGAAGACCGGGATGCGCGAATACTGCTGGTCGCGGAACAGTGTCAGTAGCTGGGCCACCGTCGCATCGCTCTCGATCGCAATGATGTCGGGCCGCGGCGTCATCACCTCGCGGACCATGGTCTCGCGGAAGTCCGCGAGGTTGCGCAGCAGTTCGCGCGCCTGACCTTCCTGTGCCGCTTCAACGGTGTCCCCCGCTTCGGGCGCGTCACTCGCCGCCGGCGCGGAGGCCGCCTTTTCTGCCGGCGGCGGCGTGTGCGGCACATGCCCGTTGCCATTGCCATTGCCGCGTACCCCTGATGGATTGCGCCTGGCGCGGGGGGTGCCGAGCCGCAGCAACGCCGACGTCAGCGGCCGCAGCACGCCGGCGATCGCATCGAACGACGGCAGCAGCACGTCCAGGACACGCTCGGGATCCTGCCGCACGATCAGCAGCGGCATGAGATGCTCGCACGCCACGACGATGGCGACGATCGTCAGGACGAGGACCGGGAAACCGCCGGGCTCGACGCCGGTGACCCGGGCCAGCAAGGCCGCGGCAAGAATAGTGACGGCGCTGATCAGCAGCCGGACGGGAATGAACAGCCGGCGCGGATCTTCGAGGTACGGGCCCAGCGCATCATCGCGATCGGTGCGCTCGGCATGGATGCGCAGCGACAGCCGCATCAGCGCATTGAACGCTGCTGAGACGGTGCCGAGGTAGGTGACGGCACATCCCAGGAGGAACAATAGAAGTGGAGTCACCGTTTGTTGTCTGTGCCGTATGTGCCTTCGGTGGCCCGTTCGATGAGCCCCCCCGGCAGACCGGCCTTCTTCCTCAACCGTGCTTCAGCCCGCGCCATGCGGCCCTCGTCGGCGTCGTGATCGTAGCCCAGGAGGTGCAGGAGGCCGTGTAACGAAAGCACCTTCAATTCGGTGGCCAGGGAGTGCTTCGCACACTTGGCCTGCGCCGCGGCGACGCCCGCCGCAATGACGATATCCCCCAGAAAACCGCGGGAATCGGACGGGAACGACAACACGTCGGTCGCGTAGTCCTTGCCGCGGAACTGGCGGTTGAGCGATCGCATGCGCCGGTTCGACACGATGGCGATGCACAGATCGCCCTTGGCGCGGGCCGGCGCGATCCGCCTCAACCACGGCCCAAGCCCCTGTGTCTTGGCCCTGGAGGAGTCCGGGGACGTCACGCTAACGTGTAGACGGGCCGCTGCCATAAGCGTCGTAGGCTTTCACAATCGCTTGCACGAGTTTGTGGCGGACCACGTCGCGCTCGTCGAAATACACGAACGAGATGCCGTCGATCTTGCCGACCACTTCCATGGCCTGCACCAACCCCGACGTGCGCCCGCCAGGCAGATCGATCTGTGTGACGTCACCGGTGACCACCGCCTTGGAGCCGAAGCCCAAACGCGTCAGGAACATCTTCATCTGCTCGGTGGTGGTGTTCTGTGCTTCGTCCAGGATCACGAACGCGTCGTTCAGCGTGCGGCCGCGCATGAAGGCCAGCGGCGCCACTTCGATCGCGCCACGCTCCAGGTACTTCTCCGCCTTTTCGACGTCCAGCATGTCGTACAGCGCGTCGTAGAGCGGCCGCAGATACGGGTTCACCTTCTCCTGCAGATCGCCCGGCAGAAAGCCGAGCTTCTCGCCGGCCTCGACCGCCGGCCGCGCCAGGATGATGCGGCTGACCTTCTTGGCAAGCAGATAGCTCACCGCTTGCGCCATGGCGAGGTAGGTCTTGCCCGTCCCGGCGGGGCCGATGCCGAAGACGATGTCGTGCTGATCGATCGCTTCGAGATACCGCCGCTGGTTCGCCGACTTGGCGGCAATCCGACGCTTGCCGGCCGTGCGGAGCTGTCCGTCCTTCAGGAAGTGATCGCGAAGATCGACGTCCGTTTCGCCGGCCACCAGTTGCGCCGCCGTCTTGACGTCCCGGTCGGAAATCGAATGGCCCTGCTCGATCAGCTCACCCAGCTGTTCGACCAACCGCGCGACTTTCGCCGTGTTGCCCGCATCGCCTTCGACCAGGAGTTCGTGACCCTGGGTGCGGATGCGGACCTTCAGGAGGGATTCCAGTTGACGCAGGTTGTCGTCGTAGGCTCCAAACAGCGTGGAGACGCCAGCCTCGGGAACGGTGACCTTGCGCATTGACGCCGTGCTGATGCTCGTATCTCCTTGTGCTACAGCGACTTAAGAAACATGACGCGCTCCAAGCCTAGCACGTTTCCGGTCCGACAGGCTATCAGGCCACCAGCGACCGGGTCAGCGCTGCGGCTGGCATCGCTTTGCAGGCCGAGAGGTTCTGACCGGCCCACATCGCCGTGAAGTCGCCGATGCCCCCGGCTGCGATCACCGGAATTGGCACCGCGTTGACGATCTGCCGGACCAGCGCAAAGGTGCCGACCTGGTTATTGAGATCGTCCGAAAGAAACATCCCGAGATGGCCGCCGGCCTCGTATCCCTGTGCGATCACCGCATCGACGCCGTTGGCTTCGAGGTGCAACGCCTCGCTTCTCGTTGTCGCCGAGGACAGAATCTTCAAGCCCCAGCTCTTCACACGGGTCATCAGCGCCTTGGGTAGCAGCCCGAAGTGAACACTCACGACCGGCGGCTTGAATGCCCCGAGGACATCGGCGGCGGGTTCGTTGAACGGCACACGTTGGGGCCCTGGCTGGATCGATGAAGGGTCGACACCAAGCTCGGCGAAGCATGGTGCCAGCAGCCTGCGCCACTCGGCATCACGTGCCGCGGCCGGCACCGGCTGCGTCGCCGATCTTCACAAGCGAGGGCTCGTATCCGACCGGCGGATCCTTCCCGTCGTCGAGCCTGCAGCCGAAGGTGGAGAGCTGGACCTCTTCGAGCTGCAGCGTTCCGCACGAAAACAGCAGCGGCGTATCAGTGAGGTCCCTCCGGTCGTCTCTCTTCTGTCAAATATTCTTGATCGACAGTTCGCGGAGCTGCTTTGGATCCACCGTCGACGGCGCATTACACATCAAATCGACCGCCTGTGTGGTCTTTGGGAACGGGATCACTTCGCGGATCGACGTCTCGCCAGCCAGCAACGCGCAGATCCGATCCAGGCCGAGCGCCAGGCCGCCATGCGGCGGCGTGCCGTACTCAAGCGACTCGAGGAAGAAGCCGAACCGGTTCCTGGCGTCTTCGTCCGACAGGCCGAGCAGGCGGAACACCTTCGCTTGCGTTTCGCGGTCGTGGATACGAATCGAACCGCCGCCCAGCTCCCAGCCGTTGAGAATCACGTCGTAGGCCTTCGCGAGCACTTTGCCCGGATCGGATTCGAGCATGTGCAGGTCTTCTTCGCGCGGCGCCGTGAACGGATGGTTCACCGAGTCCCAGCGCTTCTCGTCGGCGTTCCAGTCGAACAACGGAAAATCGGTGAGCCAGCACAGCTCCCACTTGCCTGCGGGGACGAGGTTCTCCTTCTTCGCCACCAGCAGACGGAGCTGGCCGAGAATCTTCGACGCGTGGTCAGGCGCACCCGAGGCGAGCACCAGGAGGTCTTCCTTGTTCGCGCCGGCCGCCTCCAGTGCCTTGCGGGCGCCCTCCTCGCCAATCGCCTTCGCCGACACCTGCACGCCTTCGCCCGTGTAGCGCGTGTAGATCAGCCCGCCGGCGCCCGCCTGCTTGGCCAGGTCCACCAGCTCGTCGACCTCACGGCGTGAATACTTCGCGGCGTTGGGAATCACGAAGCCGCGCACCGTGCCGCCATGTTCGACCGCTTCGCGGAAGATGCCGAACGGCGAGGCCTTGAACAGCGGCCCGAAGTCCTGGATTTCGAGGCCGAATCGAAGATCCGGCTTGTCGGAACCGTACTTCGATATCGCCTCTGCGTACGGCATGCGCCGGAACGGGCGCCGAATCCCGACGCCAATTTCCCGGAAGCACGCCGCCAGCGCGCCTTCGACGATCTCAAACACCAGCGGCGGCGTGGCAAACGACATCTCAAGGTCCACTTGCGTGAACTCCAGCTGCCGGTCGGCGCGCAGCGCCTCATCGCGGAAGCACCGCGCGATCTGCACGTAGCGATCGAAGCCGGCAATCATCAGGATCTGCTTGAAGATCTGCGGCGACTGCGGCAGCGCGTAGAACTCGCCCGGATGCACGCGCGCCGGCACCAGAAAGTCACGCGCGCCTTCCGGCGTCGACTTGGTCAGAATCGGCGTCTCGATCTCGTAGAAGCCCTGCTCGTCGAAATACTTCCGCAGCGCCATGGTCAGGCGGTGGCGCAGGCCGATATTGTGCTGCAATTGCGGACGCCGCAGATCCAGATAGCGGTACTTCAGCCGCGTCTCCTCCGACACGTTCTGGTCCTCGGCGATCGAGAACGGCGGGGTCTTGGCCTCATTCAGGATCCGCAGCTCGCTCGCCCGCACCTCCACTTCGCCGGTCGGCAGTTCCTTGTTGATCGTGTCGTCGGAACGGCGTTCGACCTCGCCAATCACCGCGACGACGAACTCGGAACGGGCGCGCTTGGCGGTCTCGAGCAGCGCCTCGTTCCCTTCAATCACGACCTGCGTCAGACCATGACGATCGCGGATATCGAAGAACAGCAGCGAGCCCATGTCGCGCACGCGATGCACCCAGCCCAGCAGGACGGCGCCTCTGCCGACGTCGGCAGGACGGAGCGCGCCGCACGTATGAGTTCGCGCCAGGGAGCCTAGTTGCTCAGCCATGTCGAAGTATCTCTACCAGATTCGCGCGAGGCACCGATTGCTGCTCGCCAGTCTTCATATTCCTGATTGCGACGGTGCCGTTGGCCAGCTCGTCGCCGCCGATGACCGCGACGAATGGAATGCCGCGTGCCGCCGCATACTTGAATTGCCGTTCGCCCACCTTCTTGCCGTCGTCCGAGGGTGACTCCGGGTAGAGCTCGACGCGCACACCGGCCCTGCGCAGCTCGGTCGCGAACTCGAGATAGAGCGCGGTGCGATTCGCGAACCACTGCACCACCATGACCTCCGCGGGAGCCGAGACGGCCGACTCCGGAAACATCTTCCGCTCGCCCATGACGACCAGGATCCGCTCGAGCCCCAGGGAAATCCCGCTGGCGGGGATGTGCTCTCCCGAGAACATCCCGATCAAACGGTCGTACCGGCCGCCGCCGCCCATGCTGCCCGCCAGATCGGCGACGCGAATCTCGAAGATCGGACCGGTGTAGTACGACAGGCCGCGCGCCAGGCTGCGATCCAGCACCAGGTGCGGCCCCGCGCTGGTGCTCTTGCACAGCGTGAATACCTGCTGCAGCTCCGCAATTCCTGCCTTGCCGTCGTCATTGAGCACTGCAGATTGTGCCGTCATCCAGGCATCGAGATCGGCCGGGGGCGTCCCATTCAGCTGTTCGAGCAGCGTCTCTGCGACATTTGGGGCCAGCCCCCGTTCGCTCAGCTCAGTGCGGACGCCATCGATGCCGATTTTGTCGGCCTTGTCCATGATCACCAGGGCCGGCCCGTGCAGTTCGGCGGGTACCCCGGCGTGCGCCAGGACGGCATTCAGCAGCTTCCGGTGATTGATGACGATCTGAAAGTCCGTGAAGCCCAGCGCCACGAACACATCCGCGGCGGCAGACAGCAGCTCGGCCTCGACCGTCATCGACGTCGAGCCAATCGCATCGACGTCGCATTGGTAGAACTCGCGGAACCGACCCTTCTGCGGGCGATCCGCGCGCCACACCGGCTGCACCTGGTAGCGCTTGAAGAACTTCGGCAGCTTGCTGCGGTACTCGGCCACCACCCGCGCCAGCGGCACCGTCAGGTCATACCGGAGCGCGAGATCGGCCTGCCCTGTCTCGGCGCCTTCTCCGCGCTTCAGGATCTTGAAGATCAGCCGATCGCCTTCTTCGCCGTACTTGCCCTGCAGCGTCTCGAGGTTCTCAACCGACGGCGTTTCGAGCGGCTCGAAACCGTATTTCTGATACACGTCGGCAATCACGCCGATGACGAACTGCCGGCGCCGCACGTCTTCCGGCAGGAAATCGCGCATCCCGCGTGCTGGTCCGGTATTCACTTCTCACTTCTCTCTTCCACCTTCTCACTTCCAGCGTAGTCGAGCCGGTAGGCCACGTAATTGTCGGCATACCACCGAATCTCTGCGACTTCTTCGTCGGTCAGCTGACGCCTCACGGTGCCCGGACGGCCCATGACCAGCGACCTTGCGGGAATCCGCGTGCCTTCGGTAATCAGCGTGCCGGCCGCGATGACGCAGTCAGGCTCGATGTGCACGCCATTCAGCAGCACCGCACCCATGCCAATCAGCACGCGGTCCTCGATGGTCGTGCCGTGCACCACCGCTGAGTGCCCCACCGTCACGTCATCGCCGATCAGCGTCGGATGCGTGTCACGCATCACGTGCACCATGGTCAGATCCTGGATGTTCGTGCGCTTGCCGATGCGAATGTGGTTCACGTCGCCACGCAGGACCACGTTCATCCAGACGGATGATTCAGCGCCAATCTGCACGTCGCCGATCACCTGGGCGCTTTCATCGACGTACGCCGAGGCGTCAATGGTCGGCGTCACGCCTTTGAAAGGGCGAATCATATCTTCGGCAGTGTGACGCCGCGCTGGGCCTGGTACTTGCCCTTCTTGTCCTGGTACGAAATCTCGCAGGGCTCGTCGCTCTGGAAGAACAGCACCTGCGCAATGCCCTCGTTGGCGTAGATCTTGGCCGGCAGCGGCGTGGTGTTCGAGATCTCGATCGTGACGTGGCCTTCCCACTCGGGTTCGAACGGCGTCACGTTGACGATGATGCCGCAGCGGGCGTAGGTCGACTTGCCCAGGCAGACCGTCAGGACGTCCCGCGGAATACGGAAGTACTCGACCGTCGACGCCAGCGCGAACGAGTTCGGCGGGACGATGCATTCATCGGCTGTGATATCGACGAACGACCTCGGATCGAAGTGCTTCGGGTCCACCACCGTGTTGAACACGTTGGTGAACACTTTGAATTCATTGCCAACCCGGCAGTCGTAGCCGTATGACGACACACCGTACGACACGACGCCCTGGCGGACCTGGCGATCCTCAAAGGGCGCGATCATCCCGTGCTCGAGCGCCATTTTGCGAATCCACTTGTCGGCCTTGATCGCCATGAACCCTCGCAGTGAACCTTGGCCCGAACGCCCCTACAGTTCCATCCCTCGGAAAAAGTAGCCGAGCTCGAACGAGGCGGTCTCCGGAGCGTCCGACCCGTGGGTGGCGTTGTTGTCAATCGAGGCGCCGAAGTCCTTGCGAAGCGTGCCGGCCTCGGCCTTCGCCGGATCGGTGGCGCCCATCTGGTGACGCCACTTCCTGATCGCGCCGTCGGACTCGAGACACATGACCACGCAGGGGCCCGACGACATGAAATCCGTCAGGGCGCCAAAAAATGGCCGCGCTTTGTGCACGTAGTAGAAGCCTTCGGCCTCGGCCTTCGACATGTGAATCATGCGCATTGCGCGAATCTGGAAGCCGTTGGCTTCAATGCGGGCGAGGATCTTCCCGGTGACGCCGCTCTTGACCGCATCTGGCTTGATGATTGCCAAGGTTCGTTCCATAACCGATCGATTATAGCTGAGCCGCATGGTGGCGCGGCAGTTCGCGCGCCGGATAGCAGCCGAGGACCTTTACGAACGTCGTTCGTTCCGCCAGGCCGGCCAGGGCGGCCTGCATCCGCGGCGAGGCGATGTGCCCCTCGACATCGATGTAGAACACGTACTCCCACGGCGTCCCGGGCCGCGGCCGTGACTCGAGCTTGGTGACGTTCAGCCCCTCATCCGCAACGACGTTGAGGCACCGGACCAAGGCGCCGTGCTCATGCCGGGTCGAGAGCACCATCGACACCTTGGCGGCGATCCGAGGGTCGCAGTCGGCCGGTGTCGCCGACACGACCACAAAGCGCGTGTAGTTCACGGCCTGGTTGGCGATCTCGCGCTTGAGCACGGTCAGCCCGAAGTGGGCGCCGGCCTCCTCGCTCGCAATGGCGGCCTCGGTGGGGCTCTTCAGGTCGCGAACATGACGCGCGGCCAGCGCGGTGTTGGCGGCGCTGACACCTTCGCAGTCCTTCAGCGTCGACAGGAACTCGCTGCATTGTGAGAGCGCCTGCGGATGCGAGTGAATCCGCCGCAGCGACTCGACGGGCACGTCGGCCACGCCCAGCAGGCAGTGGCGGACGTCCACGATCTCCTCGCCGACCAGCGCCAGGTTGAACCTTAGGAGGAGATCGTACGACTCGTACACCGATCCAGCCGTGGTGTTCTCCATCGGCAGCACCGCGCGATCGACCCGGCCCTCGATCACCGCCTCGAGCATCTCTTTGAAGCTGCCGTAGGACTTGAAGCCGACCGGGCGCTGCGCCACCGCGAAATGCTGCAGTGCCGCCTGGTGGCCGTAAGCCCCCTCGGTGCCCTGGAACGCCACGCGCAGTTCCTGCTCCGCATCCGCGTCGCGGGCGTGCAGCACATCCTGCTGCCGCCGAACCGAGTCGTCGAGGATTTCGCGGAAGATGCGGCGCACGAACGCCGGATCGAGGCCGAGCCGCTCGCCGTAGCTCGAGCGATGCTGCAGCAAGGCCGCTTCGCGGTCGGCATCGCGCACCGGTCCGTCACCGTCGGCCTTCACCTTGGCGATCTGCCGCGCCAGCCGTGCCCGCTCGCCGAGCGCCGACACCAGCACGCCGTCGATGTCGTCGAGACTCTTCCGTAAAGTCGCAAGTTCCTGGTTGCTCATAAAAACAAACGCCGCCTCAGGTGTCCCTGGGCGGCGTTCCTTGATCCGTTGAAAGCCTGTTCTGCGCTCGGACCTAGACCCCGCCACCCACGGCACTAAAGCCGTCAATGGTAAACGGAGTGAAGGAGCGAACCAACCTCACCAGCCGCAGTATACCCGAATCCTCAAGCGTCCGGCCTTCGAGCCCTCACGCCCTCATGCTCTCGACAAGCGCCTGGCCCATGTCGGCCGGGCTCTTGACGACCGTGACACCCGCGGCCGTCAGGGCCGCCATCTTCTCGCCGGCCGTACCCTTGCCGCCGGCGATGATCGCGCCGGCATGGCCCATGCGGCGTCCCGGCGGAGCCGTCTGCCCCGCAATGAACGCGACGATCGGCTTGGTGAAGTGCCGCCTGATCCACACCGCGGCCTCTTCTTCCGCCGAGCCGCCGATTTCGCCGATCATGATCACCGCGTCGGTTTCCGGATCGTGCTGGAACAGCCCGAGCGCATCAATATGCGTTGTGCCAATCAGCGGATCGCCGCCGATGCCGATGCAGGCGCTCTGCCCCAGGCCGTGGGCTGTGAGCTGAGCGATCGCTTCATAGGTCAGCGTGCCGCTCTTCGAGACAATACCAATGCGGCCTTCCCTGCAGATGTTCGCTGGGATGATGCCGGCCTTGCCCTTGCCCGGCGAAATGATGCCCGGGCAGTTCGGACCGATCAGGCGCGTCTCCGGATGATCCTTGAGGAAGGTCATCGCCTTCAGCATGTCCATGACCGGAATGCCTTCGGTGATGCACACGACCAGCGCCACGCCGGCGTCGGCCGCTTCCATGATGGCGTCGGCCGCAAACGGCGGCGGCACGAAGATCACCGAGGCGTTGGCACCGGTCTCTCTCACCGCATCGGCCACGGTATTGAATACCGGCCAGCCCTCGTGCGTCGTGCCGCCCTTGCCGGGCGTCACGCCGCCGACCACGTTGGTGTCATACGCCTGTGCAGCCTTGGCGTGGAACGTCCCTTCACGTCCGGTGATGCCCTGGACGATCAATCGCGTGTTCCGGTCGAGGAGGACTGCCATTACTTGCCGCCTTTCGCGAGGGCTACGACTTTGTCGGCGGCCTCGCCCATCGTGTCGGCGGTCGTGAAGTTCAGCCCGCTTCCGGCCAGCATCTTCTTGCCTTCCTCGACGTTCGTGCCCTTCATGCGCATGACGATGGGGACCGGCACGCCCAGGTCCTTCACCGCGGCAATCACGCCGGCCGCGAGCACATCGCAGCGCAGGATGCCGCCGAAGATGTTGATCAACACCGCTTTCACGTTCTTGTCCATCATCAGGATGCGGAACGCGTTCTTGATCTGCTCCGCATTCGCGCCGCCGCCGACGTCCAGGAAGTTTGCCGGCTCACCCCCCGACAGCTTGATGATGTCCATCGTCGCCATCGCCAGGCCGGCGCCGTTGACCATGCAGCCGATATTGCCGTCGAGGCGGATGTAGCTCAAGGAGAACTTCGACGCCTCGACTTCCAGCGGATCTTCCTCGCTGATGTCGCGCAACTCGCCGACGTCGGCGTGCCGGTAGAGCGCGTTGTCGTCGAAGTTCATCTTGGCGTCGAGCGCGAGCAGGTCGCCGGACTTGGTGACGATCAGCGGGTTGATCTCGAGGATCGAGGCATCGGTTGCGATGAAGGCGTTGTAGAGGGCGAGCATCATCTTGACGCCCTTCTTCAGCGAGTCCCCGGTCAGGCCGAGCGCGAAGGCCAGCTTCTGCGCCTCGAACGACTGGAAGCCAGTGGCCGGGTTCACGAAGATCTTATGGATCTTCTCAGGCGTCTCTTCAGCGACCTTCTCAATCTCGACGCCGCCTTCCTTGCTCACCATCACCACGATGCGCTTGGATGACCGGTCGAGAACGATGCCCAGGTAGAGCTCGCGGTCGATGGTCAGGCCTTCTTCGACCAGCAGGCGCGACACCTTTTGCCCGTCAGGGCCCGTCTGATAGGTGACCAGTGTCTTGCCCAGCAGCTCGCGGGCGATGGTTTCGGCCTCCTGCGCTGACTTGGCGAGCTTGACGCCGCCAGCCTTACCGCGGCCGCCGGCATGAATCTGTGCCTTGACCACCGCAATGGGGCCGCCGAGCCGCTTGGCGATGTCGTGAACTTCTTCGGGAGTGAACGCCACCTCCCCGCGGGGAACCGGCACGCCGTACTTGGAGAGGACTGCTTTGGCTTGATACTCGTGAATCTTCACAAGAGGGATAGTGTACAGGCCAAGAGGCGAATGGGCCAATAGGTGAATAGCAGAACCACGGAGAGCCGCCGGCCGTAGAGACTGCTCATGAGCACTTTTCTCAAGGACCTGCGTTACGGCGTGCGGCAGTTGTGGCTAAGACCGGGCATGGCCCGGGCACGAGACTGCTGACCCGGCCCCCAACTCACCGGGCAGGTCCCATGCGCGTGACGACGCCGTTGTGAACGATCGCCAAGCCGTCCTCGAGGCCAGCCCAGACGCGGCCGGCGCCATCCTCGGCGAGGCTGCGAACGTCGTTGCCGCCCACGTCCTTCGCGCCGAACAACGACAACATGCCATCACGGTGGCGAGCCAGACCGTCACCGACTATACCCACCCAGACCGGGCCATCTGACCCCTGCATCAGTGTGCGGACATTCGCGGATGGGAGGTCGAGAAGGATGGGTGTGAACCGGACGCCGTCGAAGCGAGACAGGCCAACGAACGATCCGACCCAGAGGTATCCGTCGCCGCCGATCATCAATTCGGTGAGGGACTGGTCCGGCAGACCTTCGTCGGCGGTCCACTGCTCGACGGTGTAGCCGCGGGATGCGCCGGACAGAACCGGCCTGCCCTGTCCATACGAAAGGGTGTACGAGGCCAGCAGAACGACGGTCAGAAGCACGAGCCGGAGTAGTGTCCGTGACACGCGCATCAAGGCAATCATCGCTCGCTATTCCAGGACTGGCGAGCCTCGCCTCTGACCCGCGAGCATGTTCGATGCGGGACACCGCTTCGCTCGAGGCAGTGTTGGCTTTGCCCGGCTCCGCCGGGCGAAAGTCTTGAAGGGCCGGCCTGGAAACTTGACAGATTTGGCGGGAATCCGGCCCCTCAACACTCCAGGGCGTGTGCGGAACACCACTACTGCGAGGACGAATCGAGAGTCTCAGAACGCCAGCGTCAGTTGCAGCGCGGGGGGCGGAAGCCCCCGCGCTCCAGACGTTCTACACGCCAATCACGTCGACCAGCTCCTTCACGGCACCGGCGGACTTGTTGAACGCGGCCTGTTCTTCGGCCGTGAGCTTGATCTGCACGACCTGCTCCACACCCTTCGCGCCCAGCTTGACCGGGACGCCCACAAACAGGTTGTTGATGCCGTATTCGCCCTGAAGGTAAACGGAGCACGGCATGATCTTCTTCTGATCCTTGAGGATCGCCTCGACCATCAGTGCCGCCGATGCCCCCGGCGCATACCAGGCGCTGGTGCCCACCAGCTTGGTGATCTCGGCGCCGCCGTTAGCGGTGCGTTCGCAGATCGCCTTGATACGGTCCTCGGGCAACAATTCCGTAATCGGAATACCAGCCACGGTGGTGTATCGCGGCAGCGGCACCATGGTATCGCCGTGACCGCCAAGGACGAACGACGAGATGTTCTCGACCGACACGTTCAGCTCCATCGCGATGAAGGTGCTCATGCGGGCCGAGTCCAGCACGCCGGCCATGCCGATCACACGCTCCCGCGGGAACTTCGACAGCTTGAACACCGCCTGCGACATCGCATCGAGCGGATTGGCCACCGGGACGATGATGCAGTTCGGGGAATGCTTGACGATCTCCGCCGTCACGTCCTGCATGATCCTGTAGTTCACGTTCAACAGGTCGTCGCGGCTCATGCCCGGCTTGCGCGGCATGCCGGAGGTGATCACGACGACATCGGAGTTGGCGCTTTCGGCGAAATCCCTGGTACCCACGCCAATCACGCGCGACGCGGACCCTTCAATCGGGCACGACTCGTAGATGTCGAGCGCAACGCCTGCCGCTTTCGTATCCGCAATGTCAACCACGACCACGTCGGCGAGCTCTTTCTGCGCAATTGAACGCGCGACTGTTGCGCCAACATTTCCCGCACCGCCGACAACCGTCACTTTCCGATTCATGCATCTACTCCGTTAGGTCAGATTCCCTCGATCACACGCCGATCAACTTGCAGTTTTCCGCAGTGGCTGTGGAAAACTGTGTGGAAAAGACCGCGAGAAGACCGTGTAACGCGCGGCTTTCGGCACAAATCAGCGGATTGCACCATCCATGGTGCGCTACGCGGGCAACAAACCCGATATTATATGTGTTCTGCCAACATGCTCATTGTTGTCGCCGACGATCTTCCGAAAGCCGCACTCGAACTGCTCAAAGCCGAAGGCTGGGACGTGGATGCAAAGTCCGGCCGCCCTCCCGAGGAACTCGCCAGGGACATCGTGAGCGCCGACGCGCTCGTCGTCCGAAGCGCCACCAAGGTCACGCCGGACATCATTGCCGCCGGGAAGAACCTGAAGGCGATCGCGCGGGCAGGCACGGGTGTCGACAATGTGAACGTCGAGGCTGCCAGCGCGCGCGGCATCGTGGTGATGAACGCGCCCGGCGCCAACAGCATCAGCGTGGCGGAGCTGGCGATGGCGCAATTACTGTCGCTTGCCCGAAAGCTCCCGGCCGCCGACGCGTCGATGAAGCAAGGTAAGTGGGACAAGAAGAGCTTCCTCGGGGAAGAGGTTCGCGGCAAGCTGCTCGGACTCGCCGGACTCGGCCGCATTGGCCAGGAAGTGGCGCGCCGCGCCCAGGCGTTCGAAATGAGCGTGATCGCGCACGATCCGTTCATCTCGTCCAGTATTGCCGGCAGCCTGGGCATCGAGCTGGTCTCGCTCGAGGACCTCTGCGCGCGTGCCGACTACCTCTCGCTCCACATGCCGGCCACGCCGCAGACCCGGCACACCTTTAATGCCGAACGCCTGGCCAGGTGCAAGAAGGGCCTCAAGCTCATCAACACGGCGCGCGGCGAGTTGATCGACGAAGCCGCGCTCGCGGAAGCGATCAAGAGCGGCCACATTGGCGGAGCGGCACTCGACGTCTTTACCGCTGAACCCACTACCGATCACACGCTCCAGCAGTTGCCACAGGTCGTGGCCAGCCCGCACATCGCGGCGTCCACGAAGGAGGGCCAGGAGCTGGTGGGCGTGGAAACCGCCACCGCCCTGCGCGACTTCCTGAAGACCGGCATTATTCGTAACGCGGTCAATTTCCCGTCCGTGGCGCCCGAGGAGTATTCGAAGATCCAGCCATACATCAGGCTCGCCGAGCAGCTCGGTTCGCTCGTTGGGCAGATGGGGCCCGGCAGCATTGAGTCCCTCAGTGTCCGGTATTACGGCCAGCTTGCCGGCGACACCCACCCGCTCATTCTGAATGCGGCCCTCCTCGGCCTGTTCCGCGCCATCCTGTCCGAGGCGGTCACCGAGGTGAACGCCCGGTCGGTCGCCAAGGCCCGCGGCATCGAGCTCACCGAGTCGCACAGCGATCGGTCGCGCAACTTCGTCAGCATGCTCTCGCTGAAACTTCGCACCAGCACGGACGAACGCCACGTCGAAGGTACCGTGGTGGCCGGCCATGGCCCCCGCCTGGTCTTGCTGAATGGCGTTCCTCTCGACGCGCAACTAAAGGGAACGTCGATCTTGTTCATGAATAACGACGAACCCGGCGTGATCGGCGGAATTGGCACGATTCTTGGCAAGCATGGCGTGAATATCGCCAACTTCGCCCTGGGGCGCAGCGAAACCGGCGCGGTGGCCGCGGCGAACGTAGACGAATTGCCGGACCAGCGGATCGGTGAGCACGTAATGGATGAGATACGCGCGCTCAAGCCGGTCAAGAATGCCTGGCTGGTGCGCGTCTGAACAGGAAACCCTCGGGCTCCGGACTTCGGGCTACCGGACAGCCGGTCGAACTTTGCACAAGCCGTAGCCCGTCGCCCGTAGCCCGCCGGCTAAGGCAGCCGAATGGATTGAGCCACGCCTGCCGAATCAGCGATCGTCACCGCCGCCTCTTCGACTCGCACCACCGAGTAACCGTTGGACAGCTTATCGCCCGCCTTCACGAGCACCATGGTGCCGTTGTCGATCAGGATCGCCGTGAGGACGGCCACGCCGTTCTCGGTGTTTGACGCGATCCCTGACAAGCGAAATACCGGCATCGCAGGTGGCGGCGGCTCGAGCGCGGCCATCGGCGTCACGTCAACGGCATCCCGCAGGCCGCTGCGCGTGGCCGTGCGCTCGCCGTACACAAACGGATTGCGGCCCTTGGCGGGGACCGTTGGCCGGCTCATGAAATCGCGGAGGCGTGCGGTGCTCGGGACGGAGGTATCGGTCGATCGACCTGCGTGAAGCCGATTGACCGATCCGCGTGAGGTCTGCAGGGCCACCGGACCGCGCCGGGACACCGGCGCGTCCCTCGTAATGACAGACTGAATCCAGCCGGCGGTCGCAACCGTCGCCAGCACCAGTCCCACGGAGCGCGGCGTCAACGAGAAGTGCATGGTCGATTCTGAGCCTCCAGAATACGAGATGTTGGACGTCGAGAGAAGCGCCAGGGTCCACCGGCACCGCAATACCGTGTGGTATACTTCGCCGTGCACCCCAATTCGGTCGAGCGTCTGCCTTTTACGCTGACTGAATCGTCGGTCCTCGCCGTCATCCCCGCGAGGTACCAGGCAACCCGTCTCCCCGGAAAGATTCTCGCGGACATCGCTGGCAAGCCGATGATCGAGCACGTGTACCGGCGCGCGTCCGCCGCGGCGCGCATACACGGCGTGCTCGTGGCCACCGACGACGAGCGCATTGCCGGCGCTGTGCGGGCGTTTGGCGGCGCCGCGATCATGACGCGGACGGACCACGCCAGCGGCACCGACCGCATTGCCGAGGCCGTCAGCCAGTTGCCCTGCGGCATCGTGGTCAATGTCCAGGGCGATGAGCCGCTGCTGGAGCCCGGCGTCATCGACGCCGTGGTGGAACCGCTGCTCAATGACAGTTCCGTCGAAATGAGCACGGTGTCGCGGCCCTTCAGGAACCGCGAAGAGTTCGAAAACCCCAACGTCGTCAAGGTCGTGACCAATGACTTCGGCAATGCGATGTATTTTTCCCGGGCCCTGATCCCCGGATCGGCACACGTCGGCTTGTACGCATATCGGCGGCAGACGCTGTTGCGGTTAGCGGCGACCCCTGCCGCCGGCATCGAGCTCGACGAGCGCCTCGAGCAGCTCCGGGCGCTGGTCAGCGGCATCGACATCCGCGTCGTCCCCACCCCTCACATGGTGGCCGGCGTGGACACTCCGGAAGATCTCGAACGCGTTCGCGCCATGTTCCCTGCTGCGGGACTAGTAGCTTCGATTCGGACATAACCGATGGAAAACACCGTGCGTCAGACCAAATACATCTTCGTCACCGGCGGCGTGGTCTCGTCGCTTGGCAAAGGCCTGGCCGCTGCCTCGATCGGCGCCCTGCTCGAAGGCCACGGCTACAAAGTCAGCCTGCAGAAATTCGATCCGTACATCAACGTCGATCCGGGCACGATGAGCCCGTATCAGCACGGCGAGGTCTACGTGACCGACGATGGGGCCGAGACGGACCTGGATTTGGGGCATTACGAGCGCTTCACGAGCATGACCGCGACGCGCAACAGCAACTGGACCACCGGAAAGATCTACATGTCGGTGATCCAGAAGGAGCGGCGCGGCGATTACCTCGGCCGCACCGTGCAGGTGATTCCGCACATCACCAACGAGATCAAGGACTGCATCCGCCAGGCGGGCCGCGATGCCGAGGTCGTGCTGGTTGAAATCGGCGGCACGGTCGGCGACATCGAGAGCCTGCCCTTCCTCGAGGCGATTCGCCAGTTCCGTCAGGATGTCGGCAGGGAAAACACCATCTATGTGCACCTGACGCTGGTGCCGTACATCGGAGCCGCCGGCGAGTTGAAGACCAAGCCCACGCAGCACAGCGTGCGCGACTTGCGGTCGATTGGAATCCAGCCCGACATCCTGCTGTGCCGCACCGATCGCATCCTGGCGCGCGATATCAAGCAGAAGATCGCGTTGTTCTGCGACGTCAACGAGGAGGCGGTCATCACGGCCCGCGACGTGCAGACGATCTATGAGGTGCCGCTCGCCCTGCGCGACGAGGGCCTGGACTCAGTGCTCCTCGACTACCTGCACCTGCCGCCGAATGAGTCGCGGATGCAGCCGTGGGAACAGCTGGTGCACGGCATCAAGAACCCGCAGGACGAGCTGACCATTCACGTGGTCGGCAAGTACACCGGCTACGAGGACTCGTACAAGTCGCTGAACGAGGCGCTGTATCACGGCGGCTTTGCGAACCACGCCCGCATCAACATTCAGTGGGTCGAGTCGGAGGCGCTCGAACAGGAGGGCGGCTCGCAGCTGCTCGACGGCTCGGTGGGCATCCTGGTGCCCGGCGGGTTCGGATCGCGCGGTACGCGCGGGATGATGAAAGCGTCGGAGTACGCGCGCACGCGCCGCATCCCGTTCTTCGGGATCTGCTACGGCTTCCAGTGGGCAACCGTGGAATACGCTCGGAACGTGTGCGGGCTGGATGGCGCTGATTCCACCGAGGTCGATGAGGCCGCGCTGCACAAGGTGATCTACAAGCTGCGCGATCTGCTCGGCGTCGACGACCTCGGCGGCACCATGCGGCTTGGCCGATACGCCTGCGAGTTGGCGCCGAACTCCCTGGCCCGTAAGATCTACGGCACCGACCTGATCTATGAACGGCATCGCCACCGCTTCGAGTTCAACTGCCTCTACGAGCAGGCGCTGGCCGACAAGGGCATGAGGATTTCAGGCCGATCGCCGGACGGCAAGTTCGTGGAGATCGCGGAGCTGCCCGGCCATCCGTGGTTCGTCGCGGTGCAGTTCCACCCGGAATTCCAGTCGCGGCCGCTGAAGCCTCATCCCCTGTTCGCCAGTTTCGTGGAAGCCGCCCGGCTGCTGAAGAACGGGCCACAGATGGCGCAAATTGCCCAGAAGAAGGCCACCGCCTAGTGACGGTCCGCACCGTACGCGCCGGAGCTGTATCCCTCGGAACGGGCCATCCGCTGGCGTTCGTCCTCGGGCCCTGCGTGATCGAAAGCACGCAGCACGCGATCGACACCGCGAAGGCGCTCAAGCAGATCGCCGCCGCTGTCGGCGTCCCCATGGTGTTCAAGGCGTCGTTCGACAAGGCCAATCGCACCTCGATCGCCTCGTTCCGCGGCCCCGGTCTTGAAGAAGGCCTGCGCGTGCTGGCCAAGGTGAAGGCGCTGACCGGGCTGCCGATCCTCACAGACATTCACGACGCGTCGCAGGCGGCGCCGGCCGCGGCGATCGCCGACGTGTTGCAGATCCCGGCGTTTCTATCGCGCCAGACGGACCTGATCGTGGCCGCCGCGAAGACCGGCAAGGCGATCAATCTCAAGAAGGGCCAGTTCCTCGCACCCAGGGACATGAAGCACGCCATTGCCAAGGTCACCGACTCCGGCAACAGCCAGGTGATCGTCACCGAGCGTGGCGTGTCGTTCGGTTACAACAACCTGGTGGTCGATCCGCGCGCCTTCCCCATGCTGCGGGCGTTTGGCTACCCGGTGATCTTCGACGTCACGCACAGCCTGCAGCTGCCCGGGGCCGGAGACGGTGTCACGGCGGGACTGGCGGAGTACATCGAGCCGCTGGCTCAGGCCGGTGTAGCGGCAGGCGTGGATGGCGTGTTCATGGAAGTACACGAAGAGCCCAGCCGGGCCAGGAGCGATGCGGCCAATGCCCTCCGACTCGATCGCCTTGAGCCCCTGCTCCGCCGGCTGGTCGCGCTTGATAAGATCGTGAAAGATGCCTAGTCACGCGATCGCCCACCCCGCCGATGCCTGACCTGTCCCTGGCCCGCAAGGTCCTGCAGACCGAAGCGGCCGCGGTGTCGGCGCTTGCCGATCGGCTGGACGATCGCTTCGTGCGCGCCGTGGACCTGGTCCGCCACTGCCAGGGCCGCGTGATTGTCACCGGCATGGGCAAGTCCGGCATCGTCTGCCGGAAGATCGCCGCGACGCTCGCCAGCACCGGCACGCCCGCCTTCTTCCTGCATCCCGCTGAAGCCGTTCACGGTGATCTCGGCGTCATCCAGGCAGACGACGTGGTGATCGCGATGTCGTACAGCGGCGAAACCGAAGAACTGACGCGAGTGCTTGAAACGCTCAAGCGAATCGGTGCCCCACTCATTGCGCTGACCGGTGCCCTCCATTCGACGCTGGCACTGGCGGCCAACGTCGCTCTGGACTGCAGTGTCTCGGAAGAAGCCTGCCCGATGAACCTCGTCCCGACGGCGAGCACCACGGCGGCCCTCGCCATGGGCGACGCGTTGGCGATGACCGTGCTGGTTGCCAAGGGCTTCAAACCCGAGGATTTTGCGAACCTGCACCCCGCCGGAAAGCTCGGCAAGCGGTTGATGCGGGTCGATCAGCTGATGAAGGGCGGCGACCAGCTGCCGGTCGTGCAGCTGCACACGCCGATGCGCGACGTGATCTACGAGATGTCCCGCAAAGGCCTTGGCATGACCTGCGTGGTCGAAAAGGATGGGCGCCTGGCCGGCATCATCACCGACGGCGACCTGCGGCGGAAGATGGCGGCGATGCAGAACCTGCTCGAGCTGACGGCGCGCGACTGGATGACCGCGAATCCCGTCACCATCGCGCAGACGACGCTGGCGGCCGAGGCGCTGGCGCTGATGGAACAGCGCAAGATCACCTCGATCGTCGTGATCGACGCCGGCCGTCGCGTGGCCGGTGTCGTACACCTCCACGATCTCTGGCGGACCGGGATGGTATGAGCCACCGAGGGCGCGGGCCGCACCGATGAACGTCGGCGAATCGCTTCCGTTTCTCGCAGCGCTCGTCACACTGCTGCTCGGCCTCGCCATCGGCAAGGCCTGGGAGCGCTACAAACTGCGCGACGGCAAATGGATCGACCGGCGGCGCGCCCGTGACTCGCACCACTACGTGCTTGGGCTCAACTTCCTGGTCTCGAACCAGATTGACCTCGCCATCGAAGAGCTGAGCCGCGCCGCCCGTGTCGACAGCGACGCGCTCGAGATTCACCTGATTCTCGGCAACGTGCATCGCGAGCGCGGACAGGTGGCCCGCGCCATCCAGGTGCACCAGGCGTTGTTGCAGCGCGCCAAGCTGACCAAGGTCGAGCACGCCTACATCCTGCTGTGCCTGGGCCTGGACTTCAAACGGGGCGGCTTCGTGGATCGCGCGCTGGCCGCCTTCAACGAAGTGATCCGCATGGATCCGACCAACCAGTACGCGCTGCTGTATCTCGAGAAGCTGCACGAGGAGCAGCACCAGTGGGCCGACGCGCACCGGATCCGCACGCAGCTGGTCGACCTGAGCGGCCCGGACACCCAGCCTCGCAACCAGGCGATTCTCGGCTTCCTCGAGAACGAACTCGGCAAGGAAGCCTTGAGCGTCGGCGATCGTGGACGCGCCCAGCGGCATTTCCAGGCGGCCATCGAGCAGGAGCAGGACACGACGCCCGCGTATCTCAATCTGGGCGACGTGCGTTTCATTCAGGGCGATCTGCAGGGCGCCGAGGCCGCGTGGGACGGACTCATCGCCCGATCTCCTGAACGGGCCTACCTCACGTTCGAACGGCTCGAGCGCCTCTACGAGCAGCTGGCGCAGCCACACCGCTTTGAGGAACGCTGCGCGAAGCTGATCGCCGCCAACTCACAGGACTGGCGCGCGCGGCTCGCGATGGGCCGGCACATGGCCGCCCGCGGCAAGGATGCGGACGCCTTCGAATTCCTGCTGGCGGCACTCGAGCAGAACCCGCACGGGCTCACCGTCCACCAGGCGGTCTGGAACGTGCTGCTGAAGCTCGACCTCAATCGCGCTCTCGTGCAGCGTTACATCGAAGCGGCCCGGTCGTCGGTGTTCTTCCTCGACCCGCATGTCTGCACCAAGTGCCACTACCGCAGCACGGATCTGCTCTGGCAGTGCCCGCACTGCCATGAATGGAACTCGTTCGTGGAAGAGCGCATCGCACCGGCCAAAGAGGCCACGGTGGACATGTGACGCTCGTGTCACCCTGATTTCTGCTTGCTCTTGAGCGAAGCGATCAACGCGTCGACCTGCGCGTTGGTCGCTTCGAAACTGCCGTCGTTGTTGATCACGTGGGTCGCCTTCTTGACCTTTTGCTCGATCGGCAATTGCGCAGCGAGGCGCTTCTCGGCGTCTTCCCTCGACAGCTTGTTGCGTTCCATCAGGCGCTGCAGCTGCATGGCTCGCGGACACGCCACCACCACGATCGCGTCGAACTCCTTCTCGCGCCCGGTCTCGAAGACCAGCGGGATGTCGGCGACGGCGAACGGCGTTCGCTTGGGAAGCGCGCTGAAGAACTCGTTGATCGCCCTGATCACGGCCGGGTGCACGATGGCCTCGAGATCGAGCCGCGCGCGCTTGTCCTTGAAGACGATTTGCGCAATGCGAATGCGGTCCATGGTGCCGTCGCGACGCACCGCATCCGGCCCGAACCGCTTGCGGATCGCCGCCAGTGCCGGCGTGCCGGGCAACACGACTTCGCGAGCCAGCAAATCGGCGTCCACGACGGGAGCGCCGGCCTCCCGAAACCGGCCGGCGACATAGCTCTTGCCTGTCGCAATGCCGCCGGTGAGCGCAATCTTCCGAATCACATCGCCACCTTTCGCGCCGCCCTGAGTTCCGCCGCGGTCACGGTGTTCTTCAGCACCATCGCGACGGTGATGGGACCAATCCCGCCGGGCACCGGCGTCAACGCGCCGGCCACGGCATCCACGTCCGGATGCACGTCGCCCACCAGCACGCTGCCCCTCTCGGCGAACTGCGCGCGCTGGCGGCTGCCCTCAGGGAAAATTCTCTCGACCTCGGCCTGGGCCGTCAATGCGTTGATACCGACGTCAATGACCGTCGCTCCCGGCTTGATGTAATCAGCGGTCACGAACACGGGCCGGCCGATGGCGGCAACCAGGATGTCTGCAGTCCTGGCGACGGCGGCGACATCTGGCGTCCTCGAGTGGCATACGGTCACGGTGGCGTCGCGGTGCAGCAGCAGCAGGGCCATGGGCTTCCCGACGATGTCGCTACGTCCCAGGACGACGGCGTGCTTACCGCGCAGTTGAATCCCCTCCCGTTCCAGCAGCTCGATGCAGCCCGCGGGCGTGCACGCCACCGGGGCCGGGCGCTTCTGGACCAGGAGGCCAACGTTGCAGGGATGGAATCCGTCCACGTCTTTAGACGGATCGACCGCGTCGAAGACGCGTGTTTCAGCCTCCGCGCCCATGCCCTCGGGCAATGGCGACTGCACCAGGATGCCGTCAATCGCGTCATCGGCGTTCAACCGCCGAACCAGTGCGAGCGCCTCGTCTGCTGACGCCGAGGCGTCCAGCCGGAACAGCACCCCTCGGCAACCAGCCTCGTTGACGGTCTTGATCTTGTTGCGAACGTAGACTTCGGACGCAGGGTTGTGACCGGCCAGCACCACGCCAAGCCCGGGTGGGCGGCCGTATCGCTGCTGGAACAACGCAATGCGCGGCGCGACATCCTCCCGGATGCGCGCCGCGCACGCCACACCGTCGAGCCTTCGGGCTATGCCTTCTCTCCAGTGGTTTTGGTCAGGACGAAGCCGACCGCCCAGACCGCAACCGACACGCCCAGGAAGCGCAAGCCGAACGCGTCGGCTTCTTCGGCCGTGACGTTGATCTCGGACCACTTCGCGGTGGTCTCGTTGGTGATGCCGAGCTCAGTCATGAAGCCGAGCACCGCAATGCAGGCCGCGTTGAAGATCAGCAGCAGGCCGAATGTCGTGATGAAGTTCGCCAGGCTCTGCATTGGCGTCCGCGCGTTGTGCTCCTTCTGGTTCACGAGCGGGCTATGCGTGCGTCCGTAGACCCAGTAGATGATCATGCCGAGGTCGAGCCACAGCAGGAAGCGCACCCAGGTCAGGACTGGCAGGCTCAACATCAGGTACGCGCACGACAGGATGCCCAGGACAGGGAACACCGCGCCGAACGGCACCCGGAACGGGCGTTTGGCTTCCGGCCGCTTGGCGCGCAGCACCAGCACCGCCGCGCACACCACCACGAACGCAAATAGTGTGCCGATGCTGGTCATTTCGCCGACGACCTGGATCTGCGTCAGGCCGGCGACGAGCGCCACGATGACGCAGGTGATGATGGTCGTGATGTAGGGCGTACCGAACTTCGGGTGGACCTTGCTGACGGCCGGCGGCAGCAGGCGATCGCGGCTCATCGAGAAGAAGATGCGCGGCTGGGACATCAGCATGACGAGCAGCACGGACGTGATACCTGCCACGGCGCCCGCGGACACCAGGCCGGCCGCCCAATCCTGCCCAATGAACGCCAGGGCGTATGCCACGGGCGCGTTCAGGAATTTGACCGACTCATCCTGCGCCACCATGCTCACGCCGGGCAACGACGCTTCGCTGGCGCGAAATTCAATGACCGGCACGATGCCGCTGAGCACCGCGCCCACGGCCAGATACAACACCGTGCAGATGACCAGCGAGGCGATGATGCCAATCGGCAAGTCGCGCTGCGGATTCTTGGCTTCTTCGGCGGTCGTTGAGACCGCGTCGAAGCCGATGTACGCGAAGAACACGACCGCCGCTGCGGCCATGATGCCCGGCCACCCGTACGGCGTAAATGGCGTCCAGTTGTCAGGCTCGACGTAGCTGACACCGGCCGCAAGGAAGAACAGCACCGCGGCGACCTTGATGGCCACCATCACGGCATTGAAGCGTGCCGATTCTCTGACGCCTATCACCAGCAGGATCATGATCAACAACACGATGATCACGGCCGGCAGGTTGATGATGCCCGCGGGGGGCGCGGCGGCCAGTGCCGCCGGCAGCTCGATGCCGAAGCCGGCCAGCAGCCGCTGCATGTAGCCGCTCCAACCGATGGCCACGGTCATGGAACCCACCGCGTATTCGAGGATCAAGTCCCAGCCGATCATCCACGCCACCAGCTCGCCGAGCGTGGCGTAGGCGTAGGTGTAGGCGCTGCCGGCAATCGGGATCATCGACGCGAACTCGGCGTAACAGAGCGCCGCAAACGCGCACGCCAAGCCGGCCGCGAGATACGACATCGTGATTGCCGGGCCGGCCTGGTTTGCCGCGGCCGTGCCGGTGAGCACGAAAATGCCGGTGCCAATAATGGCGCCGATGCCCAGCAGGGTCAGGTCCCATGCAGACAGGCTGCGCCTGAGCGCCTTTCCTCCATGCTCGACGTCGCCGACGAGTTGCTCGATCGACTTGGTCTTGAACAGATTCGAATCCATTCACCCTCCCAGATGTCGTACCGCTGGCAAACCCCGGCATTATACGGGGGATCCGAAGGATTTATTCGAGAATGCGCAGGAATGCGCGGCAGCGCGCTTCCGGATCGCCCGTCAGGAGATCGCTAATCACGGCCACCGATGCGGCACCGGCGCCAATGACCGACACGGCATTCTCCATGCTGATTCCGCCAATCGCCACCACCGGCCGCCCGCGCTGCCGGGCGGCAAGGGCGGCCTGCGACACGACGCGCAGGCCCACCGCGCTGTAGCCGGTGTCCTTCGTGCCGGTTCCGAACGTGGGGCCAATCGCGATGTAGGAAATGGGCTGTTCCAGAGCCGCGTCCCACTGCGCCTGGGAATGCGTGGAGAGACCGAGAATCGCGTCCGGGCCGACGACCGCGCGTGCATCAGCAGCCGACAAGTCCGTCTGCCCGACGTGCACGCCGTGTGCGCCAGACAGCCGCGCCACGTCTGCCCGGTCGTTGATGATGATGCGGGCGCCGGCGGCGTTCCCCGCGTCGACCACCAGCGTCGCGAGTTCGAGAAACGCGCCGCTCGCCATGCGCTTGCACCGCAGCTGAATCAGCCGGGCTCCAGCGGCGAGAAATGCGCGCGCGACATCAAGTGGCGCGCGTCCACTGCGCAGGCACGCCTCGTCATCGACGATGGCGTATAACCTAGGCGGATTCGGCCAGGGGCTGGGTCTTGGGCTTGGGGGCAAAGCGCTCCATGAAGTGCGTGCTCAGGCGCCCCGCGATGAAGTCGGGCTCGTTCAGAATCTTCAAGTGCATCGGGATGGTGGTGCGAATTCCCTCCACGACTGACATCTCGAGCACGCGCTTCATCCGCGCGATGGACTCCTGCCGATCGCGGCCGTGCACGATGACCTTGGCCACCATCGAGTCATAGTGGGGAGAAATCAGGCACTCGGAGTGCGCCGCGGTGTCGACCCGCACGCCGGGTCCACCCGGAATGCTGAAGGCATGAACCGTGCCCGGCGACGGCACGAAGGTCTCGGGGTCTTCGGCGTTCACGCGGCACTCGAGCGCGTGGCCTGTAAAGGTCACCTCGCTCTGCTTGAAGCCCAGTCGCGCGCCCGCCGCAATGCGGATCTGTTCCTTGACGATGTCGATGCCGGTCACCATTTCGGTCACCGGATGCTCCACCTGGACGCGGGTGTTGACTTCCATGAAATAGAAGTTGCCCTTGTCGTCCATCAGGAATTCGAAGGTGCCGGCGTTGGTGTACTGCACGGCCCTGGCCGCGTCCACGACCACGCTGCCCATCTTCCGGCGGACCTTTTCGGACACCGCCACCGACGGCGATTCCTCGATCAGCTTCTGGTGGCGCCGCTGGATGGAGCACTCGCGCTCGCCCAGGTGGACGACGTTGCCGTGATGATCGCCGAGGATCTGGAACTCGATGTGGCGCGGTGACTCGAGATACTTCTCGAGGTAGACGTCGCCGACGCCGAAGGCCGACTCCGCCTCGCGCTGCGCGGTCCTGAATGCATGCGGCAGGTCCGCCGGCATCTTGACGATGCGCATGCCGCGGCCGCCGCCGCCGGCCACGGCCTTGATGATCACCGGGTAGCCGATCTGCTGCGCGATCTTGATGGCGCGCTCTTCACTCTCGACCGGACCGTCGCTGCCCGGCAGCATCGGCACGCCGGCCTTCTTCATCGCGCGCCGCGCCTTGGCCTTGTCGCCAAGCAGGCGAATCACGCTCGGATCGGGACCGATGAAGCGGATGTGGCAGGCTTCGCACACTTCGGCAAGATAGGCACTCTCCGAAAGGAACCCGTAGCCGGGGTGCAAGGCGTCGGCGCCGGTGATTTCGGCGGCGCTGATGATCGCCGGCACGTTCAAGTAGCTGTCGCCGCTGCGGGGCGGGCCAACGCAGATGTCCTCGTCCGCGAAACGGACATGCAACGAATTCTCGTCGGCTTCCGAATAGACGGCAACGGTCTTGATGCCCAGTTCGCGGCACGCAAAGATGACGCGCAGCGCAATCTCTCCACGATTCGCCACCAGGATTTTCTTGAACATGGCTAGTTTGAGGGCTTGATGGCGAAGAGCCGCTCGCCATACTGCACCGGCTGGCCGTTCTCGATGTAGATGCTGGTGATTTCCCCGTCGTATTCGGAGTCGATCTCGTTCATCAACTTCATGGCTTCGATGATGCAGAGCACCTGGCCCTTGCGGACCGTATCGCCCACCGAGACCAACGGCTTGGCGCCGGGTTCGGTCGCCCGGTAGAAGGTGCCCACAATCGGCGACTTCACGATCCCCAGCTCACCACCGTCGTCGCTGGCCGGGGCGGTGTCCTGGGCCGGCTGCGCGGCCGGAGCGGCCGGAGCCGAGGCGGCGGGCGACGCCGCAGAGGCAACGGCAGGCACTGCCACCACGTGGTGGTTCGCGGACCCGCTCTTGATGCGGACCTTCACGCCGTCCTGTTCCAGCTCGAATTCACTCAGGTCGTGACCCTTGATGAATTCGACCAGCTGCTTGATCTCGTCCAGTGTCATCTGTTGCGATTTCCTCTAAACCGCTAAGGCTTTTGGGATTATACACTTAGGGGCGTACGTGTGTCTCCGGGCCGGCCCGGTGGCCCCAGGTGGGCTATGCGCCCTGGTGCTGGCTGCGGTCCACGGCGATCGCCAGGAGCCAGTCCTCGAGTTCGGCGATGATGCGCTGCTCCCGTGCGGCCTGCTCGCTGTTTTCCCGCAGTTTGCGCTCGAGCACGGACAACGCGTCGCCATCCTCTTCGTTCAGCGCCACGCGGTCGAGCGGTGAAGGCGCGGGGACCAGGGCGGGCACCGGCGGCGGCACCAGCATCGCCTCGATTCGTGGGATCTCGTGTTGGAGATCGGCGTCGAACCGAGCCAAATCGAGGGCCCGGCGAAACTGCGTCGCGGCCTCTGGACGCCTGCCCTGCTGCTGTAACACCTCCGCCAGGGCACAGTTTGCCGCGAAGTTGTCGGCAGCCTTCTCGAGAACCGACGACAGCTCCATTTCAGCGTCCTCGAGGCGCCCTAGCGCGAACAAGGCTCGGCCCAGCGTGACCCGGGCCGCCAGGTGAGCGGGGTGAGACTGGAGGCCGGCGCGGCAGATCCCGACCGCCTCCTCGTGCGCACCCGCGCGGCGGCATTCCTCGGCGAGCGGCGCGAAGGAATCGACGCCGGGTCCGCCTGGACCCGGCGTCGCAGTTCAAGCAACCGAGAATTGTCGCCGTTCACGCCGCTATTGTACGGTGACCAGTCTCGTCGTTGTGGCGGTCCGGCCTGCACTATCTGTCACCGTCAACGTGATGACCTTGTTTCCAGTGCTGCTGTACGAGGTAACGGCCGTGACGCCGCTACCTGTTGTGGGGCTGGATCCAGTTCCGAAGTTCCACGAATACGTCACAATCGCCGACGGTCCTGTCGTAGATGACGCGTTTACCGAAACCTGGTCACCAACCAAAGGCGACGATGGTAAGACCGTGAATGCCGGAATAATCTGGGGATTCGTGACCACAACTGTCTGGCTCGTGGTTGCGAAAGCACCCGCGTCGTCGGTGACTTTCAGCGTGACCGTGTAGGTCGCAGCACGGTCGTATGACTTCGTCACCGCCACGCCCGTACCGGTCCGACCACTACCGAAGTCCCACTCGTAGCTGACAATCGTACGACCCGATGCGGCTCGTGAAGCCGTCGCGTTGAAAAAGATGGTCTGCTCCACAAGCGCGGGGGTCGGGGAGAAAGTAAACGCTGGAGTGGGCGGCGTGCCTGGGGAAACCGACACAGACTTTGTGGCCATTGCCTGCGCACCGCGACTGTCAGTCACCGTCAGTTGAACGATGAAGGTCGTTGCGGTCCGGTATTGATGGGTGACGGACAATCCTGTGCCTGTGGTTCGATCTCCGAAATCCCAGTTGTAAAGGCAGGCCTGATTACAGGCGGTCCCATTGTTGCTACTGGTACCCGCATTGAAATTCACGGTTGTCAGCACTTCAGGGACAGCCGGGCTGAAATCGAAGCTTGCAGCGAGATTAGGATTGACGGGAACGATGACCCCTTGTGGCAGCAATCGAATATCGAGCTGTCGACTCATCTCACCCCGGAAATCGCCGGCGTTGGCGGGCGTGACTGCGATTGTCACCGTGGTCGGCACCTGTCCTACCGCGAGAGTTGACGCCGCTGGTGCGGTATAGCGAACGGTCGTCGGTGTTGTGGGCGTCTTGGTGCTCAGCGTGCCGAAGTCAGCCGCGACGTTGTCCACGAACACCTGCGCCAGGAGCGGCACGCTCAGCGACTGACCTGCCGGGCCGAGTGCAGTGATGCGGATATCGGTGAAGTCGACACCGTTCTGCGTGAGGGTGTTGCGGTCAGCGACCATGACAATCGACTGCGACAGCGTCGACGGTCCGGCCAGCGGCGGCGCATCCACGTCCTTCACGGTGCAGCCCGCGAGGGTGAGAGACGCCGCCAGTGAAAGCAGTGTAGTAATGCGCATGATGCGGTTCCTGATAACGCCTCAGAAGTCCCCGAACTGCACGTCGATGTTGCCGGCGACCGTCACTTCGTTGCCGTTCTGGTCGCGTCCAAAGAACGTCACGTCGGCGATGGTCGAAATGATCACCAGGCCGCCGCCGCCCCGGAGATTGCGGAGCGGTGGCTCGAGCTTGCCCTGCTGGCGCACCAACTGGAAGACGGCGCTACTGGCGGCGCCCGGAGAGAGGGTGACGTTCAAGGCGCCGTCGAAGCCGAAAGGCACGTCGACGCCTGGAGTATTACGGCCGTCGGTCCGGCGATAGCCGACCCGATAGCGCGTCAGTGTCACGCCGTTGATCGGCGTGGCCGCGATCGACGGGTTCTTGAGCTCCGCCCTGACCAGCGCGGTGCCAAAGTCGTCGACGGCAACGCCGGCGGCGTCCACGACGTCGGAGCGCAGCGCCGCCTGCCCCGAGGCGAGCAGGTTGTCGATGATCAGATACACCGGCGCGCGGCCGGTGCGGAGCAGTTCGCCGCCGCACGATACCGATGACGCAAGGCACACCGCAGCCAGCAGGAGGCGCGCGAACGTCGGAGCGAACGTCTCTATCGTCATCGTGTCCTACCTTGCAATCCGCGGCGTGATGAAGATCAACAGCTCATCGCTGTCGTCCACGCGCCGCTCCGTCTTGAACAGCCAGCCCAGCAGCGGAATGCGATGCAGGATCGGCGTGCGGGTGTTGATGGTCGCTTGCTCGGCCGTGTAGATGCCGCCGATGACCGTGGTCTCCCCGTCCTCGATCAGCACGGTGGTCACCGCGCGCTGCGTGTCAATCGACGGAATCGGCTGGGCCGGCGAGGTCTGCGAGTAGTTCGGGGCGGCCTTCTCGACGAAGATGCGCATGATCACGGTATTGGCCGCGGTGATCTGCGGCGTGACGCGAAGAATGAGCGCGGCGTCCCTGAAGCTCACCGTCACGGTGTTGTTCGAGACCACCTGAATCGGAATTTGTGACCCCTGGGTGATCTCGGCCTCGACGTTGTTCTGCGTCGCGACACGTGGCGTCGACAGGATGCGGCCCTTGCCGTCGTTCTCGAGGGCGCGCAGGCTGACGTCGAGGTTGAGGGCGGTGTTGATTGACCCCATCGCCAGGTTGACGAAGTTCGAATTGGAGGCGTCGACGCCGCCGGTGCCGGCCTGCAGGTTCAGGCTGCTCGGGAACGCCAGGCCGGTGCTGGTGCCCAGCGACGGATCGACGCGGCCGCCAAAGCCCCACAGGATGCCGAGGTCTCGCGCGCTGTTGCGGTTCAACTGCACGATGCGCGCTTCGATCTCGACCTGCGGCTGCGGTTTGTCGAGCACGCGGATCAGTTCGGACGCCGCCGTCAGCCTGTCGGCGAGGTCGCGGATGATGAGCGTGTTGGTGCGCGCATCGACCTGCACGTCGCCGCGCGCGGACAGCGCGCTGCGGGTCATGACCGCCACCAGATCCGTCGCCCTGGCGTAGCTGACCGGCACCGTCAGCGTGCGCAGTTCGCCGGCCAGTGCCTGGGCTTCCAACAGCTTCCGGCGCTCTTCGTTCTCTTGCGCCAGCACGCTGAGCGGCACGATGCGCACGATATTGCCGTCGACGGCGTAGCCAAGCTTGTTGGCGCGAAGAATGATGTCGAGCGCCTGATCCCACGGCACGTCGCGCAGCGTCACATCCACCGTGCCCTGGATCGACGGGTCGATCACGATGTTCAGGCCGTTGCTGATCTCGGCGAAGGTGCGCAGCACGGCGCGAAGATCGGCGCCCTGCATGTCCATGCTGATCGGGTCGCCGGTGAACTGGCGCTGGCCGGTGGAGTTGCGCTGATTCTCCCCAAGCGAATTGGTGGCCGGCTGCTGCTGCGCCTGCGCGAGGACCGCCGCCGGCGTCGGCACTGGCAGCATCGCCGGTGCGGGAGGTGACGGAGGTGCGACCCTCTCTTCCGTCATGACAGTCGGCTTCCCGACCGGTAGTTCCACCGTCGTGGCGGGCGTGGCGTTGGCGACGGCCCTGGTGAACAGGACCCGTAGATCATCGCCAATCTGCTCCACCGTGTACGGCAGCTTCCTGACCATGTCGATGACGACGCGCGTGATCAGCGGGTCGCGGCTGTTGGTTGCGACGCGGACGCGGTCAATGCCGTCGTTCCTGACGTTGGTGACCGCTGGAGCCGAGCCCGCGGCGACGCCGTGAAAATCCAGCACCACGCGCGGCGGCAGGTCTTTGGCCTCTTCGACGCTCGATGCCGCAAGTGGACCGTTGCCGGCGAGCGTGACGGCATGGCCCGCCTCCGTGCTGGCGATGCGGACCGATGACAGCGCATCGGCCGTGGCGCGCTTCTCGCCCGCGGCTGATCGGGCTGTCGCCGGCGCGGCTGGCCGCGGCGCCATCGGCACCATTGCCGGCGTGTTGACCGCCAGCGCGGCGGTGCCTTCCCGCTGCACGTCGATGACAATGGTGTTGCGCAAGCTGCGCACGCGGTGGCGGGCAGCGCGATCGAGGCGCACGCGCACGCGCGCCAGCGGCGCGCCGTCGGAGGCGGTTGCGTGTTCGAGGGCGACGGTACTGACCGGCGCCGGCATGCCCACGATTGGCTTGCCGTCGAGCGCGGCCGTGCTGACGTTGCGGAGATCGACGAGCACCGTGAGCGGATCGGGCTGGCTGGTGAGGTACGCCACCGGCTCGCTGGCTTCGATCAGCACAGTGGTGATCGCGCCGTCGAGGCGCGACGTGATGGACTTCAACGCTGGCGTCTCGGCGCCACCCATGGCCGAGATGCCACTGGCCGTCAGGATCACCGCCAGCGTCACCGTGATGGGTGCTGCGAATACCAGCGACGCTCCGCGCTGAAGACGCCGCGGAACCTCGAAGCTGTGTCGTTTTGCCCAGCCCCCGGCTGGACGCGGGGTGTGACCGCGCATCACTTGACCTCTTCTCCGCCGCGCAGGAACTTGCGCACTTCGCGCTGCTTCGCCAGCGACAGCGGATCGTTGACTTGCTGGAGAATCACTACCGAGTTCGCCATCACCTGCCGAATCACGCCGTCGGCCAGCTTGTCTCCGGCCCGCACGGTGTAGACCTTGCCGTCCGGGCCCGACACCATCGCCACCCACGTGCCGCGCGTCTGGACAATGCCGCGCACGGTCACCTCGCCGGTCAGCATGCCGGGCACGCCTTCGCCCTTCCTGGTGGCCACGTTGCTACCCTGCCTGGCGTCGAGGCCGCGACTGACCAGGCTCACGAACGGATCGCGCCGCCCCTCGGCCGCGTACTCGAAGTTCGGCGGCGGCGACGGCAGGTCAACCTTCTTGGCCGGCGGCTGCTCGGCGGGGACCGCAGCGTCGGCCTTTTTCTTGGCGGTCTGCGCAACGGCCGGCACCGCCAGGGCCAGGGCGCACACCGCCATCACCGCGCTGAGCGTGCCTCGCGGGTCCGTCATCGCTTCTTCGCCGGCGACTTCTTCGCCGTCCCCTTCTTGCCTTTCGCCGGGCTCTCGCTCACTGGCGCAGGGGCATCCACCAGCACGAACGTGGTGGCCGTAGCGGCAATATCCATGCTGGCGCCGGACGTGCCGCCGTCCTCCCTCGCGGTCAGCGTCAGGTTCCCGACGTTGATGATTCGCGGGAACTTGCTGACGCGATCGAGGAACAGGCCGAGGTTGTGGTAGTTGCCCTCGAGCTGCAGGGCGATTGGCCATTCGGCGTGCATGTCTCGCGTCGTGATGGCCTGCGGCCTAAAGCCGCGCACCTGCAGGTTCGACTGCGTCGCCAGTGTCTGCACGCGGCGCAGCAGATCGCCCACATCGCGCTCGTCGGGGAGGATTGGCTTCAAGGCGTCGAGACGCGCTTCCAAGGTGCCGATCTCCTTGCGGAACTCGGGCAGTTGTCTCGCCGTTGACTGACCACGGCTGATACGGCCGCGAATGTCACTCAGCTCCCTGGCCTGCACCGCGAGGGCCGCCTGCTCGCGCCGCTCGACGAAGTAGTAGAACGCGCCGGCCAGGGCCGCCGAGACCGCCACGAACGCGCCCATCTGCGCGTACCACGGAAGCTTCGTCAGGCTGAAGTCAGCCACGCCGGCCACCCTTGGTTGCGCCCTTGGTGCCGGGCGGCGGCGGCGCCACGGAGTCGACACCGGACATCTGGAACGTGCCGCGAATCGTGAACTGGATCAGCTCGAGCGTCCGGCCGCCCTCATTGCCCTCCGTCACCGAGCTCTCGATGATTTCGACCGGGCGAATGAAATACCGCGAGGCCTCGAGGTTGCCGATGAAGTCCGACAGCGACGTCAGCGTGAGGCATCGTCCCTGGATCGTCAGCGTGTAGCCGGACTGCTGCACCGAGGCGAGCCACGTCATGTCGGGCAGCGCCTTGCTGATTTGGTCGATCATGTGGACCGGCGCGGTCTGGCCCTTGCGGAGTTCGTCGATCAAGGCGACGCGGGCCTCGAGCGTCTTCCGGCGATTCTCGAATTCCTGAACCTGCCGGAGGATTTCCTGGAGGCGAGCTTCCTCGCGGCGCGCCGCATCGATGTCACGCGCCACACGGGCGTGCTCCTGTCCCAGCGCCCAATAGCGCCAGCCCAGCAGCGCCACCGTCAGGATCAGCAGCAGGCTGCCGATGACGGTCATCTTCTGCGCCGCCTGGAGGCCCGGCGACACCGCCTTGGCGGCGCGTCGCTTTGTGGCCAGCAGGTTGATCCGAATCATCGGTCCCCGACCTTCCGGAGGGCGAGGCCCACCGCCACCGCACACACGGCGGACAACTCTTCAACGCTGTCGACGCCCAGCTTCCGCGGATCGCAGGACACCTGGCGGAACGGATCGAACGTTTCCACGTCGGTGCTGAAGTGCGCACGCAGCGACTCCGCGAATCCTTCAACGCGCGACGCGCCACCGCTCAGCATGATGCGATCGATGCGGTCGCTCGCGGCCGTGGCCTTGAAGAAGTCGAAGGTCTTCTCGACTTCGAGCAGCACGTTGTCGGTCATGGCGCGCAGCACCGCACGGGCGTCCTCGTAGGTGGCGCCGTCCACGTCCTGGCCCTTCTTCAACTGCTCGGCACTCTCATAGGGGAGGTTCAATTCCTTTTGAACCGCCTCGGTGAAGGCGTTGCCACCCATCGACACGTGGCGGGTAAACACCGACTGCGAACCCGCGAGGATGTTGATGTCGGTCGCGCTGGCGCCGGCGTTCAGAATCGCCACCACCGTGTTCGGGTCGAATCCGTAGTTGGCCTCGAACGCGTTCTGCAGCGCGAACACGCCCACGTCAACGATGACCGGCGACTTCCCCGCCTGTGAGATGACGTTGGTGTAGTCGGCGATCTTGTCCTTCTTCGCCGCCACCAGCAGCACGTCCATGCTGCCCTGCGAGTCCCGGCCGGTCGCCGAATCGAGAATCTCGTAGTCGAGATTCACGTCCTGGATGTCGAACGGGATGTACTGCTCCGCTTCCCAGTAGATCGACTCGGACAGCTCGGCCTCGGTCATGGCCGGCAGGGTGATCTTCTTGACGATCACCGAGTTGCCCGAGAGTGACGCGACGACGTCCTTGGCCTTGAACTTCTTGCTCGCGAACACGCGGCGTACGGCATCGGCGACGGCGCCGCCATCGATGATGGCGCCGTCGACAATGCTGTCGGGCGGGAGGGCCTCGACCCCGAGCGCCGAGACGCGAAATCCCTTGCCCGCAGGCTTCAGCTCGATCGCCTTGACGGAACTCGACCCGATGTCGAGTCCGACCAGGCTCCTGGTTCGGCGGAACAGCACGCTAGGTTGTCTCCAGGCCCGAGCCGGCTGGGCAAACCGAATACCAGCCGAGCCGGGGTGGCTGATCCAACAGAATCGGCCCTGAATACCGGAATTGGCGGTTCAGAGCGGCGCGAGCGGGTTCTGGGCATTCACGCATCTGCAGGTCGCTGACGATTTCTGCACTTGCGCGAAAGCGGCCGGAATCCTATCCCTGCCGTTGCCAGTTATCGGTGGCTGTCCACGGCGGCTACAGAGTCGGCTTGCACGGTTCTGCGGCACATTCCCGCTCAGGGCGCTGCCTTGCCGATTCCCCGAAATACGTGTATGATTTGGGTTTGCCGTCCCACGGATGGACGGACAAGAGGAACTGTACTTAGCAGGAAGAACCAGGAAACAGTCGGATGCCCACTTACGTCCCACCCGTGAAGTCGAAGCCCGCCAAGTGGCACGTCATTGATGCCGGTGGCAAGGTGCTCGGCCGCGTCGCCACCAGCGCCGCCAAGCTGCTTCAGGGCAAGCACAAGTCAGCGTACACGCCCTACCTCGACACGGGCGATCACGTCGTCATTCTCAACGTGGCCAGGGTCAGGCTCACCGGCCGCAAGGAAGACCAGAAGCTCTATCAGCGTCACAGCGGCTACCCCGGCGGTTTGCGCGAGGATCGTGCCAGGATCGTGCGCGCGGCCAGGCCGGAAGGGATGATGGAAGAAGCCGTTCGCGGCATGCTCCCGAAGTCGAAGCTCGGTGATGCGATGTTCCGCAAGTTGAAGGTGTATTCGGGTGACAAGCATCCGCACACCGCCCAGTCACCCACCGTCTTCGAGGTCGCATAACTTGGCAGCAACACAGTTCTACGCAACCGGCCGCCGCAAGGAATCCACCGCCCGCGTGTTTCTGCGCCCGGGCACCGGCGCCATCAGGATCAACCACCGCGAGTTCACCGAGTACTTCCCGATCGAAACCCTTCGCATCCAGGTGAAGACCCCGCTCCTGCTCACGGCAACCGCGGAGCAGTTCGATGTGCTCGCCACCGTCACCGGCGGTGGCGTCTCTGGCCAGGCCGGCGCCATCCGCCTCGGCATCGCGCGCGCGTTGTGCGAATACAACATCGAGCTTCGCTCGACACTCAAGAAGGACGGCCTGCTCACGCGCGACGCCCGCGCCAAGGAGCGCAAGAAGTACGGCATGGCCGGCGCCCGTAAGCGGTTCCAGTTCAGCAAGCGTTAGTCACAACTCAGTGGGAAACATGACAACCATGGACGGAGGCAGTTTTTGACCCCGCTCGCGATGAAGGACCTGCTCGAAGCAGGCGTGCATTTCGGACACCAGACGAAGCGCTGGAACCCGAAGATGAAACCGTTCATCTTCGGCGAGCGCTCCGGTATCTACATCCTCGACCTCGGCAAGACGGTCAAGCTCTACCGTGAGGCGGAGGATTTCGTCCAGAGGCTCGCCGCTGCCGGCAAGACGGTTCTGTTCGTGGGCACCAAGCGCCAGGCCCAGGACGTGGTGGCCGAAGAAGCAAACCGCTGCGGGATGTTCTACGTGAACGAGCGCTGGCTCGGCGGTCTCCTCACCAATTTCACCACCATTCAGCGCAGCATCGCGCGCCTGCGCGACCTCGAAGCGATGGCCACCGACGGTCGGTACGACTCGATGCCGAAGAAGGAAATCGCCAAGGCCGAAAAGGAAAAGCGCAAGCTCGTGAAGAACCTCGAAGGCATTCGCCATATGGGCCGGCTGCCGGATGCGCTGTTCGTGATTGACACCCGCAAGGAGCAGATTGCCGTCGACGAGGCTCGCAAGCTGAAGATCCCCGTCATCGGCATCGTCGACACCAACTGTGACCCCGACCAGGTCGACTACGTCATCCCCGGTAACGACGACGCGCTGCGATCGGTGAAGCTGTTTGTATCGCGGATTGCCGACGCGGTGATCGCGGGTCGCGGCGAGCGTGAATCGGCGATGGCCGACCAGGCCGCCAGCGAGGCCCAGGAGAAGGCCGCTCAGGAAGCCAGCCGCACCGTGAGGCCCGCCGACATTCGCAAGCCGCAGCGGCCGGCAGAGACCCCAGCACCCACGGCCTGACGGCCCGCGGTGACTCCCCTCTCGCGCCGGCCCGCATCGCTTCACTCAGGACCGCGGCCGGCGCGATTTGTGTACAGACGGGAACGAGGGGCCTAGGGGCTAAGGGGCGTCGGGAACTAAAGAACTCGGCATCGGAGTGGTAACCCCTACGCCCTTAAGCCCCTAAACCCCAAGCCCCGACAACCTCGGAGATATCAGTAATGGCAGCTACAGCAGCACAGGTGAAGGAACTCCGCGACAAGACCGGCGCGGGCATGATGAATTGCAAGGCGGCGCTCGAGGAGTCGGGCGGCGATCTGGAGAAGGCCGTCGAGCTCCTGCGCAAGAAGGGCCTGGCCCAGGCCGCCAAGCGCGCCGGACGCATCGCCAAGGACGGCGTCATCGGCCATTACATCCACATGGGCGGCAAGGTCGGCGTGCTCGTCGAGGTGAACTGCGAAACCGACTTCGTGGCCCGCACCCCGGACTTCCAGACGCTCGCCAAGGAAATCGCGATGCACATCGCCGCGGCCAGCCCGCTGGTCGTCACGCGCGAGGACCTGTCGGCCGACGTGCTCGAGAAGGAGAAGGAGATCTACCGGGCGCAATTCGCCGGGCAGAACAAGCCGGCCAACGTCATCGACAAGATCGTCGACGGCAAGCTCGAAAGCTACTACGCCCAGGTCTGCCTGATGGACCAGCCGTCGGTTCGCGATCCGAACGTCACGATCAAGCAGATGGTGGCCGCCGCAACCGCCAAGACCGGCGAGAACGTGACCATCACCCGGTTCGTCCGATACAAACTGGGCGAAACCGTGGAGTAAGGGGCATGCAAGGGTTACAAGGGTGACAACCTTTGTAACCCTGATGACTTTCGTAGCCTGTATAATCCCGTCCCGTGTCCGAGTCCGCGCCGCCGAACCCCCACTACAAGCGAATCCTGTTGAAGCTGTCCGGCGAAGCCCTGATGGGCGATCAGCCGTACGGCATCGATCCGGCCGTCGCCGCGCGCATCGCTCAGGACGTGGCGGACATCCAGTCGATCGGTGTGCAGACCGCGATCGTGATTGGTGGCGGCAATATCTTTCGCGGTCTGGCGGCCAGCGCCAAGGGCATGGATCGCTCCACCGGCGACTACATGGGCATGCTGGCCACGGTCATCAACGCCCTCGCGCTGCAGGACGCGCTGGAAAAGAACGGCGTGCCGACGCGCGTGCTGACCGCGATTGAAATGCGCGCGGTGGCCGAGCCGTTCATCCGCCGCCGCGCGGTGCGCCACCTCGAAAAGGGCCGCGTCGTGGTGTTTGCGGCCGGCACCGGCAACCCCTACTTCACCACCGATACCGCCGCCGCGCTGCGCGCGATGGAAATGAAGGCCGAAGTCATTCTCAAGGCCACCAAGGTCGACGGCATTTACACGGCCGACCCCGTCAAGCATCCAGAGGCGACGCGCTACGATCGCATCTCGTACCTGCAGGTGCTGCAGGAGCAGCTGAAGGTCATGGATGCCACGGCCATTTCCCTCTGCATGGACAACAAGCTGCCGATCCTGGTCTTCAACCTCAAGACGCCCGGCAACATCCGCCGCGTGGTGATGGGTGAACCGATCGGCACGATCGTCACCGCCTAACGAGGACCCGAGTATGGAAGCGAACGACGTCAAGGGCATCCAGGCCGAGATCAAGAAGCGCATGGACGCGCAGATCGAGTTCGTCCGCAAGGAGCTGGCCGGGGTGCGCACTGGACGGGCCTCCACGGACATGCTGCAGAGCGTGATGGTGGAAGCCTACGGCTCGAAGATGCCGATCAACCAGGTCGCCACCATGTCGATCCCCGAGCCGGCGCTGATCGTGGCACAGCCGTTCGACCCGTCGATCATGGCCGCCCTCGAGCGCGCCGTGCGGCTCTCCGACCTCGGATTGAACCCGGCGAGCGACGGCAAAGTGCTGCGCATCCCGATTCCGTCGCTGACCGACGAGCGCCGCAAGGAGCTGTCGCGTCACGTGCACAAGATGGCGGAGGAAGGCCGCAATCACGTGCGCGTGCTGCGCCGCGAGGCCAACGACAAGATCAAGAAGCTCCTCAAGGAGCACAAGATTTCCGAAGACGACGAGAAGCGGGCGCTCGATGACGTGCAGAGGGTCACCGACGCGCACGTCAAGATGATCGACGACCTGCAAGCCAAGAAAGACCAGGAGCTGCTTGGCAGATAGCTACTTCACTCACCTCGAGTGCAGCAGCGGCTGCGGCGCCGGACCGTTCGACCCGCGCGGGCTCCACTTCCTGTGCCCGTCCTGCAAGCTGCCGATGCTGGCGCGCTACGACCTCACGGCCGCGCGCGCCTGGAAGAGAGAATCGCTCGCCGGCCGCGCGCCCAACATGTGGCGGTACCGAGAGCTGATGCCGCTGCTGGCCGGCGATGCACCGGTGACGCTCGGCGAAGGCTTCACGCCGCTGATCCACGCCACGCGACTGGGCGCCTCGCTGGGCCTCGATCGCCTGTTGATCAAGGACGAATCGCTCAACCCAACCAACTCGTTCAAGGCCCGCGGACTGTCGGCCGCGATCTCGCGCGCCAAGGCGCTGCACGCCGAAACCGTGTACCTGCCCACGGCTGGAAACGCCGGTAACGCCGCGGCCGCCTATGCGTCCGCGGCCGGGATGAAGTGCGAAGTCTTCATCCCCAGGGACGCCAAGCAACCGTTCGTCGACGAGTGCCGCTTGTACGGCGCCAACGTCACGCTGATCGACGGGCTGATTACCGACGCCGGCCGCATCGCCACCGAGACTGCCAAGCCACACGGCTGGTACGAGGTCGCGACGTTCCGCGAGGTGGGACGCTGCGAAGGCAAGAAGACCATGGGGTACGAACTGGCTGAGCAGCTCAACTGGACGCTTCCGGACTGGATCGTCTATCCGACGGGCGGCGGCACCGGCATGGTCGGGATGTGGAAAGCCTTCGCCGAGATGGAAGCGATCGGATGGCTCGCCGCCGGCCAGCGGCCGAAGATGGTAACCGTTCAACCCGAAGGGTGCCAGCCGATCGTCAGCGCCCTCGAGCGCGGCGAGCAGACGGCCGGCACCTGGCAGAACGCCCATTCGGTCGCCGACGGCCTGCGCGTCCCGCGTGCGATTGCGGATTTCCTGATTCTCAAGACCATCCGCGAGAGCGATGGCACGGCCGTGTCCGTGACCGACACGCAGTTGGTGGATGACATGAAGACAATGGGTCGGCTGGAAGGCGTGTCGGCGTCACCTGAGGGCGGCGCGTCACTCAGCGCGCTGCGACAGCTGATCGCCGATGGCCGCATCAAGAAGCACGAGACCATCGTGCTCTTCAACACCGGCGGCGCCCTGAAATACCTCGATCTGCTTCGCTAGTCTCCGAGCGAGACCCCGATCGCGCGCGCGGTCTTGATCAGGTCGGAGTCGAGCGGCACCGTCTTGGTGCGGCCGACGACATCGGCGAGCGGAACCGGCACGATGTCTGGAGGATGGTTCGCCACCATCTTGCCGAACACCCCGCGGCGAATCAATTCAACCGCGGCGCCTCCGTAACGCGTCGCCAGCACGCGATCGAACGCCGTTGGACCGCCGCCACGCTGCAAGTGGCCAAGCACGACACATCGCGACTCACGACCGGTCATGTCCTCGAGCTGCCCGGCGACCACGATCCCGACCCCGCCAAGGCGCTCCACGTATCCAGGCTTGGCTTCTTCGCGCAGGGTGACGCCTCCGCCAATCGGCTTGGCGCCTTCAGCGACCACGACGATGCTGAATTTCGCGCCGAACGACTCGCGCTTGCGAATGGCCGCCGTAACCTTGTCCAGGTCGTACGGAATCTCTGGCATCAGGATCACGTCGGCGCCGCCGGCCAGCCCGCCCTGCAGCGCAATCCACCCGGCGTGGCGGCCCATCACCTCGACGACCATGATGCGCTTGTGCGCTTCGGCGGTGGTGTGCAGGCGATCGATGGCGTGGGCCGCAAACGCCACCGCGCTGTCGAAACCGAAGCAGCTGTTGGTGCCGACAATGTCGTTGTCGATGGTCTTTGGCACGCCGACCACGGGGATGCCCTTCAGATAGAACTGGTGTGCGATGCTCAATGAACCATCGCCGCCGATGACCACCAGCGCCTGCAGTCCCATCGCGTGGAACGTCTCGACCACGCGGTCCGAGTAATCGACCTTGCCGTCGGGCGTCTCGACTGGATACTGGAACGGGTTGCCGTGATTGGTGGTGCCGAGAATGGTGCCGCCCAACCGCAGGATGCCGGTGACGTCGTTCGGCGTCAGGACACGGGAGCGGGACGAATCGAGCAAGCCGTCGAAGCTGTCTTCGAGGCCTACGACTTCGATACCGGCATTGTAGGCCGATTTGACCACGGCACGAATGACCGCGTTGAGGCCGGGGGCGTCGCCGCCGCCAGTCAGGACACCAATTCGCTTGATGGGAGTCACTGTCCTAATGATAGGGGATGGGGTCTGATTGCCGGCGCAGGCTGGCTTGCCAACCGTGGCTCCGCACGCTTGAGCGGCCCACCTCGGCGCATAGCGCTACGGTGGACAACCTGCGCCTGAGAGCGGAGCGAAGGTTGGTGGACGGCAGGAGGATCGAACTCCCGACCTCAGCGTTGCGAACGCTGCGCTCTCCCAGCTGAGCTAGCCGCCCTCGTGGTCTATAACCGGACGATATTACCAAATTTCCGCCCGATTCAGCCACAACGCAACCAGTTGCGCCCATTCGAAGTCGAATTAGTATGGGATCGATGAAGGCACTGCTCTCGTCCGGGATCGTTCTGGCCTGCATGATCACCGTGACCGGCCAGGGCACCGACCCGGCTGCGCTCGCGGCGAAGGTGCAGCAGCGCTACAACACCATTCGGGACATTCAGGCCGACTTCCTGCAAACCTACGAAGGCGGCGTGCTGCGAACCAAAACGACCGAGCAGGGCGCCGTCGCCATCAAGCGGCCTGGCAAAATGCGTTTCATCTACACCAAGCCGGAGAAGAAGGAGTTCGTGTCCGACGGCGCGCGTCTTTACACGCATCTGGTCGCGGACAAGCAGGTCATTGTCAGCGCCGCCCCCGGACCGGACAAAGGCGATATCCCCGCCATGTTCCTGGCCGGCCAGTCCGACCTGGGCCGCGACTACACCCCGACCTTTACGCCGTTGCCCGGGGCTGCACCCGGGCTGGTGACATTGAAGCTGGTTCCGAAGAAGCGCGGCGCGGACTACGAATCGCTCGGCATTGGTGTCGACGCCAGAACGCTCCAGGTTCTGTTCCTGACGGCGGTCGACACGCAGGGCGGCCGTTCCTCCTTCACCTTCACTAACCTGAAGGAAAATCGAGGCTTGGCCGATAAAGAGTTCGTGTTCCGCATCCCGCGCGGGGTGGAAGTGCTAACCAATGACCGTGCGCAATAGCCTCGTTGTCCGCTCCTCTGGCGTCGTGCTGGCGCTTGCCACCGCGGCGACGCTGGCCGCCTGCGCGACCGGCGGTTCGTTGCGCATGGCTCGCAACGCCGAGCTCTCGCAGAACTACGACGTCGCCGTCGCGGAGTACACCAAACTGCTCCGCCGCAACCCGGACAGCCGCGAGGCGCGGCAGGGACTCGAGCGCGCCAAGCTACGCGCGTCGCAGGATCATTTCACCAAGGCTCGTCACCTCGCTGCGGCGGGCAAGCTCGAGGAGGCGCTCATCGAGTACCAGCTCGCCTCAGAGCTGAACCCAGCGAACGCCGAGATCGAGCGGGAACTTCAGGGCACGCGCTCCCAGCTGCGCACCAAGGTCGCCATCGCCGACAGCGGCAAGACCCGGCTCGAATCGCTGATTGCGCAAAGCCTCGAAGCGCCGCTGCCTGGCCTCGATCTCCCGGCAGACGCGAGGCTGCCCGACTCGGTCACCTTCCGCGACGCCCGTGCGCGCGACATCTACGCGGCCATTGGTAAGTTCACCGACTTGAGCGTCGTCTTCGACCCGACGTTCCGCGATCAATTGGTCTCGACTGACCTCCGCGGCCAGACACTCGAGCAGGCGTTGAACACCCTTTCGCAGTCGACCCGCAATTTCTGGCGCGTGACGGGCCAGCGCACGCTGACCATCGTGCCCGACACGGCCGCGAAGCGTCGCGAGTACGAGGAAGAGATCGTGCGGACGTTCTACCTGAGCAATGCCGATCTCAAAGAAACCATCGACATGCTCCGCATTGTCGTCGATGCGCGCCGGTTGTCGTCGATCACCAGCACCAACGCCATCACCATCAAGGACACACCGGAGCGCGTCAAGGCGGCCGGCAAGATCATCGCCGCCATCGATAAGGCTCGCCCGGAGGTGATCATCGACGTCGAGCTGCTCGAGGTGAACCGGACGCGCCTGCACGAGTACGGCTTGCAGGTCGCGTCGGCCGGACAGCCTGGCCTCAGCGGGTCGGCCGATATCAACAACGACGGGCTGTCACTCCGCAGCCTGGCGAACCTGACCAGCGCCGACGTGCTGCTGACGTCCCTGCCGACGCTCTACTATCGCCTATTGAAAACCGACGCGGCAACGCGCATCCTCGCGAATCCGCAGCTGCGCACAACCGAGGGCATTGCCGCGCAAGCGCGGTTCGGCGAGCGCGTGCCGGTTCCCGTTACGACCTTCGCACCGATCGCGGCCGGCGGCGTGCAGACGCAACCCATTACCTCGTTCAACTATGAGCCGATCGGCGTCAATATCGACATCACGCCGCGCATGCATCATGACGATGCGGTGTCGCTGGCACTGAAGGTGGAACTGAGCAGCATTTCAGGCAAGGGCTTCGGTGATCTGCCGACGTTCGGTAGCCGCCAGATCAACACCGTGATTCGCCTGAAGGACGGCGAGACCAACATGCTCGCCGGTTTGATCCGCGACGAAGAGCGCACTGCTCTGTCTGGTATTCCGGGGCTGAGCGATCTTCCGGTCATCGGCCGGCTGTTTGGTTACAACCGCAAGGAGACACAGGAGACGGACATCATCCTGACGCTCACGCCGCGCATTGTCCGGGTGCTGAACCTGACTGCCGCGGATTTGCAACCGTTCAAGGTGGGACGTGAGGGTGGCGCGCCGCTGACCGACATCTCCCCGCCGCTACCGCTGCCCCTGCCGCTGCCCGCCCCCGCGAAACCACCAGGCGGCGACGCCGCCTCGGAAGCCACCACACCGTCGGCGCCGATCACACCCGTCGTCGCGCCGAAGCCCGTCAAGCCGCCGGGGGGCGGCTACTAGGGCTTAGGGCTTAGGGCTTAGGGGCTTCCTTCTAGATCTTTGCGACCGCGGCGCCGAGCTTTTGCAGCCGCTCCACGACCTTGCTGTAGCCTCGTTCTACGGTTTCCAGCGGCTCGACCCTGCTCTGCCCATCCGCCGCCAATGCCGCCGCGATGAGTGCCATGCCTGACCGGATGTCGCGGCTATCGAGCGACTTGCCTCGCAGGCGACGCGGCCCCGTGACGATAATGCGGTGTGGGTCGCAGAGGAACAGGTCGGCGCCCATGCCGCTCATCTGCTCGAGGGCAAACAGCCGCAGTTCATACATCCAGTCGTGCACGAGGGTGGCGCCGTCGGCCTGCGTGGCCAGCACCGTCACCAGGCTGACCAGGTCGCTCGGGAAGCCTGGCCATAAACCGGTCGTAATTCGACCCGCGCCGATCAGTTTCGAGGCCTCGACCCGGAACACGTCGTTGTCCTGCACGCAGTTGACGCGCATCCTGGTCAGGACCGATGCGACCACTTCCATGTCGAGCGGCCGCGTGCCGCCAATCTCGACGTGGCCACCGGTGATCGCACCGACCACGGCCCAGCTGCCGGCTTCGATGTAATCGCCGTACAGCTGCTTGGAGGCCCCCCGCGGCCTGGCCATGCCCTCGACGCGGATCGTGTGCGACCCCTCCCCCGTCACGCCCACGCCCATGGCGAGCAGGAACTCACAGAGCTCAACGACGTGCGGTTCGCACGCCGCGTGGCGGATCTCCGAGACGCCCGGCGCCGCGGCCGCGGCCAGCAGCGCAGTTTCAGTGCCTGTGACCGAGGCCTCATCGAGGTAGATCGACGCGGGCTTGAGGCCGTCGGCCGCTTCGAGGCAATGCCCGGCGCCCGGCATGCCGCGCGCGCCCATTGCGGTCAGCGCCTCGAGATGCGTCTTGATGCTGCGCCGGGCCGGAAAATCACCGCCTGGCGGCGCCACCACGGCACGTCCGCGGCGCGCCAGGAGCGGTCCGAGCAGGAGCACCGAGCCGCGGAGCCGGCCCACCAGGGCGCTGTCCGGTTCGTCCTTGGTCACATTGGCGCAGCGGATTCGCAGCGTGGTACTGCCGATGCCTTCGACTTCGGCACCGACATCGACCAGCAGCCGCGCCATCACCTCGACGTCGGCAATGCGAGGCATGTTGCTCAGCGTGCACCACTCGTCGGTCAGCAGGCATGCGGCAATCAGCGGCAGCGCCGCGTTCTTGTTGCCTTCGACCTCGACGCGTCCTTCGATGCGGCGGCCGCCTTCAATGGTTAGGGTGGACATGTTCAGGGATCAGGGACCGGGGATCAGGGTTTGGCGAAATCGCCCAACGAGATGATCTCATCTCGAAGGCTCACGCCGAATTGATCTTTCACCGCGGCCCGGCAACGCTCAACGAGGGCGTGGATGTCGGTGGCTCTGGCTGAGCCGTCGTTGACGATGAAGTTGGCGTGCGTCGGCGACACGCGCGCACCGCCGAGCGCCGCGCCTTTGAGCCCGGCGCGATCGACCAGCGCTCCGGCCGACGGCGGAATGCCGTCGGGAACGCGGTCGCGGATCGGGTCGGGGTTCATGAAAATGCAGCCGGCGCTGGGTGACTCCAGCGGCTGTGTGCGCTTCCGGAACGCGAGCGACTCGCGCGCCACGGCGCGAAGGGCCGCCGGATCGGCGCCCGACGCGACCCGGAGCGCCGCCCACACCACGACCTCGCGGGTGTGCTTGAGCCGGCTGTAGTCGTAGTCAAACTCCATGCGGTCGGCGGGCGCCTGCAGCAGTGTGCCGTCCGGCTTCACCAGCCGCACACTCTCCACGAGGTCGCCGATGTTGACCTTCTTCCAGTGCGCGTTTCCGTAAATAGCGCCGCCAACCGTGCCGGGAGTCCCGGCCCACGCCCCGAGCCCGGCCAATCCGCGGTTGATGGTCCATCGCACCAGCTGGTTGATCGTCACCGCGGCGTCGGCGCGCACCAGCCGCTCGCCCACCGGCGTGAGGGTGCCGCGGCGCGGTCGAATCACCAGTCCGCGAATGCCGGCATCCGCAATCAACACGTTCGAGCCGCCGCCAAGCATCGTCACGCGGACGCCGGCCGAATGTGCCAGCGTGATCGCCTGCACCAGCTCGTCGCCGCTCACGGTCTCGAGCAGCAGATCTGCGGGCCCGCCGACCTTGAAGGTGGTCAGCGGCCCCAGCGGCGCGTCGCGTATGACCCGACCCGCCCCGAACGCACGGTCAAGTACCTGCGCGAAGTCGATCACACCTGACCCTTCAGATCCGCGAAGCGCAGTAACTGGCGCTCCCGGGCAATCAACGCGGCAACCGCCTCCTGCGCCGTGCACAGGTGAAACTCAATGAAGTCCCCAGGCGCGAGCTGCCCGGCCAAAGGCAGGTCCGCGGAAATGACGTAACCGATCTTCGGATATCCGCCCGCGGTCTGCCGGTCGGCCATCAGCAGAATCGGCTCGCCCGCCGACGGCACCTGGATCGCGCCGAGGCCGAGAGGCTCCGAGATCAACTCGGTGGCGTTTGTTCTCGCCAGGGGCGGGCCCTGCAGCCGATACCCCATGCGGTTCGACTGTGGCGCGATGCGAAAGCTGACACCGCCAATCGTCTTCAACGCGTCGGCCTCGAACCAGTCGGCCTGTGGCCCGGGCATGACGCGCAGCAGCGCACGGTGTTTCGACGGCAGCGTCAGCCCCTGCGCCTTTCTCAGGGGGCGCATCGCGTGATCGGCACAAATCGGGATCACGTCGCCAGCGGCCAGCGCACGGCCTTGATGGCCGCCCATCCGGCTTACGAGATGCGTGGCACGGCTGCCCAGCACTGGCGCGGTCTGCACCCCGCCGGCCACGGCGAGATACGCCCTGGCGCCTTCCACCAGGCGTCCGAACTTCAGGCGCTGGCCTGTCAAGACGTGGAACGACGCGCCGACGCTCACCGGCCGATCGTCACACGACACCTCGAACTGCGCGCCGGCGATGGCCATCGTGGTGTTCGCATGGACGATGAGCTCGGGGCCAATCAGTGTGATCTCGATCGTGGCCGCATCCGGTTCGTTGCCGGCCAGCAGGTTGGCGAGGCGATGCGAAAAGGTGTCCATCGGACCCGCGACCGGAACCCCCGACGGCTGATGCCCGTACCGGCCGAGATCCTGGATCGAGGTCAGGAGTCCGGGCTTGACGATCTGCAGCGATCCGATCTGCATCAGCACTCCTTCGCGGGCACGAAGCGGACCAGGTCGCCGGCCGTCAGCAAACTGGGTGTCTCACGACGCGCGTCGAACATCACCGTGGTGGTGCGACCGATCAACTGCCAGCCGCCGGGACTGTCCACGGGGTACACGCCGGTCTGTTGCCCGGCGATGCCGACCGAGCCCGCCGGGACACGCTCCCGCGGTACTCGATGCCGCGGCGCCGCGATTGACTCATCGACGCGCCCCATGTAGGCAAACCCCGGCACGAACCCCAGCATGTAGACCCGATAGGCGCGCTGCGCGTGGCGCGCGATCACTTCGTCGACACTGATGCCGGCCAGCCGTGCCACGTTCTCGAGATCGGGCCCGTCGAGGCCGCCGTAGCACACCGGAATCTCGATCGGCGTTCTGTCGTCGATGGTGTCAAGCGAGGCCAGTGTCCCGAACTCCGTTTCGATCGCGCGCTCGAGGGCAGCGAGGTCCGTCTGTAGTGGATCGAAGTGAACGCCGACCGTCGAGTAGCCCGGCGCCACGTCCCGCACGCCGGCCGCGCCGCGGCCGCGGATTCTCGCCGCGAGCTGAATGGCGCGCTCGTTGATCACGGGATCGATCACCGCATCGAGCTCGACCAGCAGCATGGAATCGCCGCAGTGCCGGATCCTCATCAGGCGAGCCTCCGCTCACGCTCCGCATATCTCATTAACCCTTCACCCCAGAGCCGCCAGCAACTTCTTATGGATGCCGCCGAACCCGCCGTTCGACATGATGACGATCACATCTCCTGCGCGCGCTTCCGTAGACACCGCCTTCACGATGGTGTCGACGTCCGGCAGATGGCGCGCGTGGACGCGCTGATCGGTTAGATCGTCCACGAGTGTCTGCTCCGAGAGGCGCTCTGCAGGCGGCAGGCTCGATCGGAAGATCGATGCGATGACGACTTCATCCGCACCCGACAACGCACGGGCGAAGTCCGCCTGAAACACGCTGCGGCACGACGAGGCTGAGCGCGGCTCGAAGATTGCCCAGATGCGCGTGCCAGGCGATGCACGCCTGACCGCTTTCAGTGTCTCGTCGACAGCTGTCGGATGGTGCGCGAAATCGTCATAGACGGTGATTCCCCTGCTCGTGCCGACCACTTCCAGCCTGCGCTTCACGCCCTTGAAGTCCGCAAGCCCCGACCGCAGCCGCTCGACGTCCAGTCCGATATCCACGCCGACGGCAACCGCCGCCAGGGCGTTGCGGACGTTGTGATCGCCCAGCAGCGGCATCGAGAATTCGCCCAGGTCCTGTGTGCCGCGCAGCACGCGGAAGCAGGTGCCATCGTCGGTGCGCACATCGGTTGCCCGCCAGTCGGCTTCAGGAGAGAGGCCGAAGGTGTGAACGCGGCTGCGCGCCGCCTGCCGGAGGCCGGCGGCATCCGGACTGTCAATACCGAGCAGCGTCAATCCTTTACTCGGGACCAGGTTGACCAGCCGTCGAAATGCCAACCGCACTTCATCGATGTCGGCATAGATATCGGCGTGGTCAAACTCGATGTTGTTGATGACGGCGATGTCGGGCAGGTACTTCAGGAATTTCGCCGTCTTGTCGAAGTAGGCGCTGTCGTACTCATCACCCTCGATGACGAACGCCCTGCCCTTGCCGATGCGATAGCTCGCCCCTTCAGCGCCGAAGTTCCTCGCAATGCCGCCAACCAGCACCGTTGGATCGGCACCAGCGGCAGTCAGCAACCAGCCTGTCAGTGATGTCGTGGTGGTCTTGCCGTGCGTGCCGGCGATGACGATCGAGTGTGCGTTCCACAGCCACTGGTCGCGGATGGTCTCCGCCATCGACGCATAGCGCAGGTCGCGGTCGAGCACCGCTTCAAGTTCCGGATTGCCGCGCGAGATTGCGTTACCAACCACGACCAGATCCGGCTGGGGCTCGAGGTGCTCCGGACGATATCCCTCCCGCACGTGAATGCGCTCGGCGGCCAGGAAATCGCTCATCGGCGGATAGACGTGTTGGTCCGATCCGCTGACGTCATGCCCTTTCTGCTTCAACATCGCCGCCAGCGTGGCCATGGCCGTGCCCGCGACCCCGATTAAATGAATACGAGACACTCTGAAAGGAGCATTGTACTGTGGCGCTCGCGATCGCTGCCGTATAGACAGAGCCACGGTTTCGACAGGTCGCGAGCTGTCGCCAGGCAGGTCCGTCGCGAGTGTCTCGTCACGACGGCAGGTTCACCCTCCGCAGCAGGTTCGGTCAGAGAGGCGAACGGTCGCGGAACCGCTGATTCGCACGGATGAAGCCAACCAACCAGGCGAGCGCGGCGCCAAGGCCTGACTCGTACGGCGACTTGAAGTCGCCAAAATGTTGGACACACGCCCGGGCGTCGTCCAGGTACCCTCGAACCGCGAGATGCAGCCCCAGCGACGCCCGTCCCATGCGGAACCCGGCATCGAGTTCGCAGGCGCGCTCGAGAGCGGCACGCGCCTCGTCATCCCGCCCCTGGGCCGCATGCCATTTGTTATTGTCATCGCCATGCTCGATTTAGTGATCGTCCGCAATCTCGACGTCCTCAGGGCCCGCCGAAGTCCAACGAAAACAGATGCGCCACTGGTCGTTGATCCGTAAGATCTGCCAATGCTGGACCGTCGCGCACTGCTCGCTTTTTTCGCTACCACCGGCCTCGGCTCAACCCTGTTGCCCGGCGTCTTGTGGGCACAGATGCAGCCCGGCACTAAGCAGGTCACGCTGGAAATGGTCCGCGAATCCGCCCGGTTGGCCGGGCTCGAATGGACGGACGAGGAGTGCCAGGACCTGGTGGATTCGCTGTCGAGTCTCGCGCGCGGCGCGGAAGGCATCGACAAGCCGAACCTGACCAACGCCTCGCCGCTGCCACTCCATTTCGATCCCCACCCACCGGGCACCGCGCCTCGATCGCTGCCGGCGGCGGGTTTCCGTCCCTCGCCGGCGCCGCGCATCCAGCGCCCGCAGAACCTTGAAGCCGCTGCCTTCTGGCCGCTGACGCACCTGGCCCGGCTGCTCCAGTCTCGACAAGTCACCGCCGTCGAGTTGACGACGATGTATCTCGCGAGGCTGAAACGTTACAACAGCCAACTGAACTGCGTCGTCCAGGTGACCGAGGAGAGGGCGCTGGCCGAAGCCGCAGCGGCCGACACCGCGATCGCGGCAGGCAAGTATCGCGGCGTGCTGCACGGCATTCCCTATGGCGTCAAAGACATCGTCGCCGCCAGCGGCTACCCCACGCGCTGGGGCGCGCCGCCACTGGAGCGGCAGACGTTCGACCACGATGCCACCGTCATAGCGCGACTGCACCAGGCCGGGGCCGTGCTGGTGGCGAAACTCACGACGGGTGAGTTGGCGTTTGGCGATCAGTGGGCCGGCGGGCGCACCAACAACCCGTGGAATCCGTCGGAGGGATCGAGCGGGTCGTCCGCGGGATCGGGTGCGGCCACCGCGGCCGGCCTGGTGGCGTTCGCCATCGGCACCGACACCGGCGGCTCCATTCTCTCCCCCGCTGTCCGCTGTGGCATTGTCGGCCTTCGGCCCACCTTTGGCCGCGTCAGCCGCTACGGCGTGATGGCAGCCGGCACCACGCTCGACAAGATTGGTCCAATGTGCCGGCACGCGGAAGACTGCGCCATCGTGTTGCGCGCCATTGCGGGCGCCGATCACCGCGATCTGGCGGTGCGGGATGCGCCGGTCACGTGGGACGCGACTCGCGGACGCCATCCCAAGCGCATCGGCTACGTGCCGGCGATGCTTGAAGCAGAGACGGATGCCGACCAGCGCGCCAACAACGGCCGAGCGCTCACCATGCTCGAGCAACTGGGGTGCACCGTGCAGCCATTGACCTTCCCCAGCGGCGACCTCAGCTACTTCATTGAGTACGTGGAACGTGCGGCCGCGTTCGATAGCCTGACTCGCTCGGGACAGCACAAGGGCCTGCGGCCTCGCACCAGCCGATACCTGCGCGCGTGCCAGTTGGTGACGGCGGTCGATTACCTGCAGGCCAATCGGCGGCGCGCCGCAATCATGCAGGAGGTCGGGCGCGCCATGGATGCGGTTGACGCCGTGATGTTTACGTCGCTGACGCTTGACTCGCGTACCAGTCTGAATCCGGTGATGAGCCTGACCGGACATCCCTCGATCGCCGTGCCCAACGGCATCAAGTCGAACGGATCGCCGGCCGGCGTGATGTTCTCCGGCCACTTGTATCGGGAGGGCGACTTGATCGCCCTGGCGAAGGCGTGGCAAGAGCGCTCGGCGGCCGGGGTCCAGCACCCGCCGCTATTCGCGGTCAAGGGGTAAGCGACAGAGACACGAGGCGAAAGGCTTGTTGGCTACTCGACGGCCGGCTCGAGAATGCGCACGGTCGGAACAGGGCTGGAGACGACTTCGACCTCAACGCCGAACGGCAAGGTCCACGTCGCGCCGCTGGTATGGCCCGACGGGAAGTTGAACAACACCGGACCGCCGAAGTCCATCGTAAAGTCTCGCAGCACATCCCTGATCTGAGGATCTCCCGAGGGTTCCGTGCAGCCCGGGAACTCGCCAAAGATCAACGCAGCCGCCTGTGCAAACATCCCGCCCTGCGCGAGCTGGTTCAACATGCGGTGGATACGATAGGGACGCTCCCCGATGTCTTCGATGAAGAACACGCTGCCGGCCGGCGGATCACACGCCCACGGCGTTCCCAACGATACGGACAGCTGCGTGAGCGTGCCGCCGAGCAACACGCCGCGCGCGATACCGGGATGAAGCACCTCGAGCTGCATTGGCGTGAAGTCGCCGGCCGGCTCGGCCTGCATCATGACCTTGCGGAACGACACCTCGTCGTAGGCCAATGGCCCCTTCGACAGCCGTCGATCGACCATCGGCCCATGAATGGCGACGAGGCCGTTTCGAAGATACAGATTCAACAGCGCGGTGAGATCGCTGTAGCCGACCAAGGCTTTGCGGTTCTCGATAAGAATCCCGGGCTCCAAGAACGGCAGCAGCTGCGCGCTCCCGTAGCCTCCGCGCATGGCCATCAGCGCCGCAATCGACGGGTCTTGCCAGGCTCTATGAATGGCGCGTACCCGCGTCTCGACTGAACCGGCGACGAACCGTTCCTTCTCGAAAATCGAGTCGTCGTAGATGGCCTCGAATCCGAGGCGCGACAACTCGGCGACACCGGCCGCCACCTCATCGTGCGGGAAGGAGCTCGCCGGCGCCACCAGGGCAATGCGATCGCCGGACCGCAGGCGACGAAGTCTCTTCACAAATACGCCGCCATCTCGGCGGCAACCAGCTGATGCTCTTCCTTGCCGAGCACGCCCTTCATCGCCTTGATGCGCGCAGACGGCCCAGGGCGTTCGCCGAGCAGGAAGCGCTGCTTGGCGCGTTTCAGCCGGGCGAATGCGTCATCGTGGCGCTTCGCCGGAATGACACCCGACTCGACGGCGCGCACCAACGCTTCAAGCGTCCGCGCCTGGAGATCCGGATCGCCGCTGCAAATCAGCAGGCCATCACATCCCGCCTTGATGGCTTCGACAGCGCTCTCGGGCACCGGGTACTGCGCGCTGACGGCCTTCATCTCGAGATCGTCGCTCAGGATCACGCCGTCGTATTTCAGCTCCTCGCGCAGGAGTGTCTGGACGATTGCCGGCGACAAGGTGGCCGGCCGCGTCTCGTCGAGCGACGGCACCAGCACGTGCGCCGTCATGATGAACGCCACCTCCTCCCCGACCGCGGCGCGGAACGGCTCGAACTCGATCGCCCGCAGCCGGTCAGGCGCGTGCTCGACCAGCGGCAACTCGAAGTGAGAATCGGTGCTCGTGTCACCGTGACCGGGAAAATGCTTGCCGCACGCGGCCAATCCGGCGTCCTGCAAAGCGCGGATGATCACGCGCCCCAGCCTGGCGACATCCTCTGCCCGCTCAGCAAGGGCCCGGTCGCCAATGACGGGATTCTTTGGGTTGCTGTGGATGTCGAGCACTGGCGCGTAGTCGAGGGTGATGCCGACAGCCAGCAGTTCATGCGCGAGCGCCTTTGCGAATCGCTCGGCGAGGGCCTCTGCTTGCTTCCCAGCCCGTCCCAAGGTCGCCATTGGCGGCCACTTCGTGAACGGCTCCTTCAAGCGCGCCACCCGCCCGCCTTCCTGGTCGACGCTGACCCAGGCGGGCTGGGTGCGGCCGAGCGTCTCACTCTCGGCTGCCAGCTCGGCCACCTGCTCGGGGGCCTCGATGTTACGGCTGAACAGAATCACGCCGCCGAGGTCGAATTCACGTGCCAGCGATCGCAACTCGACCGGAATGCTGGTGCCCGGCATGCTGCCAATCAGGTACTGTCCAATGTCGCGTCGCGTCGCCAAAGGCATCGGTGTTCGAGAATTATAATTGCGTCGTGCGAATCTCGGCGTCAGCGCCCACGCGAATCGACCTGGCCGGCGGCACCATCGACATCTGGCCCCTCTATCTCTTTCACGCCGGCGCACAGACGCTCAACGCCGCCATCAGCCTGCGGGCGCGCGCCTGGATTGAGGGGCGACCCGACGACGGCATCGAGCTTGCCGCCGAAGACATCGGCAAGCAGGCACGGCTGTCGTTCGATCAGCTGCCGCATGACAACACGCTGCCGCTGCTGGCCAAGCTCGCGCACCGCTTCGGCGTGAGCGGCATTCGGTTGACGACCAAGGCCGAATCGCCCGCCGGGGCCGGCATTGCCGGCTCCTCGGCGCTGAACGTGGCGGTGTGCGGCGCGCTGGCGGCCTATACCAACCAGGACATCGAGGGCGAAGCGCTGCTCGACATCGCCAAGGACGTCGAGGCCCAGGTCATCGGGGTGCCAACCGGGCTCCAGGACTACCGCCCCGCGCTGTACGGCGGGATTGCCGCCGTCGAACTCGAGGCCGGCCAGCCACGCCGGGTGGCGCTCGATGTCGACGCCCGGGAGCTTGAGCGCCGCATCGTGCTCTGCTACACCGGCGAGCCGCGCAACTCCGGGACCAACAACTGGGAGATCACCAAGCGCCACATCGACGGCGACCAGCACATCTTCGACTGCTTCGAACGGATTCGCGACATCGCCGCGGCCATGCGTGACGCGCTGACACGCGGCGACTGGGACGCCACAGGGAAGGCGCTCACGACCGAGTGGGAGAACCGGAAGCGCCTGGCGCCGGGCGTGACCACGCCCGCCATCGAGACGCTAATCGCCCGCGCCACGGCTGCAGGCGCGACCGCCGCGAAGGTGTGCGGCGCGGGCGGCGGCGGATGCCTGTTCGTGCTCGCACCGCCGAAGCATGTCCCCGCGGTGCGCGACACGCTCGCCGACGGTGGCGCGCGCATCCTCGACTTCCACATTGAGACCACCGGGCTCGACGTGACCCGGGGATGACCGCCAATCTGCCGTCGCCGCTCGACAACACGTCGGTGGCGCAAACGCTGTTCGAGATCGCCGATCTGCTCGAGCTGAAGGGCGACAAGCCTTTCAAGATCCGCGCGTATCGCAACGCCGCCGAGGCCGTCTCGTCACTGGACGAAGCCGGGCTTCGTGGCTGGAGCGGCATCGGCAGAGACCTCGCCGAATGGATCCGCGAGATCACGCTGACCGGCGACTGCGCGATTCACCGGGAGCTGCTGACCGAGTTCCCGGCAACCCTGCTCGACGTGATGCGGCTGCAAGGCGTCGGCCCGAAGACGGTCGCCGTGCTGTTTTGGGAATTGGGCGTGACGAGCCTGGAGGATCTCGCGACCGCAGCGAGAGCGGGACGCCTCGGCGGCATCACAGGCATGGGCGGCAGGAAGGCACAGCTGATCCTGCAGGCGATCGAGGAACGCCAGCGATTCGCCGGCCGGCACTTGCTGTCCCGCGCACCGAGATGGCTGACGCCATCGTTTCCCACCTGAAGGAATACGCGCCGAACGCGGATATCTCGACCGTCGGGAGTGTTCGCCGTGGCTCGGACACAAGCGGCGACCTCGACCTCCTCGCCACAGAAAGCGCAGACAGTCCCAGGGCCACACAGTACTTCACCGGCTCCAAGGCGCATAACATCGCGCTTCGCGACCGCGCGCTCGAGCGTGGGTGGAAGCTCAACGAGTACGGGCTGTTCGACGCCGACGAGAAGTCAATCGCCGGCACGACCGAAGAGTCGATCTACCAGGCCCTCGGTCTTGCCCACATCGAGCCGGCGATGCGTGAGCATCGCGGCGAGGTTGATGCCGCAGCCGACAAGACGCTGCCTCGCCTGATCATGCGCGCGGACCTCAGGGGCGACCTGCACATGCACACCACGTCGTCTGACGGCCGTGAGAGCCTCGAGGCATGAAGACGGGCCCGGCGCGGCTGGCTCACCAAAGACGATGTGCTGAACACGCTGCCGCTCAAGGGATTCAGACAGCCGCTCCGAAGAAACCGTCAGCCCCTAAGCCCCTCAGCCCTTAAGCCCCTATACTTTCCATTTATGGACGCCGCCGCCGCGATCAAGAAGCTCTACTACGCCGCCACCAAGGCGACGATTCAGAAGGACCTGGAGCGCGCGCTCGACCTGCTCAAGACGATCCCTGAGGAACATGAACGCGACCGGGTTGCGGTCTACATCCACGGCTTGACCGAAATGCGCGCCGAATGGCGGGTCTTGAAACCCGCGCCTTCGGCTAGCGGACCCCGACCACCCGCTTCCGGGCGGCGATCCGAAGCGCGTCCGGCACGTTCCGGTCCGTCGAAACCTTCTTCACGTCGGACTCGTTGAGCCGCGCCAGCATGTTCATGCTGAGCGCCAGCGGCGTCTTGGCGTTCTTGACCAGCGCCAGCAGCGTCGCGTAGTTCTTCGTCCAGGCGCGAGTGGTCGCAATCGTCCGCAGAATCTCCTCCGACACGTTGCCCATTTTCGCGTACGCCTCGACCTCGGCGTCATTGACCTTGGGGCAGCTCAGTACCGCCGCCGCGACCATGCGGTTGGGATCGCGAATCAAAATCGCCCGCATTTCGCGCGTCCCTTTGGTGGCGCATCTCACCTTTTCAGGCACCGTCATGTCAATCAGCCGCTGCTGGAAGGTGAGCGGCTTCTCTGCCGTCGCAGTGCCCTCCAGCTCGACTCCGCTCTCGTCGGTATCGAGCAGCGGGTCGTCGGAATCCGGCGCGGGAGCCGCTCCAGCCGGAACGCCGCGGCGGTAGAAAAACTCGCGAATGTCGGTCGGCACATCCGAGCGTGCGATGACACTGGCCAGCACATCGTCGGGCAGCAGCTTCAGCGTGCCTTCCGTGGTCTCGCGAATCAGGGGATCGGTGTCGGAGGTCAGGACCACGAGGATGCCCAACTGCTCCAGCGCGCGCGGCGCCAGCGCCCCCTGCGCAGCCATCAGGCGAACGTCGCGCGCCACTTCACCGCGCCGGAAGAAGTCCAACATCGGTGTCGCGTAGCCGGATGCCATTAGTAGCGGACGAGGAAGTCCTGATCATCGTCGCGGCCGATGCGGGCGGACAGGACGTCACCGGGCGCGCCGAAATAGAGGGTGCCGGCCAAGAGCGGCAGCACCGCGCCGGCGAGCGTCAACATGCGGTTGACCCCGGTCGCGGCCTGCGGCTCGGCCCTCACCACCACCGGCGCCGCAGGCAGGACGTCCGGCGTCAGCGATGAACACACCCTGAGCAGTTGCTCCGGATCCAATTCAACTCCGCGCGAGACCGCGCGCACGATCGAGCGGCGATACAGGTCCTCCGGCAATTCGGACAAATTGCCGTGCTCGAGCGATTCGAGCGCGCGGACGGATAGCTTGGTAGCGTCAGCCACCTGTCGCAGCGACAGCCCCCTACTTTCGCGAGCATCGCGCAGACGCGTTGCCGGATCGAGCGTACGGCGGTGAGCCACAGTCACGGACGTTCTTGCGTTGGTTGTTTCACAGAATTGTCTTATCGTGCAGCGACAGAGCGACAATCTTAGGTGTGCGGAGACGCCGATTCAAGCGCGAATCGAAGGTCGGTGACACGTTTCTGAACAAACGCTGGAAGCGGCTCACCCGCTGCCGGTATGAATGCGCCGACGGCCGCCAGACCGACGGCGCCGGCAGACGTCAGCAGCGGAACCGATGGGATGCCCAGTCCACCAATGCCAAGCACCGGCACGCCTTCCGCGGCGCGCACGATCGCTTGCAACCCGTTCTCTCCCAGGTGCTCGACGCCTGTCTTGGATGCGGTAGGCAGAACCGTCCCGGCAATCAAGTAGTCGGCCATTCTCCTTGCGGCCGCCGCGTCGGCCGAGTGTACCGAGCATCCGATGAGGAATCCCTGCGGGACCATCTGCCGAACCGGCTGCGCCGGAAAGCCAGACTCCTTGAGGTGAACGCCCGAAGCGTGAGCCGCCAGCGCAACGTCGAGTCGGTCGTTAACCAGAACCTTCGAGCCGGTGCCAGCGGCCACGTTGACCAGGGATCGGACAAGCGCCATAAGGTCAGCAGTTTTCAAGTCGGGCTCGCGCACCTGGACCATGTCCACACCTGCATCGCACGCGGCCTCGACCTGTTGGACAAGCGCCCTATCCCACTCCCAGGGCGGCAGGCCGATCGCCGTAGCAAGCCGCCGGCGATCGGTAACCAGGCAGATCATTGGGGAGGGTCGCAGGGCCGGTTCCCCCGGCCGATGAACGCGTCGCCAAGCTCGCCCAGTGCGGCCCAGACGTTCAGCAATCCGAGCCCGGTAACGGCACCCCGCATGTAGTTGCTGGTAAACACCGGGGCCAGCAACGACGAGCCTTCAAAGAAGTAGTTGCGATCCCAGAACGCGGACCACGGAATCAGCACCAGGAGCAGGCCTGACTCGAACAGCAGGGCGATAAAAAGGAGCTTCCTGAACAGAGCTCAGCCTCGCGCCAGCGCTTTGGAGAGCCGCTCGATTTGTCCCGCGACGTCAAGATAGCCGCCCGATTCCGATTCCAGCTCCACGAACACCGCCAATGCCCTGCAATCCTCGCCCACCATGCCCATCTCGTGATAGGTCAGGGCGAGGCGGTATTGTTCGGCCGCGGCCTCCTCGGATGAGGCGCGGCTGGATTTGTCGCCGATTCCTCTGAAGACCTGGTCGAGCGACCGCGGGGGCGGCGGTGTCGGCGGCAATGCCGTGTCCGCCGACGCAGCAGCAGGTGCGGGTTCAGCCAGCAAGTCCGTCAGGTCGATTTCATGCCCGCCGGCGCCACCGGCGGCCAGATGATCGGCGATCCGGGTGTACTGCTCGAGGCCCCTCTCGAGCCTGTTCGAGCGCACGCACAGGTCGCCGAGCGTGCTGGCGCTGTTCCAATCGGGCGGCTGCGCTTCGGCGATCTTCGCATACTCGGCGATGGCCGCATCGACCTTGCCGAGTGTGAGGGTGTTTTCCGCCGCCTTTAGCGCGGCTTCACGATCGAACGGCGACACAGTAACTGCTCTTTAGTCAATGGTATCAAACAGGGTCGCCGGTCGGAACGTGCGCCGGTGCTGTGGCGAATAGCCAAACCGTGCGACTGCCGAAAGGTGCTCCGCCGTTGCGTACCCCTTATGTCGGTCGAACCCGTACCGGGGGTCAGCCTCGTGCAACACCTGCATCAATCGATCCCGCGTCACTTTCGCCACGATCGAGGCCGCCGCAATGGCAGAGGCGCGGCGATCGCCGCCAATCACTCCACGCTGCGCCATCGGCAATGACGGAATTCGGAACGCATCTACCAAAACGGCATCCGGCAGCGGCGCCAGCGACAGCACCGCGCGGTGCATGGCCTGCAAGGTCGCCTGGTGAATGTTGATGCGATCGATTTCGTCGGTCTCGATGGACACAACCGCCCACGAGACACATTTAAGGCAGATCTCGTCGTAGAGGCGCTCGCGTTGCGCGAGCGTGCAGGCTTTCGAATCGGCGAGGCCCTTGATACGCCGCTCGGGATGCAGGATGACGGCACCGGCCATCACCGGGCCGGCCAGGCAGCCGCGGCCGACTTCGTCAACCCCTGCAACCGCCACGAAGCCGTAGCGGTGCAGGCTGTTTTCGATGTTCCGTCGTGCTGAGACCTTTGGCACTGAGGCATCCGCCTGCGCCCGCTCCGCGAGCGACGGCGGGACCTAGTTGGTCTTCTTGACTTCCTTCATGCGGGCGGCCTTGCCTTTCAGGTCGCGCAGGAAGTACAGCTTCGCGCGCCGCACCTTGGCCGAGCGCACGATCTCCACCTTCGAGATGGTCGGCGAGTGCAGCGGGAAGATGCGCTCAACCCCCTGGCTGAACGACACCTTGCGCACGGTGAAGGTCGCGCGGTTGCCGCCACGGCGAAGGCCAATCACCACACCCTCGAAGATCTGGATGCGTTCCTTGTCACCTTCCTTGACGCGCACGTGCACCTTCACCGTGTCGCCCGCCTTCATGCGGGGCCGCTTGGTCAGTTGCGCCTTCTCTACCAACTCCATCGCAGTCATGACGTACTCCTATTGGCCTATTCGCCGATCGGCCTATCGGCCCGTTCCAACCACTCTCGCTCGTCAGCGTCGAGCGTGGCCGTGGGCAGCAGATCCGGCCGCCGCTCTACCGTTCGCTGCAGCGCCGCCTCGCGGCGCCAGCGACGAATCTCGGCGTGGTGTCCCGACATCAGCACCTCGGGAACACGCCGCCCCTCGTATTCCGCCGGTCTCGTGTAGTGCGGGTAATCCAACAACCCGCGCGTAAACGAATCTCCTTCCACCGATTGATCGTCGCCCACGACGCCCGGCACCAGCCGCCCCACCGCGTCGATGACTGCCAGGGCCGGCACCTCGCCGCCGGACAGCACGTAGTCGCCGATCGAAATCTCCTCGGTCACCAGCGCTTCACGCACCCGCTCGTCAATCCCTTCATATCGGCCGCACAGCAGCACGAGATGACGGTTGCCCGACAGCCGCCGCGCCCCGTCCTGCGTCAATCGGTCGCCGGCCGGCGACAGCAGCGCCACCACCTCCGGCTCGCCGCGCGAGGCGCGAATCGCGCGCATCGCCGCGAAGAACGGCTCGGGCTTCATCACCATGCCCGGTCCGCCGCCGAACGGCACGTCGTCCACGACGCGATGCCGGTCCGTCGTGAAGTCGCGCAAGTCGTGGACGACGATGTCCAGCCGCCCCGCGATCCTCGCGCGCCCGACCACGCCCTCGGCGAGACCCGCTTCGATCATGTGCGGAAAGATCGTGACGACGTCGATCTTCACCGCCATTGCCCGTTCACATCCAGCAAGCCCTCTGGTGGCCTGACCGTGATGCGTTTCGCCTCGATATCCACCGTGCAGATCTCATCAGCAAACGGAATCAGCACTTCGCCACGACTGCTCCGCACCACGAACCGCGTGGCCGCGCCATCGCCCTCCACCGCCGTGACTGTGCCGATCGCATCCCCACCGCCCGTCACGACGTCGCAGCCGATCAGGTCGCGGTGGTAGTACTCACCATCCCCGAGGACGTTGTCCTCGAGATCACGTTCACAAACTCGCAACTCCAATCCCGCCAGCAGCTCCGCGTCGTTCATCGACGCAATGCCCCTGAACAGGATCACCGGCCGTCCCTGGTGCATCCGCATCGTGGCGACCTCCAGGGTCGCCGGGCTGCCGTCTCTGCGGCGCGTCATCAACTGCACGCCGCGGTGGAAACGGTTCTCCGGGAAATCGGTCTCGGGATTGACGACCACTTCTCCCTTGTTGCCGTGCGTCCGGGCCACGACGCCTACCAGCACTGCGTCGTCCCAGCTGTCCATCGCGCTACCGTCCGCCGGACGTGTCGCGAATGTCGAGGCTGACGCGGCGATCGTCGTCCACCGCGCTCGACAGCAGCGTCCGTAACGCCGCCGCCGTGCGGCCCTGCCGGCCGATGACGCGGCCGAGATCCGAGGCCGCAACCTGCAGCTCGAACACCGTGCCGCCGCGACGCTCCGACTCGCGAACGCTGACCGAATCGGGATGATCCGCCAGCGCCTTCGCAACCGTCTCGATGAGTCCCTTCAGATCCGCTGCCACAACGTCTCCTAACGAGCCTATGCCTGCGGCGCGGTCGGCTCAGCCGTCACGGGCGCGTCGACACTGGCGCGATCCTTCGTGAGGTGACCCTTCAGCAGCGTGCGCACCGAATCCGACGGGCGCGCGCCGTTCTTGATCCAGTGGGCCATGCGCTCCTTGTTGATTTCAACGACCGCCGGCTTGGTGCGGGGATTGTAGAAGCCGAGCACTTCGATGAACTCGCCTTCCTTCTTGGATCTGGCTTCGGAGATGACGACGCGGAAGAACGGACGCTTCTTGGAACCGGTCCGTCGCATGCGAATGACGAGCATCTGACTGTCCTTTGCGGCGCTACGAGGCCGCGCTTAAGGGTGACAACGACGACGCAGTTGGCAATTCCCAATTCCCCAGTTGGCAATCACATGCCAACCGGCGAACTGCCAACCGCCAACTAACGTTTACTTAAACGATCCAAACACCGACTTCTTCTTTTTCTTCGGCGGCGCAGCAACCTGTTCGCCCGTCATCTGCCCCACCATCTTCAACATCCGCTGCATCTCGACGAACTGCTTCAGCAACCGGTTGACGTCCTCCACCGTGGTGCCGCTGCCTCTTGCGATGCGCTTGCGCCGGCTGCCATCCAGGATGTCGGCATGGTTTCGCTCGTCGGGCGTCATCGAATTGATGATCGCCTCGATCCGTCCCAGCTGCTGCTCGTCGGGCTTCTGGCCCGCGAGCTCTTGCATGCCGCCCATACCCGGCAGCATGCCCAGGATCTTGTCCAGCGGGCCCATGCGCTTGAGCATCCGCAGCTGATTGCGAAAATCTTCCAGCGTGAACCCGCCCTTGCGGATCTTCGCTTCTAACTTCTCGGCCTGACCCTGATCGATGACCTCTTCGGCCTTTTCGATCAGCGTCAGCACGTCGCCCATGCCCAGCATGCGCGACACGAACCGGTCGGCGTGGAACGGCTCGAGGTCCTCGAGCTTTTCGCCGCTGCCGACGAAGGCAATCGGCACGCCGACCACCGATACCGCCGACAGCGCCGCGCCCCCGCGCGCATCGCCGTCGATCTTCGTCAGGACCACGCCGGTGACGCCGATCTGCGCGTTGAACTCACCCGCGCTCTTGATCGCGTCCTGCCCCGTCATCGCGTCGGCGACGTAGAGCAGATCGGATGGCCCCGCAATCTCCTTGATCGCGACCAGCTCCTTCATCAGCTCGTCGTCGATATGCAGGCGGCCCGCCGTGTCGACAATCACGACGTCGTTGCCGACGGCCCGGGCCTCGGCGAGCGCGCCCTTGGCGCGCGCCACCGGATCCATCGGGCCGGCCGGGTCGTGCACGCGCACGCCCGCCTGCTGCGCCACAATCGCCAGCTGCTGGATGGCCGCCGGGCGCCGCACGTCGGTCGAAACGACGATCGGGTGCCGCCCCTGCTTCTGCAGCCACTTCGCGAGCTTGCCGGTCGTGGTGGTCTTGCCCGACCCCTGCAGGCCGAGCATCAGGATCACCCGCGGCCGCGCCGAGGTCTCCCGGAGCCCGCCCTTGGCATCCCCGAACAGCGCGAGCAGCTCATCACGAACGATCTTGATGACCTGCTGCGACGGGTTGAGGCCCTTCTGGACCTCCGCCTCCATCGCGCGATCGCGCACGCGATCGATGAATGCCTTGACGACCTTGAAATTGACGTCCGCTTCGAGCAGCGCCAGGCGAATCTCGCCCAGCACCCGTTCTACAGTCGACTCGGTGAGACGTGTCTCTCCCTTGAGGGACTGGAACACGTCCTGAAGTCGATTGCTGAGCGCGTCAAACATCGAGGGGCGTCACACGGAGAGCCACGAGCCGCTTCCGCGCAAACCCTTATCTTACACTGATTTGAGGCGATGTCCGAGCTTTTCCTTCTTCACTTTGAGGTACTTGCGGGTGGTCGCCGATGCCGGGATTTCGAGGGGCAGCGTTTCTGATACCGACAAACCGTATCCCTGTAACCCTACGAATTTACGTGGGTTATTCGTCAGCAGGCGCATGGACCGGATCCCCAGGCTTCGCAGGATCTGCGCGCCGATTCCATAGTCCCGCTGGTCGGCTTTGAATCCGAGGCGCTCATTGGCTTCCACGGTATCGAAACCCTGGTCCTGCAGCGCATAGGCCCGAAGCTTGTTGGCCAGGCCAATGCCCCGCCCCTCCTGGTTCAGATAGAGCAGAACTCCACGGCCCGCCCGTGCAATTTGCTGCAGTGCAGCCTCGAGCTGCGAACCGCAATCGCAACGCGCCGAGTGGAACACATCGCCGGTCAGGCACTTCGAGTGGACGCGGACCAGAACGTCATCGCCCTTGCCGATGTCGCCGCACACCAGCGCGAGGTGCGTTTCCTGGTCGATCAGGCTTTCGAAGCCGTGAATGCGGAAGGCGCCGACCTCGGTCGGCAGATCCGCTTCGGCCACCTTCGTGACGAGGCCTTCGGTCCTCATCCGGTAGCGAATGAGATCCGCGATGGTGATCATCAGCAGCTTGTGCTTGCGGGCGAACTTTGTCAGCGCCGGCACCCGCGCCATCGTGCCGTCGTCGTTCATGATTTCGCAAATCACACCGGCGGGCGCCAGGCCGGCACGGCGCGACAGATCGACCGCCGCCTCCGTCTGCCCGGCGCGAACCAGCACCCCGCCGTCACGGGCGCGCAGCGGAAGAATGTGGCCGGGCCGCGCCAGGTCAGATGGCTTGGTCTTCGGATGAATCGCAGCCCTGATCGTCGCCGCCCGATCCGCGGCCGAAATGCCGGTGGTGGTGCCACGCTTCGCCTCGATCGCCACGCAAAAGGCCGTCTCAAAGCGCGTGGAGTTCTTCTCGACCATCAGCGGAATCTCGAGATGGTCGAGCCGCTCACCGGTCATCGGCATGCAGATCAGTCCGCGGCCGTACTTCGCCATGAAGTTGATCGCCTCGGGCGTCACCTTCTCGGCCGCCATGGTCAGGTCGCCTTCGTTCTCCCGATCCTCGTCATCGACGACGATGACCATCTCGCCGCGGCGAATCGCCGCGACGGCGTCCTCGACGGCGGCAAACGGGCCGGCGGCCCTGGCAATCCTGATCTGCGTCTTCTGGGGCTTCTGCGGCCCCGGCGTCTTCTTCTGTGCCATCGGTGGCTACTGCCTTCTGAGTTCCATCGCGCGGACCACGTACTTCCCGATCATGTCGCATTCCAGGTTGACTTTGTCGCCGATACGCAGGTTCTTCAACGTGGTATGACCCAGTGTATGCGGAATGATCATCACGTCGAACTGCCGCTCGCCAAGGCCGGCTACCGTCAGGCTGATGCCATCCACCGCGATCGAGCCCTTACGAATGAAATAGGGCGCCAGCGCGGGCGGAAACCCGATCGTCAGCCAGCGCGACTCGCCTTCCTGCCTGATCTCCTTGATGAGGCCGAGACCATCGACGTGTCCCGTCACGAAGTGACCGTCGAGTCGGCCATCGCTGCGCATGGGCCGCTCCAGGTTGACCACCTGTCCGCGCTGCGAGGCGCCGAACGTCGTGACGCGCGCGGTCTCGGGACCGACATCCGCCAGGACGTCTTCACCGTCGATCAGGACCACCGTCAGGCAGACGCCATTCACGGCCAGGCTGTCACCGATCTTCACGGTGCCGGCCAGCGGCGTGTGAATGCGCACACGATAGCCGCCGCCGGTGCCTTTCACCTCGGCCAGTGTGCCGGTTGCCTCAACGATGCCCGTGAACATCCGCCTCCATCCACGTGTCCGGCCCGAGCTGCTCCACCGTTACCGGACTCAGCGCCGACGCCGGCACGTCGACCCCATCGAACACTCTGAGGCCGCTTTCACCCAGTTCCACCGGCGCGACGATCACGTGGACGCGGTCTATGACACCGGCCCGCCAGGCTGCGGCGTGCATCACGGCGCCCCCCTCCAGCAGCAGCGTCGAGATATCACGCTGCACGAGTGCGCGGAGATCGGCGGCCAGCTCGCCGGTGCCTTCGATCAACGTAGCGCCCGCGTCCTTCAATGCGGCCACCCGGCCAGCTTGTCGCCCGACCGCAGCGGCCGTCGTCAGTATTATGACCGGCCCGGCATCGAGCGTCGATAACAGGCGTGCCGTTGACGGAGTGCGCAACTGGCGGTCGAAGACGACGCGCGCCAGCGGCCGTGCCCGGAAACACTCCCGAACCGTGAGCATGGGGTCGTCGGCCAGCACCGTGCCAGACCCGACGCCGATGGCATCGACCATCGCGCGCAGGCGTTGCGTCCGGCGATTGGCGTCCGCCGAAGACAGCTGGGTCCGGACTCCAGGCGCGGCGGCGATGCGCGAGTCGCGGCTCATCGCGGCCTTGGCAATCACCATCGGGCGGCCCTGGGTCTGCACAATGCCGAAGGCGCGATTGAGGCGGGCGGCCTCCTCCTCGAGTAGTCCGACTTCAACCTGGATGCCGCTGGCCCGCAGCTCTTCGATGCCCTTGCCGTGGACCAGCGGATTCGGATCCCGCATCGCCACCACCACCCTGACAATGCCGGCGGCAATGATCTTCCGCGTGCACGGTCCAGTGCGTCCGGTGTGACAACACGGCTCCAGGGTGACGTACATCGTCGCGCCGCGGGCGCGTTCACCGGCGTCGTTGAGCGCAAACACTTCGGCGTGCGGCTCACCCGCTCGCGGGTGCAGCCCCTGGCCGACAACCACGCCATCGGGTGACACAATCACCGCGCCGACCAGCGGGTTCGGGGTGGTCACGCCCGCCGCGCGGCCGGCGTGAAACAACGCGCGCCGCATGTAGTCGGCGCCGGTCACCATGGCGTGATTACCACTTCTCGAGAAAGATGGCGTCCACGTAATCCCGCGGCGCAAACGGCAGCAGGTCGTCGACGCCTTCGCCGACGCCGACGTAGCGAATCGGCAGCTTCAGGTCGTGTGCGATGGCCACGGCGATGCCGCCCTTCGCGGTGCCATCCAGCTTGGTGAGCACGATCCCAGTCACACCAGCCACGTTCGTGAACTCACGCGCCTGTGCCAGGCCGTTCTGTCCAACCGTCGCATCGAGCACGAGCAGCACTTCGTGCGGCGCGCCCGGCACCTCACGTCCCGCCACGCGCCGAATCTTGTCGAGCTCGTTCATCAGGTTGGCGCGCGTATGCAGACGGCCCGCCGTGTCGACCAGCACGACGTCGCGTTGCCGTGCCTTGGCCGCGGTCATCGCATCGAACACGACTGCGGCAGGATCCGAGCCCTCCCTGGCGCGGACGATGCCAACGCCCGCCCGGTCGGCCCAGATCTGCAATTGGTCGACGGCCGCCGCACGGAACGTATCCGCCGCACAGATCAGCACCGCCCGTCCCTCGCCCTTCAGTTGGTTTGCCAGCTTGCCGATCGTCGTTGTCTTCCCGACGCCGTTGACCCCGACTATCAGCGCCACATGCGGCTTGCTGGTGATCGCAATCGGCGCGTTCGAGGACTCCAGAATGCGCAGCATCTCCTGCTTGACGAGGTCCCGGAGGCTCTCCCCCCGCCGCTGGCGCCTGCCGACAGATTGGACGATCTCGCCGCTGGCCGCAACACCGACGTCGGCCATCAACAGGATCTCCTCGAGTGTGTCGGCGGTATCAACGTCAATCTCGCGGGTGCGCGTCTCAGATAGACCGCCAAGACCCACCATTTCATCAAGACGATCGAGACCATCCCGCAACTGCCGTGTGGTCTTCTGCAGCCCCGCCTTGAGTTTGTCGAATATGCCCATGGAACTGTATGCCTGGAGGCCCGGAGGCCCGGGGGCCTGCTCACGCGTGTTCGAGTTTCTGCTTGCGGCCCATCAGGTTGCGGATCGCCGACTGCGGATCGGTGCGGCCGGCGAGCACTTCAGCCATTTCGCAAGCGATCGGCAGCTCAATGCCGTGGCGAGCGCTCAAGGCCAGTGCGGCCTCGGTGGTCCGAACGCCTTCCGCGACCATTTTCATATTCGACAGAATCTGCGTCAGCGACTGGCCCTTCGCCAGTGCGATGCCGACCTGGCGATTGCGGCTCAGGTCCCCCGTGCAGGTCAGTACGAGATCGCCAAGGCCCGCCAGCCCCGCCAGCGTGGCCGGTTGGGCACCGGCCGCCACCGCCAGGCGCGACAGTTCTGCAAGGCCTCGGGTAATCAGCGCCGCCAGGGCGTTGTGCCCCGCGCCAAGCCCCTCGACGACACCCGCGGCAATGGCAATGATGTTCTTCAGCGCGCCGCCCAGCTCTACGCCCACCACGTCCCCGCTGCCGTACAAACGCAGCGCCGGCGAGCGGAAGTGGGCCATCACGGCCTCCACGACGATCGGCGACTCGCCGGCGGCGACAATCGCGGTCGGCTGCGTGCGCGCCAGCTCGCTCGCAAAACTCGGCCCCGACAAGACGACGATCTCACCCGCCTCGCGCAGTTCCTCGCGAAGCACCTGCGACATCCGCAGCAGTGAGCCCGCTTCGAGGCCCTTGGTGGCACTGACGATTGCGCAGCCACGCGGGAAGGAGGCGCCGGCAGCCCTGCAGACCTCCCTCACACCATGGGACGGCACGGCGATCACCACAAACTGCGCCGCGTCGAGCGTCGCGGCGAGGTCCGACGTGGGAGACAACGCCGCAGGCAAGACCACGCCTGGTAGATAGGTGGCGTTCTCGCGGCGGGCGGCCATGCTCGAGGCCAGGCTGCTGTCGCGCGCCCAAAGGCGTACCTCGTGGCCCGTGTGCGCCAGGTGCACGGCCAGTGCGGTGCCCCAACTGCCCGATCCAATCACGCCGATGCGCTGGCTCATGCTCCCAATGCCCGTTCGGTGCCCGCCCACAGCCGCGTCACGTTGCTGCGATGCCGAAAGAGGATCAACATCGCGACGATCGTGACACCGATGTCAATGGCGCGACCGCCCGGCACGGACCACTCGACCAGCGGCAGCACGATGGACGCCACGATCGATCCAAGCGACACCAAGCGCGTTCTCGCCACGATGGCGACAAACGCCGCCGCAGCCACCAGCGTCGGCAGCGGTGACAGCACCCCGAAGACCCCGCTGGCCGTGGCCACGCCTTTGCCGCCACGAAACCCCAACCACACGGGATAAATGTGACCGGCGACCGCACCAACGCCGGCAGCCACGGCGTCGGCGCCGCCACCGCTCACCAGTACCGCAACGGCGCCCTTGGCCATGTCCGCGATCATCACCGTGATCGCGGCGCGCAGTCCCGCGGTGCGATAGACGTTGGTGGCGCCGACATTGCCGCTGCCGACGCGTCTCAGATCGATCCCACCAGCGCCTTGCGCAACCAGGTAGCCGATCGGCAGCGAGCCAACCAGATAACCAATCGCCAGCGATGGGAGCAGTTCAGGCCCCAAGCGGTGCGCTCACCAGGTCAGTATAGTGCGGGCCCTGTTGCGACAGTCTGCTCTGATACAGCGACACGCGGTCGATCCGCGACACGGCATGCGTCACGTCGCACGACTGGAGCAGCTTCGGCCAGTCGACACCGACGCCGGCCATCCTGACCCGCCCCAGCGTCAGGTGTGGCAACAGCGCGCGGCCGTCCATTTCGAACGCGCCGCCCGACAGGCGTCGTGAGACCTCCGCCTCAAGCTGCGCCAGCGATGCGGCGCCGTCGATCACGCCGAGCCATAGCGCCCGCGGATGCCGGTTGTTCGGGAACGTGCCGATGCCGCGCCACTGCACCTCGAATGCTGGGATCGCAATCGGTGGCGAAAGCCGGCGCGTCAGATCATCGATGCGCGCCTCATCAACTTCGCCAATGAACCGGATCGTCACGTGCAGCGCCTCCGGCTTGACCCAGGTCACTTTCGGCGGCCTGGTCGAGGCCTCCAGCTTGCCGGTGAGTGCGGTAATGACGCGGCTCGCCTCCCGTCGCACGGCATCGCCCACATCCACGGCGACGAAGACCCTCATGGCAAGGACTTGATCAACCAGCGCCGCAGCATGTCGATCGCCCAGGTGGCCGCCAGGTGCTTCACCATGTCGCGGCCGCCGGGGAACGTGAACGTCCTGACGCTGGACTCGCCCGCGTCAACCGCGATGCACACCGTCCCCACCGGCTTCCGTTCGCTGCCGCCCCCGGGTCCGGCAATGCCGGTGATGCCAATGCCGGCGTTGACCTGGGCTCGCCGCCGAATGCCGGCCGCCATCGCGGCCGCCACCGCCTCGCTGACGGCGCCATGCTCCCTGATCAACGACTCCGGCACATCGAGCAGCTCGATCTTCGCGCGGTTGCTGTACGCGACGATGCTGCGCTCGACGTACTCGGAGCTGCCGGCGATGTCCGTCATGCGCGACGTCGCCAGTCCGCCCGTGCACGACTCCGCAAACGCCACCCACCACCCGCGCTGCCGCAGCAGACCGCCCACCACCGCTTCGAGCACCGTGCCATCGATGCTGACGAGATCGTGGCCGAGCGCGTCGGCCAGTTGTGCGACGGCTCGGTCAAGCGCCGCGTTGGCGACGGCTGCATCAACAGACTGCGTGACCAGGTGCAGTTCCACCTGGCCCAGTCCGGCCAGGATCGTCGTTTCGATGCGCGGGGGCCGCTGCACCCACTGTGAATAGATCGGCTGCACGATCTCCTCTACGGCGGATTCACCCTTCCCGGCGACGCGAACCAGCCGGCGATGCAACCGCACGCCGCCGGCGACAGCAGCCAGACGCTGACGCACGGCGCCGTCCATCATCGGCTTCATTTCGCGCGGCGGCCCCGGCAGCAGCGCCAGCTGGTGGTGGCCCGTTTCCAGCCACAAACCCGGCGCGGTCCCGTGCGGGTTCTCCAGGACCGCCGCCCCTCGCGGCACCTGCGCCTGCCGGCGATTCACCTCCGGCATCTTCCAGCCCCGCGCCGCGAACCGTTTCTGCATGGCGGCGACGATTCCAGGGTCCTCATCCATCGGCAGCCGCAGCAATTCGGCAACGACGTCCCGCGTCAGATCGTCGTCGGTCGGTCCCAGGCCGCCGCACAAGATCACGATCGTGTGACGGGCCATGGCATGGGACAGGTGCGCCGTCAGTTCGTCGCGGCTGTCGCCAACCACGCTCTTGAAGCCAACGGCGATGCCGAGATCGTTGAGGACTTCCGAGATCACGAGCGAGTTGGTGTCGGTCTTGTGCGGCGTCAGCAGCTCGCTGCCGACGGCAATGATCGCGGCGGTCAGACTGTCAGCCATGACGGCACGACCCACATCAGCCCGCGCAGCACGAGATAGGCGTACAAACCGGCGACCGCATCGTCAGCCATGATGCCAATGCCGCCGTGGACGTGCTCGAGTTGTGCCGCCGGATACGGCTTGATGACATCGAACAGGCGGAACAGCAGGAAGCCCACCGCCACGCCCGCCAATGACACCGGCAGCAGCGCCAGCGTCATCAGCATGCCCAGGACTTCGTCGATCACCACGATGCCGGGATCCTTGCGGCCGAGCGCACGCTCGGTCCCGTGCGCGGCCCAGACACCAGCCGCCGCGACTGCAGCAATCGTCGCCAGCTCGATCCACGGCACGCCGATCCAGCGTACGAATGCGAACAACGCCAGCGCCGCCAGGGAACCCGCGGTGCCGGGCGCAAACGGAAAGTAGCCAACGTAGCCGAAACTGGCCACGAAGACCGCCAGCGGTTTCATTGTTCTCGGACGACCCGCGTGCCGGCGAGGCGATCGTGCAGCGCGCGATGCTCGCTCGTGAACAGCACCGGCAGGTACGAAAGGCCGAGCGTGATGGGCACCAGCATGCATCCCAGCGCGCGGAGCATGCCACCCGTCGTATCCACCGGCCGGCCATCGTCGCCGATCACTCGCAGGCCGAGGATCATCTTGCCAATCGTCTGCCCGCCGGCTACCGTGAATGCCGCCACGTAGCCGAACGCGAGCAGCGCCAGGAATCCCACCAACGGCGCTGGCGGCAGAACGCGCAGATCCTCCACGGTGTTCTGCAGACCGGTGACGCGCAGCGTGAGGAACAACACCGCCACGTCGACGCCAAGCAGCAACAGCAGATCGATCAGCCCGGCGCCGACACGAACGCCGAGCGACGGCGCCTCCATCAACGATGCCACCGTCTCGGTGGCATCCCTGGCGGTGTCGGCGGTCTTCTGCGGGACGGCCGCCTCGAGATTGAGGGCGTCAATCCTCACCGGCCGCGTGGTGCGCGGCCGATTGCGCGGTAGTTCGGGCGTCGAGCGGCGAACCGCCAGCGGCGGACGCGCGGCCGGCGGAGGGACGAGAGGCGCATCGTAAAACGGCAAGGCGCCGTCATCGGTGGGGCTGGGCTCGATCCGTACGGGCGCGGGATCGAGTTCCGGCTCCGACAGCGGGCCGGTCGCCCGCTCCGAAGGCATCGGAGGCTCCGGCTCGATCGTCGGCTCCGGCTCCGGAACGATCTCCGGCGCCGCCGACTCAAGCACGGGTTCAAGCGCCGGATCGATCATCGGTTCGGGCAGGAAGGACGGTTCGGGCACTGGTTCCACTGACATGACCGGTGCGCACGGAGCCTCCACCACTTCTGGAGGTGGCGGCAGAACGAACACCCCGGGATCCGGCGCCACGGTGCGCGCCGGCTCCGGCGTTCCGAACAATCGATCCAGGTCGAGTGCGGTGGCGCTCAACTTGTCGGTTTGCCGCCTGATCGGCGGCAGCTCGAAGTCGATGGCGCGTTCTGGCTGGTGATCGCTGCCGTGCAGCGCCAGCTCAGGTTCTGACGCAAACGGCGTAAGCGAGAAATCGTACTGACAGTTCCGGCAACGGTCGGTGGTCTCAAAGCCGAGATAACCGCATTTCGGACACTTCATTCTTTGGGTGACGTCACGGGAACGGACGCAGACGACGCCGATGACCTTTCGGCGCCGGCCACCGCCAGGAGTTCGCGTTGAATGTCAGCACGGAGCCGTTCGGCGTCGGGCCGGAGCGCGTCACCCACCGGCACACGGTCAAGAGCTCTCGAGGCGTCGCGGAGTTTACCGCCGGCAAACAGCGATCGCGCCTGCGACAAGTAGGCCTCCGTCGGCGACGGCAGCGGCAACGGCGCGGAGGGCGGAACAGCCGCCGCCGGCGTTGCCGTGGTCGCCTGCGCGGGGAACCACTCGGCCAACCCGTTGGGCGCGACCAGCACGAACGAAATGGCGCCAACCAACACAATCCCCGCCAGGGTGGCCCACCACATGGCGAGCGTGTCGCGCCGCCGATCCGCATCGCCTGCGGGAGCGGGGCGCGAGGACGGCCGTCGGCGCACGGGTACGGCGGCCGTCGCCGCGCTCTTCATGCCGGCATCAAGACGATCGATGCGGCCGAGTACCCCCAGCGCGACATCGTGTGACGCTCCCTGGTCGAGCGCATCGCTCAGCAGCGCCCGCGCCCGCACGACGTCTCCCTTGTCGAACGCCTCGAGCCCCTCGTGCACGAGCGCCTCGGAAATGCGCTGCCGCTCCGCCTGGGCGCTCCGGGCGCGATCGATGTAGGCGCGCGCGCGATCGTGGTTCCGATCGAGGAACAACACGCGCGTCCACAGGTTGATGGCTGGTTCGTAGTCCCCCGCAAAGTAGTGATCGAGGCCGGTCACGAGCAGCTGCTCGATGCGCGCCTCGTCATCGGCGCCCTGTTGCGCCTTCAGCGGGTCGTTCATGTAGGTTGCGTCGCAGTATAGCATCCGCCTTGGCTCGCAGGAATAGCCGCGCGAGCCACCAAGAGACCCGCCGACGCGGCCCTCGGCCGCGGAGGCGGGCTTACGGTAAGCTGAACCGACATGGCCGTCATCGAATGTGTCCCCAACATCAGTGAAGGGCGCCGCCAGGAAGTGATCGACCGGCTCGCCGACTCGTTGCGGGCGGTGCCCGGCATGCGGGTGCTCGACGTCCAGTCCGACGCCACTCACAACCGCTCCGTGTTGACCCTGGCCGGTGATGCCGCAGCCATGACCGCCGGCATCCCCACACTCTTTGAAGGCGCGATCGCGGCAATCGATCTGACCTCGCACACCGGCGCACATCCCCGCATGGGCGCCGTGGACGTGACGCCGTTCATTCCCATCGACGGCGTGACCATGGCGGAGTGCGTGGCGCTGGCGAAGGCGGTGGCGCAGGACGTGGCCTCGCGGTTCAACCTCCCGGTGTTCCTCTACGAGGATGCGTCGAGCAACCCCGAGCGCAAGAACCTCGAAGACATCCGCCGCGGCGAATTCGAGGGCCTGGCGGCGAAGATGGCCAAGCCCGGCTGGGCACCCGACTTCGGCCCCGCCACGCCCCACCCGACCGCCGGGGCCTCGGTGATCGGCGCCCGCATGCCGCTCATCGCCTACAACATCAACCTCGCCACCAATCGGCTCGATGTCGCCAGGAAGATCGCCACCGCCATTCGCATGAGCAGCGGGGGCTTGCGCTACGTCAAGGCAATGGGTATCCCGCTCGAGGATCGGGGCATTGTTCAGGTATCGATGAACCTCACGAACTACGAGAAGACTCCCCTGTTCCGGGTGTTCGAGCTCGTCAAGCGGGAGGCCGAGCGCTACGGTGTCAGCGTGCTGGAGAGCGAGATCGTCGGACTCGTGCCCGCCGCGGCATTACGGCAGTCGGTCGAGTGGTACTTGCGGCTGGAGGGTTTCTCGGCAGATCAGGTCCTGGAAAACAAGCTCAGGTCCCGCTCCGCGGAGTAATGCCGAAGGCCCGCAGTTTCTTGTACAGATTCGATCGCTCCACGCCGAGCACTTCCGCGGTGCGCGACATGTTGCCCTGCTGCGCGGCCAGTGTCTGCAGGATGTAGTCCTTCTCAAACTGATCGCGGGCGTCCGACAACGGCACGACGGGGCTTGACGGGGCCGGCGACCCGGGCACGCCGTCGCGGCCAAGGAAACCGAGATCCTGCGCCGTAACCGTGTCTCCCTGCACGAAGATCAGCAGCCGCTCGATCACGTTGCGCAGCTCGCGCACGTTACCCGGCCACGAATACTGCTGCAGCCGCGCCGACGCCTCCGGCGCCAGGCGCTTCGGCCGCTTGCCGACCTCCGCCGCCAGCAGCGCCATGAAGTGATCGGCCAGCACCGGCACGTCCGGCAGCCGCTCCCTCAGCGCCGGTACGAAGATCGGAATGACGTTGAGCCGGAAGTAGAGGTCGTCGCGGAACCGGCCGGCGCGCACTTCTCCGGGGAGGTCCTTGTTGGTCGCCGCCAGCACGCGCACGTCGACCTTGATGCGCTGGGTGCCGCCGACGCGCTCCATGACCTGCTCCTGCAGGACGCGCAGCACCTTGGCCTGCGTCATGAAGCTCATGTCGGCAATCTCGTCGAGGAAGATCGTGCCGCTGGTCGCCTGCTCGAAGCGGCCGGGCTTGTCGGCCACCGCGCCGGTGAACGCGCCGCGCACGTGCCCGAACAGCTCCGACTCGATCAGTTCCTCGGGGATCGCCGCGCAGTTCACTTCGATGAACGGACCGCTCTTGCGCCGGCTGCTCTGGTGGATGGTGCGCGCCACCAGCTCCTTGCCGGTGCCGCTCTCGCCCAGGATCAACACCCGGCCATTGCTCGGCGCCGCCAGCATCACCTGCTCACGCAGGTGTTGCATCGGCGCGCTGTCGCCCACCATCGTGTGCTGCGGCTGGCGATCCACCCTGGCGCGCAGCACGCGGTTCTCGGCCTCGAGGTCGCGCTGCCGCAGCGCGTTCCGCACCACCAGCACCGTCTTTTCGAGCGACAGCGGCTTCTCGATGAAGTCGTAGGCGCCAGCCTTGATGGCGCGCACCGCGGATTCAATGTTGCCGTGCCCGGAGATGATCACCACTTGCGAGTCGATGTGCCGCTCGCGCAGCCGCTGCAGCGTCGTCAGGCCGTCGAGGCCGGGCAGCCAGATATCCAGAACGATGACGTCATACGCCGCGCCATTGGCCTTCTCGAGACACTCTTCGCCGGTCTCGGCGGTATCGACGTCGAAGCCTTCGTCGCGGAGCACGCCGCTGATCGACGACCGGACGCCGGGCTCATCGTCCACGACAAGAATCGAAGCCATCTAATGGCTCACACGCCCGCGACCACACGTGGCCGTCCCGAAGGAACCGCCCGAAGGCTCGGCATGAGAGGACACCGCGTTCAGGCCCACCGGTTGATACGCTCCATCAACAGGGTAACTCAATGATGAATCTGGTGCCGTTCGGCACGTTGTCGGTCACATCGATGCTGCCGCCATGCTCGGCGACGATGCGCCGCACAATCGCCAGCCCGAGACCGCTGCCGCGGCCTTTGGTCGAGTAGTACGGCAAGAACAGCTTGTCGCGCTCGGCCTTTGGAATGCCAGGACCGGTGTCGGCGACCACGATCCGCACGAGACTGTTCGACACGTCGCGGCCGGTCTCGATGACAATCGTCCCCTGCCGGCCCATCGCCTCGATGGCGTTGTCGATCAGGTTGATCATCACGCGCTTCATCTGCTCCGGATCCAGCCGCGCCGACGTGACGTCCGCGTCGTAGTGCTTCTGGAAGTCGACCGCGGCAAACAGCCCATCGTACAGCGCGAGCGTGTCGTTCAGGAACGCGGGCAGCCCGGTCGCTACGGCGCGCGGCGCCGGCATGCGCGCGAACTGCGAGAACTCATCGACCAATCCCTTCAGCGATTCGACTTCGCCGATGATCGTCGAGGTGCACTCCTGCACCAGCTCCTGCAGCGGCGGCGCGACGCCACCCAGCTTGCGGCGCAGCCGCTCGGCCGACAACTGAATCGGCGTCAGCGGATTCTTGATCTCGTGCGCCAGCCGGCGCGCCACTTCGCGCCAGGCCGCCACCTTCTGCGCCCGAATCAGCGGCGTGACATCGTCGACCACCAGCACCGTGCCGTCGAAGCCGCCGTCGCGGCCGACGCGGGTGGCGGCGGCGACCACATGCCGCTCACGGCCGTCGCGCACCACTGCCACTTCCTGCGCGAACGAATCCACGCGGGCGCGCGCCGCCTGATCGAGCACGTCGTTCACCGGGCCGAGATCCGGACGTGCGAAGACATCGACGGCCGGCTGCCCAATGACGTCGTCCGTCAACTCCAGCAGGCGCATCGCCGACGGATTGATGGTGCCGATCCGGCCGCCGCGGTCGATCGAGACGACGCCGGTGGCGATCCGTTCGAGGATCGCCTCGATGTAGCGGCGGCGCCCCTCGCCTTCGTCATGCTTGCGTTCGAGATCGAGCGTGGCGCGCTCGAGGCGGCGACGGCTCTGCGCCACTTCGGCGGCCATCGCATTGAAGGCGTCCACCATCGAGCCGAACTCGTCGGTGCCCTCGTGCTCGATGCGGTGATCGTAGTGACCGGCGCCGATTTCGCGCGCCGCTTCCGAGAGCATCTGCACCGGCCGGGTAATGCGCTTGGCGAGGTAGAGCCCCATCCAGGTGGAGCCGACCAGGATCAGCAGCGTGACCATGACGAAGAACGACACGTACACGCCGGCCAGCGGCTGCTTGAGCACGCGCAGCTGCGTGTAGTCTTCGTAGGCCTGCGACATGCGCCGGGCACGTTCCGCCAATTCTCCGGACAAATAGTCGCTGGCCACGACGGCGCCGGTGATTTGCCCCGACGAAGTGCGAACCGCGGTCGCGACGTGTTTCAGCACGCCGCCGGCGGCCATCGGCTCCTCGATGCTCGGGGTCGGTTCCTGGCCGCTGACGGCGCGCGCCGCCAGGCGATCCGCCGAACCTCGCGCCCATCCCTGGGGCATCGAGGGGGCGGCGACCACGACCATCGACACCACGTCGGCCGACTCGGCCGTGCGCACGATCCGATAGACCTGCACCATGCCGATGCGCTGGCCGGTGACCTCGGGCGTGACCGTCGCCTGCGCGTTGGCTGCGTCGCCGGCCGTCAGGTCCACACGGCTCAACGAGCGCGCCAGTCGCGTCGCCTGGTCGGCGATGATGCGTTCGCGCTCCCGGTAGTAATCGCCGGCAATGCTGTTGGCGCCCTGGAGAATCTCTTCCATCGGCGCGTTGAACCAGCGATCCACCGCCGTCATCACCACGCGACTGCCGACGATCAGCACCAGCACCGCGGGAATGATCGTCATGCCCAGCAGCGCCAGCACCAGCTTGGCGCGGAACCGGCCGAACGGCAGCCCACGCCGGCTCTCCATCATCGACTTGATGACGTTGCGCGCCAGCACGAACGCCAGCGCCACCAGCATGGTGATGTTCGTCGCCGACAGCGCGATCAACACCACTTCCGTGAGGAAGTCCGGCGACAACGTCGACGTGCGATCGGCGAGCCACACGATGACGCCGAGCATCGCCGCCAGCACGACGATGCCGGCGAGGATCAGCGGTGGGTTGTCGCGAAACGGCCGCCGCCTGCCGCGAGCCGGGTCGAGGGCCGCAGGCGCCGCCGACTTGGCTTCCGGACGCGACGCTGAGCTCGGCGGCTTGGCGGCTGCCACCCCGGCTTACTCCTTGTGCCCTTTCAACGCCCGCACTTCGTGCGCGAAGTCGTCTACGTCGCGGAAGTCGCGGTAGACCGACGCGAAGCGGACGTAGGCCACCTGGTCGAGCTTCTTCAGCTCCGACATGACGTGCGCGCCGAGCTCCCGGCCGGTGATCTCGCGCTCGGGACGATCGTTGAGAATCTGTTCGGCGCGATCGGCGATCTCGTCGATGTTGGCGGGCTTGATCGGCCGCTTCTCGCACGCCTTGAGCACACCGGCGACCAGCTTCGATCGCTCGAACCGTTCGCGCGTGCCGTCCTTCTTCACGACCATATACGGGATCTCTTCGATCCGCTCGTAGCTCGTGAAGCGCTTCTTGCACTGGTCGTTGAGGCACTGGCGCCGGCGGCGGATCACATCGCCCTCTCGGCTCTCGCGCGAGTCGACAACCTTATCGCCGATGTCACCGCAGAACGGACATTTCACCCCAGTTCTCCCCTTGCCACGCCGTCCAGCCTCAATCCCTCTTGCACCATGAAGAGCAGGCCAACCGCGATGGCCGGCACCACCGAGAAGGCGTGCAGCACAATCGCCGCGCCGATCGCGGTGTCGTTGTCGGCGGCGAAGAACGCCGTGGCGCCAATCCGGTAGGCTTCATGAAACCCGCCGACGCCGCCGGGGGTCGGCACCGCGACACCGACGACCAGCGGGGCCAACATCAGCCACGAGCCCGTCAACGGCATGTCGATGCCAAACGCCCGCGACGCGGACCAGATGCCGCCCGCGATCATCAGCCACACCACCACCGACCAGGCCATCGCCGCCACCAGGCGCGGCCATTGCCGGACAACGCCGAAACCCTCCGCGAATGTCTGCGCGAGACCCGCGACGATCGTCGCAAACCTCGCCGGCAGAATCGCCTGCGCCTTCAACACCCAGGTGTGCAGCTGGTCCGGGTGCCCGGCCATGAAGAACATCACCCCCATGGCCACCAGCGCCACCGGCGCCATCACCAGTCCGCCGAACCGAATCGCACTGAACACCGCCAAGTCGCGGGCCTCGAGACCCGGGTCGAACCAGATCAGGAACGCCGCCAGCAGCACCAGCACCGCGGCGAGATCGAGAATGCGCTCGAGCAGAATCGTCGCCAACGCCGCTGTGACGCTGAGCCCCTCGCGCCGCGCGAGCAGATACGGCCGGATGACTTCGCCGGCGCGCGCCGGCAGCAGCGCCGACGCGCCAAACCCAATCACCGTCGTTCGAAACACCGTCCAGAACCGCGTCTTCCCCAGCGGCGCCAGCAAGTAGTGCCAGCGTTCCGCCCGCACGATGAAGGTGGCGTTTGTCAACAGCAGCGACAGCAGAAGGTAATCCATCCTCGCCGACAGCATCGACGCCCACACCCGGCTCAAGTCCGCTTCGCGAAGAAAAACGGCAATGAGGCCGACGGCCAGGCCGATGACGATGACCGTCCTGAGGATGTTGCGCAAGTCCTTTCCATACTACCGGATGTGGCGCATTCGAGACACACCCAACCGATAGGCGTTCCACCTTCGCTCGTCTGCGGCCCTCGAGCTGCGGCGAGACTTCGCCTTGCGCGTGATTCGTGCCGCGTTTACCATGTGGACGCCCGCCGTCGCACAGGCTGCGGCGAGGCAGGCTTTCACGCGAGCGCCCGTGCCTTCACACGTTCTCTTAGACACGACACTAGACGGTCTGTCCCTGGTCCGCCGCGGCAAGGTTCGCGATGTCTATGCGGCCGGCGACCACCTGCTCCTGGTCGCGACCGATCGTATTTCCGCGTTCGATTACGTCCTCGGATCGGGCATCCCCGACAAGGGCCGCGTCCTCAACCAGCTCTCCGCGTTCTGGTTCGCGCGCACCGGTCACATCATCACCAACCACGTGATCTCGACCGAGGTCGCCGACTATCCGGACAGCGCCCGGGTCTACGCCGATCAGCTCGAGGGGCGATCGATGCTGGCGCGCAGGACGACGCCCCTGCCCGTCGAGTGCGTCGCGCGCGGCTACCTCTCTGGCTCCGGCTGGAAGGACTACCAGGCGACCGGCGAGGTGTGCGGCATTCCGCTCCCGAACGGCCTGCGCGAATCCGATCGGCTGCCTGGGCCGATCTTCACGCCCGCCACGAAGGCTGACTCCGGGCACGACCAGAACATCAGCGAAGCGGCGGCCGCGGCGGTGGTCGGCGCCGAACTGCTGGCGCGCCTCAAGACACTCACGCTCGAGTTGTATACCCATGGCGTGGCGCACGCCGAGACCAGGGGCATCATCCTCGCGGACACAAAGTTCGAGTTTGGCCTGACCGACAGCGGCGAGCTGCTCTTAATCGACGAGATGATGACGCCAGACTCCTCGCGCTACTGGCCCATCGACGCCTACGCACCAGGTGGGCCGCAACCCAGCTTCGACAAGCAGTACGTGCGTGATTACCTCGAGTCGATTCAGTGGAACAAGCAGCCGCCCGTGCCGTCCCTGCCCGATGACGTCGTCCAGAACACCCGCGCCAAGTACGTGGACGCCTATCGCCGGCTGACCGGTCGTGAGCTCGTCGTTGCATAAGCTGCTCGAACAGCTCGTCGCGCAGATGGTCGAGAAAGGCATCGACTACCACGATGCCGTCCGCGAGTTCGATCGCCGCTTCATTGCCGAGGTGATGCGCAAGACCGACGGCAACCTGTCGCGTGCCGCCGGAACGCTTGGGGTTCACAGGAATACGCTGTCGCGCAAGATCAAGGATCTGAAGATCAAGTGAACATTGGGTGATTGGGTAATTCCCTGATTCCTTGACTGTTGGGTGATTGCCAATTGCCAATCGCCAAATACTTCGGCGATTGCAGATGGCCCAACCGCCCAACCCTCAAGAAATCAAGCCATCACCCCACTCGTCAATAGTCCAGTCCCCCCTGCCCTTGACGCCACCCGTGCGGCCCGCTATCATTAGCAGTTGTGCATGTCGACTGCTAGCTCACAGGCAGCTCGACTGCCAGCTCTGGTTCGGTAACAGGTTCACGGGTTCAATAGTTCATCAGTTCGGGAGATCACCACATATGGCTTTGAGACCGCTCCACGACCGCATCCTCGTGCAGCGCATCGAGGAACAGGAACAGAAAGTCGGCGGCATCATCATCCCCGACTCCGCCAAGGAGAAGCCCCAGCAGGGCAAGGTTGTTGCCGTCGGCAACGGCAAGGTGGAGAAGGATGGCAAGCGCACGCCCCTCGATGTGAAAGACGGCGACACGATCCTGTTCGGCAAGTATTCGGGACAGGAAGTGCGGGTCGATGGCGAGGATTACCTGATCATGCGCGAAGACGAAGTGCTCGCGGTGATCGAGGGCGGCAAGAAGAAGTAACCAGCTGACGGAGATTCAATCAACATGGCTAAGCAGATTATTTACGGCGAGCAGTCCCGCCAGGCAATCCTCCGCGGCGTGAATGCTCTGGCAGACGCGGTCAAGGTGACGCTCGGCCCGAAGGGCCGCAACGTCGTGCTCGACAAGAAGTTCGGCTCCCCCACCATCACCAAGGATGGCGTGACGGTGGCCAAGGAGATCGACCTGAAGGATCCGCTCGAGAACATGGGCGCCCAGATGGTGCGCGAAGTCGCCAGCAAGACCTCGGACACGGCCGGTGACGGCACGACCACGGCGACGGTGCTGGCGCAGGCGATCTATCGCGAAGGCGCGCGTAACGTCGTGGCCGGCGCCAACCCGATGGAGCTCAAGCGCGGCATCGAGAAGGCCGTCGAAGCGATGACGGCCGAGATCAAGAAGATGGCCAAGCCCGTCAAGGGCAACATGATCGCCCAGGTCGGCACCATTTCGGCCAACAGCGACGAGACCATCGGCAAGATCATCGCGGAAGCGATGGAGAAGGTCGGCAAGGACGGCGTCATCACCGTCGAAGAGGCCCGCACGCTCGAGACCACGCTGGACGTCGTCGAGGGCATGCAGTTCGATCGCGGCTACCTGTCGCCCTATTTCGTGACGGATCCGGAGCGCATGGAAGTGGTGCTCGAGAACCCGGTCATCCTGATCCACGAGAAGAAGATCAGCTCGATGAAGGATCTGCTGCCGGTGCTCGAGCAGGTGGCGCGCCTCGGCCGTCCGCTGCTGATCATCGCGGAAGACATCGAGGGTGAGGCGCTGGCGACCCTGGTCGTCAACAAGCTGCGCGGTACCCTGCAGGTGGCGGCCGTGAAGGCGCCGGGCTTCGGCGATCGCCGCAAGGCGATGCTGGAGGACATCGCGATCCTCACCGGTGGCAACGCCATCACCGAGGACCTCGGCGTCAAGCTCGAGAACATCAAGCTCGAGGACCTCGGCAAGGCGAAGAAGGTCACCATCGACAAGGACAATACGACCATCGTCGAGGGCGGCGGCCAGGCGGCGAAGATCGAGGGCCGCGTCAAGCAGATTCGCGTCCAGGTCGATGAGACCACCTCGGACTACGACCGCGAGAAGCTCCAGGAGCGCCTGGCGAAGCTGGTCGGCGGCGTGGCGGTCATCAAGGTCGGTGCGGCCACCGAGACCGAGATGAAGGAGAAGAAGGCGCGCGTCGAAGACGCCATGCACGCCACCAAGGCGGCGGTCGAAGAGGGCATCGTCCCCGGCGGCGGCGTGGCGCTGATTCGCGCCAGCAAGGCGCTCGACGGCCTGAAGCTCGGCGGCGACCAGGCGATTGGCGTGCAGCTGATCAAGCGCGCCATCGAAGAGCCGTCGCGCTGGATCGCGACCAACGCGGGCCTTGAAGGCTCGATCATCGTGGCGCAGCTCAAGGACGGCAAGGGCGACCACGGCTTCAACGCGGCGACCGAGAAGTTCGAAGATCTCGTCGCGGCCGGCGTCATCGATCCGGCGAAGGTGGTTCGCAACGCGCTGCAGAACGCCTCGTCGATCGCTTCCCTGCTGCTGACCACCGAAGCGCTCGTCTCCGAGATTCCGGAGGAGAAGAAGGAAGCGGCCGGCGGCGGCCACGGCATGCCGGGCGGCGGCATGGGCGGAATGTACTGATGACTGGAGCCTGAAGTTTAAACCTTACACTTTCACGTTTAAACTCACACGCCCGGGAGTGGAGACACTTCCGGGCGTTTTCTTTTCCTGATTGCTGCGTCCGTCCGGGGTCGGGACCATTTGTATTCTGCCATTTGTAACCTGCTGGAATGCCGTTTGCGTCGGTCTTCGTGCAAACAGCAGGAGGATCAATGCCGCGACGACTTCGCCGCAGCCTCGACGGAGCTGCGTTTCATGTCATGAACCGTGCGGTTCGACGGACCGTACTCTTTCAGGATGACCGCGATTACGATGCGTTCATTCAGGTCACCCTTGAATCCCTCAAGCGATTCAGGATTGGGACGGTGTCATTTGAATTGATGCCGAACCACTGGCACTTTGTCGTTCTTTGCGATTGGATCGCAGAAATTTCCAGGTGGCAGCACTGGCTTGCCGGAACGCACGCCAACAGATGGAACGGTGCCCACGGACTCCGAGGCACGGGAGCGGTGTATCAAGGGCGGTTCAAGGCTGTCCCGATTCAACACGGCCTGTCGCTGGTACGGGTCTGTCGTTACGTCGAACGTAACGCTTTGCGCAAAGGACTGGTGTCCCGCGCGGAGGACTGGCCCTGGTCCAGCCTCGGTGCCGAACGCAATAACTGCCATCTCGTTCCGCTGGTCGAGTGGCCAATTCCGAGACCCGAGAACTGGCTCACGATTGTCAATAGCGAAGATGTCCCGAGTGAGCTGGATCACGTTCGAATCTGTATCCGCAAGAATTGGCCGATTGGCGATCCGGACTGGCAGCGCGCCGTAGCGCCGTTTGCGGGATTGACGATGAAATCAAGGGGCAGGAAGCCGCGGGCCCGTTAAATGGTCCCGACCCCTTCACCCCTCGTGAACCGCGAGGAACTGGACGTCGGGATGCGTGCGTTGGGCGTAATCGAGTGACCATTCGGAATCGAACAGCATCACCGGGCGGTCGTGGCGATCCTTGACGCTGCGCGTGCCGGTGGTGCCGGCTGTCGCCGCAATCTTGTCGGCCGGACCCGTCAGCCAGCGCGCCGCCTTGTAGGGCAATGACTCGACGTCGGCGTCGACGTTGTATTCGTCCTTGAGCCGCACGGCGAGGACTTCGAGTTGCAACGGTCCCACCGTGCCAAGAATCGGTTCGCGGCGGCCGATGATCGGAAACAGCACCTGCATCAGGCCCTCTTCTTCGAGCTGCTTGATCGCCTCGTCGAACTGCTTGAAGCGCACATCGCGCAGCCGCGCCACCCCGAAGTGCTCCGCCGGGAACCGCGGGATCGGCGGATACGTCAGCGGCGTGCCCGTGTACAGCGTGTCGCCAATGCCGAACTGACCGGGGTTGACCAGCCCCACCACGTCACCCGGAAACGCCCGATCGATCGTCTCGCGCTTGCCGCCGAAGAAGCGATACGGCCGCGCCGCGCGGATTTCCTGCCCCTCGCGGGCGTTGACGATCACCATGTCGCGCTCGAACACCCCAGAGCACACCCGCAGGAACGCCACGCGATCGCGGTGGCGCTTGTTCATGTTCGCCTGGATCTTGAACACGAAGGCGCTGAATTCCGGTGACTCCGGCAAAATGATTCCCCGGTCGCTCTCGCGGCCTCTTGGCGGCGGCGCCAGCTCCGTGAGTGCGTACAGGAACGGCTCCAGGCCAAAGTTCGAGAGCGCGCTGCCGAAGAATACCGGCGTCATCTGGAAATCGAGATACGCCTGATGCGAGAACGTCGTGCCGGCGCCAGTGACCAGCGCACTCTCGTCCACCAGCGCCTTCCACGCATCGTCGCCGATGAGCTGCTGCAACCTGGGATCATCGACCGAGCCGACATTCACCGGCGCCGGATGCGCGCGCGCCTTGCGGTCGTAGAGGTGCACGAGCCCCCGCTGCAGATCGTAGACGCCGCGGAAGCGATCGCCGCTGCCAATCGGCCAGTTCATCGGCACGGCGTGAATGCCGAGCACCCGCTCGATCTCATCGAGCAGGTCGAACGGATCGCGGCTCGGCAGGTCGAGCTTGTTGATGAACGTCAGCACCGGCAGCCGGCGCAGCTTGCAGACCTCGAACAGCTTGCGGGTCTGCGACTCAATGCCCTTCGCCGCGTCGATCACCATCACGACGCCGTCCACAGCGAACAGCGTGCGATAGGTGTCTTCGCTGAAGTCCTTGTGGCCGGGCGTATCGAGCAGCGTCAGGTGATGCGGCCCGAGGTCGAACTCCACCGCCGCCGACGTCACCGAGATACCGCGCTCGCGCTCGATGTCCATCCAGTCTGAGACGACGTGGCGATCGGTCTTTCTGCCGCGCACCGCGCCCGCCAGCTCGATCGCTCCCGCGTAGAGCAGGAGCTTCTCGGTCAGCGTGGTCTTACCGGCGTCTGGGTGGGAAATGATCGCGAACGTCCGGCGACGTTCGACTTCGTCAGCGAGGCTGCTCAATCTCCTTCAGGAATGTTATCAGTTCCCCGCCCCAGATCGCAGGGATTGAATGTGTGCCGTGGCCGCGCGTCTCGTCGGTGATCGGCAGCAGGACAAAACGGCCGCGCTTCACCCGCTTGATCAGCTCCTGCATCATCGGCAGCTCGGGCGGATTTACGAAGTCGTCGGCCGAGTTGATGGCCAGCAGCGGCGCGGTGATTTTCGCCAGGTGCGGTGCGGGGTTGTAATCCTCGATGGCGTGAAAGTGATAGAGCATGTCGTTGGCGTCGGTGCTCCGGGTGCGCGACGCGACCTGGTCGGCGACATACTTGTCCGACGCCGCCGTCGTCGGGAACTGCTTCTGCCACTGCAGCGGCACGCTGGTGGCCATCATCAGGAAGCCAATGGCGCTGGCCAGCCCGCGCGGCTGCTCCGTGTACTCACCGTTCATCCACGTGGGATCCTGTTCGATCGCGTCGATCAGGAACTTGCGCCAGACCCGATTGCGGCCGCCAATCTCGACCGGATTGCTCGCCAGCGGCACCAGACCCGCCGCGAATTGCGGATACATGTAGCCCCAGTTCCACGCATGCATCGCGCCCATGGACGTGCCCATCACGAGCTTCAGGCTGGTGAGGCCGAGACCCCTGGTCACCAGCTCGTGCTGGAGCTTCACCATGTCGGCGTAGCGATACTTCGGGAACTTCATGCGCAGCCCGTCGCTCGGCTTGCTCGACTGGCCGTGGCCGACGTTGTCCGGGAGGATGATGAAATAGCGCCCCGCATCAAGCGGCTGCCCCTTGCCGAACAATCGGCCGGCGTAGCCGTTGTTCAGGAAGCCGCCGCCGCTGCCACCGGTGCCATGAAGAATCAACACACCGTTGCGGACTACGCCGTCCGCATCCTTCCGCGGCGTGCCAATGGTGCGGTAGTGAATCTTGACCTGCGCCATCCGCTCACCGCTCGAGAACATGAAGTCACGCGCGACAAAGTCGCCCTCGACGGCGGCTGGATACGCCGCGGGCTGGGCGGAGGCGGTGGCGGCGGCAAGAGTGAGGACGAGAGCGAGCATGTGCGACATGTGCGACATGCTAACAGGCCAATAGAAGAATAGGCCAATAGGCCAATAGCAGGTTCCCATTGGCCTGTTAGCCTATTTGCCTATCGAAGCGTGAACGTCAGCTCGATCGTGATGATGACGGGCACCGGCTCGCCCTGGCGCATGCCGGGGCGGAAGCGCCACATCTTGGCCGCCTTGATGGCTTCCTGGTCGAGGCCGAAAATCGGATCGAGCGACCGGGTCAGCTTCACGTCGCCGATCGAGCCGTCGGGCATGACGATGCATTCGAGCCAGACGGAGCCCTGCACCTTGGCGCGCATGGCGTCGGCCGTGTAGGCCGGCTTCATTTCGCGAAGCACGGTGGGCAGCGTGATGCCCGCTCCTGGCCGATACGCCCCACCACCGGTGCCGCCGCCAAATCCTGGTCCAAGACCCGAACCCTGCCCTGAACCGGCGCCAGTGCCCGGCCCCGAACCCGCTCCGCCCGTTGTCGGCGCAGCCGGGGAGATGATCCCGGGCAGCGTCACGTCGGATGCCGCCATCGGCTTGACCGGAAGCTCGAGCACGACTGGCGGAGGCTCCTCGGCTTTCGGCACCGGCTCGACAGGGGCCGGAACCGAGATCGGATCCTGCTTCTTTTCAATCTGGGCCTTGCGGGGCGGTTCGGGCTTCGGATCCCCACCGCCGCCGCCACCGCCGCCAGGCCCCGGCGTGGGGAGGAACACCGCCATGTTCACGTTGAGTTGCTCGGCAATCTCGGGCGGCAGCGCCTGAGGGGCCAGCCGGGCGATCAGCAACAACAGCCCCACCATCGCCAGATGTGTCACGACCGACGTGCCGGCTCCCACCCTGGACTTCGCGCTCTCAAAGCCGAAGGTGTACTCTGCGGGTCGATCGTCAAGTCCCAGCGCTGATCCCCGTATCAACGCCGGCTGGGTGTTTCCGGTGAACTTTGCCATCAGTAGACGGTTAGGGACCCATGATTATTCTGACCGAGGGGGTTCTGGCCTGACAAGCGCAAAGCCAGCGCCATGTCTATTTTGACGCCAATAGAGGACCAAAGGCCTCCTGACATGACCTGGGCTACAATCAAGTTTCAAGGAGCCATCATGTTTTCCCTATTCGGGCCAATCGGCTTGCCGGAGATGCTCATCATCCTGGCGATTGTCATCCTGATTTTCGGCGCCAACCGCCTCCCCGAGCTCGGCAAGGGCATCGGCTCCGGCATCAAGAATTTCAAAGCCTCCATGAAGGACAGCGCCGAAGAAAAGTGAGAAGTCGGAAGGGAGAACTGCTTACCTCTCACCTCTCACCTCTCACTTCTCACTCCTCTCCTCTCGCTTCCTACAGCACGAGGCGAACGTCGCCGGTTCGCCTCGTCACGCGTTCCCGATCGAGAAACTCCAACAGCGGGATCGCAAACTTCCTCGATATCCCATAGCGATCCTTGAAGGCGCCCACGTCGACCGTGGCGCGTCCGCCCGGCGCCGCTGCCTTCAGGCCCCGCACATCGTCTTTCAATCGCTGCAGCGCCTCGGCGTGAAAGACCACCGTATCGAGCCGCACCAGCACCTTCTCCCGCAGCAGCAACGCCGTCACCTTTTCGATGACCGCCGCCGGCGCCTGGGCCGTCGCGGCAACGGTCGCCGCGTCTGGCGGTTTGAGGCCTCCCGCGCGATAGGCATCCACGATGCCCTGCCGGACGCGATCATCGCTGCCGGCCACCGTGGCCTTATGAGTCGGCAGCGCCAGCCGTTCCGAGCCAACCAGGGCCTTCTGACGCTTCAGCGTATCGAGCACGGATTCGAATACCGCGACAGGCACGCGCGCAAAGATCTTCTCGCGCGCTTCCTCGCGCGGGAGACCGTCGCTCATCGGATTTGCCTCGTGCGACGCGGCCACCAGCGCCAGCAGCGCGTCCGACGCCTGCTTCAAGGGAGCGCCGGCCACCAGACGATCGCCGGCACTCACGATCGCGCGGTCCTGCAACGATCGCAGCAGCGCGTCGACCTGGCTCGCGGGCACACCGGCGCGAGGCCCCAGCGCCGCGCGCGGGAGACCCGCGACACCAAGCGCGTCAATCATCGCCGTCACCGCCTCGATGCCGCCGTCGGGCGCGATGCGCACGCGCTCGAGGCTCGCCAGTCCGTCGGCGCTCCTGACGCCCGGGCGCGTCGGCGCCGGGTCGACGACCACGCCGCCGCCAATCGTGATTGGAGGGGAATAGGCGCGAACAATGAACCGATCGCCGCGGGTCAGCACCGCCGGCTCCTCGAGGCGCACGCGCGCCAGCGCCTGCTCCCCCGCCGCGATCTGCGGCGCGCCCCCGGCGATCGACACGCGGCCCAACACTTCGGCGGTGCCGTTGTGCACGCGGACGCGCGCGCCGTGCTTCAGTGCCTTCGCGGCCGGCAGCAGATCGATCTGCGCGTCGATGCGGCGGGTCACGCTCAGCGTGCCTGGGGTCATCACGGTTCCGCCGCGCGAGACGTCGCCCACGTCAACGCCACCAAGATTGAGTGCCGCGCGCTGCCCGGCCACCGCCTCGCGCGATGCCTTGCCGTGCACTTGCACGCCTCGCACCTTCACGGCGCGCGCGCCCGGCTCCACCACCAGCTCGTCGTCCACCGCAATGGTGCCTGCCACCAGCGTGCCGGTGATGACCGTGCCAAATCCCCTCATGGAGAACGCGCGATCGATCGGCAGTCGCGCGGCAGCTTCGGCCGGCCGCCTGCCGACATGCGACCCTTCGGTCGCGATTGCCGCCCTCAACCGATCGAGGCCTTCGCCGGTCGTCGATGACACGTCAACCACCGGCGCGTTCGCCAGGAAGGAGCCCTTCACCAGCTCCGCGACATCCTGCCGCACCATCGCGCGCGTCTCGGCATCCGCCAGGTCGGCTTTGGTCAGCACGACAATGCCGCGCGGGATGCCCAGCAGGCGGCAGATGTCGAAGTGTTCTCGCGTCTGCGGCATCACCGACTCATCGGAGGCGACGATCAGCATCACGCAGTCAATGCCGCCGACGCCGGCCAGCATGGTGCGGACAAAGCGCTCGTGGCCGGGCACATCCACGAACCCGACCCGCGCGTCGCCGATCGTGGCGTGCGCGAAGCCAAGCTCGATGGTAATGCCGCGCGCTTTCTCCTCCTTGAGGCGATCGGGATCGATGCCGGTCAGCGCCCGGACCAGCGAGCTCTTGCCGTGATCGATGTGGCCGGCGGTTCCAACGACGAGGTTGTGCATTTTCGAGCTACGGGCTAGCGGCGATTCTTCTTCATCTTGCGCTCGTTCTTGCCCGGGCGTTGCCTCTTGCGCTGCCGGCGCTGCTCGGGCGTGCCCTTTCGCTGCTCTGTCTTCGGCCGCGCGGAACTGCGCCTGCGACCGCGCGAGCGTGCGTCACGCCGCACCTTCTCGAGCACGTCCTCGAGGCCGAGGTCAATCTGCCGCCGGTCCATAGCGACTGTGATGATCTGCACGCGGACCTGATCGCCCAGCCGATACGTCTTCCTGGTGTTCTCGCCGAACAGCGCGTGCTGCTGCTCGCGATAGCGATAGTAATCGTCCGCCATCGTACTGACGTGCACCAGGCCTTCGACGTAGTGCTCGGTCAACTCGACGAACATGCCAAACGGCGCCACGCCGGTGATGTAGCCGTCGAACACGTCCCCGACTTTGTCGGCCATGAAGCGGACCTTCTTCCACTGCAGGATCTCGCGCTCGGCGTCGGCGGCGCGGCGCTCCATTTCCGAGGTGTGCCGGCCGACCTCCGGCAGATCCTCATCGAGTTCCGCCTTTCGCTCGTCGGTCACCGTGGTCTCCCCGGCCTGCCGGCACTCACGCAGCAGCCGGTGCACCACCAGGTCGGGATACCGGCGGATGGGCGACGTGAAGTGGGTGTAGGTCGGCGCCGCCAGCCCGAAGTGGCCGACGTTGATCGCGTCGTAGCGCGCTTTCTGCATGGTGCGCAGCATCAGGAACGCGATCGGCCGCTCCGCGGGATTGCCGCGAATCTTCTCCACCAGCTGCTGGAAGTGCTTCGGCGTGACGTGCTTCTCGGTCGCCCCGAGCGAGCAGCCAAACCCGCTGACGAACTCTTCAAACTGCAGCACCTTCAGTGGATCGGGCGGCTCGTGGATGCGATACAGCGCCGGCATGCCCGCGTTTTCCAGGTGCGCGGCCACCGTCTCGTTCGCCAGCAGCATGAACTCTTCGATCAGCCGATGGGCGATGTTGCGCTCCGACGCCACGATGTCCTCGATGAAGCCCTCCTCATTCAGGACGACGTGCGCCTCGGGTAAATCGAAGTCCACCGATCCGCGGCGCTGCCGGCGCGCGTTCAATATCTCGAACAGCTCGCCCATCAGCTCGAACATCGGCACCAGGTCGCGATACTCGGCGATGACGCGCGGATCCTTGTCGGTCAGAATGGCGTTGACGGCCGTGTAGGTCATGCGCGCGTCGCTGTGAATCACGCCGTCATGGATCTCGTAGCGCACGACGTCGCCGCGCGCCGTCACTTCCATCAGGCACGACTGCACCAGCCGATCGACGTGCGGGCGCAGGCTGCACAGCCCTGTCGCCAGCTCCTCCGGAAACATGTGCACCGCGCGCTCCGGAAAATACACCGACGTGCCGCGTTCGTACGCTTCCTGGTCGAGCGCGCCGCCCTCCGGCACGTAGTGCGCAACGTCGGCGATATGCACGCCGAGCCAGTAGTGGCCGTTCTTCAGCTTCTCGATCGAAATCGCATCGTCGAAATCGCGCGCCTGCTCGCCGTCAATCGTCACCACCGGGCGGTCGCGGAACTCGGTCCGTCCGGCGATGTCCCTGGCATGGACCGCGCCGCCCAGCCGCCTGGCCTCGGCGATGGACTCGGCACTGTGCGCGTCGGGAATGCCGTACTGGCGCAGGATGACTTCGGTGTCGACCCCGGGATCGTTGATGTCGCCAAGCACTTCAATCACACGGCCGGCCGGTCCTCGCGCGGGCGTGGGCCAACGGGTGATCTCGACGGTGACCATCTCGCCGGCCTGCGCCGGCCTGCCCTGAGCGCCGCCCAGGGGCTGCGCCTCGCCGCGCGGGATCACGATGTCCGCAGTCACGCGCTTGTCGAATGGCGTCACGACACCCAGGCCCGAGCTGTCGATCTCATAACGGCCGACCACGGTCGTGGCGGCGCGCTCGAGGAGCTGCACGACCTTGCCTTCCGCGCGGCCGTCTTCACGGTACCGCTCGATGCGCACGACGACCTTGTCGCCGTGCATGGCTTCCTTCAGATTGTGCTGGGCGACGTAGATGTCGCGGGTCAGGCCTTCAACCGGCCGTTCGGGCCTGACGAATCCGAACCCTGAGGGATGTCCGTCAACCTTGCCGACCACCAGATCCATGCGGGCGGGTAACCCGTAACGGTTGCCTGTGATCTGAATCAGTGCACCGTCAGTCACGAGCGCGCGCAGGTTGCGCTCGAAGCTCGTCCGCTCATCGCGCGGAATTCTCAATGCCCGCTGCAGTTCGCGCGGGGTCGCCGGATGCGGCACGCGTTGCTGCATCTGCCGAAGCAAATCGTCCTTAGTCAATCAGTACTACCTGTAAGTCTCCGACATTGGTGTCGGTCCGCCCCAGCCGAACGACGTCGTCCAGCTGGGCGAAGTACGCAAACGAATCGTTGTTTGCAAGATAGCCGCCCGGCGCACCGAGGCCCTGCCTCTCTGCCCGTTGCAGCGTAGTGGAGTCGACGACGGCTCCGGCCACGCCGGACGTGCCGTCGATGCCGTCGGTGCCGACGCTGGCCACCGTGTATGAACCGGCCGCGGCGAGCGGTTCAGCCAGCGCCAGCGCGAATTCGAGATTGCGTCCGCCGAGTCCCGGGCCGTTCACCGTGACCGTCGTCTCGCCGCTCGAAATCACGCACAGCGGCCGCCTCGCGCCAACGGCAACGGCCTTCACCAATTCGAGCCATCCCGGCGCCACATCGCGCGCCTCGCCGGTCACGGCGTCGGCCATCACGATGGCGTCATAGCCCAGCGCCTGCGCGGCATCGCGCGCGGCGTGCATGGCGTCCGTCCGGCTGCCAACCACCTTGGCCCGGGCCCGCCGCATGGACGCATCGCCAGGCTTGGGCGTATCCGGGAGCGCGCCCGCCTGACCCTGCGCTATCGCGGCACGCACCGACGCCGCGTGCGCCCTGCCGCCGAACCGCTCGAGCGCGGCTGCCGCATCGGCCCAGGTGGTCGGATCGGGAACGCCGGGGCCCGACCCAATCGCGTTGAGATCGTTGCCAACCACATCGGAGAGCGCGATGGTCACCGTCGTGCCGACGCATGCCGCCGCCAGCCGTCCGCCCTTCACTTTCGACAGGTGCCGGCGCACGGTATTGAGCGCGTGGATGTCCGCGCCGGCGTTCATCATCAGGCGCGTCGTCGCGATCTTCTCCTGCAGCGTCACGCCCTCGATCGGGGCCGCCATGAGGGCGGAGGCTCCGCCCGACAAGAGGATGACCAGGGCTTCGTCGGAATGTACCTTCTGCGCGACCGCCACGGCACGATCACCGGCGGCCTGGCTACGCGCATCTGGGAACGGGTGACTCGCCTCGATCCACTCGACCTCCGGCGGCAACTGCTCGCTGCCGTGCGTGCCAATCGCCAACAGGGTCTCGGCCCGCGTCGGCGAGACGTGGTAGATGGCGGCGGCCATCGCCGCGGCGGCTTTGCCCACCGCAATGACGTGCGTGGGACGGCCCGTCAGCGCCGGCGCGAGTTGCTGGTCTTGAAACGCGCGCTCAACGACACGGCGAGCGCTCACCGCGTCGATGGCGGCGCCGACGATGCTGAGGAGATGCTGTGTGGGTCGAGAAACGGATGCGATTAGTGAATCTTATTCGGATCCGACCGCCCGGACAGACCCGTCACTGAATCGAACTCCTTGAGGAGTCTCGCGACGACGTGTTCTGCGTTGGTTTGTTCGGAGAGCCGATCGAGGTCGGCGATGATCTTGAGGAGGGCGTACTCGGCGTTCTGAATGGCCTGTGCGCTGAAATACTCACGCTGGGCCTGCAGGCATTGGTGATGCTTGAGAAACTCTTCCCGGTAGAACTCGGTGAGAGTGGTGACGCCCGGTGGAGCGGCTTGATCCAACACGAAGCCTGGGATGCGGGTTCTTGCCCTCGGCATATCGGATTAACCGCAGTGTAAATAAGGTTGTAACGAAGTGTCAACCGAACCGTCGTTCGATCGGCCTTCGCCCCCAGGCTCCGGCGAAGCTTGGAAATGGCCCGGGACGCCACGGTTCCGGCGGCGGCGCCCACCACCACCACCCCGCTCAGGAGCATGAAGGCCACCTCGACGAACCCGAGGAATCGGACCTGGCCGGTGCCGATCAGCCCGGCGAGGTCAGGACCCAGGCTCTGGGCCATCGTGAAAGACAGCACGGCGATGGCAACCAGGCCACAATCCCGGCGCCCAGGCCTCCCAGCAGCAGTCCCTCGACGATCGCGGGGCCGCGAACGTAACTGAATGGCGCGCCAACCAGTTGCATGATCTCGAGCTCGTCGCGACGCGCGTGCAGGGACAACTTCACGACTGCCGCTGCCGTCAAGGCAGCGCCCAGCATCAGGAGTGCGGCGACGAGGCCGCCGGCCACCCGAGCCGTCGTGACAATGCCGACCAGCCGGGCGAGCCAGCCGCGGTCGTAGCGAGTGTCCGACACGCCCGGGCTCCCGGCGACGGCGTGCGACAGCGCATCGGCGGCGGCATCCCCGGGTTCATGATTTCGAGCGACAGATCCGGTAGGCCTGCACTTCGTCGCGCGTCAGCTTCGAGGGATTCCGGCCGCCAACGGTCGCTTCGCCGCCAGACGGGCGCTCTTGCAGCAGCAACAGGCGCAGCAGCGTGCTCTTGCCGGCGCCGCTGGGGCCGGTCAGAAACGCGAATTCCCCTTTGTCGATCTTCAGCTTGAGATCGCGAAGCGCGTACATGCCGAGGCCGTACGTCTTCGCCAGCGACTGCGTCTCCATCACGCAGCGATTGTAAGGGAAGTCCGTGTCGGATGCGCCTTCCGCGCCCTAGCCGATCGCCGACTTGACCAGGTCGGTGACGATCTTGGGGTCGCCCTTGCCCCTGGTCTCCTTCATCACCTGGCCGACCAGGAACTGGAACTTGCGATCCTTGCCGGCCTTGATCTCCGCGATGATGTCGGGGTAGGCGTCGATCACCCGCCGGACGATTGGCTCCAGGCTCGAGGTGTCGGTAATCTGCGCCAGGCCGTCGGCCGCCACGATGTCGGCGGCGGCGCGTCCGGTGTCATACATTTTCGCGAAGACGTCCTTGGCGACCGTCGAACTGATGGTCCCCTTCTCGACGATGGCGACGAGGCCGCCGAGCGCCGCGGGCCTGACCGCAATGGCATCGATCTCGATGTCGCGCTCCTTCATGTTGCGGAGCACTTCGCCCATGACCCAGTTACTGGTCGCCTTGGCGTTGCCGGAACACTTCGCCGCCTCCTCGAAGTAGTCGGCGACGCCACGGGTCTGCGTGAGCAGCGCCGCATCGTATTCCGGCAGCGCGTACTGCTCGATGAACCGGCGACGGCGGGTATCCGGCAACTCCGGGATGGCGGCCACAATCTGCGCCTTGCGCCCCGCGTCCACCACCAGGGCCGGGAGATCGGGATCCGGGAAGTAGCGGTAGTCGTGCGCCTCTTCCTTGCTGCGCATGGAGTTGGTCTTGCCCTGCGCAGCATCGAACAGCCGCGTTTCCTGGATGACGCGCCCGCCATGCTCAACGACGTCGATCTGACGGCCGATCTCGTACTCGATGGCCTTCTCGAGATAGCGGAACGAGTTCAGGTTCTTCACCTCCGCCTTGGTGCCGAGTGTCGTCTCGCCGCGGCGGCGGATGGACACGTTGGCATCGCAGCGCAGGCTGCCCTCGTCCATGTTGCCGTCGTTGACGGCCAGCCAGACGAGAATCTGGCGCAACGTCTCGAAGAACGCCGCGGCCTCCGCCGCCGAGCGCATGTCCGGCTCGCTGACAATCTCGATCAACGGCACGCCGCTGCGGTTATAGTCCAGATACGTCTTGCGATCGGAATCGGCAAAGCCGTCATGCAGGGACTTGCCGGCGTCCTCTTCCATGTGAATGCGCGTCAGCCGCACACACTTCCCGCCGAGCGACCGTGGCAGCGCCACTCCCCCGCCCGTCGCGAGCGGCAATTCGTACTGCGAGATCTGATACCCCTTCGGCAGGTCCGGATAGAAGTAGTTCTTCCTGGCGAACACCGACCGTTCGTGCACGTCGCACCCGAGCGCCACGGCCGCCGTCACGGCGAGATCCACGGCTTTGCGGTTGAGCACCGGCAGCGCCCCAGGCAGGCCTACGCACACCGGGCAGGCATGCGCATTCGCCGGGGCGCCAAAGGCGGTCGAACAGCCACAGAAGATCTTTGTGGCTGTCAGCAGCTGTGCATGAATCTCGAGGCCGATGACGGCCTCGTATGCCGAAGGTTCCAAGGGCTACAAGAGTAACAAAGGTAACAACCGTTGTAACCGTTGTAACCGTTGCAACCCTGGCAACCCTTGCTAGATTGTCGGGCCGGCCGCGGCGACCTTTGGATCGGCATCGGAGAAGTTCGTCTTGAAGTTGTCGACGAACATCCTGGCCAGCTTGGCGGCCTGCGCGTCGTAGGCGGCCTTGTCGGCCCAGGTGCCGCGCGGATCCAGGACCTCAGACAACACACCCGGGCAGCTGGTCGGCACTTCGACGTTGAACACGGGGTGACGCTCGAAGGTGACGTCGTCGAGCGCGCCAGACAGCGCCGCCTTGATCATGGCGCGCGTGTGGGCGATCTTCATGCGGCTGCCCACGCCGTGCGGGCCGCCGGTCCAACCGGTATTCACCAGCCACACGCGCGAGCCGTACCTCGCAATCCGCTCGCCCAACTGCCGGGCGTAGACGTTCGGATTGAGCGGCAGGAACGGGGCGCCGAAGCAGGTGCTGAACGTGGCGCTCGGTTCGGTGACGCCCTTCTCGGTGCCGGCCACCTTGGCGGTGTAGCCCGACAGGTAGTGATACATCGCGCCTTCGGCGGACAGCTTTGCGATTGGCGGCAGCACACCGTAGGCGTCCGCGGTCAGCATCACGATGTTTTTCGGATGACCGCCGGAGCCGGACGGCACGGCGTTGTCGATGAACTCGATCGGGTAGGCGGCCCGCGTGTTTTCGGTCAGCGACGCATCGTCGAGGTTCAGCATTCGCGTGGCCGGGTCCATCACCACGTTCTCGAGCACCGTGCCGAAACGCTTGGTCGTCGCGTAGATCTGCGGCTCGGCCTCAGCGGAGAGGCGGATCGTCTTGGCGTAGCAGCCGCCCTCGAAGTTGAACACGCCGCGATCGCTCCAGCCGTGCTCGTCGTCGCCGATCAACTGGCGATCCGGATCGCTCGACAACGTGGTCTTGCCGGTACCCGACAAGCCGAAGAACAGCGCGGTATCGCCGGCCGCGCCAATGTTCGCCGCGCAGTGCATGGAGAGCACGCCCTGCAGCGGCAGCAGGTAATTGAGCACGGTGAAGATCGACTTCTTGTTCTCGCCCGCGTAGCTGGTGCCGCAGATCAGGATTTCGCTCGACCCGAGGTTGACGGCAATCGCCACCTCCGACCGCGTGCCGTGGCGCGCGGGGTCGGCCTTGAAGGTCGGCGCCGTCATCACCGTGAACCGCGGCTGGAAGTTCTCGAGGTCGGCGGCCGGCGGCACGATGAACAGGTTGCGCACGAACAGGTTGTGCCAGGCGAACTCCTGGATGAAGCGGACCGGCAGGCGGTATTCGGGATCGGCACCGGCATACAGATCCTGGACGAACAGTTCCTGCCCCTTGAGGTGCGCAATGATGTCGCGGCGCAGCGCGTCGAATTGCTGCAGGTCAATCGGCTTGTTGACCTTGCCCCACCAGACCTTCGCGTCGCTGGTCGGCTCCTTGACCACGAACTTGTCGTTCGGCGATCGACCGGTATGCGCGCCGGTGCGGCACACCAGGGGGCCGTCAATGGCCAGCTGGCCTTCCCGCCGGCGAATGGCATGCTCGTAAAGCGATGCGGCGGAGAGGTTGAAGTGGACCGGCTTAGAGGTTTGCACGCCGTGCGCCTCGAGACCTTGCCCCACCTGGGCGGTACTCATAAAAATATGACTCCAAACATGTTATTTCTGCGAACTGTCAGCGTAGTTCACGCATCGAAACCATCGATGGTACAGATGGCTATCCGCTGAAGTCAATATCCATAAGCCACTTGTGCGGGTGGCTGCTACACTACCGGCCTGGATACCGTGGCGATTTCTCTGATCGTGACACGAAGCCGCAAAGGTCAGGACCGGTAAACACCTCGGCAGAGACAACTGTAGACAATGGCAATGGCAGGACAGCCCAACGCCGTTCGTGCCGCGAACAAGGTCATTGCTCGCCGGTCGCGCCCGGACGCCTCGCACCCGTCGCCGGCGTCGGTGCTTGCGACCAAGATCAAGGACCTGGTCGAGGCGGGTCAGCGAGACGAGGCGCGCGAGCGCTTCGGGTCGCTGGTGGCGCTGTTACAGCGGCGGGCGGTTCGGATTGCGTTCCAGTACTTGCGCGATGCTTCAGACGCTGACGAAGCGGTGCAGGATGCGTTCATCAAGGTGTTCCTGCACATCGATCAGTATCGAAGCGACTTACCCTTCGATGTCTGGTTCACACGGATCCTGGTGAACGCGGCGCTCGATCGGTTGAAGGCGCGCGGCCGCCAGCAACGGGGAATCAGCCACTCGTCGGACGGGGACAACGGCCGGCCCGTCGAGCAGGTGCCGTCACACGAGGCGTCGCACGAACGGCGCCTGCTGGCGAAGGAACGCTGGGCCCAGGTCACCGAAGCGGTGGCCGGCCTGCCCGACCGCCAGCGGCTGGTATTCACGCTCTGTCAACTGGACGAGCGGACGCCGGCGGAAATCAGCGCGGCGACTGGAATGAGCCAGGCGACGGTGCGTGTGCACCTGTTTCGCGCGCTGCGCAAGTTGCGAGCCGTGTTAGGGGGTCAGGCATGAGCCGACGCGAATTCAGCGACCACGACGAACGGAACGCCCTCGAGGCGTACCGCGTGGCTGCCTGCGCCGACGCCGACGCACAATTCGATGACCGCGCGCTCGAAACCCAGCGGCACCGGATCCTCGACCGCCTCGCGCATCTCGGACATCCCGCAAGGGTCATCAGGTTCCCCAAGACGCCCACCGGCGACCTGCAGACCTCCGGTGTCAATCGCAAGTGGATCAGCGTTGCCGCCGCGGCCGGCTTGATCGTTGGCCTGGTCGGCGGACAGCTCGTCCGCCTGGCGCCCGTCGCCACTCCCATGCCCCAGGCGGACTCGTCCGCTCCTTCGAACGTTCCCGCGACGGTGCAGGTGGACGACGGTTTGCTGGGCGAAATCGAGCTGGTCATGCAGGCCCGGACCACCAGCGAACTCCGCGCCCTGGCCGAGTTCACGCTCGAAGACCAGCACTGACGCGCCCGCGGGTCCGACGGCCCGTCAGCCCGACCGTCCGCCCCGTAAACGCCGGCTTTCGAATGGTCGTAAGGCATTCAGAGTATGAACACCCTGCGTAAGTCCCTTATTTATCTGGTTTTGTCACTACTCGTGCAAGCCGCCGCCACGCCCGCGGCGGCGCAGGGGTTCAAGTGGTGGCAGACCGAGCGCTTTCAGAAGGAACTGGGTCTCACCCAGGAACAGATCACCCGTATCGAAGGCATCTACACCTCGACGGACCCGCTCTTGCGGGCGCAGCGCAAGGCCGTCGACAAGAACGACGAAAGACTCTCAAAGCTGATCGGGGATCCGACGTCGGATGAAGTCGCGGTGCTTCAGGCCGTTGACCGGTTGGAGTCGTCACGCGCCGAGGTGTCACGCACGCGCACCCTGTTCCTGTTCCGGATTCGCCGCGTGCTCACCGAAGAGCAGAACGTCAAGATCAACGCGATGTTCAAGCGTGACCACGAAGAGCGTGAGAAGCGCAGCAAGGGTCCTCGCGGTCGGCAGGACAACGACCACTCCGACTGCCACTAGGTTTCGCCGGCGCCGTACAGGAACCAGCGCGGCGCACAGCGATGTAGACGCTGTTCGAAGAGGGCTGGCGCGGCCTTGTCAGGCAGGGCCCGGCATCGGCTGCCGCGCCTGCCGAAGCAGCGCACTGACCGTAAGGCCGGTCGCCGGGTCAATCCAGTCAGGCGCCACTTCAGCGAGCGGCTCCAGCACGAACAGCCGCTCGCGAAATCTCGGATGAGGAACCGCCAACCCCGGCTCCTCGATGGTTTCGTCCCCGAACAGGATCAGGTCGAGGTCGAGCGTGCGCGGCGCCCCCAGCGACGGGCGCGTGCGCCCCGCCTCGCGCTCAATCTCGAGCAGCCGATCGAGCACGTCACGGGCAGACAGCTCGGTCTCGCCAATCACCACCCCGTTCAGGTAGCGCGGCTGTTCGGGCGACACCCCGACCGGAGTTGTGTCGTGCCAGCGAGAGTGTTTGAGGTTGGTCATGAAGCCGGGCAGCGCGGATAGGCCGAACGCCAGGTTGGCCTCGCGGTCGCCCAGGTTGCTGCCCAGCGCGATGGCCACCCTGGCCCCCCTGCCCCTGCTGGAGGCCCGGAGGCCTGGTGGCCGGTCGGCCTGCCTAAATGTCTCCGACAAAGCGGACGGGCATGACGTCGCCGCTGTGATCGTTGATGGCCAGCGACGTGCCGATCAAATCCTTGCGGCCCTCGGCCGCCTGGTCGAACAGGCGCTTGTGCTCGAGGGTCTCGCCGAGTATCACCTTCAGCATGCCCTTGTGCCGTGCGTGGGTCACGCCCTCGACTTTCGGCCGCCACTTCTCGACAAACTGGGTGTTGCCGCGCGCATCTTCGGACGCCAAGCCCTTCCAGGAATCGCCCTTGGCCGACAGCACCGGTCCGCGCGGCGGATCGCCGGCCAGCGGCGCGCCGAGGTCGAGCAGCGCGTGCTGGAGCCATGACAGATGCGTCTCTTCGCGCGCGATGATGTACTGGTAGGCGTTGTTCACGTCGTAGTCGGTGATCACCTGCGCCACCTGCTCGTGCCGCATCAGCAGGGTGACGCGGTCGAGGTAGCAGTCGCGAATCAGCTCGGCCAGCGGCTGGGTGCTCATGCCTTTTGCTTTTCCTTGCACGTGATGCAGACGCGCGTCCATGGAATCGCGTTCAACCGGGCTCCTGCGATCGGTTCGCCGCAGTCGCGGCAAATGCCGAAAGTGCCCTTCTCGATCCGCATCAGCGCCTCGTCAATCGCCTGCAGAATCTTGGCGTCGGTCTGCTTCAGCCGGAGATGGATGTGCACCTCGTTGTTGCCCGAAGCCTGGTCGGCCATGTCGCCCTGTCGGCCGTTGTTGTGCTCCATCGAGTCGGAGAGCGGTTTCAGACCAGCGGTCTCCTCGAGCTCTGCCCGCTTCTTGAGCAAGGCGTCCTTGTGGACGGCGACGTTCATTTCGTGAGTGCTCCCTGCTGCCCCGTGGTTTCCACCACGGGCCATCTAGTAACTCCCCATCGTAGCATCATTCGGCACGGAGGGTCGCCAGGGGCTTGCGCTGCAGCACTTCCCAGCTCGAGACCACTCCGATAATGGCGACGATCACCGTGGTGATGACCACGCCGGCCGTGCTGAGGCCAATCAGCGGCGTGAAGGGAATGTCGAGCGCGTAGCGGCTCACCGCCCATGTCAGGCCAATCGCGCCGCCGGCGCCAATCGTGCCGGCCAGCACACCCAGCAGTCCGTACTCGAGCACCAGCACCGAGGCAATCAGCCCGCGCGTGGCGCCGAGGGTCTTGAAGATCGCCGCCTCGTAGACACGGCGGAATTTCGTCATCGCGACAGCGCCAATCAGGATCATCAAGCCGCTGAACACGACCAGCGTGCCGACGACGGTGACGGCGAGGGTCACGTTGTCGATCACGGTCTTGATCGCATCAATGATCTCCCGCCCGTCAATCACCGACACGTTCGGCGCTACGGCGACCAGTGCCGACTGCATGCGGGCCCGCGTTTCGACATCCGCCGGCCCCTTGAGGAAGCCGATGAATGCGTGGGGCGCCTGCTCCAGCGCGCCGGGACGGAACACGAACATGAAGCCGCCGGCGCGGCTCTCGGACCACTCCACGAACCGGACACTGGTGACTGTGGCGGCGACGGCCCGGCCCAGCACGTCGAAGCGCATGGTGTCGCCGATGTTGATCTTGAACCGCTCGCTGATGGACTGCTCGATCGAGACTTCTGCGGTCTTTGAGGGCGTGTCGTCCCACATCTGCCCCTGGAGTATCCGCTCGTTGGCTGCCAGCGTCGATCGGTAGGTAATGGTGTACTCGCGGCCAAGCGAACCGCGGCCGCGCACGTCTTCATAATTGTCGAGGCTGACCTCCCGGCCCTCGACACCCACCACCCTCGCGCGCAGCACGGGAATCAGCGGCGGCGTCACCGCACCCGGCGGCAGGTACTGGGCCATGACGCCGCGCACCGGCTCCACCTGGTCGCGCTGCACATCGAGCAGGAACATGTCAGGCGAGTCGGCGGTCATGCGGTCGCCGAACTGGCCGATCAGGTTCTCCTGCAGGGATCGCACGCCGATGATGAAGAAACTCCCCAGGCCGACGGCCAGCAGCACGATGCGCATCTGGCTGCCCGGGCGGCTCAGCTGCAGCACCGCGTGGCGAAGCGCGAACGACGTCGATCGCGACAGCGGCCGGATCGCGCGGATCAGCAGCGAGCCGGCGACGTGCAGCACGATCGCCGTCGCCGCGAATCCTCCGGCCACGATGCCGCCGATGCGCAGCGAGCCCGCCTGCCAGATTGTCAGGCCGACGAGACCGCCGACCACCGCCAGTGTCACGACGATCTGTACGGCGTCTGGCCGCCGCGTCCGCGCTTCGTCGCGCAGCAACAGGGACGGCTTGACGTGCCTGACATCGAGCAGCGGCACCAGCGAGAACAGCAGCGACACCAGCATGCCGATGCCGAGGCCCTGCACGACCGCCGGCATCGTCACCGCGTAGGCGATCTCCACACCGGTGCTGTTGGGGACGTAGAGCGGGATAGCCTGCGTGGCCGCCAGCGCCAGCAGCAGTCCCAGCAGGCTCCCGGCGAAGCCGAGCACGACGACTTGCGCGACGTAGATCGCCAGCAGCTGCGCCGACCGCGCCCCGACACACTTCAGGACCGCGATGCTCTTCATCTTCTGCTGCACGAACACGCGCGTCACGCTCGACACGCCAATACCGCCGAGAATCACGATCACCAGGCCGACCAGCGCCAGGTAGTTTTCGGACCGTTCGAAGTCCTCGCCAATGGCATCTTCGGCGTTCTTGTAGGAACGCACCCGCACGAACTCGTTGGCGAAGTCCGCCCTCAGGTCCGCGACCAGCGTGTCCAGCCGGTCCGCAGGCACCTTCAGCAGCCGCTGCCGTGCCGCCCGGCTGCCAAACGTCAACAGGCCGGTCTTTTCGAGATCGGCCAGGTCCACGAAGACGCGCGGCCCAATGGTGAAGGCGCCCATCTGACGGCCGGGCTCCGACTGTATGACCCCGCGAATGGTGAACCGCTGCGAACCGATCGACAGCACGTCGCCGACCTTGACCTCCAGTTGCACCAGCAGCTCGGGACGCACCAGCACACCGAAGTTGCGCAGCAGTTCGTGATCGTAGGCCTGCCCGTCCGCGAGCTTCAGCTGACCGTAGTACGGGAAACCACGCTCCACCGCGCGCAACTCGACCATCCGAGCCCGGCCGCCCGGCCGGTCGGCGACCCGCGTCATCGTTGGCAACTCGGCAGCGCGGTGGCTCTCGGCCCCGGCCTCCCTCAACCGCCGCTCGAGTGTGGCAGCCACTTCAGGCGTGATCGCCTGGTTGCTGTTGATGGTGGCATCCGCCGCAATCAGCGATCGAGCTTCGCCCGCGAACGTCTGCCGCACGTTCTGGATGACGGATCGCAAGGCGACGATGGCGCCGACGCCGATGGCGATGCAGATGAAGAAGAACAGCAGCCGCTTCCAGGACGCGCGCATTTCACGCGCGGCCATGAGGACGACGAACCTCATTCCCCGTCGACTCGCTTTCGCGCGCTCAGGGCAAGGGGCACCTCGACCGCCGTCGAGGCGCCCCGCACCGGCCGGCCGTCTCGCAGCACCAGCCGTTCGTCCGCCACCGCGGCGACCTGGTGGTCGTGCGTGACCAGCACCAGCGTGACGCCACGATTCCGCCGCACCTGCAACAGTAAATCGAGAATGTGGCGTCCGTTGGAGCTGTCGAGATTACCGGTCGGCTCGTCCGCGAGAATCAACGGCGGATCGTTCGCCAGCGCGCGCGCAATCGCAATGCGCTGCTGTTCGCCGCCCGACAACTGCGACGGATAGTGATGGCCGCGCTCATGGAGTCCAACCTCATCCAGCAGCGCCTGCGCCCTGGCGGCCGCATCACGCCGCCCCGCGATTTCCATCGGCACCTGAATGTTCTCGATCGCCGTCAGCGACGGTACCAGATGGAAGAACTGGAACACGAAGCCGATCTTCTCGCCCCGCAGGCGCGCCAGCGCGTCCTCGTCGAGCGTGGTAATGTCCTGCCCACCGATCACGATCGAGCCGGTCGACGGCGAATCGAGGCCCGCAATCAGCCCCAGCAGCGTCGACTTGCCGCTGCCGGACGGGCCGATGATCGCCAGGCAACTGCCGTCGGCCACGTCGAGGTCGAGCGGATGCAGGATGGTCAGCGGCTGGCTGCCGCTCTGGACAGTCTTGGAGACGCCGCGAAGTTGAATCATTGACTGGGAGTGGTGGGACGCGGCAGAACCGGTTCGAGTTCCTTCCAAACGAGATCCGCCACGGTGGCCGCGCCGCGAGCGTTTGGATGAATGCCGTCGGCCTGATTGAGCGACGCCTCCCCTGCCACGCCCTGCAACAGGAATGGGATGAGTCGCACGTCGTAGGACCTGGCCAAATCCACGTACACCTGGCGGAAGGCCTCGGCGTACTCGGCGCCGTTGTTCGGTGGCGCTTCCATGCCGGCCAGGATGACGACAAGGTTGCGGGCCTTCGCGCGATCGAGGATCGCCGCGAGGTTCTTCTGCATGTCGGCCGTCGGCAGCCCGCGCAGTCCATCGTTGCCGCCAAGCGCCACGATCAGCACCTTCACGTCGCCCTCGAGCGACCAGTCGAGCCGTCGGACGCCACCGGCGGAAGTATCGCCAGACACGCCGGCGTTGACGACCTCGAAGTCGAGACCGCGCTCGTTCAATCGACTGCCGATCAACGAGGGATAGCTGAGTTCAGCGGGCAGCCCGAGGCCGGCCGTCAGGCTGTCGCCCAGGAACACGATGCGGGGTGCCTTCGGTGACTCAGCCGCAGCAGGCGCCTCAGGCCGCGGCGCTGCGGCTGGCTGGGTGCCCTCCGGCTGCTGCCCGCCACACGCCGCTGTCAGGGCGACGGCAAGGAGAACGCCGTATCTCATCAGGCCACGTTGATGACGATCGCCGTCGCGTTGTCGGTCGTGCCGGCCGTCATGGCTTCGTTCACGATCGTCGCCGCGCCGTCGGCCGCCGACTGCGATCCGGCGAGCAGCGTCGCAATCGCCGCGCTGCCGAGTCTGCCGTGCACGCCGTCCGTGCACAGCACGAATCGATCACCCGGCTTCACGTCCTCTTCCCTCGACTCGGGTCGCACATCGTCCTTGGTGCCGACGACGTTGGTCAGCACGTGGCGCAAGGGATGATGCGGATCCGCGTCGTCCGCGTTCTGCCCGCCGAGCACCGACGCCAGCCAGGTGTCGTCTCGCGTCAGCTGTTCGAGCGCGCCCTGCCGCATCCGGTAGATGCGGCTGTCGCCGATGCTGACCAGGCTGATGCGCGCTCCGGCGATGAGCGCCGCCACCACGGTCGTGCCCATGCCGCTCAGCGCGGCGCGTTTTGATCCCTCGTTGTAGATCTTCCGGTTTGCAAGCCGGACTGCGGTCGTCAGCCGATTGGTGTCTACCGAGTTCCTGATCTCGAGACCAAACGGCCACGTGATGTCGGCACCGGACGCCGCACTTTCCTTGATGAAGCCATGGATCGCCTCAACGGCCATGTGGGATGCCACCTCGCCGGCATTGTGCCCGCCCATGCCGTCGGCGACGACAAACAGCCCCAGGTCCGGCCACCAGCCGTGATGGTCCTGGTTCATCTTGCGCGGTCCCATATCGGTCCGGCTTCCCACCGTCAATTCCATAGCGCTGAGAGAATGATCTCCGCTGGGTACTTGGTATGCTTTCGCCGTGGCTAACGCCGCGCTTCAACCCGTTATCGCTCGTGCGACCGCTGCCCTGGAGCGAGGACAAGCCGGCACCACGATCGAACTGCTGGCCCCGCTCCTCCACGAGCCATCGTCCTTCAACAAGGAAGACGAGCTCAGCGTCCGGGCCATGCTCGTTGAATCGTACCTCTTGCAGGGGGATCTTGCACAGGCCGAAACGGTTCTCGGCCGATCGCCGGATACGCTGCGCGACTCACTCCCTCGGGTACTGCACTCGTGCTTGTGGCGGTTGCACGGCCGGGTGGCCTTCGCGCGCGGCGAGCAGTCCCGCGCCATGGCGCTGCTCAATCGGGCGCTGAAGCAGGCCGAGATCGCCCACGATTCCCGGGCGATTGGTCTTGCGCACTACTTTCTCGGGCTCTGCTACCGCCAGGTCGGCGACATGGCCATCGTGCGCGAGCACATCGCCGAAGCCGCCGCCGCCCTCCATGCCGCGGGTGACAAGCGGCACTTGGCCATGGTGCAGTCGCTCTCGGGCGTCATGCTCGCACAGACCGGCCGCTACGACGAGGCCAGCTCGGCGCTGCGCCAGGCCGAACGCATGGCGTCGATGCTGCAGGCCGATGACGTGCTCGCGACGGTGTGCGGCAACCAGGCCAACGTCGCCCTCTACCGGCGCCGCTACGAGCAGGCGTTGACGCTCGGCGATCGCGCCGTCGCGCTGCAGGAAGGCCTCGGCCAGGGGCCCGGCCTGTCGATCGCGCTCGCCACGCTCGGACAGATCTGCGTGCGCGTCGGCAATCTCGACCGTGCCGATGCCGTGCTGCACCGCGCGCTGGAAGTCCGCACCCCCTTGCAGTTCCACGAAACGTCCGGCGCGGTCTACAACACCCTGGCGCAGATGTCGCTGATGCGCGGCGACTCCGAGAACGCCGCCGAGTATCTGCGACAGGCCGCCGAAGCGTACGGCGGCATTGGCCGTAACACGAGCCGGTGGTACCAGTGGCCGTTGCGCGTCATCACCGCGCGCCTGGCAACGCGCCGCGGCAGGCCCGATGAGGCGTTGGCCATCGCCGACGAGATTGCGCGCTCCACGAACGCGCCGCCCGCCGAGACCATCGAAGCTGCGTTGATCGCCGCCGAGGCGCTGCTGCTCACCGGGCGGATGGACGAGGCCGAACATCGGCTGACGCAGATGGAGTCGCGGCTCGATCCACGCCAGGGTCCCGAGGCGTGGGGCCAGTTCCTGCGCCTGCGCGGCGACCTGCGCGCGCGCCAGACCCGAACCACCGAGGCCTATCACGACATCGCGCAGAGTTCGAGCGTCTTCGAGCTGGTGGGCGAACGCTATCAGGCGGCGGTCAGCCAGTTCGCGCTTGCCCGGCTGGCCGCGCAGGCCGGCGCCAAGTCGACCGCGGATCGCCACTATCAATACGCCGCGCACGTCTTCCAGGCGCTGGGCGCCACGCGCGATCTCGAGCAGGTGCGCGCCGCGCAGGCCGCCGCGCAGCCTCCGGGCACCGGCGAGTACGTCGGCTCTCCCGCCGATGCGGATGATGCGCTCGTGCGCCGGCTGGTCGATGCCGCCGTGCTGCCAGATCTGCTCGCGCCTGAGCTATCGGCCACCCTCCTGGAAGCGGTCAACGCCGACGTGACCGCGGTCTTCGCCGAACTGCCGGCCGGCGGCGTGCGGTTGATCTCGTTTGCCGGCACCGACGCCGACAGCGCCCGCACCGTCGCGCGGCTTGCGGTGCAAGGCGCGCCGTACGGTGCGGGCACCCTCATCATCGAGCCGATCGGCCGCGAGCCCGACGGCCCGCGCTACGTGGTGATCGCCACCCCACGGCCGCTGGGGTATCTCCAGTTGCGCCGCGTCAGGATGATGGCGGCCGTGGCGCGACAGGGCTTCGATCTGTGCGGCGTTCGCCATCGCCCGACGCCCATCGTCGACTCCACGATCGAACCTCCGCTCGAGCCACTGTTGCCCGGGTTGCTGTGCACCAGCGCCGCCATGACGCGCGTCGTCGATCAGATTCAACGCCTGCAGGGCAACGACCTCACGGTGCTGATCACCGGAGAGAGCGGCACTGGCAAGGAACTGATCGCGCGCGCGATTCATATGGGCTCGGCGCGCAACGCGGCGACTTTTCTGCCGTACAACTGCACTACGACGACGCGCGAGCTGGCGGACAGCCAGCTGTTTGGTCATCGGCGCGGGTCGTTTACGGACGCGGTGTCGGACCAGCCTGGCTTGATCAGAACCGCGACCGGCGGCACGCTGTTCCTCGACGAAGTCGGCGACCTGCCGCTCGACGTGCAGCCAAAGCTGCTGCGCTTCCTGGAGCAGGGGGAGATCATGCCGGTCGGCGAGAACCGCCCGCAGCCGGTGGACGTGCGCGTGCTGGCCGCTACCAATGCCGACCTCGAGCCACGCGTCGCGGAAGGCAAGTTCCGCGAAGACCTCTACTACCGCTTGAGCGTGATCAGGATCCACGTGCCGCCCTTGCGCCAGCGGCGTGAAGAGATTCCGCACCTGGCCACCTTCTTCCTGCGCGAAGCCTCCGACCGCCTGGCCAAGCCGGATTTGCAGCTCAGCTCCGATGTGCTCGACTTGTTCGCGCAGTACTGGTGGCCTGGCAACGTGCGCCAACTGCGCAACACACTGCAGCGGGCCGTCGCGATGGCCCCGGCGGGGGGCACGATCGGGCCCGAACACTTGTCTGCCGACCTGACAGTCACCGTCCCGGCGGCTTCGACCGGCGGCCCGAGCCGCATCGCGCTGCGTGGCGGACAGACATTGGCGTCGGTGGTCGATGAAATAGAACACGACTTGATCCGCGACATGATCTCTCGACATCGGGGCAACGTCTCAGAAACCGCCCGCGCACTCGGTCTCACGCGCCGCGGCCTCTACTTGAAGTTGCGGCGGCTCGGACTGGAGAACAGTCCTCACGTGGCTACTCAGTAGTCATGTGCGAGCAACACTGGATACCTACCAATCACCACCGTACCCGTCACATTAGGCCCAAAGTCCTATCAAGTGAGCTGTATCACCAATTGCGTCATTCGATGTCCCTGGTCAACCCCTGGGCAGAGCCCCGGCAAGCAAGTTGGCTGAGCAGTTCGTATTGCACGAACTGAACGAAGGCGGCCACCCACGCGCGTCGCGTCGGAAGCCGCCGGCGCCGGCGCGAGGGAGGCGTGCTGTCGGCCACTTCGGACCTGGAGGCGGTGGCGGTCTGAAGTGAGAAGTGAGAAGACAAGTGAGACCTACTTCTGACTTCTCACTTCTCACTTCTCGATCTTTTTACTCCAATACCTCGCCAGTCCCTGCCAGAGCTGATCGAACGGCGCGGCGAGCTCCGCCGCGCGGGCGTCGTGTTCTGGTAACTCGCGCCGCACATCCTGGCGCATCTGTTCCGCGAAGCGGTGCGCCAGGTCGGCTTCGGTGCCGCCCTGCTCCAACATCTGCCGCGACGTCTCCGCCGCTGTCGCCAGCGCGGTCCGGAACCGCCCGAGGTGTGCCCGCGCCGGCGTAACCGGCCCGAAGTGCGTGAGAAACAACGAGACCGGCTGCCAGGCCTCGATCGTGTCGAGGCTCGCCCGCCAGGCTTCAATATCGATGTCGGGCGGCGGCGTCGGCGCGATCAGGTAGTCGCCGGCGACGCGCACGCCGCCGGTATCGCCGACATACGCCATGCCGGTGTGCTCATCAAGATAACTGACGTGGTGTTTGGCGTGGCCGGGAGTGTAGGCCACCTGGATCGTGGTGCCCGACAACTCGAGGCGCTCGCCGCCCGTCAGTACGGTGGCTTGCGATTCGGGCACCGGCTGGAACGCGCCCCACAGCGTGTCCATCTGGTCGCCATACAAGCGCGTCGCGCTCGCCAGCAGCCTGGCCGGATCGATCATGTGCGGCGCACCGCGCTCGTGCACGTAGACGCGCACCGACGGCACGCGCTCGACGATCGTGCCGGTGGCGCCGGCGTGATCGAGGTGAATGTGCGTGATCAGCAGGTTGCGCACGTCGCGCAGCGACAGGCCGCGTTCTCGCAGGCCGGCTTCGAGAACCGGCAGGCACGAGGTCGGGCCTGGGTCAACCAGCGTCACGCCATCGGCGCCGGCCAGAACCGCGGTGGCAATCACGCGGGGGCTGCCGCGGAAGTGAAGGTCGATGAATGAATCGGTCATGGGTGGAACGACAGCATCTTGCTGCTCCCGGCGTAGCGGCCATCAGGCGTCGCCGGCAGGAACACCTTGCAGTCGTCGAGATCGCCGCCGTAGATGTGCAGGGTCACCGAGGCACGCTCCGGACGGGCGTTGGCAAGCACGTGATGATCGGTGGGAGGAATCAAACACCCGGCCGAACCTGTGCCGGCCAGCAGCGACCCAATCGGGGTCACCCGGTAGTAGCCGTCCGGCTCCTGCTGCACCAGATACTGCGTCACCGCGATCTCGCCATCGACCACGCCCTCGACGCACCACAGGCCGCCGTGATCGTGAACGGCGGTGCCCTGCCCCGGTCCCCAGGTCATGACGATCGCCGTGTAGCGGCCGGCCGGATCGCGATGCAGCAGCCGCCGGGCGTAGGCATCGGGTCTGGGCGCCGTGAAACTGTCGGGCAACGTCAAACGGCGACCGCCAAGGACGTATTCGAGATCCCGCTTGACCGAGGCGGTGATCGCCTCGGCCGTCCCGGCCCCAACCGATCGATTGAGGCGGGAGACTAATTCAGTCAGGCCAGGACACGTCGCTGCTGTCGGCATCTATGTCTTCAGGTTCGTTTCGAACAGTTTGAGGATTCGCTTGTACTGGTCGGCCCAGCCGGTGGCCTCGACGAAGCCGTCATCTTCCACGTGATACACGGCCAGTTCCCAGTGCTCCTTCCGCAATTCTATCAGCCGCGGCGCCAGCCGCACCGAATCCCGGAAGTGCACGTTGACGTCCACCATGCCGTGCGCGAGCAGCAGCGGCAACTTGAGCCCTTCGGCGACATAGATCGGCGAGCTCTTCCGATAGGCCTCGGCGCGCCGCCGTCTCTCGATACGACCCAGGTCGCCGCCTGGTCCTCCCTCGGCATCAGCCATTCGAAGTACAACTCCTTCGAGTCGCCGGACCAGCGCAGGTTGTTCGGCGGGTTCCCCACCAGTTCGGGCCCGCGCATGATGCTGTCCACCGTGAGCGGAAACGGCTTCGACGCGTTCTGGCGGGTTGAGACGGTGGTTGCCGTGAGGCTGAGGGTGCAGACGATCAGCAGGAGCTTCTTCATAAGTGTTGGTCGGTGGCGAACTGACGTCCCCCCACATCTGAGTAGCGTTTCGGTTTAGAGTTCGGCCCTGAGAGAAAGGGATCGGACGATGAAGAAGCGGTTCACGGAGACCCAGATCGTGGGCTTCTTGCGCGAGGCGGATGCCGGCGTACCGGTGAAGGACCTGTGCCGCAAGCACGGGTTCTCGGACGCGAGTTACTACCTCTGGCGGAGCAAGTTCGGCGGCATGAGCGTCTCGGACGCGAAGCGGCTGAAGGAGCTCGAGATCGAAAACACCCGGCTCAAGAAGTTGCTCGCGGAGTCGCTCCTCGAAAACGAGGTGACCCGTGAGGTGCTCTGCGACAACAGTGGTGACCGCACCAGCTCGGCGCGAGGTGGTGCGCATGAGCGCCTCGGCCCTGCGGTACGTCCCCGGCCGGATCCGGATCCGTCCCTGCGTGACCGGATCATCGCTGTGGAGACGGCCCCCACCCCTTGCCCCGAGGGGGTGGGGGTCCTCCCCTCAAACAAGTGGCCAATTTTTTCCGCCCTCTGAACGCCTCGGCGAGCGCGCATATCCCACGCGGCGCAGCGGGCATGGTGGGCTCTGGGTCTGCGAACCGCCGTTTGGTACACCAGAGGCCACTAATACGGCTTATCGTCCGCGGCGAGGCGAATCGAGGACAATACCCACTAACACGATCATGCTGCCACGCCTTACGCTCGTCGCCGCTCTGCTTGTTCCCTGCCTTGCCGCCGCCCAATCATTCGCACCGGCTGGGTGGGCGGACGAACTGAAGCTCAACGAAGCCGTCGATCAACACCCCGATCCCGGGATCGTGGAAATCGATCTGGTCGCGAAGCTGGCCGACGTGCAGGTGGACGGCAAGACCGTGCGCGCCTGGACCTACAACGGCTCGCTGCCCGGTCCACTGGTCAGGACCCGCGTTGGCGATCGCTTGATCGTCCACTTCACGAACCAGCTCGATCAACCGACGACGGTGCATTGGCACGGGGTGCGGGTGCCGATCGACATGGACGGCGTGCCCGACATTTCGCAGCCCGAGGTCAGGAAAGGCGAGTCATTCACCTACGACTTCGTGGTGCATGACGCGGGCCTGTACTGGTATCACCCGCACGTGATGTCGGCAGCGCAAGTGGGTTTTGGCCTCTATGGTGCGCTGCTCGTCGAGGATCCCGCAGACGGTGTCAGCGTCGATGATCAACTGACACTGGTACTCAGCGACATCGGTTTCGATGCCAGGGGCGTGCTCGAGCCCGCCGACAGCGGCGGTTCCGCCGGCATGGTGTTCGGCCGTGAAGGCGAGTTCGTGCTGGCCAACGGCCGGCGGCGTCCAACGCTGCGCGCACGTTCCGGAGCCCCACAGCGCTGGCGCATCGTCAACGCCGCCAAGAGCCGTTTCTTCTATCTGGATCTCGACGGCCAGCCGTTCACGGTCATCGGCACGGACGGCGGCTTCCAGGAGACGGCCACGAGGACCGACATCCTGCTGGTGACGCCGGGCGAACGCATCGACGTGATCGTGACGCCGCGCGGCACGGCAGGCACGCCGCTGCCGCTACGCGCGATGCTCTATAACCGCGGCTACGGCAGTGTGGAGTACCGCGCGGTTGAAGAAGTCGCGCTGATCGAATTCAGCAGCGAACCGGAAGTGAAGGCCGCGCCGATTGCCACGACGCGAGCGATGGCGGCGCCATCCGTGGTCGGCGCCACTCCCGTGGACGTGGTTCTGGCGCTGCCGGCGATGAAGAACAACAAATCGGAGTTCCAGGTGAACGGCGTGCCGTTCTGGAAGGCCAAGCCCTACGCCGCCAAGCTGGGAGAGAAGCAACTATGGATTGTGAAAAACGATTCCGACTGGGATCACCCATTTCACCTCCATGGCTTCTTCTTCCATGTCATCGACGAGCGGGGCCAGCCGGTGCGGCCGCTGGCGTTGAAGGACACGGTCAACGTGCCGATGAAGTCCACCATCCGGTTGCTGATCGATTTCGATGAGCGCCCAGGTGAGTGGATGTTTCACTGCCACATCCTCGATCACGCCGACGGCGGGCTGATGGGCACCGTGCAGGTTGGAGACGCGCCCGCCAAGGGGCATACCCACAAGCCGCCGTACTGAGCGCTGCGATTCCGGAGACCTTCATGCCGTTCTTCACGACCATGAAGGTGGGTGCTTGAGGAAAGCGGCGGTTGACCGCATAGTGGGTGGCGCATCTGCGAAGGGCTGATATCGCCATGAAACGCTTCTTTCTCGGGCTGATTGCGCTGATTGTCGTGCTTGGGATCGCCGCCAACATCTTCCAGGTCGAGATCGGCCGCGCCGTGTTCAAGACGGCGGTCGAGCGCACGGTCAGCCGTGACACCCTTGCCACCCTTCCCGATGGCCTGCATGTCGCGCTGTGCGGCAGTGGCTCACCCTTGCCAGACCCAGGCCGCGCCGGGCCCTGCACGGCCGTTATTGCCGGCAAGCACCTCTTCATCGTCGACATGGGGTCGGGGGCCACGCGCAAGCTCGCGCCCATGGGGATTGCAGCTGGCAGGGCGGAGGCGCTGTTTCTCACCCACCTTCATTCCGATCATATTGACGGGCTTGGCGAATTCATGCTGCAGCGCTGGGTCAGCGCCAATCACAAGACCCCGCTGCCGGTCTATGGGCCGACTGGCGTCGCCGTGGTTGTGGCCGGGTTCAACGCCGCCTATGCCCCGGATGCGAGCTACAGGGTCGCCCATCACGGGCCCGACGTCGCACCGCCGGACGGAGCCGGCGGCTTTCCCAACACCATCGAGCCGGGGACGGTTTACGAGAAGGACGGGGTCACCATCACCGCCTTTGCCGTCGATCACCGGCCGGTGACCGGTGCCGTTGGCTACCGCTTTGACTACAAGGGGCGGTCGGTCGTGTTGAGCGGTGACACCGCGCCCTCCCCCACGGTCATTGCCGCCGCCCGTGGCGCCGATCTGCTCATCCATGAGGCTCTCAATCCTGAAATGGCCGGGGTCATCGGCGCGGCCATGAAAAAGGCGGGCAAGGACAAGACCGCCAAGATCATGGCCGATATCCCCGGCTATCACACCAGTCCGGTGGATGCCGCCAGGATCGCCCACAAGGCGGGGGTGAAGGCCCTCATCCTCACCCACATTGTCCCCGCCCTCCCCTTCCGGTTGTTAAACGGCTATTTCCTCGACGGTGCACACGCGGAATACAAGGGCCCAATCACCATTGGCGAGGATGGCATGATCTTTACCCTCCCCGCCGGATCGGCCGAGATTATTGCGCGACTCGATGGGGTTCGCCGGATGACTTCGCCCGTGCTCTACGGGCTAATCGGACCGCTATCCCTCTCCCTTGCGGGATTGGAACGCTTGCCAGGAGCCATGAATGGGCACTGAGGCATCAAGGAGGCTCGCTACGTTGGTTCTTATTCACGTTCCACCTTCGCGTATTCCACGTATCGATTGCCGTCTGGCGGGCCAGCGGCGCGGCGGCATCGGCCTCGACGTCCGCTCGTGACGAGCGCAAGGGGGGGTGGAGCCACCAGACGGACTCGGCGCACGAGCCGCCCAGGGCGGAGTTTAGAAACCTTATTGCACGTATCCGAGCGGCTCCTCGTGCAGCATGACGGCCCGATGCTTGAAGCCCTGAAGCGGTTGAACGGCGGCACTATCCACCTGCCGAACCGCAGCCAGGACCGGCCCGATCGAGACCGGCTCAGGCTGCACTTCGAGCGTTTTAAGTCGGTAGCATGAGATGGCGGCATTCGCCCGATACATCGGCATCGACTACTCAGGCGCTGAAACCCCTACAGCCAGCCTGAAGGGCCTGCGCGCGTACATCGCCGAGGGCGCAGCGCCGCCGGTCGAGGTATTGCCGCCGCCATCGCCGAGGAAGTACTGGACGCGGCGCGGCATTGCCGAATGGCTGGTGGAACGCCTGGCTGAAGACGCGCCCACGCTGGTCGGCATCGACCACGGCTTCTCTTTCCCGCTGCGCTATTTCGAGACGCACCACCTGTTGCCTGATTGGCCCGCCTTCCTCGACGACTTCCAGCGCCACTGGCCCACGGATGAAGACCACACCTATGTCGATTTTGTCCGGGATGGTGCAGTGGGTAAAGGCGCAGCCCGCGCCGGCAATTCCCGATGGCGGCGATTGACCGAGGCACGCGCCGGCAGCGCGAAGTCCGTGTTTCATTTCGATGTGCAGGGGCAGGTGGCCAAGTCCACCCACGCCGGGATTCCCTGGCTGCGCTTCATCCGGCAGCGGCTGGGTTCCCGAGCGTATTTCTGGCCGTTTGACGGCTGGGGCATTCCGGCTGGGCGGTCGGTGATTGCCGAGGTGTATCCGGCTCTCTGGAGTCGCAGCTTCGCCAAAGAGGGCCGCACGGGCGACCAGCACGACGCCTTCAGCATTGTGGCTTGGCTGTCGCTGGCCGACCGCCAGGGCAGTCTTGCCGCCTTCCTCGACCCCGATCTGTTGCCTGAGGAACGCGCCATGGCGCAGGTGGAGGGCTGGATTTTGGGCGTTCCTGGCCCGGCTATGGCGACCAAGGGTGTTGGAGCATAAACGTCTCGACCCGCATGGGCGTGGAGACATCGTGGAGACGTAAACTGCGTCGAAGTAACACCCCAACGCAGTCAGTCAGTTAAGTGGTGCCGGGGGCGGGAATCGAACCCGCACGAGGGGGTGACCCTCTCAGGATTTTAAGTCCTGTGCGTCTGCCAGTTTCGCCACCCCGGCGGACTGACGACTGAAACAGTCGACAGTCTACATTCGGCAGTTAAGAGTTGTCGGTCAACAGTCGATAGTTCAGTCACCATCAGCCATCCCAGTCTCGACGTTCACAGACTGCCGACTGCTGACCGGACTGCTGACTGTTGACTGACAACTCTTAACAGCCGACTGTCGACTGCTGACTGCCTTCAGTGCACTAACGTCGACACCTTCGGTCCGCCGATGACCCGCGAGATCATGTCGGTCAGCCGGTCCTCCTCAATGTCGAACGGGCCGGCGCTGACGGTGCCGAGCTGCATCTCAATGTGCACCAGCACGCCCTTCGGACCCGGGCTGACGATCCAGCTGAAACCGCGCAGCGTCACTGACGGCGGCTCGCCGCCAGGCTCCTTGGTGCGCTGCAGCGCGAGCAGCATGCCTTCGAGCAGCTTCTTGACGTCTTCATCGGCCCACTCCGCCGCCTCGGCCTCCACGCCCATCAGGCGCTCGGTCGTGGCGTCCTGCCTGCCTCTCACCCACACGTCGACTTCGATCATCGATGCTCCGTGCTACTCATCTTTCCACTGCGGGGCGCGTTTATCCAAGAACGCCTTTACACCTTCGACCGCGTCATGCGTCTTCATGAGCCCGCTCAGGTAATCGCGCTCGGCGCGGTCCAGCGCCGGCTCCGCCTGCGCCCGCAGGGTCAATCGCGCCGCGGCTACCGCGTGTGCCAGCGCCACGGCGGAATGGCGAGCCAACTGCGTATCGAACCACGCACCGGCGGCATCAATCAGCCGCGCCTGCGGCGCGACCATCGACAGCAGACCAGCGTCGTGCCAGTAACCGGCGCTCTGCGTCTGGCCAGTGACGATGGCGCGGGTGGCGCGTGAGGCGCCGACGCGAAGCGGCAACAGCGCCGCAGCGGCAGGTGGAAAGGCCCCGAGGCGGATCTCCGGCACGCCGAACACCGCCCCGTCAGTGGCGATGATGTCGTCGCACGCCAGCGCCACCTCGAACCCGCCGCCGAGGCACCGGCCTTCGACGAGCGCGGCGGTCGGTGACGGAAATGCGAGGATGCGCTTGATCAGGCGATGCGTCTCGGGCAACACCGTCTGCATCATCTCCGGGGTGTGCTCCTGGACCCTGGCTCCGTAGGAAAACTCACCGCCGGCGCCTTCAATCGTCAGCCACTTGATGCCGCGCTCCGACTCCAGTTGATGGAGCTTCTCGCCACACGCGCGCACCAGGTCGAGCGACAACAGGTTGCCGCGCCCGCCGCCCAGGACCAGCCGGCACCACGCACCGTCACGACTCGAGATGACCTCGACCAACGCGCTCATGCATCCGCCTCCGCCTCGCTGGAGCGACGGCGAGGCAGCGCCAGCACCGACACGTCGGTCGAGGGCGCATCGCACGCAAATTCTCGACACACGTAGACGGTCGCCATGCCGTCGATCATCTTCATGTCGGCAATCCAGGGCATCTGCACCGCCAGCGCACCCTGCGTGGCCGGGCTGACCAGCGTCATCACCGCGAAAGGCCGGTAGGCCGCGCGGGCCGCCGCCCACATGGCGCGGGTATCGGGCGCATCGGGCTCGCCAACGATCACGATTTGCTCGCTGGTCGACAGCGCCATCGACAACGCCGCCGCCATGAACGGCACCGCGCGGCCGGTATCCTCGAGCCGGCCGCCGAACGACGCGATCGCCTTCTGTGCCAGGGTCTCGTAGCTGCGCTCGCCGGTCAGGTGCGCCAGCGTCAACAGGTTCATCGCCGATACCGACGTTGGCGCGGGCTCGGCGCCGTCGTACTCCTCTTTCATGCGGACCAGCACGGACGGATCGTCGCCGGTGGTGCTGAACCAGCCGCCCGCGCCGGCGTCCCAGAACAGATCATCCTGCCGTCCCTGCAGTTCCCGAGCCCATGCGAGCCATTGCGCATCACCGGACGACTGAAACAGCTCGAGTAGACCGAAGATCAGATACGCATAGTCTTCCGCATAGCCGTCAATGGCCGCGTCGCCGGCGCGGTAGCGGCGCTGCAATCGGCGCGTCGTAGTATTCCACATCGTCTCGCGCAGGAAGGTAGCCGCTGCGATCGCGCTCTGCAAGTGCGCACCCGTCGAATCCTCACCGTTCTCGTGGCCGAGCGCGGCGCCGCCGAACACGCGCGACGCGCGCGCAAAGGCGGCGATCATCAAGCCATTCCACGCCGTCAGCACCTTGTCGTCCAGCAACGGCCGCGGCCTGGCCTCGCGAATGTCGAACAACGTCTGCTGCGAACGCAGCAGCGACTCCGCCACGTCAACCGGCGGCCGGCCCATCGTCCGCGCGATATCGGCGATCGACTGCGCGGTGTGCAGGAGGTTCTTGTTAACGAACTCGTGCTGGGGATCGAACGGCGCATTGCCACTGGGCAGAATGCCGTAACGCGCCTCGAAGATGGCGCTGTCATCGCCAAGGGCGGCCGTGATCTCGGCCGCCTCCCAAACGTAGAACGCGCCTTCAACTTTGTGGGCGTGCGGACCGGCGGCGGGCGGGAGGCTATCAGCATCTTCCGCTGAGTAGAAGCCGCCCCGGGCGTCGGTCATGTCGCGACGGACGTACTGCAGCGTGTCTTCGGCGACCTGCGCGAAGAACGGGTCGCGGTTGGCCTGCGACGCCTCGAGGCACGCCAGCACGATCTGCGCCTGGTCGTAGAGCATCTTCTCGAAGTGCGGCACCCGCCAGTTGGCGTCCACGGAGTAGCGATGAAACCCGCCGCCGATGTGATCGCGCATGCCGCCGAGCGCCATCGACCGCAGTGTCTGGACGACCATCACCAGCGCGGCATCTGAGGCTTGTCGCGCCGCCGCCTCTTCGTGAAGGCGGAGCCGCGCGAACTCTCGCAATAGGAACAGCAGCTCGCTTGGGCGCGGGAACTTCGGGGCCTCGCCGAAGCCGCCGCGCCGGGAATCGAACGACTGCTGGAACTGCTGAAACGTCCGCTCGAGCGCTGGAACGCCGGGAATCGATGCCTCGTCCTGCCCACGCGCCATGACGGCGAGACGCTCGACGATTTCGGCGGCGGACTGCATCACCTTGACCCGGTCTTCACGCCACGCGCGCGCAATCTCCTTGAGCACGTCGGCGAATCCGGGGCGGCCCCACTGGGCGGCCGGCGGGAAATAGGTGCCGCCATAGAACGGCTGCAGCTCCGGCGTCAGCCACACGCTCATCGGCCAGCCGCCCGACCCGGTGGTGGCCTGCACGAAGGTCATGTAGACGCGATCGACGTCGGGACGCTCCTCGCGATCCACCTTGACCGAGATGAACAGCTCGTTCAGGACTCGGGCAATGCCCTCGTTCTCGAACGACTCGCGCTCCATGACGTGACACCAGTGACAGGTCGCATAGCCGATGGAGAGAAAGACGGGCTTGCCGGTGGCGCGCGACGCTTCGAAGGCCTCCGCACCCCACGGATACCAATCGACCGGGTTGTTCGCGTGCTGCAGGAGGTAGGGACTCTGCTCGCGCGCGAGCCGATTGGGCATGTCACGATGATAGTAGCCCGTCGCCAGGAGCCGGTAGCCGGAAAAGACAGAGGGCTCTGCGGGCTACGGGCTACGGGTTACGAGCTGCCGGCTGTTGGATGCCGCGTCCTGCAGCCTGGCATAGCTGGCGGTCATCTCCACGCCGTAGATCAGGATCACCGCCGTCACGTAGATCCACAGCATGAAGACCACGACAGCCGCGATCGAACCGTGCACCACGTTCCAGGTCGCCAGGTCGGCGGCATACCACGCAAACAACTGGAACGCGATTCGCCACAACCCTCCGACCAGGATGGCGCCGGGCCACACGTCACGGAAGCGGACCTTCGTGTTGGGAATGAAATACAGCACCAGCGCGACGCACACAATCTGCAGCGCCGTCGCCAGGTAGCTCGCCACGGCGCCAGACAGATTGTCGATCCAGGGCGAGCGGACCATCGCTTCACCGATTTGCGATTCCGCAATCCGCGCCAGGCTGGCCATCGCCATGCCGAGCATCAGGATCAGGCCGGCGGACACCATCATCAGGAAGCCGACCAGGCGATGCATCAGGAAGCTGCGCCGCTTCTCCACCGCCCAGGCATGGTTCACGGCCGACGTGATCGCATTGAAGACACCGAGCGACGCCCAGATCAGCGCGACAATGCCCCAGACGCCGAAGGTGACCGGCGAGGTTTGAAAGGCGTCCAGCTGCCCGCTGATGAATGAGAACTGCCGTGGGAAGTACTGCAAGACGAACCGCACCACCGCGTCGCGATCCGCCGTGTCGGCGGTCATCTCGCTCAGAATGGTGAGCGCCAGCAGCATCATCGGGAACATTGACAGCAGCGCGTAGTAGGCAATCGACGCGGCGTGCGTCAACCCGTCGCTGTCGTAGAGCTCGCCGACGCCTCGCCACGAAGCCAGGCCAATCAGGCGCATGCCGCCGACCGGGCCGCGCCCCTCGGCCGCCAGTGCGTCGCGGTCGCGCTTACTCCGCTCGCTCAAGCCTCGTCGGCCACGCGTGCCTG
>Ga0194128_10000090_pt1 | contig 149725 bp, 160 predicted proteins | sample TA2KigCa65mmetaG_FD_148650 | JGI IMG/M metagenome (GOLD analysis project Ga0194128, IMG submission 148650) | Freshwater microbial communities from Lake Tanganyika, Tanzania - TA2015037 Kigoma Deep Cast 65m | ecosystem: Environmental > Aquatic > Freshwater > Lake | place: Tanzania: Lake...
CCGAAGTCGCCGTGGGCCGACCGCCGTGTCCGGCTGGCGACGAACCTCGCCATCGACAAGCAAGGCATCAACGAGGCCGAGCGCATGGGCCGCTCGCGGTTGACCGGCAACATCATCCCCGGCGCCATGGAGTTCGCGCTGCGCATCGAGCCCTATCCGTACGACCCCACGCACGCGAAGCGCCTCCTGGCCGACGCCGGCTACCCGAACGGCTTCGACGCGGGCGACCTCACGCCGGTCCCGCCGTTCACGAGCTTCGGCGAGACCGTGGCCAACTCGCTCGCGCAAGTGGGCATCCGGACGCGCGTGCGGAGCATGGAGCGCGCGACCTTCTTCGAGGCGTGGCGATCGAAGAAGCTGACGGGCGTGATCATGGCGGCCTCGGCCGGCCTCGGCAACGCGGCCGCGCGCCTCGAAGCCTTCGTCGTGACGTCCGGAACGTACGCCTACGGCGGGCATCCCGACATCGACGAGATCTTCAAGCAGCAGGCGGAGGAGCGGGACCGCAAGAAGCGCGAGACCCTGCTGCACCAGATCCAGAAGCTGATGCACGAGAGGGTGATGCACGCGCCGATCTACGACCCGGCGACGCTGCACGGCGTGGGCCCGCGCGTGGAGGAGCCGGCAGTCGGCCTGAACCCGCTGCTCTACTTCGCCGCGCCGTACGAGGAGATGCGGCTCAAGAAGCCGTAGTCGTTACGGCTTCAGCATCACCTTGATCGCGCGGTCTTCCTTCTTGTCGAAGATCGCGTAGCCGCGCGGGGCGTCCGCCAGCGGCATCGTGTGCGTGACGATGCGCGCGGGCCGGAGCTTGCCGAGCTTCACCAGCGGCATGAGCGGCGCGATGTAGTTGCGCGCGTTGCAGATGCCCATCTTCAGCGTGAGGTCCTTGAAGAACGCCTCCCGCGCCGGGAAGCCCATCGACGGCTCGACGTACACGCCCACCGACGAGACCGTTCCGGCAGGTCGGACGGATTGGATCGCCTGCGTGAACGGCGTCTCGTGGCCGACGCACTCCAGCACCACGTCGGCGCCGGCGCCACCCGTGCGCGCGCGGATCTGTTCGGCAGGGTCGCCCGCGTCGAGAGTGACCGGCTCCGCGCCGAACTCTTCCGCGAGCTTCAGCCGATAGTCGACGCGATCGACCGCAAAGACGCGCGCGGGTCCGAAGAGCTGCGCCGACTGCATCGCGAGCAGGCCGACCGGCCCCGCGCCGAACACCGCCACCGTGTCGCCGGGACGGATGCCGCCGTTCTCGGCGCAGCAGTACGCGGTGGAGAGGATGTCGCCGAGGAAGAGCGCGTCGGCGTCGGTGAGCGTGGCGTCCACTTTCTCGCACAGGTGATCGGCGAACGGCACGCGCACGCGCTCGGCCTGTCCCCCGCCCCAGATGTGGCCGAAGCGTCCGCCGAAGACCGCGCGCCCGGTGGTGCTGCACTGGGACGGCAGCTTGCGCCGGCACCAGTCGCAGTGGCCGCACGAGACGTTGAACGGGAGCACCACGCGGTCACCGGCGCGGAGGGCGCGCACGGCGGCACCGGTGTCTTCGACCACGCCCATGAACTCGTGGCCCATGATGGCGCCCTTCTGCACGAGCGCTCCGCCGCCGCGCCCATGGTACTGGTGCAGGTCCGAGCCGCACACCGCGCTGGTCGTGATGCGGACGACCACGTCGGTCGGGTCCACGACTTTGGGATCGGCCACGGTCTCGGCGCGCACGTCGCTCACGCCGTGGAAGGTGATCGCTTTCATCGGCTGCTCCTTCGCGTCTCGAGTTCGTACAGCGCGAGCGCCGCGGCGCCGCGCATGCTGAGGCGTTTGTCGCCGGGCACGATGCCGATCTTCGTCGTGGTCAGCGCGCGCTTGAACGCGTACTGCGCCGCGCAGGCGAGCACGCGCTTCTCGAGCGCGACGAGCGATACGGCGACGCCGCCCGTCACCACGATGACCTCGGGATTGAGCCCGTTGACGACGATGCCGAGAATCGCGCCGAGCGCGCGGCACGCGTCGTCGATCACCGCGCTCGCCATCGGCTCGCCGTCCGCCGCCATCTGGAACACCAGGGGGGCGTCGATGCGCATCGGCTCACCGCTCGCGGCGGCGAGCAACGCGCCGCCGCCCGCACCGGTCACGCGTGCGCGCGCCGCCTCCGCGATCCCGCGCCCGCTCGCGTAGAGCGCGAGGCAGCCGCGGCCCCCGCACCAGCACGCCGGCCCGTCGAACTTCACCGGCACGTGGCCGAGCTCGGCGCCGAAGCCGTGCGCGCCGCGGATCAGCCGCCCGTCGACGACGATGCCGGAGCCGAAGCCCGTCCCCGGCGCCAGCACGACGAGCGACCGCGCACCCTTCGCCGCGCCGAAGCGCCACTCCGCCAGCGCGAGCGCGTTGACGTCGTTGTCGATGAAGGCCGGGATGCCGAAGCGCTCCGAGACCAGGCGGGCCAGCGGCACGCCGGCCAGCTCCGGCACGTTGTGCGCTTCCTCACCGACGATCCCGCCCTCGGCGTCGACGACGGCGGGGATCCCGATCCCGATGCCGACGGGCCGCGCCCCCGCGTCGCGCTGGAGGCTCTCGATGAGCGACTCGATCGTTTCGCGCACGGTGCCGGGCCCCTTGGCGTGCGTGCCGAGCTGGCGCTCCGTGACGACGTCGCCCGCATCGGTGACGAGGCCGGCCGCGGTCGTCGTCCCGCCGACGTCGACGGCCAGGACGGTCGTCATGCCGCCCGCACGTTCATCGCACCGCGCGGAAGTCGCAGAGCGTGATGCCGAGCGCGGTCGCCGCCGCGCGCGCGGCCGGCGAGCCGAGGCCGACGAGCTCGACCTCGCGCTGACGGCCGTAGCGGCTGTAACTCAGCTCCGCGTCGCACCACCCGGGATGCGTCATGAACTCCGAGACGCCCGGCGGCAGCGCGCGCAGGTGCGCGAGCGTCCGCGTCAGCGACCAGTAGGCGTCGGGCCCCGACTCGCCGAAGAAGTGATCCGGCGTGCGCAGCCCGGCGCTGCGCGTCCGCGCGCGCGTCGCCTCGTCCTGACTGCGCACCGGGACGCCGAGCCGGCGCGCGGCGTCGACGACGACCTCGCGCACGGGCGCGTGCAGCCCCACGTGGTGATGCGAGTCGAGATGCGTGGGCGACGCGCGTGCCAGCTTCTCGAACCGCTCGATCTGCGCCTCGACCTCGCGCTCGACGTCGCCGGCCTCCGCCCGCGCCGCCGCGCGCCGCGCGTCCCGCACGAAGCTGCCGCCGTCGTCCACGAGCGACGCCCCGCGCGTCAGCGGGCGGCCCAGCGTGAGGTTCACGTGGAGCCCGAGGCCCAGCCCGGCGTCGTGCGCGCGCGCGATGTGCTCGCGCGGGATCTCGCGGTTCACGAGCATCGTGGTGCTCGTGACGATGCCGTGGCGATGCGCGGCGAGGATGCCTTCGCTCACGCCCGGCGTGAGCCCGAAGTCGTCGGCGTTGACGATCAGGCGCCGCGTCACGCGCGCGCGCCCTCGATGATGTAGCGCTCGACCGTCCGCGGCAGCCCGTGCGCCGGCAGCGAGGCTTCGCGATCGATCGCGCGCAGATGATCGAGCCGCTCGTACCCGATGCGCGGAAAGCTCTGCGTCTCGCGCGCGACGACGCGCGGCGCGAGCCCGACCGCCTCCAGCTTCTCGTGCGCGTTCTTGAGCCCGAGGAACTCGAAGATGCTGAAGATCAGCCGTCCGCCGCGCTCGAGATGCTCGGGTGCGCCCTCGATGACCCGGTCGAGCAGCGCCCACCCGTCAGGGCCGCCGTTGTCGGCGGCGGCCTCCGCGTCGTCGCGGTCGCGCCCCGGCGGCGTCGGCATCTGCGGCGGATTCGTGCACACCACGTGGAAGCGCTCGCCCGCGACCGGCGCCCACGCATCGCCGAGCCGCGCGTCGACGGCGACGCCGTTCAAGAGCGCGTTCGCGCGGATCGACTCGACCGCCGCGGGGATCACGTCGGTCGCGGTCACGATCGCGCCCGCGCGCGCCGCGAGCACGGCGGCGAGGCCGAGCCCGGCGCCGATCTCGAGCACCCGCTCGCCCGGGCGCACGGTCAGGTGGCGGCAGAAGAAGAGCGATCCGGCCTTCGGCGGCTGCACGCCGTCGGCGACGCGGAAGACGGAGCCGCGCCAGGTGAAGAGGAGCAGCGGCACGTCGGTCACTTGCCCTGGACCTTCCGGAAGTAGAGGCGGATCGCCTCCTTGAGCTGTGCCCGCGCGCCCGCGGCCGTTTGCGCGTCCTCGAGCTGATCGAGCTCGATCGCGAGCGGCACGCCTTCGCGCTTGATCCCGTCGAGCTCGGCCGTGAGCCCGCACCGCTCGTTCGACTCGGTGAAGACGAGCTTGGCCCGCGAGAAGCCGCCGTCCTCGCGCGCGAGCTGCTCCACGATCTCGGTGAGCAGGCGCTTGATCGCCTCGGCGTCGTCACCCGGGATCGTGGAGAAGGCCGCCGTCAGAGAGACCTCCGCCATTTACTCTTTCCAGACTTTCAGGATGTCCGCGTGCGTCTTCGCCGCGTTCGCGCGGATGGCGAAGCTGATCGCTTCCCGCACCTCGTCCTCGGTCGCGCCCGCCGCCCTGGCACCTGCCAGGTCGCGCGGCGCTCAGTGGGTGTTGCCGGCCGTCAAGTTGGCGACGAGATAACAGAGGCACGCGGTCTTCTGATCGAGCGCGCCCTTCTTGTACTTCCAGCTCGCGATGACTTTCTCTTCGAGGGGCATCGTGTCCTCCCTGGTCTCCGGGACTAGTGCCCGGCGGCCGCGGCCGCGCCGAACGAGTCCAGGCCCGCTTCGAGACCTTTCGCCGTGATCCGCACGCCGACGGGCCGCGCGAAGTTCAGCGACGCGTACGTCTCCGTCTTGCGCGCGACCGTGTGGCCGCGCTGCGCGAGCGCCTGCATCACCTTCTCGCCCACGCGATCGTCGATCTCCAGCCCGTTGCCCTCGTGGTGGAGCCGCGGCGCGTCGATCGCCGCCTGCAGGGAGCCCTTGGCATCGACGAGGTTCGCGATGACTTGAGGGATCGCCGCGATGATCTTCCGCCCACCCGGCGCCCCGAGCGCGAGGTACGGCTTCCCCTTCTTGAACCCGAGGACGGGCACCATATTGACCATGCCGCGCTTCCCGGGCGCGATCGAGTTCGGCTTCCCGGGCTCGGGATCAAACCAAATCATTCCGTTGTTGAGGAGGATCCCGGTTCCGGGGACGACGACGCGGGCGCCCCACAGCGACACGGCGGTGTGCGTGAGCGAGACCATGTTCCTGTTCTTATCGACGACGGAGATGTGCGTGGTGCAGTCCGAGGCGCGCGTCGTGGAGTCTGACGGGGCAGAGGGGGCGGCGCCGCGGGGTGTGCGGCCTCCTGTCCTCGCAGAGCCTGCGGATGTCGGCCGCACACCCCGCGGCGCCGCCCCCTCTGCCCCTCCACGCTTCACGTCGCGGGCGACGGACCGCGCGTGCTCCTTCGTGGTCAAGGATCGAAACGCGTCGCCCACGACCGCCGGGTCGCCGATGTGCGCGAAGCGGTCGGCGAACGCGCGCCGCACGGCCTCCGCGCGGACGTGCAGCCCGGCCGCGGTGGTGTATCCGCACGCGGACGGCGCGAACTGCTCGAGGATGTTCAGGATCTCGAGCGCGGTGGTCCCGCCCGTCGCGCCCGGCGAGAACGCGAGGTCGAGATCGCGATAGCGCCCGCGCAGCGGCTCGACGACGCGCACCTGGTAGGCAGCGAGGTCGTCCTTCGTGAGCCACCCGCCGTTCGCGGCCATGTCGTTGTGGATGGCCTGCGCGATCGCGCCGCGGTAGAACGCGTCGGGCCCCTCGCGGCCGATCAGCTCCATGCTCGCCGCGAGGTCGGGGTTCGTGACGCGATCGCCCGGCTCCATCGACGGCGGCCGGTAGACCGAGCGCCCGTTGCGCAGGTGGATGCGCGCGGTCTCGGGAAAGGCCGACAGCTCCTCGAGGTACTTCGCGGTGCTGAGCGCCTGGTACCAGTCGGCGATGAACCCCTCGCGCGCCAGCTTCACCGCGGGCGCGACCACGTCCTTCAGGCTCATCGTGCCGTAGCGCTCGAGCGCCAGCGCGAGCCCCGCGACGGAGCCCGGCACGGCGACCGAGCGATAGCCGTACACGTTGGCGTCGTCCTCGACGCGCGGCCACGCGAAGAGCGCGTACGTCGCGATGCCGCCGATGAGCTTGTAGATGGACGCGTGCGCGGCCATCGGCGCGTTGGGGTTGAAGTCGAGGCACACCGTCTCGCCCCGCTTGGCCACGTGGATGAGCATCGTGCCGGCACCCGCGATCGTGCTCATGAACGGCTCGACCACCGGCATGGCGAACGCGGTGGCGACGGCCGCGTCGACGGCGTTGCCGCCGCGCTCGAGGATCGCGGCACCGATGTCGGCGCCGGCCGGATGCTCGGCGGCGACGAGCCCGCGCGTGGCGAGCGGCGTGGTCTTGGTGACGCTGAGGCGGGAGCGAATCATGGCGGTGTCAATCCCTTTCCAGGTACTGCGTGATGTCGACGAGGGTTTGTCCGGTGAAGAAGAACGTCCAGCCGAGCGGATACGACCAGGCCTCCGTGACGTTGCCCTGCATGTCCTTCCAGTAGCGCCGCGCGGCCTTCTCCATGGCGCCCTGATCGCTGGTGACGCCTTCGGGCGCCCCGAGCAGGATGAGCACCTGCTCCTTCGCCATTCCGGTGACGACCCGCTTGTCGAAGCGGAACGAGGTGACGTGGAGCGCGTTCGCAGCCTCGGGATGCTGGCGCACGTACTGGTCGATCCGGATCTCGAGCTGATCTTCCCAGTGACGGCGCTCTTCGATGGTGGGCTCGCGGCTGTTGGTCATCGCCTGCCGGAGGATCCAGAACTGTCGCGCCGTGGGGCCGTGCGTGGTGCGCTGCTCGAGCGGCGGGCCCCACTTCGCGCACCCCGCGGCGAGGACGACGACGAGCGCGGCGGCGAAGAGCTTCACGCGCGCCAGTCTAGCAGGAGCAGGTGCTAAATCAGCGCGGACTCGAAGACGACGCCGCGGTCGATCACGCGGGCCGCCTGGCCGAGCAGTCGCGCGGTTTCCGGCGGGACTTCAGAGCTCTCGGCAAGCTGCCGCAGGACGTCGATGAGCCGGCGCATCGCGCGGATCAGGTCGCCTTCGTGGCCGCCGAAATCCTGCTCGACGATGCCCGTCCAGTCGTCGTCGCCCGACGCCCAGCGGAACACCGACGGCATGAAGCCAGGATGGACGCCCACGGGCATCCCGAGATGGCGCGCGCGCTGCGCCTGGAAGACGGCTTCCGCCACCTCCACGAGCTGCTCGAAACGCCGGCGCAGCTTCGGCTTGCGGCGAAGGAACGTGCGCGCGATGTTCGGCTCGCCGGAGCGCGACTCCTCCGAGAGCCCGGAGCACATCGCCGCGGCCTCGGCGAGCGTCAGGTCGTTCAGCACGCCGCGGCTCACCGCCTCCGCGACCAGCAGCTCGTTGTCGTGGCGGAGCCCCGCGACGAGCCGGCCCTTCGCGGTGAGCGCGCGGTCGTGCACGGCGCCGAACTGCTCGAGCACGTCGACCACGTTGAGGAACTCCCGCCAGTACGCGCCGCGGATGGCGTCGAGCGCCGCGCGCCGCCGCTCGAGGTGCTCGGTCGTCCGGTCGCGCTCGCGCCACGCGCGCTCGCACGCCGTCGTCGCGCCCCACGGGCAGCGGTGACACTCGATGCCCGCCAGGATCGCCTCCGGGCCCTGCGCGCGCTCGCGGTCGATGAGCTCGTGCACGTCGATGCGCTCGAGCTCGTCCGAGAGATGGTGCAGCCTCCGGTGATCGCGACCGTCGCGCCGGAGACGCGCCTGTGTGTCACGCGGGACGTGCAGCGGCGGCGTCGCCCAGAAGATGCGCTTGATGACGCCGGCCTTCACGCGCACGACGGCCCCGTGCGGGAGCAAGGCCTCGACCACCGCGCGGTGGCCGCGGATGCCGTGGATGCTGAGGACCATCGCGAGGCTCGGCCCGCCCTTGCGTCGCACGAGCGCGAGGCGCCCGGGCTCCGCCTCGATCACGCTGCGCTCGCCGCGGCGGCCGCCACGCCCGGCGGCGCGCCGTCGCTCCTCCACTTCCTCGCGCGCGCGGCGATAGCGCCCGATGCGCGGGAAGTCGCCGCACGGCGCCGCGTATTCGCTGACGGCCGTCGCCTGCGCCTCGAGCGCGGCGACGTCCCCTTCGAGCTCGCGGATGCGCTTCATGTTCTGGTACTGGCCGAACGACGACTCGACGCGCCGGCGGAGCACCTCCGGCCCGGCACCCGTCGCGACGAGCAGCGTCACCGAGCCGTAGCCCAGCTTGAACTGGCTCTCCACCGGCTCGGGCGGGCTGTCGATGACACGCAGCACGTCCTCGAGCCCGTCGCGCGCGTCGAGCGCGATCACGCACTGGCCTTCGGGATCGATGCCGCGGCGCCCCGCGCGCCCGGCCATCTGCGTCAGCTCGTTGTTGAAGAGGCTGCGGAAGCCGCGCTCGGTGCGCTTCGTCAGCCCCTGCAGCACGACGCTGCGCGCCGGCATGTGGATGCCCAGCGCCATCGTCTCGGTCGCGAAGACCACGCGGCACAGCCCGCGCTCGAACAGCACTTCGATGAGCCGCTTCATCGCGGGAAGCACGCCGGCGTGGTGGACGCCGGCGCCGAGCGCGAGCGCCCGGAAGATCGTCTGGTTCAGGTTCGACTCGCCGATCGACGGCGTCTCCGCGAGGGCCTCGCTGATCGCGAGATCGATCTCCCGCTGCTGCTCGCGGGTGACGAACGCGCGCCCCTCGGCGAGCACGTCGCCCATCGCGCGCTCGCACCCCGCCCGGCTGAAGATGAAGTAGATCGTCGGCAGCCAGCGGCGCGCCTCGAGCGCCTCGATGAGCACGACCGGATCGACGACGCGCCGGGTGTACCACCGTCCGCGGTCGTCCTGCGCGCGTGACTCGTCACCGACGACGCGCGTGCGTCCGCTGCGCACGGCGTCGAGCGCGTGGACCTCGCCGGCGATGTCGGCGATCGCGTACGACAGCGGCACGGGCCGCTCCGGGTGGAAGATCGGCAGGATCGGCCGGTGGACGATCGAGATCCAGTCGGCGATCTCCTTGACGTTCGCCACCGTGGCCGAGAGCGCGACGAGCTGCACGTCCCGCGGCGCGTTGACGATGATCTCCTCCCACACCGTCCCGCGCCCTTCGTCGCCCATGTAGTGGCACTCGTCGAGTACCACGTAGCCCAGGTCGGCGAGGCCGCCCGTGTAGAACATGTTGCGCAGGATCTCGGTCGTCATGACGAGCACGCGCGCGCCGGGATTGACCTTCACGTCGCCGGTGAGGATGCCGACGACGTCGGCGCCGTACGTCCGCGTGAAGTCCGCGAACTTCTGGTTCGAGAGCGCCTTGAGCGGCGTGGTGTACGCGAGGCGCTTGCCTTGCTCGAGCGCCTGCTGGATCGCGAACTCGGCGACCAGCGTCTTGCCCGCGCCCGTCGGCGCCGAGACGATCACCGACTGCCCGGTCTCGATCGCGCGGCACGCTTCGAGCTGGAAGTCGTCGAGCGGGAAAGAGAACCGGGAGCGGAACCGGTCGATGGACCTTGACGGCCCAAGGCCGTCAACTGTTTCCGCGTCCATTCATCCACGGTACCATGGCGGCCGTGATCGTCTTCCACCTCGCCGTCGACACCGTCGACGACTACGTCACGAAGCGCGAGGCGCACCGGCGCGAGCACATCGCGCGGCTGCAGGGTCTGCGCGCGACGTCGATCCTGATCGGCGGCGGGCCGTCGCCGGACGGCACGCGCGCCGACCTCTTCTATCGGTTACAGCAGCCGTGGCAGGTGAAGCCGGCGATGGAGGAGGATCCGTACTGGACCGGCGGTGTCTGGACGAAGTACACGCCCCGCAGCTTCAGCCACTTCGTCGAGCCGTGGGAGCTCGTGCCCGTCGTGCTCGACGGCTCGCGCGTGGTGACGATCGTCGAGGGCCCCGTGGCCGACCTCGACATGGCGCAGATCGCCCTCGTCGAGATGCGCGGCGCCGGCAAGCTCGCGTTCGGCGGCATCGTCGACAACGCCGAGACGCTCACGGTCATGAAGACGACCGATGCCGACGAGGCGAAGAGCTGGCTCGGCGAGCACGGGTTCTGGGACCCGGCGACGCTGACCACCCGCCCGTTCGTCTGGGTCCTCTGACCGTATCGGTTTCGACACGTTGACGCTCCATGAATCGTGGGCGTACGGTCGTCACATGAAACAGACACCTTTCACGCCGCGCCGCTGGACGCGTGCCGAATACGATCTCCTCGTGGAACAGGGCGTCTTCGAGGACGAGCCGCTCGAGCTCCTGGGCGGACAGCTGCTCGTCGCGGAGCCGAAAGGGCCGTATCACGCGACCGGTGTCGGCAAGGTCACTGACGGCATCCGGGCGGCGTTGCCTCCGGGCTGGGTCGTACGCGTCCAGCTCTCGATCGCCCTGGACGACGAGTCGGAGCCCGAACCCGACATCGCGGTCGTCGCAGGAACGCACGACGACTACCTGGACGACCACCCCGCGCGACCCGTCCTGGTCGTCGAGGTCGCGCACTCGAGCCTGCGCTTCGACCGGAGCCGGAAAGGCAGCGCGTACGCGCGGGCGGGACTCTCGGATTACTGGATCGTGAATCTCGTCGATCGTCTCGTCGAGGTGTATCGCGAGCCCGTTCCCGATCCCGCGGCACGGTACGGATGGCGGTATGGGTCGATGCAGACGTTCGGACCCGGCGACGTGGTCGTTCCCCTCGCCCTTCCGTCGGCGAGTGTGGCGGTTTCCGATCTCTTACCCCGCTCCGCTGACAAGGGGGGAACGTAGGCCATGGCACGCATTCCGATCGCCCCGCCCGGCATGAAGGACCAGCGCCCGCGCTACACGCTCGGCTGGCGCGTGGGCACCCACATCTACGTCGCCGGCCAGCTCCCGTACGACAAGGACGGCAACCTCGTCGGCAAGGGCGACATCAAGGCGCAGACGCGCAGGGTCTTCGAGCAGATCAAGATGATCGTCGAGGCCGGGGGTGGAAAGCTGGACGACGTCGTCAAGGTGACCGTGTTCGTGACCGACGTGCGTTACCGCGAGCCCTACGGCGAAGTGCGCTCGGAGTTCTTCGGACCGAACCCGCCCGCGAGCACGCTCGTGCAGATCGCGAACCTCGCGATCCCGGACGCGCTCATCGAAATCGAGGCGGTCGCCGTCGTCGAGTGAGAGCGCAGCTATAATCGGGCCGCCCAGGAGGTGGCCCATGATTCGTCTGCTCGCCGCGCTGCTGCTCGTCGCCTTCGCCTTCACGCTGACCCCGGCGCCGCCGACCGACGCGCAGTCGAAGACGCTCGTCGTCACCGGCTACGGCGGCCGCTGGTCGGAGGTGATGAAGAAGGCGCTCGTCGCGCCGTTCGAGAAGCAGCACGGCGTGAAGGTCGAGATCGTCACCGGCATCACCACCGAGTGGGTGGCGAAGCTCATGGCCGCCGGCCCCGACAACCCGCCGTTCGACGTCGTCATGGGCAACGAGCCGCCGTTCCCCATCCCGCGCGAGCGCGGGTTCTTCGACACGCGCAACGACACGCTGGCGCCGAACATCAAGAACGTCTACCCGAAGGCGCTCATCGGCGACACCAGCGTGGTGCTGTTCTGGTCGCGCATCGGCCTCGCGTACCGGACCGACGCCGTCGCCAAGAAGCCGGCGAGCTGGAAGGACTTCTGGGACGCGGAGTACGCGGGCAAGCGCGGGACGTACGTCATCGGCAACACGCTCGGCATCAACTTCCTCTTCATGGCCGACAAGCTCTACGGCAAGGATTACTTCGACATCGACGCGGGCGTCGCGGCGATCAAGCGGGCGCAGTCGAAGCTCGTGGACTTCACGGGCACGATGGAGAAGAACCTCGAGCAGAAGGAAGTCGTCATCGCGGTGCTGCACGACGGCGCCGCGTACGATCTGCAGAAGCGCGGCCTGCCCATCGACTGGGTGGCGCCGCGCGAGGGCACGCCGATCCTCGACCAGGTCATCCAGGTCACACGCGGCTCGAAGAACAAGGAGCTCGCGTGGAAGCTGATCGACGCCTACCTCTCGCCCGAGGTGCAGCTCGCGTTCGCGAACGAGCTGTTCTTCAGCCCGACCAACCGCACGGTGAAGCTGCCGCCGGATGTCGCGAAGAAGATCATCAGCGGGCCCGCGGACGTGGAGAAGCTCCTCCTCTTCGACTGGGGCCAGGTCGCGAAGCAGCGGCCGCAGTGGACCGAGCGCTGGAACAAGGAGATGCGCTGAGCGACCACACCGTCGAGCTGCACGGCCTCGTCAAGCGCTACGGCGCGACGGTCGCGCTCGACGGCGTCTCGCTCGGCATCCGGCCGGGCGAGTTCTTCACGCTGCTCGGTCCCTCCGGCTGCGGCAAGACGACCACGCTCCGCTCCGTCGCCGGCTTCGTGGTCCCGGACGCCGGCGACGTCCTGATCGACGGCGCGCGCGTGAACGCGGTGCCGCCGCATCGGCGACGGGTCGGCATGGTGTTCCAGCACTACGCGCTGTTCCCGCACCGGACCGTCACGCAGAACGTCGCGTTCGGGCTGCGCATGCAGCGCGTGGCCAAGGACGAGATCACCCGGCGCGTGGCGACGGCGCTCGCGCTCGTGCAGCTCCCCGACCACGGCGGCCGCTATCCGCGCGAGCTCTCGGGCGGCGAGCAGCAGCGCGTGGCGCTCGCGCGCGCGCTCGTCACGCAGCCGTCGGTCCTCCTGCTCGACGAGCCGCTCGGCGCCCTCGACAAGAAGCTGCGCGACCACATGAAGATCGAGCTCAAGCGCCTGCAGCGCGAGGTCGGCATCACGACCATCTACGTGACGCACGACCAGGAGGAGGCGCTGACGATGTCGGACCGCATCGCGGTCATGCATCGCGGGCGCGTGGAGCAGGTGGCGACGCCGCGCGCGCTCTACGAGACGCCCGCGACCACGTTCGTCGCCGGCTTCATCGGCAACATCAACCTGCTCACCGGCCAGGCCACGGGCCACGGCACCGTGGACTGCCACGGCCTGAAGATCGCGACGACGGGCTACGCGGCACCCGGGGCCGCCGTCACGGTCGCGCTGCGCCCCGAGCGCGTACGCCTCGTCGCACGCGAATCGCTCGACAACACGCACGCGATGACCGTGACGCACGTCGTCTATCAGGGCGAGACCGTTCGTTACGTGCTGCGCAGCGACAGCGGGCTCACGCTCCAGGCCGTGGAGCTCGGCGAGGTGCGCTTCGCCGCGGGCGCGCGCGTGCACGCCGGATGGACGGCCGACGACGCCCGCATTCTGGAGGACGCATGACACGCGTTGGACTGATCACCGTTGGACAGGCGCCGCGGACCGACGTCGTTCCCGACATGGCGGCGATCCTCGGAGGCGACGTCGACATCCTCGAAGCGGGTGCGCTCGATGGGCTCACGCGCGCGCAGATCGCGACGCTCGCGCCGGAAGGGGACGACGAGATCCTCGTCACGCGACTCGCCGATGCCTCGTCCGTGTTCGTCGGCAAGACGCACGTCATCCCGCTCGTCGAGGCGCGCATCGCCGCGCTCGAAGACCGCGGCGTCGCCCTCAACGTGCTGCTCTGCACCGGCGCGTTTCCGAAGCTCGCGGCGCGGAAGCCGCTGCTCGAGCCGCAGCAGCTCCTGCTCGGCCTCCTGCGCGCGATGACGTTCCCGGGTCGGCTCGGCGTCCTGACGCCGTCGGAGCGTCACATTCCCCAGACCGGCGACCGCTGGCGGAAGGCGGGCTTCGATCCGGTCGTCGCCGCGCTGTCGCCGTACCAGGAGGATGATCCGGCTGCGGTGCGCGCGTCCTCCGACGCGCTGCGCGCCGGTGGCGCCGGGCTCGTGGTGATGGACTGCATCGGCTTCCGGCGCAAGACGCGCGACGAGGTCGCGCACCTGACGGGCGCGCCGACCCTGGTCGCGAATCTGCTCGTGGCGCGTGTCGCCGCGGAGCTGCTCGGACGGTGAGGCTCGGCGCCGGGCTCGTCCTCCTCGGGCCCTACATCCTCCTGCTCGCCCTGTTCTTCACGGCGCCGCTGGCGCTGATGCTGGCGATCAGCGTCTCGCGCCAGTCGTTCGGCCAGATGGAATGGACCGTGACCTTCCATCACTACGCGCGCTTCCTCTCGGACGGCTTCTACCTGGGCGTGCTGTGGGACACGCTCGTCCTCGGCGTGATCGTGACCGCGATCGCGCTGCTGCTCGGCTATCCCCTCGCCTACCACCTCGCGCGCACGCGCTCGCGCTGGAAGCCGCTCTTGATCGTGTGCATCCTCTCGCCGCTGCTCGTCGGCATCGTCATCCGGTGCTACGGCTGGATGATCCTGCTGGCGGATCGCGGGCTGATCAACGCCACGCTCGTGGAGCGCGGGTGGATCGCGAAGCCGCTGCCGCTCATGTACAACACGTTCGGCGTGGCCATCGCCCTCGTCCACGTCTTCCTGCCGTTCATGATCCTGTCGCTCACGGGCGTGCTGAAGCGCATCGATCCGGCGCTGCTCGAAGCCTCGCAGACGCTGGGGGCCTCGCGAGTGCGGACCTTCGTCGAGGTCACGCTCCCGCTGTCCCTGCCCGGCATCCTCGCGGGCTCGCTCCTCACCTTCTCGCTCGCGATCAGCTCGTTCGTCGTCCCGATCCTCCTGGGCGGGTTCAAGGTGCAGGTGCTGCCGATGATCGTCTACGAGCAGGTGCTCTCGGTGTTCGACTGGCCCTTCGGGGCGGCCAACGCGTTCGTGCTGCTGGTGATCTCGGTGGCGCTGATCGCCGTGTACATCAAGGTCACCGAGCGCGCGCTGCGGGGGATCGTGTGATCCTCGGCACCGTGGTGGCGCTCGTCTACGCGTTCCTGCTCGTGCCGATGGTGATCGTCGTGCTCGCGGCGTTCAACGCGGGCAACTACTTCACGTTCCCGCCCCAGGGCTTCTCGCTGAAGTGGTTCGCGAACTTCTTCCAGCGCCGGGAGTTCATGCAGGCGCTGTGGCTCTCGACCGAGCTCGCGTTCTGGACCGCCGTCGCCTCCACGCTCATCGGCACGGCCGCCGCCGTCGCGCTGGTGCGCGGGCGCTTCCGCGGCCGCGATCTGCTCAACGCCTTCGTGACCTCGCCGCTCCTCCTGCCGCAGATCCTCACGGGCGTCGCGCTGCTGCAGTTCTACACGCTGTTCAAGATGCAGGCGACCTACAGCGCGCTGCTGATCGGCCACGTCGTGGTGACGACGCCGTACGTGATCCGCACGGTCACGGCCACGCTCACCCACTTCGACATCGCGCTCGAAGAGGCGGCGCAGAACCTCGGCGCCCACCCCGTCCGCGCGTTCTTCGAGGTGACGCTCGGGGTGATCAAGCCCGGGGTGGTCGCGGGCGCGATCTTCGCGTTCGCGATCTCCTTCGACAACTTCACGCTCTCGCTCTTCCTGACGAGCGCGCGGCTGACGCCGCTGCCCATCGAGCTCTTCGCCTATCTGAAGTACTCGTTCGATCCCACCGCGGCCGCGGTCTCGGCGTTCGCGATCGGCGTGGCGCTCGTCCTGGTCGTCGGCATCGCGCGGTTCATGGGCCTGGAAGAGTTCACGGGGTTTTGATGCGCGTCCTTCTCATCTCCAACTCCGGACGGCCCTATCTCGAGCATTGTCGAGGTGCCCTCGGCGAGTTTTACGGACCCGCCGTGCGGAAGCTCGGATTCGTCTCGGCGGCGACGCTCGCCGATCCCGAGTTCTACTTCACGCACGCGAAGACGGGGCTCGAGCCGCTCGGCGTCGAGCTCGAGCACGTCCACTGGGAACGTCAGCCGCTGAAGACGCTGGAGCGCGTCGACGCCCTGTTCGTCGGCGGCGGCAACACGTACGCGCTGCTCGACCGCGTGCGCTCGTCGGGATTGCAGGACGCGATCAAGGAGCGCGCCCGCACAGGCATGCCGTACGCCGGCGCCAGCGCCGGGGCCAACCTCGCGGGCCCGACGATCCTCACCACGAACGACTGGAACATCGTCGCGCTGACGCACTTCGCGGCACTCCACCTCGTGCCGTTCAACATCAATCCTCACTTCAAGGACACCGACCCCGCGATGGCGCCCGGCAGCGAGACGCGCGAGGACCGCATCCGGGAGTACCACGTGCGCAACAAGAACGCGGTCGTGGGCATCGAGGAACAGACGATGGTCCGGGTCGACGACGGCATTGCCACGGTCCTGGGCCAACAGCGCGTGAAGCTCTTCCGCGTCGGCCAGGCGCCGCGGTGGTTCACCGCGGGGGAGCGCCTCCCGCTGTGAGACCGGTCAGCGCGGACGAGATCGAGAGCCTCGCGATCGGCGCGTGGATCCTCGGCACCGGCGGAGGCGGCAGTCCCTACCTCGCGCTGCTCAACATGCGGCAGCTCTATCGCACGGGCACCGTGTGTCACCTGATGGACGCCTCCGAGCTCGACGACGACGACCTGGTCGCGGTCGTCTCGAACATGGGCGCGCCGCTCGTCGGCCAGGAGCGGCTCACCGACCCGAAGACGATGGCGCTCGCGGTCACGATGATGGAGGAGTACCTCGGGCGGAAGTTCCGCGCGGTGATGTCGCTCGAGATCGGCGGCGGCAACTCGATCCAGCCGTTCATGGCCGCCGCGATGCTCGACCTCCCGGTCGTCGACGCCGACTGCATGGGCCGCGCGTTCCCCGAAGCGCAGATGACGAGCTTCGCCATCCACGACCTCCGCATGTACCCGCTCACGCTCGCCGACGTCAGGGACAACGCGGTCGTCGTCGCGCGGGCCGCGAGCTGGAAGTGGATGGAGCGCATCAGCCGCAAGGCGTGCGTCGAGGTCGGCTCGATCGCCTCGACGTGCAAGGCGCCGCGCACGGGCAAAGAAGTGAAGGAGTGCGCGATCCTCGGCTCGACCACGAAGGCCATCGGCATCGGCCGCGCGGTCCAGGCCGCGCGCCGCGCGCACCGGGACCCGATCGACGCCGTCCTCGAGGCCGAGCACGGCGTGAAGCTCTTCACCGGCAAGGTCCACGACATCGCGCGCCGGACGACGGAAGGCTTCCTCCGCGGCACCGCGACCATCGAGGGTCTCGACGCGTTCCGCGGGCACCGCTTCTCGCTCGGGTTCCAGAACGAGTGGGCGGTCGGCTGGCTCGACGGCGAGCCGCGCGTGATGACGCCCGACCTCATCTGCGTCGTCGACACCGTGTCGGGCGAAGCGATCGGCACGGAGACGCTGCGCTACGGCCAGCGCGTGACGGTCATCGCCCTGCCCGCGCCGCCGGTCCTGCTCACGCCGAAGGGCCTCGAGCACGTCGGTCCGCGCGCGTTCGGCTACGACCTCGAGTTTCGGTCGGTGTTCGGCGGTCGATAGCCGGCGCGGTACTTGACGAGGATCCAGCGCGTCCCGCGCGCCCGGGCCACGTCCGGCGCGAGCGAGTCGACCAGTGCGCGCGCCAGGAACAGCCCCATGCCCTGCTCGGGTCGCGCGTCGAGGTCAGGAGGCACGTAGCGTGCGCCGTCGAACGGTCGGCCGAAATCCTCGACCTCCACGACGATCCGATCCTCGAAGGCGGTGACGCTCAGGTTGATGGGGCGACCGCCTTCGCCGTCGTATCCGTGCTTGATCGAGTTCGCGCACAGCTCGCTCGGGTGCGTCGGCTTTACCGTGATCGAATCCGCGTCGACGTGCGTCAGCAGACTGTTCGCCGCGCCGAAGTGGACGTCCGACATGCAGACGTACCGGATTTCGCTCACGGCCGCGACTCTACGAGGGCCGCTCCCGGGTGTCCAACAACCGACGGGTGGCGCCCGTCAGCGCACGACGGGACGCGGCTGGATGCTAAGCTGCCGCCGCCAGCGTTGGAGTGGGGCGGCGCGACATGAGTGACCCGACCGATCCCGACCAGAAGGCGAACAGCGGCCCGCCGGTCACCGGCGCGACGGCGCGCGCACGGCGCTGGCCGGACTGGGCCGCCCTCCTCGAGACCGTCAAGCGCGTCGCATTCAACGTCGTCATCCTCGCCGCGATCATCGTCGGCGTGCGGTCTTCGTGAAGGTCGTGACCACGCAGAGCGTGGTGATCAGCGAGATCACGGTGCCGGCGGCGGCTTCCGACCGCGGCCTGACCGGCGATGCGGTCGCGCGGCGCGTCCTCGACCATCTGAAAGAAATCACGATCGACGCCCGGGCGAAGAAGGAGCAGGAAGCCGTCAACGGCACCACCCTCGAGTCGCAGCTGCCGGACATCCAGCTCCCGGTCGGCGGGATCAACCTCAGCAGCGCGATCTCGCAGATCCGCCACTTCCTCGGGTACGCGGACACCAAGATCTCGGGCGAGGTCATCACCGAGTCGGCCGGCGACGACAAAGGCAACGCGCCGACCTACACCTTGCGGTTGCGCACGCCGGGCACGGTGTCGTCTATCACTCGGCCAGGCCGTCGGCGAGCATCGACAGCCTGATAGCGAGCGTGCTGGCGCACTGGGCCGATGCGTTGGAGGCGCAGGGCAAGCGCCCTCAAGCTCTGGACGAGCGGCGCCAGGCCATCGCGATCGGGCCGGAGCAGGCGAATCTCGGTGGGCCGCGGGCGGGCGCTCTCGAGGCGCAGATCGACTCCGGCGCGCGCTGCTCCGGGATCCCTCCACCGCGCCGCCCAGCGTCGAAGCCGCCGGGAGTGCCGCCCGCTCGCTGAAGTCGCGTTATCGTACCGCCATGCGGCGCATCGGCATCGACGTCGGCGGCACGAACACCGATGCGGTCCTGCTCGAGGGTGACGCGGTCGTCGGCGCGGTGAAGACGCCGACCACCGCGGACGTGACGGCCGGCATCACGCGCGCCCTCGCCGATCTGGTGAGGCAGGCGCCGCACGCGCGCGACGCCTCGGCCGCGATGATCGGCACCACGCACTTCACCAACGCGGTCGTGCAGCGGCGCGACCTCGATCACGTCGCCGCCATTCGCATCGGGCTGCCGTCTGGCGCGTCGCTCCCGCCGTTCGTCGACTGGCCGGACGATCTCGCCGCGCTGGTGCGCGGCGAAGTCATCATGCTCGAGGGCGGCCACGAGTTCGATGGCCGGCCGCTCGTGCCGTTCGATACCAAGGGCATGCGCGAGGCGGCCCGCCGGATCCGTGCGGCAGGCGTCACGTCGGTCGCGGTCGCGTCGGTCTTCTCGCCGCTCAACGCCTCGTGCGAGGAGGACGCCGCGGCGATCCTGCGCGAGGAATGCCCGGGCGTCGCCGTGACGCTGTCGCACCGGCTCGGGCGCATCGGTCTGCTCGAGCGCGAGAACGCAGCCCTGTTGAACGCCTGCCTCATCGCGCTCGCCCGGAAGACCACGCGCGCGTTCACCGAGGCGCTGCGCGCGAGCGGCATCGCCGCCCCGCTCTATCTCACGCAGAACGACGGCACGGTGATGCTGGCGGAGGTCGCGGAAGCGTATCCCGTGTACAGCTTCGCGTCGGGCCCGACGAACTCCATGCGCGGCGCCGCGTTCCTCTCGAAGCGCGACGAGGCGCTCGTCATCGACGTGGGCGGCACGACGACCGACATCGGCAGCCTGCGGCACGGCTTCCCGCGCGAGGCGAACAACGTGGTCGAGATCGGCGGCGTCCGCACGCTGTTCCGCATGCCGGACCTGCTCTCGCTCGGGCTCGGCGGCGGCACGCTCGTGGCGCGCGCCCCGCTGTCGGTCGGGCCGGCGAGCGTCGGCTATCGGCTGACCGAGCAGGCGCTCGTCTTCGGCGGCGACGTGCTCACGGTCACCGACGTCGCCGTCGCCGCCGGCCTCATCGACCTCGGCGATCGCGCGCGCGTCGCGGACCTGCCGGCCTCGCTCGTCGAGAACGCGCTCGCGCGGATCCGGGGGATGATCGAAGAGGGCGTCGACCGCATGAAGACCGACGCGAGCGATGCGCCGCTGATCGCGGTCGGCGGCGGCTCGTTCCTCGTGCCGCCACGGCTGGCGGGCGTGTCCGAGGTCATCAACGTGCCGCACCAGGCGGTGGCGAACGCGGTCGGCGCGGCCATCGCGCAGGTGAGCGGCGAGGTCGACCAGATCTTCCAGGACCTCAGCCGGGACGAAGCGATCGCCCGCGCCCGGTGGCTCGCCGAGGACAAGGCGGTGGAAGCCGGCGCCGACCGCACGACCCTGAACGTCGTCGAGGTCGAAGACCTGCCGCTCGCCTACCTGCCCGGCAACTCGCTGCGGACGCGCGTGCGCGTCGTCGGGGAGATCGCGCGCTGACCGACGACAGCTTCGCCGAAACGCACCTCCGCTGGAACCTGCTCGCGCTCGGCGCCGACTACGGCCTGTTCATGGTCGGGCTCGCGTTCATGTCGTCCGCCACGGTGCTGCCCGCGTTCGCGGAATCGCTTGGCGCCTCGACGGTCCTCATCGGCGCGATTCCCGCCGTCATGACCGTCGGCTGGTTCCTCCCTCCGCTGTTCGCCGCGGCCCACACCGAGCGCCTGCCGGTGAAGCTGCCGTTCGTGCTCAGGTGGACGGGCTGGGAGCGGGTGCCGTTCCTCGTCCTCACGCTGGTCGCGTTCTTCCTCGCCGACCGCGCGCCCGCGCTGTCCATCTGGGTCATGCTCGCGATGCTGCTCGTGATGACGGCCGTCGGCGGCTTCCTCATGCCGGCGTGGACCGATCTCGTCGCGCGCACGCTGCCCGCGCGTCTGCGCGGACGGTTCTTCGGCCTCGCGAGCCTCGCCGGCACGCTGGGCGGCATCGCCGGCAGCGCGTTGACGGCCTGGGTGCTCGACACGCTGCCGTCGTCGACGGCCTACGGCGTCTGCTTTCTCGCCGCGACCGTCTTCATCGGGCTCTCGTGGATCGCGCTCGTCGTCGTGCGCGAGCCGCCGTCGACGACCGCGCCGGCACAGGCGGATTTCTGGGCGCACCTCGGCAGCGTGCCCGCGCTCCTGCGGCGTGACGTGAACTTCACGTGGTATCTCGGCGCGCGCGCGCTGATGTTCGCGGCGGTCACGGGCAGCGGATTCTTCACGGTCTACGCGCTGCGCGTGTTGCGGGCACCGCAGTCCGACGTGGGCGTCTTCACCGCGCTCCTGCTCGCCGGGCAGATGCTCGGCCAGCTCGCGCTCGGATCGGTGGCGGATCGCGCGGGCCATCGGCTCGTGATGATCGTCGCCGCCTGCGCGGGGCTCTCGATGAACGTCGTCGCGCTCACCGCGAGCTCGTTGACCGTCTTCTCGGCCGTCTTCGCGCTGAATGGGCTCCTCAACGCCGCCATCCAGGTCTCGGCGGTGAACGTGCTGCTCGAGTTCGCGCCGACGCCGCAGCAGAACCCAACCTACGTCGGGATCGAGCGCACGTTCCTGGCACCGTTCGGCTTCGCGCTGCCGCTCGTGGGCGGGCTCATGATCGACGCGGTCGGCTACGCGTTCGTCTTCGGGCTCAGCGCCGCGTTCAGCGTGGCGTGCGCGGCCGCATTGTTCGTCGTGAGAGACCCGCGCCATCGCCGTTCGCTGTCATTTGGAATCGGGGGTGTGAGAGACTCGCCCCCGAACCCCCTCTGAACCGATAGACGGAGGTCGTCCCATGACAGTCACCGCCCGTCGCGTGATCCTCAAGAGCCGGCCCGTCGGCGCGCCGAAACCCGGCGACTTCGCGCTCGTCGAAGCGCCGGTGCCCACCGTCGGCGACGGCGAGATCCTCACGCGCACGATCTACCTCTCGCTCGATCCCTACATGCGCGGGCGCATCAGCGGCGTGAAGTCGTACGCGAAGGGCGTCGATCCCGGGGACCTGATGGTCGGCGGCACCGTCGGCGAGGTCGTCGAGTCGAAGCATCCCGTCTTCAAGGCCGGCGACATCGTGCAGGGATACGACGGCTGGCAGACGCACGCGGTGTCGAAGGGCGCCGGCGTGCGGAAGCTCGACCCGGCGCAGGCGCCGATCTCCACCGCGCTCGGCGTGCTGGGCATGCCGGGCATGACCGCGTACGTCGGCCTGCTCGACATCGGCCGGCCGAAGGCCGGCGACACGGTCGTGGTCTCCGCCGCGTCCGGCGCCGTCGGCGCCGTGGTGGGACAGCTCGCGAAGATCAAAGGGTGCCGCGCCGTCGGCATCGCGGGCGCGAAGGACAAGTGCGACTACGTCGTGAGCGAGCTCGGCTTCGACGCCTGCGTGAACTACAAGACCGACGACCTCGGCGCCGCGCTGCGCGCCGCGTGCCCCAACGGGATCGACGTCTACTTCGAGAACGTGGGCGGCGACATCACCGAGGCCGTGCTCCAGCTCGTCAATCCCTTCGCGCGCATACCGCTGTGCGGGCTCATCTCGCAATACAACGCGACCGGTGCCGTGAGCGGACCGAGCTGGCGCGTGCTCCTGACGAACCGGGTGCTCGTGCAGGGGTTCATCGTGTCGGATCACCTGGACCGCATGCCCGCGTTCCTCGCCGACGTCGGCGCGTGGGTCCGCGAGGGTCGGATCAGGTTCCGCGAGGACATCGTCGACGGCCTCGAGCGCGCGCCCGACGCGTTCATCGGGCTCCTGCAGGGCAAGAACTTCGGCAAGATGCTCGTCCGCGTCGGCGAGGACCGGACGCGGCGATGACCGCCGAGGATCGCTACGGCCTGCCGCTGACGACGGCGAGCATGCGCGCGGTGGACGCATACGTCGAGGGCGTCGACCGTCTGCTCTCGGCACAACCCGGCGCCGACCGCTGCTTCACGATGGCGATCGACGCCGATCCGAGCTTCGCGCTCGGACACATCGCGCTCGCGCGCACGCATCAGCTCCGGATGCAGCCGGTGGAGGCGCGCGCCGTCGCGAGCCGGGCGCGCGCGCTGGTGCGTGGCGTGACCGAGCGCGAGCGCGGGCACGTCGAGACGATCGCCCGCGCGATCGACGGCAACGCCGCCGGCGCGCTCGAGGCGGTGCGTGCGCACTGCGAGGATTTCCCGCGCGACGCGCTCGTCCTCCAGCTCAACTTCGGCGCGTTCGGCCTCATCAGCTTCGCGGGCCGCCGCGAGCACGACGAGGAGATGTACGAGTTCTTCCGCCCCCTCGCCGGCGCGTACGGCGACGACTGGTGGTTCCGGTTCGCGTGGGGCTGGGCGCACACGGAATCCGGGCGCGTGGCCGAGGGGCGCCGCCTCATGGAGCAGGCGTTCGCGCTCAATCCCCGCAACGCCAACGCCGTGCACGGGCTCGCGCACGTCTTCTACGAGCAGGGCGATCCCGCGGGCGGCGTCGGCTTCGTGAGCGGCTGGCTTCCCGGCTACGACCGCGCGGGATCGCTGCACTGTCACCTCACCTGGCACACGGCGCTCTTCGAGCTCCTTCGCGGCGACGTCGGGCGTGCCCGTGCGGCCTTCGAGGCCGGCATCCGCGCGCGCGTCGCGCCGCTCGCGCCCGCGACCAACGTGCTCACCGACGGCGTGTCGCTCCTGTGGCGCCTCCACCTCGACGGCGAGCCCGTGCGTGCGGACGAGTGGAAGGAGATCGCCGCGTTCGCCGAGGAGCGGTTCCCGGCCACGGCACCGCACTTCCACGAGCTGCACTGCCTCATGGCCTGGGCCTCCGCGGGGATGTGGGACGTCTACGAGCGGCGCCTCGCGGTGCTGCGCGAGCGCGCGGCGAAGCGCACGCTGCCGCCGGGCGAGGCGGTGCCCGCGCTCGGCGAGGGGTTCGGCGCGTTCGTGCGCGGCGACTACGCGCGCGCCGCGCGCACGATCGAGCCGTTCGTGGACGACATCGTCCGCTGCGGCGGCAGCCACGCGCAGCAGGACGTGTGGGAGGAGACGCTCGTCGCCGCGTGGATCCGTGCGGGCGAGGCGGACAAGGCGCGACGCCTGCTCGAGCGACGCCTCGCACGCCGCCCGTCGCCGCGCGCCGAATCGTGGTTGTCGCGCACGACCGGCGAATCGTGAGCGCACGCGGCGCGCTCGGCGGCTACCGGGTGCTGGAGCTGGCGCACTTCATCGCCGGCCCGGTGTGCGGGCTCTATCTCGCCGACATGGGCGCCGACGTCGTCAAGGTCGAGGAGCCCGGCGCGGGAGACGCGTCGCGGACGATGTACGACGCCGCCACGGTGCGCGGCGGCGACAGCTCGGTCTATCTCGCCACGAACCGCAACAAGCGAAGCGTCGCCGTCGACCTCACGAAGGCGGACGGACGCGCGGTGTTCCTGCGGCTCGTCGAGCGCGCGGACGTCGTGCTCGAAGCCTATCGCGGCGGTGTCGCCGAGCGGCTCGGCATCGGCTACGACGCGTGCGCCGCGGTGAACCCGCGCATCGTCTACTGCTCGCTCTCCGCCTTCGGTCCCACGGGCCCGATGCGCGCGAAGCCCGGGCTCGACATGCTCGTGCAGGCGCTCGGCGGCATCATGTCGGTCACCGGCGAGCCGGACGGCGGGCCGCTGCTCTGCGGCGCGCCGGTCGTCGACACGATGGGCGCGCTCGCGTGCAGCCAGGCCGTCGTGACCGCGCTCCTGCATCGCGAGCGGACGGGCGAGGGCCAGCGGGTGGACGTCGCGCTCCTCGATCTCGCGCTGCTCGCCAACGCCGCGCGGCTCATCATGGCGCTGGCCACCGGTGAATCGCTCGGCCGGCACGGCAACGCACACCCGTTCATGGCGCCGTTCCAGGCGTTCGAAGCGAAGGACGGGTGGATCTACGTCGCGGTGTGGGCGGAGAAGCTGTGGGCGCCGTTCTGCACGGCGATCGAGCGTCCCGCGCTCGCCGACGACCCGCGCTTCACCGATCGGCTCGCGCGGATGAAGCACCGCGAGGATCTGCGCGCGATCGCCGGCCCGATCTTCCGCGAGCGCACCGTCGTCGAGTGGATGGCGCGCATGGAAGCGGCCGACGTGCTGTGCGCGCCGGTCAACACGTTCGCCGACCTGCCTCACGATCCTCAGGTGCGCGCGGGCGGCATGCTCCGCGAGGAAGACCATCCGCGCGCGGGGCGCTTCACCACCCTCGGCCCCGCGCTGCGCTTCGCGCGGACCCCGGGAACGCTGCGGAGTGGCGCCCCCGCGCTGGGGGAGCACACCGACACGGTGCTCGCCGAGCTCGGGCTCGACGCCGGCGAGGTCCGCCGCCTGCGCGACGCGCGTATCCTCGCCTGACTGCGGCGCCTCGTGCAGTCGCCATACGCAAGTGATGCACGCTGTCAGGCGCGCGCCGCGCCTCGCGGCGCCGCGGACCGCGCACGCGCGCGTCCGCGGGCGCTATAATCCGGCCACTCCATCTCATCGAGGTGTTCGATGCCGAACATCACCGTTCAGTGGTACGCCGGACGTACGGATCAGCAGAAGCGCGACATCACCGCCGCGATCACGAAGGCCATGGTCGAGATCGGCAAGACGACGGCCGATCAGGTCCACATCGTCTTCCAGGACGTCGAGAAGTCCAACTGGGGCGTGAGCGGCAAGCTCGCGTCCGATTAGGTAGGCTCCGAGCGCCCCCCAAAGCCCCCCAACGCTCCGGGCGCGGAATGAACCCACGCCCTCCGCGAATGCTCTGGACGGCGGCACTCGCCGCGGCGGCGCTCCTCCTCTCGGCGTGCGGGCCGATGCTCGGCCTGGACGTCCCGTTCCGCGGCACGCCGCCCGCCGTCGTCGATGCGATGCTGCGACTCGCGGAGGTGACGCCGACCGACGTCGTGTACGACCTCGGCTCGGGGGACGGCCGCATTCCCATCGCCGCCGCGCGCACCTACGGCGCGCGAGGTGTCGGCTACGACATCGATCCGCACATGGTGAGCGTCAGCCGGGAGAACGCCAAGCGCGCCGGCGTCGCCGTCCGGGTGCGCTTCGAAGTGCAGGACATCTTCACCGCGAGCTTCGCGGACGCGACCGTGGTCGCGCTCCACCTGTCGCCGGAGTTCAACCTGCGGCTCCGCCCGCGGCTGCAGCGTGAGCTCAAGCCCGGGAGCCGCATCGTCTCGCAGCGGCACGACATGGCGGACTGGCGGCCCGTGCGTCAGATCGGCCTCACGGTCGACGGGGTCGTGCACCCCGTCTACCTGTGGATCGTGGGGCGCTAAGCCACCCCGGCCAGCGCCATCACGTGGCGCATGCGGGCCGCGGCCCGGTCCGGATCGCGGAACAGATGCGCCTCGTCCGCGAGCTCGAACAGGCGCGCGAGATGGACGGCGGAGCGCGCGCTCTCGAGCCCGCCCACCATCCGGAAGTGGTCCTGGTGCCCGTTCAGATACGCCATGAACACCACGCCCGTCTTGTAGAACCGCGTCGGGTCGCCGAAGAGGTGGCGCGAGAGCGGCAGCGTCGGCTGGAGGATCCGGTCGAACTCCGCGCGGTCCCCGCGATCGAGCGCGCGCAGGCCGGCCGCCGCCGCGGGCGCGATGACGTCGAAGATGCCGAGCAGCGCGTCCGAGTACCCGTGCGCGTCGCCACCGACGGTCGTCGGGTAGTCGAAGTCGTCGCCGGTGTACATGCGGACGCCCTTCGGGAAGCGGCGTCGCATCGCGATCTCGCGGTGCTGGGCGAGCAGCGAGATCTTCACGCCGTCGATCTTCGCCGCGTGCTCGTGGACGATCGCGAGCAGCGTCTCCGTGGCGCGGTCGAGATCGGGCGAGCCCCAGTACCCGGCGAGCGCGGGATCGAACATGTCGCCGAGCCAGTGGATGATCACCGGCTCCTTCGCCTGCGTGAGGATCCGCCCGTAGACCTTCGCGTAGTCTTCGGGGCCCTTCGCGCACGCCGCGAGCGCGCGGCTCGCCATGAGGATGATACGGCCGCCCACGGATTCGATGTAGCTGCCGTGCGCCTCATACTCCGCCTCGACCTGCGCGAGCGTCACGCCCGGTGACGGCAGGAGGTCGTCGGTGCCCGCGCCGCTGAAGACCCGCGCACCCGGCATCGTCCGCGCTTCGGCCACGCTGCGCCTGATCAGCTCCTTCGCCGCGCTCCACGGGAATCCCATCCCGCGCTGCGACGTGTCCATCGCCTCCGCGACCGCGAGCCCGAGCGACCAGACGTAGCGTCGATACGCGAGCGTCGTGTCCCAGTCGACCGCGACGTCGAGCGTGGGATTGACGTCCGCGCGCGGATCGGCGACGACGTGCACGGCCGCGAAGCCGATGCGGCTCGTGATCGGTCCCGGCGCGGACGCAAAATCGGCGGCGGGTCCGAGACGATAGTCGACGATCGAGCCGTCGGGCCGGGGCAGGCGAATGGTTGTCATGGCCTTATCGTAATCCAGGTCGTGCCGGGGAGCGGCCGGTCAGCGGAGGCGAGGCATCGCGGCGCCGGCGCCGTGCGCCTGCAGCACACCGTCGTTCCCGACGTGACAGGGATCGTCGATGAGCTGGAGCGACGCCACGACGTGACACAGCTCGTGCGCGTCGATCTCGAACGTCGCCGCGGACGGCAGCCGTTCGGTGTAGCGGACGATCTTGACCGCGCGCAGCGGCAGCACGCCGCTCGGATGGCGGACCTGCTGCGACGACTGGCAGCCGAGAACGCGGCCGAAGACGCCGACCTCGGCGCACTCCTGGCGCACGACGTCGACGTGCTCGCTCACGACGAGCGTCACGAGCGTGGCGCCGCCGGGGAGCGGACCGAACTTCGCGACCAGCGTGCCGGACGCGCATCCGCTCAGGCCGATAGCGGCGAGGCCGACCGCGGCGAAGGTGCGGAGTGTGCGCGGGAGCATGTGGATGTCTCATAGAGCAATCGGCCGGCCAGGCCCGGGGCTTGAGTGACTTCATGAAACCATGCGCGCGCGTGCAGGAGCCCTGCAACGAGGTGCGGTCGCTGCGCAGCGTGTTGACAGCGTCGCGCGCGCCGCCCTGGCGTGGGCCACCGTGGTGGTCCTGGTGACCGGTCTCAGCGGATTGATCGGCGGCGCGCTGCGCCGGCATCTCGATCCCGCGCGCTACGCGCTCCGCTCGCTGAGCCGGCGGCGCGTCGACGGCGTGCCGGGCCACCAGGCCGACATCGCCGATCTCGACGCGATCCAGCCCGCGTTCGCCGGCGTGGACGCCGTCGCGCACCTCGCGGCCGCGGTCGGCAACCCGCCCGCGGACGTCGTGCTCCGCGTGAACGTCGTGGGGACGTACAACGTCTTCGAAGCGGCGCGCCGCGCGGGCGTCAAGCGGGTGATCTTCGCGAGCAGCGGCGCGACCGTCAGCGCCTGGGAGCAGGAAGAGCCGTACCGGTCACTCGTCGAAGGACGCTACGACGGCATGCGGGACTGGCCGATGATCACGCACGAGACGGCGCTGCGGCCGGCGGGACTCTACGGGGCGAGCAAGGTCTGGGGCGAAGCGCTCGGGCGTCGGTACGCGACCGCGCACGGGATGTCGGTCATCTGCGTCCGCGTCGGACGCGTGCGCGCGGAGGACCGGCCGAGGGAGCCGCGCGAATTCGCCGTGTACTGCAGCCAGCGCGACGTCGCGCGCATGATCGAACGATGCCTCGCGGCGCCGCCGACCGTGCGCTTCGACGTCTTCTTCGTCACGTCGCGCAACCGCTGGGGCTACCGCGACCTCGACCACGCGCGGGCCGTGATCGGCTTCGAGCCGGTGGACGCCGCGGAAGACCACCGCGCGTAGAACGACCGCATCCAGTCGATCGCGCGCCGCACCGCGGGGCCGACGACCGGCGGCGGCGGGCCGAGCAGCGCTCGTCGCGCCGCCGCCGCGCGCGCTTCCCGCAGCAGCTGATCCGCCTGCACCTGCATGTAATACACGTTGAAGTCCATCGTCACCCTCCTTTGCACATGGGGTCCGCACCCAAGGACCCCAAACCCCTCTGCGCCTTACGCCGCGAGCGGACGCCTGAACACGATCTGCACGTCGTGGAGCTGGTTGCCGAGCACGCGGTCGGTGATCTCGAGCAGCCGGCCGACGTCGCGCCTTCGCGGCTCGGACACCGCGAACACGACGCGCCAGGGCTGAAACGCGCGCTTCTCCACCACGGGCGCCACGACGGCGCCGAGCTCGGCGTGGATGGCGTCGGTCAGCTGGATCTGGCGCGCGGCGGCGGCGTCACGCGCGCGCTGGCGCGCTTCGAGCGCCATCATCAGGGCGACGAGTCCGGCGACTGGAGCCAGCAGGACGGCGAGAGCGGCCAGAGCGCTCAGCATGGCCGCCTCCCTACGCCGCGCGCCGGCGATCGGCCGGCGCGGGCAGGGCGGTCGCGCCGCGGACGGCCCCGTCCTTGCGATGCCGCGCGATGCCCTGGAGATGCGCGACGGCGAGCGCCGCGACGAGCGCGAGCGCCCCGATGACCAGCAGTCCGACCACCGCGATGAGGCGTATTTCGTAGACCGTCATGCCTTCCTCCTGTCGATCTTGAGATGCCGTCCGGGACCGGGAAGATCCGTTCGGCTCTCATGCGGTCTGACACCGCCGGAAGGCGGGTGTGACGCGGAGAGCGGAGGCTACGCGGAGAGCGGGTGCAGATCCGGGCGGCAGCTCGTGCAGGGCGCCAGGCCCGCCGACTCCGCGCGATCGCGTGTCGCGAACAGCGTGAGGCGCCACAGCGGCAGCGTCGAGAGCGAGCCGCACGTGGGCACGCAGTACTCGCGATCGTGGTCCGCGACGACGTACATCGCGTCCCGCGAGATGCGCCGATCGCGGCGCGCGCGCACCACCGGCACGCCCTCGAGCGAGAGCAGCCGCTCCTTCAGCGCGAGCTTGTCGCCGGCGTAGCCGGTCAGCGCGCCCGTGCCGCCGATCACGCGATGACACGGCACCACGATCGGCAGCGGATTGTGACGCAGCGCCTGCGCGACGGCGCGCGTCGCCGTCGGGCGGCCGATCTCTCGCGCGAGCCGCGCGTACGAGACGACCGCGCCGTATGGGAGCGTCGCCGTCGCCTGCAGCACTTCGCGGTGGAAGTCGCTGGCCGCGAGACGGTAGTCGAGCGGCCACGCCAGCCGCGTCCGCTCGCCCGCGAGGTATTCGAGGATCTGCTGGTAGAACGCTTCGGTCTCGTTGCCGTCCTCCAGCACTTCGACGCCGGCACGGCGCAGCGCGCGCGAGGCCTCGAGGCCGCGCGCCGAGTCCAGATACTCCACGAGCACGACGCCCTGCTCGGAGCGCGCGATGAGGATCGGGCCGAGCGGCGAGCTCCACACGCGCGCGGTCACGGCGCGGCGCCGGAGCTCCGCGAGCCGCCACTCGAGGTCGCCGCGCACGATGTCGGCGTGATCGCCCCCGACGGGCGCACGCCGGATGTCGCCGACGATCCGGTCGATCGAGCGATACCGCTCGAGCTCCTGCCGGCACGGCGCGCAGGCGGCGACGTGCGCGCGCACGCGGGCCTCCGCGCCCGGCACGGCGTCGCCCGTCGCCGTGGCGACGAGGTCGGGCTGGATCGCGCGACAGGACGACATGGTCGGGCTCATGCGGATCCCTCCGCGGCCGGAAGCTGGGCATCCTCGAGCGAGTGGCGGATCTTGCGGAAGGCCTGGAACACGTGCGCGCGCGCGGCGTCGACGGAACAGTGGAGGCTCTTCGCGATCTCGTCGTAGGGCAGCTCGTGCACCTTGCGCATCACGAACGCCGCGCGCTGCTTCGTGGGGAGCGCGTCGATGACCGCTTCGACCGCGACCCGCGCCTCGTTGAACCGCGCCACGCCGTCGGGCCCGTCGCCGTCATCCTCGCGTCCCCTCCCCTTCGCGCCGTCGTAGGCCGCGCGCCGGCGCTTCGCCGCGCGCAGGCTGTTGCGAAAGAGGTTGGTCGCGATCGCGAACAGCCACGCCCGCACGTTCGCGTCGGGCGGCAGCGCCCGGTACGCGCGGAAGGCGCGCAGGAACGTCTCCTGCGAGAGGTCCTCGGCCTCGGCCGACCGGAACGTCAGCCGGCGCAGATAGCGATAGATCTCCGCATGATGCGCCGCCATCACGGCCTCGAATGGCTCCCGGCCCATGCGCCTGCAGCGGGGTGTCCCTTCCCACGGGAGCGTCCGCGCTCCCCCTTCGCCCTATCTGACACCGGTCGGGAGGGGCTGTGAAAGGGGACTAGGCCGCGAACCAGGGCACGCGGGGCTGGAGGCGCTCGTCGAGGACCTCGACGGCGGAGATCAAGGCCTCCTCGTCGAGATGGAGACCACCGCCCGACGGCTCCGGATCGAGCCACGCCTCGTGGAAGGTCAGCAGCATCGTCTCGAACGGCGAATCCGCCCAGCGCGGGAACCAGCGATACGGCTTCGCGGGCGCAGCACAGCCGCCCGCGTCGATGAAGCGCTGGGCCGCCTCGGGGCTCGTGAAGATCGCGCCGCCCGTCCGGTCGCGCGGGCACAGAAGCCCGGGATTGGCGTCGCCGTCGCCGCGCAAGACCGTCAAGTCCGGCCACTCGGCGGCGATGCGTCCGGCGAGCCGGGCGGGGAGCTTGCCGAGCGCTTGCACGCTCGCCAGCGCCTTCACGCCCTCCGCGCCGCGCGGCTGTGATCCCGCGGTCCTGAGGCCGAGGACGAGCAGATCCGCATGCGTGAGCGCGAGCGGTGCCGGACCGGCGGGATCGAGCACCACGCCGTCGACGTCGACCGCCATCGTCAACCACTCCGCGAACGGATTGCCCGAAGCGGGTCGCGCGGGCTTCGCACTGCTCTTCTCGCGCGCCGTGAACGCGAAGAACTGATCGGCATCGGAGAACGCCGGCAGATAGCGTCCGCCCGCGTGCGCGACGGGCGTCGGCGGCGCGCCGCCTTGAGCCGCGAGCGTCATGAGCGTGCGCGCGCCCTGGACGAGCGCACGCGCGGCTTCGGGCTTCAATCCACGCGCGCCGGGCAGCGCGCCCACTTTGGCGAGCCCCACGCGAGGGACGACGGCGAGATCCGGCAGGTCGATCACCCACGGGAAGAACACGAGCAGCGCGTCGGCGGCCTCGGCGATCCCGACGTCCTTGCCGTCGACCTTGAGGTCGATGACGAAGCGGCCCGGGCGCCGCGGCCGGGCGGACCAGAGCCACCGCAGCGCTTCGATGCCGGCCATGTGCTCGACGCGGCGCGCGTCCGGCGCGTTCGTCGACACCATGAACGCCGCGAGCTCCGCGCTCGTGAACATCGGAGCGGATGGGTTCTCCTTGTCCCAGATCTGCGGCCACGAGAGCCCGTCGTACCGTTGCGGATGCACGGGGACGTGGACGTCGAACTCGAACGCGACCGTCTCGAGGTACTGCCATCCCCGTCGCTCACCCGACCGCACGCTCGCGCGCACCGCCTGAAACGCGGCGCGTCCGTCCACGTCGGGCCGGCCCCGCGGCGGAACCATCGGCCGGGTCGCGTGCAGCCCGGCGCGGATCACCGCTCCGGTCGCGTCGTCGGCGACGGTCACCCGCGTCGCCGCGACCATCTGCTCGAGGTCCGTGCGATCGTACGTCCGCTGCAATGGGAGCTTCGGATCGACCACGAGCCGGGTGACGCCGGCGGCGAGGAACTCTTCGAGCAGCGCACCGGTGGGCCGCGGGGCCGCGGTGACCCCGGCCGGCTGCTGCGCGATGCCGGCCGCCGCGGTCTCCGCCGCCTCGTAGACGAAGGCGTACCGGGACTCTCCTTCGGACTGAACGAGCGGGCGCCCCTGATGAAGGACGACGTGGAGCTCCGGCCGGCGCGCGAACGCCTCGCGGGTCATGCTCGCGTGGAGCCGCTTCACGGACGACAGCTCGAGGCTCACGGCGTGGTCGGTCCCGGCGTCCAGCACGAGACCGTCCCAGCTGTGCACGAGACAGCGAACGATGCCGGCCAGTGGCGGGACGCTGGCGACGGGCACGCCGCCCTCGGCGTCGGCCAGGCCGTTCGATCGGCCGTACGCCGCGGCGCGGTCGTCGTCGGTGAACAGGAGGCCGCCGAACTCTCCGTCGGCGGTTCTGATGCCGTTGAACGCGACGGCGCCGGCACGCCCGCCCGGAGTCTTCGCGGCCGCGAGCAGCTCCTGCACCTGTGCAGGCTCGGGATCCCCCACAACGTGTCGTGCGCGTTCAGGGCGGCGGCGAGCTCGCGGAAGCTGGCTTGACCACGACTGGCGCGCGCGAGCACCTCGACGAGTGCGTTGGCCATGGCTCGTCGAGAGTATCGGCCTCGAGCGGCGCGGGATTTAGCCCAGGATGCGGTCGTAGCGGCCGTAGTCGCGCGCGCAGTCCATGAACCACTTCACGCAATCCGGGTTGGCGCGCGGCGGCAGCTCGCACGACGTCGAGAGCACGAAGCGGGAGCGCCCGCCCACGGTGTCGATGCACCGCTTCACCTCGGATTCGATCTCCGCCTGGCTCGCGCGCTCGAAGATGGTGACGTCGACGTTGCCGATGCCGACGACGCCGCGCTGGTTGCCCAGCGTGACCAGCTTGTCGAGCTGGTCGACCTTCAGCGCGGGATCCGCCTGCTGGTCGAGGTCGATGGTGATCGCGTTGAAGCCGACGTCGACGAGATCCTCGTGGATCTGGTGCGTCGTCCCGCAGATGTGGATCGTGACGCCGACCTTCTTCGCCTTGAAGTGGTCGACGAGCGCCTGGTGATACGGCTTGATGAACGCGCGGTACGTGTCCGGGCCCACGAGCGAGCACGACGCGGTCGGATCGGTGTAGCTCAAGCCGATCCGCGTCTTCAGCACGGCCTCGCCGAACTGCTTCGCGTACTCGGTGGCGAAGCGCATGAGGTCGTGCACGAACGCCGGGTCGTCGATCGTGTCGAGGCACATGATCTCGGGGTTGCGCATCAGCATCGCGATCGTCCACGGCCCGACGAGCACCGCGCCGAGCGCGCTCGGGAACTTCGCCGCCGAGAGCGCCGAGCACTGCTCGAGGAACGCCGGCAGCCGGCCCGCCTTGTACGGATCGGGGATCTCGAGCGTCGCGAGCTTGCCCTTGTCGTCCTGGAGCACGTGCTGGTCGATCGACGGCACCACGTAGTCGGAATACTTCACGTGACAGCCGATCGCTTCCGCTTCCTTTGCGAGGTCGTTGAACGCGATCATGATGTCCGGCTGATAGCGCTCGTAGTAGTTCAGCATCGCCTTCACGGCCTTCTTCGCGTCCGTGCAGTACTCCTCGATCGACAGGCCGTCGAGGCAGCCCGCGAACGACCCGGCGATCGGATAGGCGGGCACGCGATCGGCGAACTGGCCCTTGTAGGCGGCGACGACGCGATCGCGCGGGGTGATCTCAGCCATGGCGGCCTCCTACGCGGACCCTAGCATCGGGCGGAAGGCGTCCAGCGTGAACGCGCGCTGCTCCGGGGTGAGGTTCGGGCCGAGCAGCAGCACGGTGAACGTCCCGCCCGCGGCGTGCCACCGCGCGAGACGCCGTCGCGCCTCGGCGGGCGTGCCGTAGACGATCAGCTGCTCGAGCAGCTCCTCGGCGTCCGGCGGCACCGCGCCGGTGAACTTCGGCGCGTTCGCCGCGAGCACCGCCTGGACCTGCTTGCCGTAGCCCTGCCGCGTCAGCGAGTCGCGATAGATCGTCCCCATCGTCGTGACGTAGAACGCGACGAACCACGCGGCGCCTTCCCGCGCCTTCGCGTCGGTCTCCGCCACGACCGTCGGAATGGACGGATGGATCTCGGGCGTCCGGTCCGGGTGCCCGCCGCGCGCGGCGCCCTCGCGCAGGCGCGCGCGCCCGGTGTCGAGCTGCGCCCAGGGATAGAGGAACGGCGACCACGCGTCCGCGAGCTCGCCCGTGAGGCGCGTCATCGCGTCGCCGAGCGCGGCGACCGTGATGGGGAGCTCGGGCACCGGCGGGACGTTGAGCTTGAGCGCGCGCGCGCCCGTCGCGACGTCGAGCGGAATCCGCTCGCCGCGCAGCAGCGCGCGGATCTGCGTGATCATCCGCCGCATCCGCGGCACCGGCTGCCCGAACGGCGTGTCGTGCAGGCCTTCCGCGAGCTGCGGCGTGCTGGCGCCGAGCCCCAGCACGAAGCGTCCGCCGGAGATCGCGTGCAGCGTGGCCGCGCCCATCGCGATCGTCGCGGCGCTGCGGTTCCAGATGCCGACGATGCCGGTGCCGAGCGTGATCTGCGTGGTGCGCGCCGCCGCGTCCGCGAGCAGCACGGTCATGTCCCACGCCCACGTCTCGGGCATGAAGAATCCGTGGTAGCCGCGGCGATCCGCGTCCGTGGCGAGACCGATGATCGCCTCGCGCCGGGTCTCGAGCGGCATCACCGAGAAACCGATTCGTGGGGGCATTGCTGTATCCTCTCACAATCGATTCACGGGCAGTCGCCGCCCTGCTGGCGCTCGGGCTGTCGATCGGCACCGCGACCGCGGCGTCCGCGCAAGTGTTCCTCGCCGCGCGCCCGAATCCCGAGTTCACGATCGGCCCGCTCATCCTCACCGCCGCCGTGCCGCGCGACCTCGGCACCGTGCAGGTGAATCTCTCGTGGAGCCTCAGCGTGCCGCGGACGCCCCGCGCCGCCGCGCGACGATCTCTCACTGCTGTGGCCGCGCGAGATCGCCGCCGCCACCGCGCGCGGCGCCGCGGATCCCGAGGTGGTGCGGTACGTCGAGGCGCGGGTGGGCCGCTCGCGCGCGAATGAGGTATTCTCAGGACCCCTCATGAGCACGCGCGCGATGCCGCCGCGGGTCACCGTCCGCGAGGTTCGCCTCGCGGAGCGCGACGTCCGTCTGCGCATGCCGTTCCGCTTCGGTGTCGTCACCCTCACCGAGTGCCCTCAAGTGTTCGTGCGCGCGCGGGTGGCCCTGCCGGACGGCCGCGAAGCGTGGGGCATGGCCGCGGAGATGCTGGCGGCGAAGTGGTTCGACAAGAACACGGCGCTGAGCAACGAGGAGAACTTCGCCCAGCTCCGGACGTCGCTCAGGATCTGCGCCGAGCAGTACGTGACCGACCGGACCGCGCGCACGCCGTTCGAGTCCTTCTCCGCGCACTACGCCGACCAGGTGTCCGCGTGCGCGGCGAAGACGCTGAACCCGTTGATCGCGGGCTACGGCCCGGCATTGATCGACCGCGCGGTGCTCGACGCGGTGTGCCGGCTCGCGAACGTGTCGTTCTTCGACGCGATGCGCGCCAACGTGGCGGGAATCGCGCCGGCGGAGGTGGCGCCGGACCTCGCGGGCTTCGACATCGACACGTACCTCCGGAGCCTGCGCCCGTCGTCGTCGCTGCACGCGCGCCACACCGTCGGCCTCGTCGATCCGATCACCGCCGGGGACCAGACGCCCAGCACGCGCGTGAAGGACGGGCTGCCGGAGACGCTCGAGGAAGTCGTCGCCGAGTACGGCCACACCTACTTCAAGATCAAGGTGAGCGGCGACGTGCGCGCGGACATCGCGCGCCTCACGTCGATCGCGTGCGTGCTCGACCGCGCGGACGCGCCCTATCGCGTCACGCTCGACGGCAACGAGCAGTTCGAGAGCGTCGGGGCGGTGGCCGAGCTGTGGTCGGCCATGGAGCGGGCGCCGGCCCTGCGCCGGCTCGTCGCGTCCACGCTCTTCATCGAGCAGCCGCTGACGCGCACGGTCGCGCTCGACGCCGACATCCGGCCGCTGAGCGCGCGACGGCCGGTGATCATCGACGAGTCCGACGGGACGATCGACAGCTTCCTCGTCGCGCGCGCCCGCGGATACGTGGGCGTGTCGAGCAAGAGCTGCAAGGGCTTCTACAAGTCGGTGATCAACGCCGCGCGCTGCGCGCGCTGGAACGCGCAGGCGGGCGCGCCGACCTGCTTCATGTCCGCCGAGGACCTGACGACGCAGGCGGGCGTGAGCGTGCAGCAGGACCTGGCCCTCGTCGCGCTCCTGGGCCTCGAGCACGTCGAGCGCAACGGCCACCACTACGTGAACGGCATGGCCGCGGTCCCCGTGGGCGAGCAGGACCACTTCCTCAAGGCCCATCCCGATCTCTACGGCCGCAGCAACGGCGCGGTGCGCCTGCGCATCCTCGAAGGCCGCCTCGCGATCGGCTCGCTCGCCTGCCCCGGCTTCGCCGTCGCCACCGAGCCCGACTGGACGGCGATGAAGCCGCTCGCGTAGCGGCGCTCAGCGCTTCGTCAGCACGCGGATCAGCGCGACCAGAACGACCGCGGCGCCGACCACGGACCAGATCGAGCCCTTCGGGAACCTGTAGACCTCGACCAGCGCGATCGCGAATCCCGTCGCGATGACGACGGCGCCGGCGAGGACCAGGCCGAGGTGCGAGCGGCGCTTCATCGCTCAGTCGAGCGCCGCGAGGCCGGCGGCGACCGCGGCACGCTCGGCATCGAGGATCCTGGCCGTCGTCACGGTCAGGCACCGTGCCGTGGGAGACCACGGTGCCCAGGCGAGCGCCGGTTCGGTGAAGAGGATGACCGCGCGCGCGCCGACCGCCGACGCGAGGTGGCTCACGCCGGAATCGTTGCCGAGATAGCCGCTCGCGAGCGACAGCGCGCCGGCCAGCGCCGAGAGCGACGGATGCGTGAGGTGCAGGACGTTACGGCGCACGAGCCTCGTGAAGGCTTTGACCGCTTCCGCATCCGCCGGCCCCTCGTGAACGACGACGGTCGCGTCCAGCTCCCCCACCACGGCCGCGAAGCCTTCCGCGGGCCAACGCTTCGCGGCACCGCCCGCACCCGGGTGGACGATCAGCACGCGTGAGCGGCCATCCCAGCCCGCGGCCGCGAGCGCGGCGCGGCCCTCGTCGATGAGCCTCGACGCGATCGCGATGGGCACGAGATCAATGGAAGGCGATGCGCGCTGTGGCTCCGTGGCGTGATCGCCGATCGTCGACACGAGGTGCTCCCAGACACGCATCGGCGCCGGATGCGCCGTCGCGGTCGACGATGGCGCTGGAGCGGCGATCGCCGTCCCGGGCGCGAGCGCACGAAGGCGGCGCGCGAAGTGCGCGTCACGCGCGCCGAACCAGCAGACGACGTGCCTCGCGGCCGCGAGACGGCGCGCGAACGGAGCATCGGGCGCGAGCGGCGTGTCGGTGAACAACGCCTCGAGACCGAGCGTGTCGAACGACACCGTCTCGTCGGCCGCGCCGAGCGCGACGAGCAGCGCGCCGATGCGGGGCTGTGCCGCGATCGTGATCGTTCCACCACGCCCGCGGAGCACGCGCAGCGCCGGGATCGCGAGCAGCACGTCCCCGAGCGCGCCGGGATGAATGACGAGCGCGCGGTCGTCCACGGTCACCCGCGGCGGAGCAGCGCGAGCGTCGCCTCGTGGAGGCGGCCGTTGGTGACGAGCGCCGTCCCCGAATAGATGGTCGGCCGGCCGTCGAAGTCGGTGAAGCGGCCGCCGGCTTCTTCCACGACGATCTTGCACGGCGCGAGATCCCACGGCTTCAGATCGAGCTCGGCGTAGATCTCGCCGCGCCCCGAGGCCACGAGCCCGTAGCCGAGATAGTCGCCCGGGCCACGCTGGCTCAGCGTGGCGTCGATCAGCTTCTCGAACCCCGGCCACCAGCCCGCCTTGCGCACGATGCCGAGCCCGGCGTGGAAGAACCACGCCTGCGCGAGGTCGGTGACCTCCGACACGCGGATCCGCTCGCCGTTGAGGAACGCGCCGCCACCCCGGTACGCGGAGTACATCTCGTCGGTGACGGGGTTGAAGATCACGCCCGCGGTCACTTCGCCCGCCTCCTCGAGCCCGATCAGGACGGCCCAGATCGGAATGTGACGCACGAAGTTCCGCGTGCCGTCGATCGGATCGATGATCCAGCGGCGATCCTGCGGTCCCTTGGCGCCGAACTCCTCACCGAGGAATCCGCAATCGCCGAGGGCGCCGCCGAGGATCTCGATGACCGCGCGCTCCGCCTCCTGATCGGCCTGCGTGACGGGCGTGTGATCCGGCTTGATCGTCACGTCGAAGCCACCGCGGTAGTACCGCATCGCGATCGCGCCGGCGGCGCGCGCGGCGTCGACGGCTGCGTCGTGCGCGCGTCGAGAGCTCAGCGCAGGCTCCCGGGCGTTACTCCTGCCACTCGCCGCGCTCCTCGAGGACCTTCTTGAAGACGTCGAGGGCGTCGACGACGACCGGCATCCCGCCGTAGGTGACCTGCTGGAAGACAACCTCCGCGACCTCCTGCCGCGTGGCGCCGACGTTCAGCGCGGCGTGGATGTGCGCGCGCAGCTCGTGGGGCCGGTGCAGCACGGTGAGCGACGCCACCGCGCACAGCTCGCGCTGCTTCTGCGAGATGACCTCGCGGCTGTAGAGCGTGCCGGCGAAGAACATCGAGAGCTCGCGCGCGAGGTCCTTGTCGAACTTCTTCCACGTCTCGAACCCGGCGCCGCCCTTCAGCGTGTGGAAGAGCATCTGCGCCGTCTTCTTGGTCCGCTCGCGCAGCTCGCGATCGTCGGTCATAGCCTCACCAGAATTCTCGCCAGCGCGTCCGGCGCCGACATCATCGGGTTGTGGGCGCAGTCCATGTCGATCGGGCTCACGCCGAGGCGCCGCGCGTACTCGGCCGCGCGCGCCGGCGTGACGGCCTCATCGCGCAGGCAGCGGATGTAGGTGCACGGCACACGCATCGCGTAGAAGCCCCGCGAGTCCACCAGCTCGAGCCACGGCGTCAGGGGCTGCGGGGTCAGGCGGCCGAGCGCGTCGACCACGCGCGCGTCGCCGGGCGGCATGTCGCTCATCCATCGCGCCCACTCGAGCGACGCGGAATATTGGATGGCGCCGCCGCCGGCGCTCGCGAGGCCGCGCAGCATCGCGCGCGCGGGCGGTGCGAGCTGCGTCTCGAAGAGGCTGGCGCGCGGCGGGAGCACGACCGCCGCGAGAAAGACGAGGTGTCGCACGCGCGCGGGGACGCGCTCGGCCACTTTCGGGATCACGACACCGCCCATCGAGTGGCCGACCACGACCGCGTCGTGCGCGCCGGCGAGCATCATCGCGTCGGCCACGGCCGCCGCGTAGCGGTCGACGCGCGCGCGCGCCCGCTCGTGCGCACGCCGCCCGTGGCCCGGCAGATCCATGGCGAGGACACGATGCCCGGCGCGCGTGAGACGCGCGGCGAGCGGCTCCCAGGCCCAGCCGCCATGGCTCATCCCGTGAACGAGAACGAAGGTGGTCATCGAAGCTCCGAGCGAGGCCGTGATACGCTCTGCTCGCCGCTCACGATAGCGCAGGAGCCGACCGCGTACAAATGCTGAACCCCCATATTTTTCGCGCGTATGACGTGCGCGGGCTCGTCGGACCCGATATCAGTCCTGCGGCGTTCGAGCAGGTCGGCCGGGCCTACGCGACGCTGATCCGGCGCCGCGGGGGCCGCCGCGTCGCCATCGGCCAGGACAATCGGACCAGCTCGCGCGACCTGAAGGCGGCCTTCGTCGCGGGCACGCGCGCCGCCGGCATCGACGTGGTGGACATCGGCATCGTGACCACGCCGATGCTCTATTTCGCGACGGCGCACTGGAAGCTCGACGGCGGCGCCAACATCACCGGCAGCCACAATCCGGTCGAGTACAACGGCGTGAAGATGGTCCATCCCGGCGCGGCGCCGCTCACCGAGGAGGAGATCCAGGGGCTCCGCGCGGCGATCGGGCGGGGCGACTACGAATCCGGTCACGGCGCGATCGAGACGCGCAGCCCGCGCGAGGACTACGTCGCGACCGTGACGACGCTCGTGCGCCTGGAGCGTCCGCTCAAGGTGGTGGTCGACGCAGGCAACGGCGTCGCCGCGCTCTACGCGCCGGAGCTCCTGCGACGGATCGGCTGCGAGGTCGTCGAGCTCTTCTGCGACTCCGATGGCAGCTTCCCGAATCACCTCCCCGACCCCGAGGATCCCGCGAACGTCGTCGATCTCCAGCGCGAGGTGGTGGCGACAGGCGCCGACCTCGGCGTCGCGTACGACGGCGACGCGGACCGCGTCGGCGTCGTCGACGAGCGCGGCCGCCGTCACGAGGCCGACCTGATCCTGGCGCTGCTCGCGCGCGATCTCCTCTCGCGCCATCCCGGCGCGAAGATCGTCTTCGACGTGAAGTCGTCGCAGCTGCTCGTCGAGGACATCCGGCGGCACGGCGGCGTGCCGGTCATGTGGAAGACCGGCCACTCGCACCTCAAGCGCAAGATGCGCGAGGACGGCATCCTGCTGGGCGGCGAGGTGAGCGGCCACATGTTCTTCGCCGAGCACTACTACGGTGTCGACGACGGCCTGCTCGCCTCGTGCAAGATCATCGACATCGTCGCGCGCCACCGCGGCCCGGCCTCGGCGCTGTTCGACTCGCTGCCGCACATGCACGCCACGCCGGAGCTGAAGGCGATGTGCCCGGACGCCGACAAGTTCCGCGTGGTCGACGAGCTCGTGCACGAGCTCAAGCAGCGCTACGACACGATCGACATCGACGGCGCGCGCGTCCTCTTCCCCAACGGGGGCTGGGGCCTCGTCCGCGCCTCGAACACCAATCCGTACCTCACGCTCCGGTTCGAGGCCCGCAGCGAGGCCGAGATCGAGGCGATGAAGCGCGAGATCTACGGGGCCCTCAGCCGGTTCCCGTCCGTCACCCTCCCCGATTGACAGGGTTGACGAACGCTCCGAGTTAGGTGTAGTTAATTCGGCCATGACGCCCTGGCTGCCCGCGCTCCTCGTCGCCGTCGCCTTCACCGCCGCCCTCGTCTCCCCCCTCGTCGCCGCCGACGAGGTCGTCGTCTATTCCGCCCGCCACTACGGGCAGGAGCCCGCGTTCGAAGCGTTCACGAACCAGACCGGCATCGCCGTGAAGGTCCTCACCGGCGACGCGGGGCCGCTGTTCGAGCGGCTCAAGGCCGAAGGCGGCCGCAGCCCGGCCGACGTGCTGCTGACCGTCGACGCCGGCAACCTCTGGAACGCCGCGCGCGCGGGGCTCCTGAGCCCCGTCACCTCGACGACCCTCGCGGGCAACGTGCCCGCGCACCTGCGCGATCCCGAGAACAAGTGGTTCGGCCTCACCGTCCGCGCGCGCACGATCATGTACAGCACGAAGAAGGTCGCGCCCGCGGAGCTCTCGACCTACGAAGCGCTCGGCGATCCGAAGTGGAAGGGCCGCCTCTGTCTCAGGAGCTCGGGCTACATCTACAACCAGTCGCTCGTGGCGACGCTCATCAAGCGCCACGGCGAGCCGCGCACCGAGGCGATCCTGAAGGGCTGGGTCGCCAACGATCCGAAGCTGATCCAGGGCGACACGAAGATCCTCGAGGCGATCGCCGCCGGGCAGTGCGACGTCGGGATCGCGAACTCGTATTACCTCGCCCGCCTGCTCGCGAAGGATCCGAACGTCCCCGTCGGCATCTTCTGGGCGAACCAGCAGATCCACGGCACGCACGTGAACGTCTCCGGCGCCGGCGTCACCGCGCACGCGCGCAACCGCGCGAGCGCGATCCGCTTCCTCGAGTTCCTCTCGAGCGTCGAGGCGCAGCAGATGTTCGCCACCCAGAGCATGGAGTTTCCGGTGAACCCGAAGGCTGAAGCGCACCCGATCGTCCGGAGCTGGGGTTCGTTCCGCCAGGACGACATCAACGTCGCCTCGGCCGGAGAGTTCCAGGCCGCGGCCACGCGGCTCAGCGATCGCGTCGGCTACAGGTAACCGTCCGCGGCGCGCCGGCAGCCTCACGCTCGCCGCCGGCGCGATCGCGCTCGTCGTCGCGCTGCCGCTGCTCGCCCTCCTCGCGGCGTGGCGCACCCCCGCCGTCGACATCTGGATCCACCTCTGGCGCACGCAGCTCCCCGGCGTCGTCTGGAACACGTTCACGCTCCTGCTCGGCGTGGGGGCCGGCAGCCTCCTGCTCGGTACGGGGCTCGCGTGGCTCGTCTCGGCCTATCGCTTCCCGGGCTCGTCCCTCTTCGCGTGGGCGCTCGTGCTGCCGCTGGCGCTGCCCGCGTACGTGATGGGCTTCGTGCTCCTCGGCTTCTTCGAGTTCTCGGCCTGGCTGCCCGACGTGCGCGGGTGGTGGGGCGTGACGCTGACGATGACGCTCGTCTATTACCCGTACGTCTTCGTCCTCGCGCGCGCGGCCTTCCAGGAGCAGGCGTCGAGCCTCATGGAAGCCGCGCGCAGCCTCGGCCGGTCGCGCCCGCGCGCGTTCCTCGCCGTCGCGCTCCCGCTCGCACGGCCGGCCATCGTCGCGGGCGCGGCGCTCGCGATGATGGAAGCGCTGGCCGACCTCGGGACCGTCTCGCTCTTCGGCCATCGCACGCTGACCGAGACGGTCTACCGGACGTGGGCGGGGATGTTCGATCGGATCGCGGCCACGCAGCTCGCGAGCCTGCTGCTCGTGGGCGCGTTCGCGCTGCTCGTCATCGAGCGCGCGACGCGCGGGGCCCGGCACTTCCTCAACCGGCCGCGCGGCGGCCGGCAGCTCGTGAACGTCACGCTCGAGGGCGGCTCGGCCGTGGCCGCGACGGCGGCGTGTGCCGCCGTGCTGGCGCTCGGGTTCGTGCTCCCGGTCGCGCAGCTCGTCGTGTGGGCGTGGAGTCGCGGCCTCGCCGCCGGCATGGCGCAGACCTTCACCACGCTGTTGATCGACACGGCGTGGCTGGCGGGCGGCGCGGCGATCGTCATCACGCTGGTGGGCCTGGCACTCGCGTACGCGCGCCGCCTCGACCGCTCGCGGCTCACGCAGCTCGCCACCGAGTTCTCGGCGATGGGCTACGCGGTCCCGGGCGCGGTCATCGCCGTGGGGACGCTCGGACCGCTCGCGTTCGCCGACCGCGCGCTCGCGTCGGCGCTGCGCACGATCGGCGTCGGCGACGTGCTCCTGACCGGATCGGTGGCCGGCATCCTCTTCGCGTACCTCGTGCGCTTCCTCGCCGTCGCGCTCCAGGGACTGGACGCGGCGCTCGTCCGCATCCCGCGGAGCATGGACGAAGCGGCGCAATCGCTCGGCGTCGCGGGCCGCCGGTTGCTCGGCCGCGTCCACCTGCCGATGCTGCGGGGCAGCCTCGGCGCGACGATGCTCCTCCTCTGGGTGGAGACGATGAAGGAGCTGCCGGCCACGCTGCTCCTGCGGCCGATCGGTCTCAAGACGCTCGCGATCGAGATCTGGGAGCGCACCTCGGAGTCGCTGTGGGAAGAGGCCGCGCTCCCCGCGCTCGCGCTCGTGCTCGTCGGCCTGATCCCGCTGCTCGTCGTCACGCGGCTCACCCGGCGCACCTCGGGATGACGCCGCAGCTCGTCGTGACGCGCGTGGGACGGGTCTTCGGCGACGGCGAGCCGCCGGCGGTGGACGACCTCTCGCTCACCGTCGCGCGCGGCGAGATCGTCGCGCTCGTCGGGCCTTCGGGCTGCGGCAAGACCACGACGCTCCGGCTCGTCGCCGGTTTCGAGCGGCCGGACGCCGGCGAGATCCGCATCGCCGACGCGGTCGTCGCGATCGCCGGCCGCCGCTTCGTGCCGCCCGAGCACCGCCACGTCGGTGTCGTCTTCCAGGACTTCGCGCTGTTCCCTCACCTCACCGCGGGCGCGAACGTCGGCTTCGGATTGCCGCCCGGCCGCGAGCGGCTGACGCGGATCCGCCAGATGCTCGACCTCGTGGGCCTGGGCGACGCCGCCGACCGGTACCCGCATCAGCTCTCCGGCGGTCAGCAGCAGCGCGTGGCCGTGGCGCGCGCGCTGGCGCCGGCGCCGGCGCTGCTGCTCTTCGACGAGCCGTTCTCGAACCTCGACGCCGACCTCCGCGAGCAGGTCCGCGCAGTCGTGCAAACCGCGCTGCGCGCCACGGGCAGCACGGCGCTCTTCGTCACGCACGACCAGGAGGAAGCGCTCGAGCTCGGCGACCGCGTCGGTGTGATGGCGCGCGGACGGATCGAGCAGCTCGGCCCGCCGGACGAGGTCTATCACCGGCCGGTCAACCGCTTCGTGGCCGAGTTCCTCGGCGCCGCCGCGTTCCTTCCCGGTGTGGTCGTCGACGACGGGATCAGGACCGAGCTGGGTCTCACCGCGCATCCGGAAGACGCGGTGGTCGGCTCGCAGGTCGACGTGCTCGTGCGTCCGGACGACGTGACGATCTCGCCGGCGCCCACGGGGCCGGGCGTGCTCGTCGGTCGCGTGTTCCGCGGTTCGGAGGTGCGCTACACGGTGGAGCTGCCGTCAGGCCTGCGGCTGCCGTGCTCGCAGGCGTCGGCGACGACGATGCCGGCGGGCACGCGAGTCCACGTCGGCATCGCGCTCCATCACGTCGTGGCGTTCCCCCGCGATTGAGCCGGCACTCGCGGAGGGCCCGGATTCACGCCGGGCCCTCCGCGCGGGGGGATTGAGGGGCGCCCTGAGTCCCCCATCTCAAGACAAGTCTCACCGCGTCGAGGACCGTCGGCGCGCACGGACAGTCGCGTACGCCCCAGCAGCCGCCGGGGTCCATCAACACCCCGCGGATGCCCGCGCGCCGCGCGCCCATCACGTCGATCGAATAGAAATCGCCGATGTAGGCGGCCTCGTCCGGCGCCACGCCCGCCCGCGCGAGTGCCAACTGGAAGAAGCGCGCGTCCGGCTTCTCGAGGCCTTCCTCGTGGGAGTCGAGGATGAAGTCGAGACGGCGTGCGAGGTCCAGCGACTCGAGGATGCGTCGGATCGTCCCGTTGGAGTTCGAGATCACGCCCGCCACGCGACCCGCCTGCCGCACCAGCGCGAGCGCGTCGGCGGCTTCGGGCTCTGCCACCGTCCACAGGCCGACGGGCGCGTTGTAGCCGCGACGCCACGCCATCATCCGCTCGTGCAGCGCGGGATCGTGCACGCCGGCGCCCTCGAGCAGGTAGCGCGTGTAGCGCGCGGTGGTGTCGCGGCTCTCGGTCGACACGGCGTCCTGCGGCGCGAAGAGCTCCCCGTCGAGCCGGACGCGCGCCGTCCAGTCGCCGCGCTGGATCTGCTCGGGCGTCACGGCGACCCCGTGACGCGCGAGCTCCGCGGCGATCGCCACGTAGTCCATGTGGATGAGCGTGTTGCCGGCGTCGAAGAGAATGGCGCGGATCATGGCTTCCGCTGGAGGAGCCGCAGCGCGATGACGAGGAGGGCGTCCGGCGTCACCTTCAGCCCGAACGCCACACGATCGCCCGCCTTCAGCCCTGTGAAGAGCGCGGCCGGCGCCGCGATGAACGGCATGCTCATCGTCACGGCGGTCCCTTGGTAATCTGGCTTGGATGTCGCGCCGGCCGCGCCCTGCCGCACCACGACCCCCACGACGAGTCCCACCACGCAGCAGCGCGTGACCGGCACGGACACGTCTCAAAATAGCACGCGCTCGTGAGCACGCTCGCGCTCGCCCTCCGCTGGATCCACCTCGTCGCGTCCGTCGCGCTCGTCGGCGGCGCGGTGATGCTGCTCGTCGCCGGCGCGTCCGACCGGCCCACCGCGCTCGCGTGGCAGCGGCGCGTCGCGCGCGCGGCGCGCTGGCTGCTGCTCGTCGCCGTCGTCGCGGGCGTCGGCGTCCTCGCGCATCAGACCGCGCTCCTCGAAGGCCGCGCCGGCGCCGCGTTCGAGCCACGCGCGCTGTTGCGCGTCGCCACCGAGACGCAGGGCGGTCTCGTGTGGCTGAGCCGCCTGGCGCTCCTCGCGCTCGCCGGCTTCTTCGTCAGCGGCGGCCTGCGCGTCGTCGCGCGCGTCGACTGGGTCGCGCTGCACGGCGAGACCGCGGCGCTCGCGGCCCTCGCGCTGGCGCTCGCCAGCGCCGCGGGGCACGCGGCGGCTGGCGCTCGCCAGCGCCGCGGGGCACGCAGCGGCCGTCGAGCCCGGTGCGATCCGTGCGATCGCTGTCGACTTCATCCATCTCGCCGCCACGGGCGTCTGGGCCGGCGCGCTCCCTGCCCTCGCGCTGCTCCTGCGCGCGGCCTCGCGGGAGAGCGGCGCGGACGCGCGGCCGTACGCGGTCGTGGCCGGACGTCGATTCTCGCGGTGGGCGCTGGTCACGGTCATCGCGCTCGGCCTCTCGGGCGTCGTGAACGCGACGACGCACATCGCGGACGTCGCCGGGCTCATCGGCACGACGTACGGCCGCCTGCTTCTGGTGAAGCTCGTCGCGTTCGCGCTCGCGCTGATCGTGGCCGCGCGTCATCGCCGGCGTCTCCTGCCGGCGTTGAGCGGCGACGCCGAGACGATCGGCCGCCCCGCGATGCGGCGTCTGGCCGCGTCGGTGACGACCGAGGCGGTGTTGATCGCCGCGGTGCTCGCCGTCGTCGCGGCGCTCGGCGTGACGCCACCGGCGCGTCACGAGCAAGCCGCGTGGCCGTTCGCGTTCCGGCTCGCGACGGCGGCGCTGGAGCGCAGCACCGAGGCGCGGTGGCAAGTCCTCGTCGGGAGCCAGGTGGCCGTCATCGGCCTCGTCGGGCTCCTCTGCGTGGCGATGCTGCGGCGCCAGCGCCTGCGGCTGCCCTTGCTCGCCGGCGCGCTCGTGCTCGTGACGATGGGTGGCGCGCTCGCGCTGATTCCCCTCGCGGTCGACGCCTATCCCACGACCTATCACCGCCCGACCGTCCCCTACACGGCGACGTCGATCGTGAGCGGGATGGCCGTCTACGACGAGCATTGCGCGGTCTGCCACGGACGCTCGGGCGGCGGCGACGGCCCCGCGGCGCCGCGCCTGCCGCGGCCGCCCGCGGATCTTCGCGCGCCACACACCGGCGATCACACCGCCGGCGACCTCTTCTGGTGGGTGAGCCACGGGATCGCGCGCGCCGCGATGCCCGGGTTCGCCGCGACGCTCAGCGAGGAGCAGCGCTGGGACGTGATCAACTACGTGCGCCTGCTCGGCGTGCTCGAGACCGCGCGCTGGATGGGCCCGACCGTCGATCCGGGCCGCGCATGGCTGGTGGCGCCGGATTTCTCATACACCGTCGCCCCGGCGCCCCCACGGTCGCTGCGCGACTATCGCGGCGGCCGTCACGTCCTCCTGGTCCTCTACACGCTGCCGCGCTCGCGCGAGCGTCTCGCCCAGCTCGCCGACGCGTATCAGATGCTCACCACCTTGGGGGTCGAGATCATCGCGGTGCCGACCGACGCGTCCCCCGACGCGATCAAGAAGCTCGGCGACACCCCGCGCGTGCTCTTCCCGGTCGTCACCGATGGCGGCCTCGACATCCTCTCCGTCTACCGGCGGTTCGACACGGCGCCGCACGCCGAGTTCCTGATCGACCGCCGCGGCTACCTCCGCGCACGCTGGTCGAGCCGCACCGAGACCGCGCGCGACATGAATCGCCTGCTCGCGGAGATCCAGGAGCTGAACCAGGAGAAGGCCGACGCCCCGCCGGCCGACGAGCACGTGCATTGAGGGCGCTCACGGCCGCCCTGCTGGTCAATCTTTTCCTGGTCGTCGTCGGAGCCGCCGGTGGCTGGCACCTGTGGCGCCGCACCGCCGCCCAGGCGGATGCCCGGACGATCACCTGGGGCGGCCCCGAGCGCGAGTGGCGTGACGTCGAGGGCGTGGTCCGCGCGATCGTGCCCGAGCTCGGCATCGTCGTGCTCACGCACGCGGACATCCCGGGCTACATGCCGGGCATGACCATGGGCTTCCGCCTGGCCGGAGCGAAGATTCCCCCGTCGCTTTCCGTGGGCGACGCGGTACGATTTACGGTGCGTGGATCGCCACCGCTCGTGGTCGTGACCGCGATCGAAAAACCCTGAGGAGGCCCGCTCCCGTGACGTCCGCCGCCCGCGCCCTCGCGCTCCTCGTCACGCTCGCCCTCGCGGCACCGGCCGGCGCGGCGAGCCTCTACGTCACGAACACGAAGTCGAACTCGATCTCGATCATCGACACCAACACCTTCGAGGTGACGGGCACGATCCCGCTCGGCCAGGGCAAGCCGAATCGCATCGTGTTCCACCCGGACGGCAAGCAGGCGTGGGTCGTCTACGACAAGAGCCGCGATCTCGGCGTCGTCGACGCGCAGGCGCGCAAGCTGGTGAAGCGCGTGAAGATCGGCGGCAACCCGTACAACCTGAGCTTCAGCCCGGACGGCCGCTATCTCTACGTGCTCGACTGGTCGAGCGACGCCAGCAACGACGAGATCATCGTCTGGGACCTGAAGGCCGAGAAGATCGAGTGGCGCCTCGAGGTCTCGACGTGGCCGGCGCACAGCGTGTTCTCGCGTGACGCGCGGCTGTTCTACGTCTCGGGCGAGACGGCGGGTGACGTGACCGTGATCGACACGCAGACGCGCACCGCGGTCGCGCGCATCATCCACGGCGGCGGCGACGCGATGGGGCTGGCGCTCAGCCCGGACGGCAAGGTGCTCTACGCGGGCGCGGGCGAGAACAAGGCCGTGCTGAAGATCGACACCGTCACCAACAAGCAGGTCGCGAGCATCGCGATGCCGGGCGTGGTGCACGAGACCACGCTGACGCTCGACGGCAAGTTCCTCTACGTGACGCTGCGCAAGGCCAACAAGGTGGTGGTCGTCAGCACCGCCGACGACAAGATCGTCAAGGTCGTCGACTCCCGCGGGTATCCCGACCTGGTGACGATGGAGCCGAACGGACGCTACGCGCTCGTCACCAACCGCTACGCCGACGCGGTCTCGGTCATCGACGTCGCCACGCACAAGGAAGTGCGCCGGATCCAGGTCGGCAAGGCGCCGCACGGCATGGCGCTGCGTCCCGAGGAAACGCGCCGGGCCGGCCGCTAGCCGCAGGTCCGGGCGGAACTGACCGGCTCCGCCGCCTGTTTGCGGTGTAGGATACCCGTGATGTCCCGCACCGCGCTCGTCGTCCTCGCTCTCGCCACGATGGTGCTCGGCGCCACGCTGCTCGGTGCCGCGCCGGCGGCGGCGCACATCCCCGTCCACGAGACGCTCTCGACGAATGCGCTGCCGTCCGCCGAAACGGCACGCGCAGCACGCATTGCGCGTTCCGGCGAGACGCTGGGCGCCGGCCCTGCTGCGCCCTCGGCTCCGTGGGCCGTCCTGCTGTCGCTGGCCGCTGTCGCGGTCGCGGGTGCGTGGCGGCCGCGCCGCGCGGTGGCCCTCGCGCTCGTGCTCGTCGCCGCGGTCTTCGCGTTCGAGGCCGGCGTCCACTCGACGCACCACCTCGGCCAGACGGACGACATCACGCAATGCCTGGTCGCCGGGGTGTCGGCGCAGCTCAGCGCGGACGTCGCCGACGCGATCGTCGACGCTTCACCGCTCGCGCTCGTTCAGAGCGCCGTCACCACCGTCACCACGCCGGCCCTCGTCGCGCGCAGCCTCGCGCCCGACGCCGGCCGCGCGCCGCCCACCCTCCGCTCCGCCTAAGTCGTTTCGCTCGCACGCCCGCGCCGCCGGCTCGCCGGTGCGCCGGGTCATCCGGACTCGCGGAGGAGGAGACATCATTCAATTCGATCGCGCCGCGCTCACGCGCGTCGCGCCCATCGGCGCGTCGCTCGTGCTTCACCTGGGCCTCGTGGCCGTGGCGGCCGGCGTCGTGCCGCACGCGAGCGCCCGCGTGCCGGACGCGATCGCGGTCGACCTCGTCGTCATCGCGCGAGCGCCCGCGTGCCGGACGCGATCGCGGTCGACCTCGTCGTCATCGAGGCGCCGCGTGTCGTCGAGGCGCCTCCTGCCGCGCCCGCACCGCCCAAGCGGCTGACGCTGCCGAGGCCGATCGCGGCCCCGCCGCCGAAGATCGACACGGCACCGAAGGCCGACGAGCCGGCCTCCGTGGCGCCGCCGCGGCCCGCCGGCGCTCCGCCGCCAGCGGCATCGCCCACCGTGGCCCCCGCTCCCAATGCGCAAGCCTCGGCGCCGGCCGTCTCCTTGCCGACCACGGCGCCGGCGCCCGCCGGGCGGGCGACGGAGGGCGGGGTGTCGATGGTGGAGAACGCGACGAAGTCGGCACCGCCGGCGGTCGCCTCGATCCCGCGCGATAGCGGTGTCACGCAGGTGGCGCGCCCGACCGGTGGGTACCAGGTGCGGCCGTCGTATCCGTCCAGCGCAAAGCGGCTCGGTGTTCAGGGCACCACGCTGCTACGCGTGCACGTGCTCGAGGACGGCCGTGTCGGAAACGTGGAAATCGAGCAGTCGGCCGGCCATCCCGATCTCGACGAGGCGGCGAGCGATGCGGTGCGCCGCTGGCGCTTCGACCCCGCCCGACGTGGCGAACAGGCGGTGGCGATGTGGGTGCGCCTCCCCGTCGAGTTTCGCCTCAAGTGAGCGTTCAAATGAGACCGATATTGTTGATGTCTTTCATCGTGGCGATGACCGCCGCCACGGCCGGGGCACAGCCCCCACCGACCCTTCCGCCCGTCGTCGTGGAAAGCCCGCGGCTCGTACCCGAGCGCCGGCAGACGGACGAGCAGACGCGCGAGGAGCTGGAGCGCGTGCCGGGCAGCGTGAACGTCATCCCGCAGCACGAGATCGAGAGCGCGAGGTCGGCGAACCTGAAAGACGCGCTCGACTACACGCCGGGCGTGCTGATCCGGCCCCGCGCGGGCGCCGCCGACGAGAGCCAGCTCTCGATCCGCGGCTCGGGCCTCCGGAACAACTTCCACCTGCGCGGGGTCAACGTCCTGCTCGACGGCTTCGTCTACGGCCAGGCCGACGGCTTCAGCGACTTCGAGTCGCTCGAGCTGCTCGCCACCAAGCGCATCGAGGTCTACAAGGGCGCCAACGCGCTCAGGTTCGGCGGCTTCACCCTCGGTGGCGCCGTCAACCTCGTCACCAAGACGGGCCACGACGAGGGGCTGCTCGCGCTCCGCAGCGAAGCCGGCTCGTTCGGCTTCTGGAAGAACCACCTCGCGACCGGACAGGTCTACGGCCCGTTCGACCTGTACGGCAGCTTCACCGACGTCGAGCTGAACGGGTATCGCGACTACAGCGACCAGATCCGGCACCGGTTCTACACGTCGTTCGGCTACGAGCTCGGCGGCGGGACGAGCGTGCGGCTCGACCTCGGCTATGTCCGCAACGACGAGAACCTGCCCGGCGCGCTCACGCGCGACGAGCTCGAGCGCGATCCGCGGCGCGCCGATCCGACCAGCGTCGCCACCCGGGCCGCGCGCCGCTACGACTACGTGCGCGGCGCGCTCACCGTGCGGACGCCGCTCGGCGAGAGCGGCGCGATCGAGGGGCGGCTGCAGACCGACTACCAGGACCTCGATCATCCGCTGAGCTTCGCGATCATCGACCAGACCACCTACAACTGGGGCGCGGAGCTCCGGTACATCCAGACGGCGCCACTGTTCGGCCTCGCGAGCCGCTTCACCGCGGGCCTGCAGTACCTCTCCACCAGCCAGATCGACGCCCAGCTCGCCAACCTCGCCGGCCGGCGCGGCGCGAAGATCAAGAACCAGCTCAACCAGGCGACGAACGTCGGGCTCTACGCGGAAGCGCAGCTCGACGTCACGTCCGCGCTCACGCTCGTTGCCGGCGTGCGCGGCCAGTACGCCTATCGCGCCGTGCGCGATCGCTTCCTCTCCAACGGCAACCAGTCGGGCGACGTCGAATACGTCGCGCTCGTTCCGCGGTTCGGGACGATCGGGCGCGTCAGCAAGGAGGTCCAGGTCTACGGCAACGCGAGCCATGCGTACGAGCCGCCGCTGCTCCTCGAGCTCACCGCGCCGGGCCAGCTCAACACGCGGAACCTGAGCCTGCTCGACGCGCAGAAGGCGTGGCAGTTCGAGGTGGGGATGCGTGGGCGCGCGCTCGGTCGCGTGACATGGGACGTGGCGGTCTACGACATCGAGCTGTGGGACGAGATCCAGAACGTCAACGTCCAGCCGTTTCCGGGCGCGCCGTTCACGGTCCCCCGCTTCCGCAACATCGACCGCTCGCGGCACATGGGCCTGGAGGCCGGTTTCGACGTGGTGATCGCGCGTGATCTGATCGGCGGCGATTCGCTGACCGCGCGCACCGCGTACACGTGGTCACGATTCGTGTTCGTCGACGATCGGAACTTCGGCGACAACGACGTGCCCGGCGCGCCACGCCACTTCCTGCGCGGCGAGCTGCGCTACGACCACGCCTCGGGCTTCTGGGTCGCACCGAACGTGGAATTCGTGCCCCAGGGTTATGTCGTCAACAGCGAGAACCGCAACCGCACGTCGCCCTATGAGCTCGTGAGCGTGCGCATGGGGTACGACGTGAAGCGCTGGAACCTCAGCGTGTTCTTCGAGGGCCGGAACCTCGCGGACGTGACCTACGCCTCGTCGGTGGTCGTCGACAGCGCCGTCGGGCGCTTCTACGAGCCGGGTGATGGCCGCGCGTTCTACGGCGGCGTCGCGTGGCGGTGGAAGTGATCCGCCGGCTCGTTCTCGTCGCGGCGCTCGTCGCGCTGCCCGCCGGCGCCCAGGCCCAGCGTCACGAGATCGTCCATCCGGCGGCCGGCCACGACGTCCGCCTCTCGGCGCCGGCGCTGGTGGTCGATCGCGAGGGCCCGCTCGTCACGTGGGTGGCTCAGGAAGGCCACGACAACGTGGTCTACGCGGCGCGGGCCGAGGGCGAGCGCGTTCGCGTCTCGCCGAAAGGCCTCAGCGCGGATTCGCTCCACCAGGGCCCGGGCCTCGCGGTCGGGTCGCGCGGCGAGATCTACGTGAGCTGGGCCTCGCGCCGCGCGAAGCCGGAGGGCGGCCTCTTCGCGTCCGACTTGCAGCTGTCGCGATCGCTCGACGGTGGCAAGACGTTCGAGCCGCCGCTCCGCGTGACCGACGACACGCCGACCTCGCACTCGTTCGAGGGGCTCGCCGTCGCGCCCGACGGCACCGTGCTGGTCGCGTGGATCGAGACGCGCGCCGGTGAGCGGCCGCGCACGTATCTCACGCGCATCCTCGAGCGCGGCACGCGCGTGGAGAGCACGCGCGCGCTGGACGACGACGAGACCTGCGTGTGCTGCCGCGTGTCGCTCGCGGCCGCCGCGCCGGACATCGTGACGGTGCTGTGGCGCAAGGTCTTCCCCGGCGACATTCGCGACATGGTGCTCGCGGCCTCGCGCGACGGCGGGCGGACGTTCGGCGCGCCCGCGCGCGTGCACGCCGACGGCTGGCGGATCACCGCGTGTCCGCACCGCGGCGGCACCGCCGCCATCGACGGTCAGGGCCGCGTCCACGCGGTCTGGTACACGGAAGGCGCGCGCAACGAGCCGGCCGTGCTGTACGCGACGTCCACGGACGGCCGGCGATTCACGGCGCCGCGCCGGGTCCACGTCTCGACGTCGTCGATCCCGGATCACGCGCGGCTGGCCGTGAACGATCGGGGCCACGCCGCGATCGTCTGGGAAGATTCCACGGCGGTGCGCCGTCGCGTGCTCCTGCGCGAGGTGACGACGGACCGTCTCGGCCCAATTCAGGCGCTGTCCCAGGCGGTCAAGGCATATGCTCCAGATGTGACGATGGCCCCTGACGGTCGGGCGGTCGTGACGTGGCACGAGGAGCAGTTCCCGCGGGCGAAAACGATCATCCTGCGCCTCGGCGCAGGCTCGGGGAGGACGACGCGATGAGGCACCGGACGGTCATCGGCGCGGCGCTGGGCGTGCTCGCGCTCACCGCGCTCGTGGCGACGCTCGCGACAGGCGCGGCCGCGCAGCGCCGCGTGACGATGGACGAGCTGCACCGCGGCGGCGGCGTGCCGCGCGGATGGAAGTTCACGCTTCCCGGCGCTGGCGATCCCGCGAAGGGCCGCCAGCTCTTCGCCGACCTCGAGTGCTACAAGTGCCACCTGATCAAGGGCGGCAACTTCCCGCCCACGGGTGGCGATGGCAAGACCGGCCCCGAGCTCACCGGGATGGGCGCGCATCATCCTGCGGAGTACTTCGCGGAGTCGATCCTCGCGCCGAACGCGGTGCTCCTCGAGGGGCCGGGATGGATCGGGCCGGACGGCACGTCGATCATGCCGAGCTACGCGGATTCGCTCAGCGTCGCGCAGCTCGTCGACCTGGTCGCGTTCATCAAGAGTCAGGACGGCGGTGGTCAGGGGCACCATCACGGGCATCACGGCGCGGCGATGGAGCGCACGATCGGGCCGTATCGCGTCCGTCTCGCGTTCCACGCCGCGAGCGGGCAAGACCACGCTCAGGGTCACGGCGGGCATGCCGGTCACGGCGCACACGGCGGGCACCACGCGGCGAAGCCGGGCGGCGCGGCGGGACACCTGATGGCGTTCGTCAGCGACGCGGAGACCGGCGAGCCGGTGCCGTATCTCCCGGTGTCCGCCGGCGTGCAGATCCAGGGCGCGCCGACGCGCGTGGTGAAGCTCGCGCCGATGGTCGGTCCGAGCGGATTCCACTACGGTGCGGACGCAACGCTCCCGCAGGGCACGCAGCGCATCGTGCTCACGATCGGCGCGACGACGGTCCCGGTCGTGGGCCCCGATCGCACGCGCTATGCGCGTCCGCAGACCGTAGCCTTCGACTGGAGCGCGCCCGCGAAGTGACGCGAAGTCTCGGCGTCACCCTCGCGGCCGTCTTCGCCGCGACGCCGGCGTTCGCGGACCATCCCGGCGCCTTCCGCGTCGAGGGCATGGGCCCGCTCGCAACCGCGCTGATCACCGGCGGCCTCGCGCTCCTCGTCGCGCTGATCGTGGTCGTGCTCATCATGGTGCTCACCCGCCCGAACCCGGACCAGGGCGCCTCCGGGGAGACGAGCGCCAAGCGGTCGGAGCCGGATACGCGATGACGGCGCGCCTCGTCCGCGTGGCGCTCGCGGCCGTGCTGATGCTTCTCTCGGCGCGCGTGTCCGTCGCAGAGGCGCACGCGGTGCTGGTGAAGTCGTCGCCGGCTCGCCGCGCGACGCTCGCCATCTCACCGTCACGGGTCGAGCTGACGTTCAACGAGCGCCTGGAGCCGGCGTACTCGACGCTCTCGGTATGGGCGGACCAGGTCCGCGTCGACGACGGCAAGATCGTCGTCGGCCCCGAGGACCCGCGCAAGCTCTCGGTGGGCGTGCCGCCGCTGAAGAAGGGCGGGTATTCGGTGAAGTACCGCGTGCTCTCCGTGGACGGCCACCTGGTCGAAGGCACGTTCCCGTTCGACGTCCGGCCCCGGCCGTAGTTGCAAACCGTTCGCGACTCGCGTATTAGTAGCTGACCATGCGCCGCCCCGCGTCGCGTCTGCCGATCGTCGCCGCGCTGCTGCTCGCCGCGATGGCGATGCTGCTCCAGCTCGGCAGCGTGCCGCACCACCACGCAGGTGCCGAGTCCGGCCTCTACAACCAGGAACACGACCTGACGCTCCTCGCCGGACTCGCCGGGCACGTCGTGGAAGCCGCCGTCGTCCCGGTCGTCACGCTCGACGCCGCCTCCGCGGCGCTTCCGTGCTTCACGCCCGCGTGCCGCGAGCTCCACGTCGCGCGCACCGGCGCTCCGCGCGCACCGCCCGCCGCCTGACTCCGTCCTCCCTGTAGCCGAGGCCGCCCCACTCGATCGAGTCGGGGTCGGGCCCGGAGTCGAATCGACGGAGGGGCACATGCGAATACTCATCGTGCTGGCCGTGGCACTCATCGTGACGGCACTCGCGCCACCCGCCCGCGCCCAGGACGCCGCGGAGCTCCGGCGCGAGCTCGAACAGATGCGCAGGAACTTCGAGGCGTTACAGAAGGAGCATCAGAAATCGATGGAGGCGCTCGCCGAGCGTCTCCGCCGACTCGAATCGCAGCCGCCGGCCCCCGCGCCGGTCGCCACGCAAACACCACCGAGCACGATGGATCTCTTGCGGCCTCGCCAGCCGTTCACGCTGTCCCAGCAGCGCGGCACCGGCCAGCTCTTGTTCGACATCGGTATCGCCGGCGACTTCGTGGGCAACCTCACGCAGCGCAACGTGGACAAGGCGGGTGCCGGGACGTTCCGCGGCCGCGAGAATCGCTTCTTCCCGCGCGAGGTCGAGCTGAGCCTCTTCGGTCAGATCGATCCGTACGCGCGCGGCGAGGTCCGCATCGAGATGGGCGAGGAGGCCCGAGGCCAGGAAACCGCAGTGAGCCTCGCGGAGGCGCACCTCACGCTGCTGACACTGCCCTTCAACACACAGTTGAAGATGGGCCAGATGCGCACCCGGTACGGGTGGAGCAACCAGCTCCACGAGCACGACCTCCCATGGATCGATCGTCCGGCCGTCTATCGCTATTTCTTCGGCGAGGAAGGCCTGATCGAGAAGGGCTTCGAGGCAACGTGGGTCCCCGGCCTGCCGTTCTATCTCGAGGTCCTTGGCGGCGTCTTCAACGGCGACAACGAGACGGCGTTCGGCCGCGGCCGCATCCGCGAGCCGCTCGTCACCGGTCGCCTGCGGACGTTCTTCGAGCTGACCGATGAGCACGCGCTCCAGGTCGGGCTCTCGGTGGCCTCGGGGCGCACGGCCGAACGGCAGAGGAACACGCTGCCGGGCTTCGACGTGCGCTACAAGTTCCGTCCCGAAGGGTGGCTGCATCCATTGCTCACCGTGGGCGGCGAAGGGATCTGGTCGATCCGCCGCCGTGAAGTCACGCGCGACATCGACATCCCCGACGACACGTTCACCCGCTTCGGCTGGTACGCGTACGCCGAGGTGCAGCCATTCCGTCGCTGGGCCGGCGGCCTGCGTTACGACTACACGGAGCTACTCGACCGTGGGCGCGAGCGGGCCTTCGAGCCGTACGTCACCTTCTGGCCGTCGGAGTTCCTGCGCTTCCGCCTCGCCTACCGGCTGACCGAACGCACGCAGGACGCAGGCTTCTCGGCCAACAGCGCGAGCGCGCGGCACGTGGACGAGCTGCTCTTCCAGGCCACCTTCATCCTCGGCGCCCACCCGGCGCATCAGTTCTGAGGCGGCCATGAAGACGTCAACGGCGGCCCTGCTCGGCGTCGTCGTCCTGGCACTTGCCGCCTGCCAGGAGAAGCCCAAGGTCGAGCCGCCACGCACGCTCGTCGTGGCCAGCTTCTCCACGCTCGCCGACTTCACTCGGCAGGTCGCGGGCGATCGCGCGGAGGTCGTGTCGCTGGTCCCGACGGGCGTCGAGCCGCACGACTGGGAGCCGTCGCCAGCCGACGTCGCGCGGGTCGAGAAGGCGGCGGTGTTCGTCTACAACGGCGCCGGCTTCGATGCCGGCGCCGCACGGCTCGCCAGGACCGCCGCGGGCAAGGCCATCGTCGTCGAGGCGACGGCCGGCTTGTCGTTGCTCACGGCGGACCTGCCGGGTCACGACACGCACACCCACGCGAAGGCCAAGGCGGAGCCCGATCCGCATGTGTGGCTCGATCCGCTGCTCGCCCGCGGTCAGGTCGAAGCCATTCGCGCAGGGCTCGCCAAGGCGGATCCGGCGAACGCCGCACACTATGCGACACGCGCGGTGAATTACACGGCTCGTCTGAACGCGCTGCATGAGACGCTCGGCACGGGCCTGGCCGACTGTGCGCGCCGCGAGATCGTGGTGTCGCATGCCGCGTTCGCGTATCTCGCGAAGCGATACGGCCTGCTTCAGGTGCCCGTCATGGGCATCTCGCCCGAGGCGGAGCCGAGTCCGGCCGAGCTCGCGCGCGTGGTGCGGCTGGTGCGCAAGCTGAAAGCGAAGGTCATCTTCTTCGAGACGCTCGTAAGCCCGAAGCTCGCCGAAACGCTGGCGGCCGAAGTCGGCGCGAAGACGCTCGTGCTGAACCCGCTGGAAGGCCTCACCGCCGACGAGGCGAAGGCGGGCAAGGACTATGTCGCCGTGATGGAGGACAACCTGAAGAATCTCCGCATCGCGCTGGAGTGCACGTGAGCGACGTCGTCGTCCTCGATCACGCGAGCATGGAGTTCGGGGGCGCTCGTGTGCTCGAGGACGTCACGTTCACCATCGAGCCCGGCGATTTCGTCGGCATCATCGGGCCGAACGGGTCCGGCAAGACGACGCTGCTCCGTCTCATCCTCGGTCTGCTGGCGCCGTCGGCAGGCAGCATCCGAGTCTTCGGCGTCGCCCCCACCGCGTTCCGTGACTGGCGCCGGATCGGCTACGTTCCTCAGCGCACGAGCTTCGACGCCGCGCTGCCGGTGCGCGTTGACGAGGTCGTGACGACGGGACTCGTGGCGTCGCGGCGATGGTTCGGCAGCGGCTCGAGCGGGCGTGACGTCGTGTCGGACGCGCTCGGCCTCGTGGGAATGACGGAACGTGCGGGCGATCGCGTCGGTGCACTGTCCGCGGGCCAGCAACAGCGCGTGCTGATCGCGAGGGCGCTGGTGTCCAATCCGGAGCTCCTGATCCTCGACGAGCCGACGGGGGGCATCGATCCGGAAACGCAGAGCAGCTTCTACGCGTTACTCCACCACTTGAACCGCGAGCGCGGCGTGACGCTCGTCCTCGTGAGCCACGACATCGGCGTCGTCGCGCGCGAGGTCACGAAGCTCGCGTGTCTGAACCGCCGAGTGATCTTCTGCGGTCGCCCCCAGGACTACTTCACGAACGACCCCCTCACCGCGCTCTACGGCACCACCGTGCGCGTCGTGGGCCACGAGCCGCCCTGCGCCCATGCCTGAGCTCCTCTCGTACGGCTTCATGCAGCGCGCGTTGATCGCCGGCGTGATCACCGCGCTGATCTGTCCCGCGATCGGCATCTTCCTCGTGCCGCGCCGGCTCTCGCTGATCGCGGACACGCTCGCGCACGTCGCGCTCGCGGGCGTGGCGCTCGGGCTCGTGGCCGGCGTCTCGCCGGTCGTCGGCGCGCTCGTCGTGACCGCGGCGGGCGCCGTCGGCATCGAGCGGCTGCGGACGCGCGGCGCCCTCACCGGCGATGCGTCGCTGGCGATCTTCCTCTCGGGGGGCCTGGCCTTCGCCGTCGTGCTGATCGGCCTCGGCCGCGGCTTCAACGTCGACCTCTTCGCCGTGCTGTTCGGCAGCATCCTGACGGTGACCGTGACCGACCTCTGGATGATCGGCGGGCTGGGTGTCGTGGTCGGCGTCGCGATCGGCCTCCTCTACCCGCGCTTGCTCGCGATCACGCTCAACGAAGATCTCGCGCGGACGAGCGGTGTGCCGGTGGCGGCGCTGAACCTCGTGATCACGGTCCTCACGGCGCTGACGACGGTGATCGCAATGCGCATGGTCGGCGTGCTCCTCGTCAGCGCGATGATCGTCATCCCGACGCTCGCCGGCTTCGCGCTCGCGAGGAGCTTCCGCGGCGCGTTGTTCACCGCGATGGGGCTGGCCGTCGTCTCGATGGTGACGGGGCTCGTCCTCGCGTATTACCTGCGGCTGGCCGCCGGGGCTTCCGTGGTGCTCACGGCGCTGGTGCTCTTCGCCCTCACAGGCCCCGTGCGCCGCTTCCGCGTCGCCCGCGTCGCCGCGGCCACCGCGCTCGTCGTGCTCGCGCTCGGCGCGACGCGCGCCGGCGCGCACCCGCACGCCTGGATCGATTACACGGTGACCGTGCGCTTCGGCGCCGACGGCCCGGAAGGTGTGAGGGTCGACTGGGCGTTCGACGAGATGCTGAGCGAGCTGATCATCCAGAAGTACGACAGCGACCGCGACGGCAAGTTCTCGGCGCGGGAGACGCGCGCGCTCGAGCAGGACCACTTCTCACGGCTGAAGGACTTCAACTGGTTCGTCGAGGTCAAGGTCGACGGGACCGCGATCCCGGTGAAGGACCCGAAGGACTTCGAGGCCCAGAACGTCAAGGGCCAGCTTCACTATCTCTTCATCGTGCCGATCCCGCGCGCGACGCGAAGGGAAGGCACGGTGGAGGTCAACGTGGTCGACGCGACGTTCTACACCGCGTTCACGGCGATCGGTCCCATGATCACGGCCGAAGGCCCGCCGAGCTATCGCATCGAATGCGCCCCGGTGCGCGAGGCGAAGACAAAACTGGTGGAGACCTTGCGATGCAGCTACCGCCGACGTTGATCCGCGCGCTCGTGCTCGCGGCCTTGTGTCTCGTCGCCGCGCCGGCGACCGCACAGCAGAACCCGTGGGGCGTGGCCCCGTCGCGCCCCGCCGCGCCCACGCCGGTGCCCGGCGGCGCTGAAGGCGGCGCGGTGCCCGGGTTCCTGCGGCCGATCGTCGCGCCGATCGCCTCCGCGCAGCGCGACCTCAACCGGACGATCTCCCGCGAGCTCAAAGCGATTCGCGAGACGGGCTCCCTGCGCGCCCTCCTCGTCGTGACCGGCGTGGCGTTCGTGTACGGCGTCCTCCACGCCGCGGGCCCGGGCCACGGCAAGCTCGTCGTGTCGTCGTTCTTTCTCGCCAGGAAGGCGCGCATCGGCGCCGGCATCGTTGCCGGGAGCGCGATCTCGTTCCTCCAGGCGATCACCTCGATCGTCCTCGTGTGGGGTCTCGGTGTGATCCTCGGCCAGCACGGCTTCGACGTACTCGGACGCTCGGTCTGGCTCGAAGCCGTGAGCTACGTGCTGATCATCGCGATCGGTCTCGTCATCGCGATCTCCGCCGCGCGCGGCACGCACCATTACGACCACGACGCGCGCGAGCGCGTCGGCATCGGCATGGTCATCGCGGCCGGCGTCACGCCGTGCGCGAGCGCGCTGATCATCATGCTGTTCGCGCTCACGAACGGTGTGCTGCTCATCGGGGTGGGCCTGACGCTCGTGATGGCCATCGGCATGAGCATCACGACCTCGCTAGTGGGCGTCCTGGCGATCCTAGGCCGGCGCACCATCATGGTGGCGTTCCCGGCCGAGTCGCGCGTGAGCGGCTGGGTGGCCAAAGGCTTGAGCGTCGCGGGCGGCGTGATCATCGCGGCCATCGGGAGCCTCCTGCTCGCGGGCGCGTGGGCACGGCTGGGATGACACGGCTCGCGGGGCTCGCGCTGCTCTTCGTCGCCTGCGTGCGGCTCGACATGGCCTTCTCGTGCGCCGACGGGACGACCGTCGCGATCTACGACGACCCGTGGCGCAGTGGTCGGATACGAGTCGGCGCGGGGATCGGCGATCACGGCTCTCTCCGGGGCGGCGGTGACGGCTGGTGGAAGGACGAGCGTGCGATCCACGGCCCGCGCGGCGAGGTGTGTCTCCTCCACGGCAATCACGTCCACTGCGTCGGCGCCCTCACGGACGTCCCGTGACCGGCGCCACGACCGCGTCTCCCACCCTCTCGTCGATGCTCGCCGCGCGTGGTGTGCGGCTCACGCGCCCGCGCCGCGCGGTGCTCGAGGTGCTCGCGGACGTCCGGCACCCGCTGTCGGTCGCGGAGCTGTACGGACGGCTCCGTGGACGGCGGGTGAATCTCGCGTCGGTCTATCGCACGGTCGCGCTCCTCTGCCGTCAGGACATCATGAAGGTTGCGGACACCTCACGCGGCACGCAGCGGTTCGAGCTGAGCGAGCGCTTCACCGGACACCACCATCACCTCGTCTGCCAACGCTGCGGCGCGGTGCAGGACTTCGACGGCTGCGTACTCAGAAAGCCCGTGCTCGCGCGGCTCGAACGGCGGGTCCGGCGCGCCACGCGCTTCGAGGTGACGGGGCACGACATCCGGCTCTACGGAGTCTGCGGACCGTGCGGTCCGCTCCGCTCGCAGGAGGTTTCGCGATGAAGGTCTCGAGGCTCACGCGCGTGCTCGCCGCGATCGCGCTCGCGCTCGCCGCGCTGGTGTGCTCCGCGCACGCCGCGGAAAAAGTCCGGGTGGTCACCACCATCCCCGACCTGAAATCGCTGACCGAGGCCGTCGGGGGCGAGCTCGTCGACGTCGAGTCGCTCACGCGCGGGACGCAGAACTTCCACGAGGCGGAAGTGCGTCCGAGCATGATGCTGAAGCTCCGGAAGGCCGACATCCTCGTCCAGAACGGCCTCGACCTCGACAGCTGGGTCGACGTGGCCGTGCAGGGCGCGAACAACCCGAAGATCATCCGCGGCGCGCCGGGCCGCGTCGACGTCTCGCACAACGTGCCGGTCATCGAGGTGCCCACCGGGCGCGTCGATCGCTCGATGGGCGACGTCCACCCGCTCGGCAACCCGCACTTCTCGCTCGATCCGGGCCTCGCGCCGGTCCTCACGCAGAACATCCTCGAGGGCCTCGCGCGCGTCGCCCCGCCGCACCGCGCGACGTTCGAGAAGAACCGGCAGGCCTTCCTCGCGCGCGTCGAGGCCGAGATGGCGAAGTGGACGAAGACGATGGAGCCCCTGAAAGGCGGCAAGGTCGTGGGCTACCACTCGCTCTTCGCGTATTTCCTGAAGCGCTTCGGCCTCGTCCAGATCGGCACGATCGAGGATCGCCCCGGCATTCCGCCCTCGCCCGGCCACCTCGCGCAGCTCATCAAGAAGATGAAGGAGGAGCGCGTGAAGGTCGTGCTGGTCGAGCCGTGGAACGACCAGAAGCTGGCGGCGCGCGTGGCCGAAGAGGCCGGAGGCCGCGCGGTCGTGGTGGCCTCCGCCGTCGGCGCGGTGAAGGGCGCCGACAACTACCTCGCGGCGATCGACCACAACGTCCGGACCCTCGCGGAGGCGCTCCGGTAGCGATCCTGCCGTGTTCTTCGACCTCCTCGCGCTGCTGTGGGCGCCGTTCCTCATGTGTCTCGTGCTCACGGGGATCCACGCCTACCTCGGGGTCCACGTGCTCGCGCGCGAGGTCGTCTTCGTGGACATCGCGCTCGCCCAGATCGCCGCGCTGGGCGCGACCGCCGCGTTCCTCGTCGGCTTCGACCTGGACACGTGGCAGTCGTACGCCTGCGGCCTCGGCGCCACGGTCGCGGGCGCGCTCGTGCTCGCGGTCACGCGCACGCGCGAGCGCCACGTCTCGCAGGAGGCGGTCATCGGCGTCGTGTACGCGGTGTCCTCCGCGGGCGCCGTCCTGCTCGCGGACCGGGCGCCGCACGGGGTCGAGCACGTGCGCGCGATGCTCGTCGGCAACCTGCTCGCGGTGCAAGCCTCGGACGTCGTCAAGGTCGCGCTGCTCTACGCGGTGGTGGGCGCGCTCCACTGGGCGTGTCGCCGGCCCTTCTTCCTCATCTCCACCGATCCCGATGCCGCGTTCGCCGCGGGCTGGCGCGTGCGCTGGTGGGACTTCCTGTTCTACGCGTCGTTCGGCGTGGTCGTGACCAGCTCGGTGCGGATCGGTGGCGTGCTGCTCGTCTTCTCGTATCTCATCGTCCCCGCGCTCGCCGGGGTCGCGCTCGGCCGGACCGTGCGCGCGAAGCTCCTCATCGGCTGGGCGTTCGGGACACTCGTGAGCGTGCTCGGTGTCGTCGCCTCCGCGGCGCTCGACCTGCCGACGGGCGCGACGGTCGTGTGCATGTTCGGCGCGACGCTCCTCGCGTTCTGGGCGTTCCGCCGCTAGACTCGGCGGATGCCGCTTCGATCACCGCGTGGCGTCCTGGTCGTCACGTCCGCGGCGTTCGTCGTCCTCGCGCTCGCCGAGCTCCTCGTCGGCACCGTCGGTCCCGACACGGTCATCCGCGACCGTCTCGTGACGATCGCGTCGCCCGCCGTCATCGCGGCGATGCGTGTGGTGAACGTCGCCGGCGACTGGCGCTTCCTGTTGCCCGCCACCTTGCTCCTCTTCGTGGTCTTCGCGCGCGCGCGGCGGGCCTGGTGGGTGTGGACCACGCTGATGATCGCGGCGCCGCTCGCCGAGGGGGCGCTGAAGATCGTGGTGGGCCGCCCGCGGCCGGAAGGCGCCGCGTTCGGTTTTCCGAGCGGCCACGCGACGGCGGCCGCCGCCTATTTCGGCGCGGTGCTCTACCTGTCGGAATCGCTCCGCCCGGAGATCCGGAGACCCCTCCGGCTGATCGCGACGGTCATGATCGTGCTCGTCGGGATCGCGCGAGTGATGCTCCGCGCGCACTGGCCGTCGGACGTGCTCGGCGGCTTCGCGCTCGGCCTCGCGCTCGCGTCGGCCGCCGCGGTGCTCGCGGTGCGTAGGGACGCGTCCGCGGCAGATCGTCGCGCGTGAGGCTCGCGGCCCTCGGGGCTGCGCGGTCCGCGCCGCTGGGCACGGCGCTGGCGATCAGCGTGGCCGCGCATCTCGCCGTCTACGGGCTCACGCCGGTGTTGTCGCTGCATCTCGTGGCCCTCGGCGCGAGCAGCACCCAGGTCGGCGTGCTCTTCTCGGTCTTCTCGCTGGTCGCGGTCGTGCTGCGCCCCGTCGCGGGGGCGTGGATCGATCGTCGAGGCATTCGGCGGGCCCTCTTTGCGGGCGCCGTGCTCGTCATCCTGTCCTCGCTCGGATTCCAGGCGGTCACCGCGCCCCCGGCGCTCGTCGTGCTGATGGCCGTCTTCGGCGTCGGCTTCGGCCTGGTCACGATGGCGGCCGCGATGCTGGCCGCGAGCGCGCCCGCCGAGCGCCGCGCCGAGGCGCTGAGCGTGTACTATCTCGCGGCGCCGGTCGCGATGGCCATCGCGGCGCCTCTCGGTCTCTGGCTGTTCCGCCACGTCGGTGTCCGCGCGAACTTCACGCTGGTGACGATGCTCGGGCTGGGCGCCGCGGCCTGCGGCTGGTGGTCGCCGCGTTCGACGGCGGGTGGTCGCGCGGGTTCGTCGCCGCTCTGGAGCCGCGGCGCCGTACCGCTGTCGATCGTCGTGGCCATCGCGGCGATGGGGCAGAGCGCTCTCTATGCGTTCTTGCCTCTCCACGCCGCCGACCACGGGCATGAGCGGCACCTGCCGTGGTTCTTCGGCCTCTACTCCGTGGGCATGATCGTCTTTCGGGCCGCGGTCTCGGGGATCGCAGGCCGCGTGGGCCGAAGCCAGATCCTCCTACCCGCGCTCGGCTGTCTGGCCGCCGGCTTCGGCGTTCTGATCGCGCCACCGACTCCGGCCCGCCTGGCTGTCGCTGCGATCCTGCTCGCCGTCGGAAGCTCGGCGCTCTATCCGATGCTCGTCGCTCTGGTGGTGGAGCGCGTGCCCGACCGCGAGCGCGGAGTGGCGATGGGGTCCGTCTCGGGAGGCTGGGACCTCGGAGCCTTCGCCGGCGCGCTCCTGATCGGCGCCGTCGCGGAGCACGGGTCGCACGGCGCCGGGTTCGCCACGGCGACCGCATTCATCGTGATCGCGCTCGGCACCTTCCTCCTCGTCGAGCGCCGGTCCTCCGTCTAGTAGCTCTTCGGCAGGCCGAGCACGTGCTCGGAGAGGTAGTTCAGGACCATCTGCTGCGACACCGGCGCGATCTTGTAGAGGCGGATCTCGCGCCAGAGCCGCTCGACGTGGAACTCCTTCGCGTAGCCGTAGCCGCCGTGCGTCTGCAGCGCGACGTCGCACGCCTCGAAGCCGGCCTCGGCCGCCATGAGCTTGGCGGTGTTCGACTCGGCGCCGCAGGGCTTGCCGTTGTCGAAGAGCCACGCGGCCTTCAGGCACATCAGCTCCGCGGTCTCGAGCTTCGCCCACGCCATCGCGAGCGGGTGCGCGATCGCCTGGTTCTGGCCGATCGGCCGGTCGAAGACCACGCGCTCCTTCGCGTACTGCGTCGCGCGCTCGAGCGCCGCCCGTCCGATGCCGACGGCCTCGATCGCCGTCAGCACGCGCTCGGGGTTCAGCGAGTCCAGCAGGTGATAGAAGCCCTGCCCCACGTCGCCGACCACGTCGTCCGCGGGGATCTCGAGCCCGTCGATGAAGATCTCGTTGGAGTCGACGGCGGCGCGGCCGAGCTTCTCGATCTCGCGCACGGTGATCTTCGAGCGGTCGAACGGCGTGAAGAACAGCGTGAGCCCGCGGAACGGCTTGGCGGGATCGCGCGGCGCGGTGCGCGCGAGCAGCAGCATGTGCGTCGCCTGCCGCGCGTTGGTGTTCCACACCTTGCGGCCGTTGACGACGAAGCGGTCGCCCTTCCGCTCGGCGAACGTCTGGATCCGTGAGGTGTCCGTGCCCGCGTTCGGCTCGGTCACGCCGAACGACATCACGATCTCGCCCGTCGGGATCTTCGGCAGGTAGCGCTGCTTGAGACTCTCGCTGCCGTGCTTGATCACCGGCATCGGCGGGAACATGTAGAAGTGGATCGGCGAGGCGCCGCTCGTGCCCGCGCCCGCCGCGCAGATCTCGCCGAGCATGAGCGCGGCTTCGGTGACGCCGAGCCCGGAGCCTCCGTACGGCTCGGGAATGATCATCCCGAGCCAGCCGCCGGCGGCGAAGGCCTTCACGAACTCCCACGGGTAGTCGTGGCGGCGGTCCTTCTCGAGCCAGTAGTCGAGCGAGAAGGTGCGCGCGAGCGCCGCGACTTCCTTGCGGATCAGCTCCTGCGGTTCGGTGAGCGCGAAGTCCATGCGCCATACGATAGAATCCGCGGCCATGGCGGTCAAGGCGCTCTACGCGCTCCAGAACGGCTTCCTCGGCATCCCGCGCTCGATGCTCTTCTACGGCGAGTACGGCGAAGCGCCCGCCCGGATCCCGATCACGTCGTACGTGATCCACACCGACGACGCGACGATCCTGTACGACACCGGCGTCTCGCCGCGCGCGGTGCCGGGCCTGATGCGCACCGACCGGCTCGCGCACTTCACGGACGACGACCTGCTCGTCCATCGCCTCGAGCGCATCGGCCTCGAGACCGACAACGTCGACCTCGTGGTGCTGTCGCACCTGCACTACGACCACGCGGGCGGCGCGGAGTTCTTCCGCACGTCCGAGCTCGTGGTGCAGAAGGACGAGTACAGCTACGCGCACTACCCGGCGTCGTTCTTCGCGAGCTTCTACTACCGGAAGAACTTCGATCTCCCCGACTATCGGTGGCGGCTGCTGGACGGCGACACCGAGCTCGCCCCGGGCGTGACCGCCCTACGAACCGACGGCCACACGCCGGGGCACCAGTCGCTGATGGTCGAGCTGCCGGAGACGGGGCCGGTGATCCTCACGGGCGATGCATGCTACTGGCACGAGCACCTGGAGAAGGAGCGCGTGCCCGGCGTGGTGTGGAACCCGACCCTCGCGCTCCATTCCATCAAGCGGCTGAAGACCCTCGCGCGGCTGACCGGCGCGAAGATCTTCCCGAGCCACGATCCCGTCTTCTGGACGACGGTGAAGCAGGCGCCCGACGCCTACCGCTGAACACGGGGCCTCACAGCTAAGGACCCCGACCCCCTCGCTCGTGAGCCGGGCGGCCACCCCGCGTCGGCGTTCGCGCGTATAACCATCGTCATGGACGCTCAGCAGAGACTCGCGGCGCTGGACTGGAGCGCGATCGAAGACTCGTTGTCGCGCCACGGCTACGCGAAGACGCCGGTGGTGCTGACGCCGGACGAATGCGACGCGCTGATCGCGATGTACGGCGAGCGCGACCGCTTCCGCTCGCGCGTGGAGATGGAGCGCTTCCGCTTCGGCGTCGGTGACTACCAGTACTTCGCGGCGCCGCTGCCTCCGCTCGTCCAGGAGCTGCGCGTCCACGCCTATCCGCCGCTCGCCGCCATCGCGAACCGCTGGGAAACGGCGCTCGGGAGCCGCACGCGTCACCCGGCGACGCTTGCCGACCTTCAGGCGCTCTGCAAGCGGCACGGCCAGACCAGGCCGACGCCACTGCTGCTCCACTACGAGGCCGGCGGCTACAACTGCCTGCACCAGGACATCTACGGCGACGTCGTCTTCCCGCTGCAGCTCACGTGTTTCCTGAGCCGTCGGAGCGACTACGACGGCGGCGACTTCCTGCTCGTCGAGCAGCGGCCGCGCGCGCAGTCGCGCGGTGAGGCGATCGCCACCGAGCAGGGCGAGATCGTGATCTTCCCGACGCGCCATCGCCCGCTCCACGGCGCGCGCGGCTGGTCCCGCGCCGCCCTCCGCCACGGCGTCAGCACGATCCGTCGCGGCACGCGCTACACGCTCGGCGTCATCTTCCACGACGCGAAGTAACCGTCGCGGGCGCAGTAGAATCCGGGGGCATGAACGACCTCACCCCCGCGGAGGTCCACGCCCTTGCCGTGGCCCTCGGCCTCGCGCCGACCGACGACGACCTGATCGAGATCACACACCGCCTGAACGCCATGCGCGACGCGCTCGCGCCGCTCGCGGCGTTGCCGCTCGACACCGTCGAGCCGACGCCGCCGTCGCCATGAGCGCCGCCGCGTCCGACCTCGCCTTCACGCCCGCGACGGAGCTGGCCGCGAGGATCCGTGCGCGGCAGCTCTCACCCGTGGCGCTCGTGCGCGCGTTCCTCGATCGCATCGATCGCCTGGACGGCACGCTGCACGCGTACATCACGGTCTGTCGCGACCAGGCGCTCGCCGACGCCGAGCGCGCCGAGCAGGCGGTGGCGCGCGGCGAGCGTCTCGGGCCACTGCACGGCGTGCCGTTCGCGGTGAAGGACCAGCTCGACGCCACCGGGCTCCGGACGACCGCGGGATCGCGGCTCCTCGCCGACAACGTCGCCTCCGCCGACGCGCCGGTGGTCGCGCGCCTTCGCCGCGCCGGCGCGATCCTCCTGGGCAAGCTGAACCTGACGGAGTTCGCGCTCGGAGGCACGCAAGACTTCCCGTACGGCCAGCCGCGGAACCCGTGGAACGTCGCGCACGATCCCGGCGGCTCGTCCTCGGGCTCCGGCATCGCGGCGGCGGCGGCGCTCGCGGCCGTGACGCTCGGCGAGGACACGGGCGGCTCGATCCGCAGCCCGGCGTCGAACTGCGGCGCGGTCGGCTTGCGGCCGACCTGGGGACTGGTGCCGCGCGCGGGCTGCATCCCGCTCTGCTGGTCGATGGACGCGATCGGTCCGATCACGCGCACGGTGGAAGACGCGGCGGTGGTCCTGTCCGTCATCGCCGGGCCGGACCCTGGCGACCCGCAGATGCGACAGCAGGCGCCCGGCGACGTGCTCACGCGGTTGCACGCGGGCGTCGACGGCGTGCGCATCGGCATCGTCCGCGAGCTGGCCACGAGCGCCGACACGCATCCGGAAGGGCAGCGCGCGGTGCTGGCCGCGATCGAGCAGTTCCGGAAGCTGGGCGCGAAGGTCGAGGAGCTGTCGCTGCCGCTCGTGCCGCTCGCCGGCGCCGTGTTCATGGCCCTCGCCGATTCGGAAGGGGCCGGTGCGCATCAGCGGTGGCTGCGCGAGCGGGCGTCGGAGTACGACGTGGCCACGCGCCGCCGGCTGCTCGCCGCGAGCCTGCTGCCGGCGGCCGCGTACCATCAGGCCGCGCGCGCCCGCGCGCTGATCACCCGCGAGGTCCTCGGCGCGCTCGAGCGCGTCGATCTCCTGCTCGCCCCGACGCAGCCCGGCCCCGCGCCGCAGATCGCCAGCGGGCACGCGCCGGTGACGAGCAAGGCGGACGCGGCGGCGCGCTTCTTCAAGCGCCGGTCGTACACGACGCCGTTCAATCTCTCGGCGACGCCGGCGATCTCGGTGCCGTGCGGGTTCACGACGACGGGGCTTCCGCTCGGCTTGCAGATCGCGGGACGGCGCTACGACGACGCCACGGTCCTGCGCGCCGCGTGGGCGTACGAACACGCCACGGCCTGGCATCAGCGCGTGCCTCCGGACCCCTGAGCAACCCATGCGGATCCTCGCGTGGAACATCCGGGGCGGCGGCGGGGTCCGCGCGGCGGCGATCGCGCGACAGATCGCGCGGTGGAGCGCGGACGTCGTCGCGCTGTCGGAGTTCCGGGGCACGCCGCCGAGTCGCGCGCTGGCCACGCAGCTCGCCGGCGTCGGGCTCGCGCATCAGCTCACGACCGCCGATCGTGAGCTCCCGAACGCGAACGCGCTCCTGATCGCCTCGCGCTGGCCCGTGCGTCGTGTGCGCCTGCGCGCCGGGCCGTCGCTCCGGCACCGGTGGATCGCGGCGTCCGTCGCGGCCCCCCTGCCCTTCGTCCTCGGCGCGATGCACGTCCCGAATCGCGCCGGCGGCAAGAAGTATCCGTTCCTCGACGCCGTGCTGACGTGCGCGCGCGGCTGGCGTCTCGGACCCGCGCTCTTCATCGGGGACACCAACTCGGGACGGCGCGGACTCGACGAGGAGGTTCCCGCGTTCAACGCGATCGAGGAGCGATGGGTCGACGGCCTCACCGCGTGCGGATGGGCGGACGCGTTCCGTCACCTGCGCCCCGACGCGCGCGTCTACACGTGGTACTCGCCGAACGGCGCGAACGGCTTCCGCATCGACCAGGCCTTCGTCAACGCCGCGCTGCTTCCCCGCCTGAAGGACGCGTCGTACGCGTGGGGCGGCGCGAGCCTCCGGCGGCGCCGCGCGCTGCTCAGCGATCACGCCGCGCTGCTCGTGGAGCTCGCCGAGAGCTGACGGCACCGCGTTTGAAGCCTCTCGATCCCGGGAGGGGCGATGCCGCGATGTAGAAATGACGCGCCCGGTACAATGGGGCTCCGTCGGGATGAGCACGCGTGACGCCCGGCCAATGTCCCCTCTGCGGGAGCTCGGTGGCGCTGTTGCGCCACGCCGACTCGCGCGCCCCGAAGCAGATCCTGCGCGAACGCATCGCGAGCCTCCGGCGGCGCGCCGAGGAGCTCGTGACCGGCGAGCTCACCCCGCGCCATCTCAAGGACGACGCGCTCTGGATGTGCCCGGCGTGCCGGCCGATCATGGCGGACGTCCAGCCGCTCGCTCCACGGGAGATGCAGCGTCGAATCCACGAAGAGGTCCGGCGGCTCGAACGCGACGGGCATGAGCGCGCGAGCTGACCGGCGGGAGCCACCAGCCATGAAGATCCCGAGGACCCTGGCGCTGATCGTCGAAGGCACCCGCAACCGCCCGTTCGCGACGCGCGTGCGCACGAAGGTCGCGCGGACGCTCGGCCGCATCGACCCGCCGCCCACGACCGCGAAGGTGATCTTCGACGACGAGAACGGGCCGAAGGGCGGGCCCGGCATCCGCTGCAGGATCGTGCACGACATGCCGCGACGCCGCGACTTCAGCGTGGAAGGCCTCGGCGCGAGCGAAGAGGTCGCCTTCGACGCCGCGTTCGACGCGCTCGAGACCAGCGTCACGCGCGACCGCGATCGCCGCCGCGAGCTCGTGCGCCGTCCGAAGAAATACTTCCTCGCGAAGCGCTTGCTGCAGCCCGACGCCACGCTGGAGGCGCCCGCGTTCCTTGCCCGGACGCCGGCGTCCGCCAGCGGCCCCCGTCCGAAGCGCGCGCGCCGCCGCCGCGTGGCGTGACCCGGAGGGGGGCTTCGCGGCTTCGCCCCCCTTCCGGCGGTCGTCGCGCGCCTGACGGCGTGCTCCTCCCTGCCTCCCCCCAGAACGGATCGCGCCGGCGGAGCCGGCGCTCGAACGCAGCCGATCTGGCGCCCGCCGGGGTGGAGTCGCTAGATAGTCGGGAGAAGCGCTTCGGTGGCGATCGACGTGTCGATCAGGCGCTCGTAGGCGTGGTGGCCCTTGATGAAGCCGCCGGTGAACAGGATCTCCTGGAGCCGCTCGTAGCCGCGGCGATCGAGGCGCGGATCGTCGGGCCACGTGCCCTGCGCGCGATAGCGCGCCACGATCCGCGCGAGCAGCGGCGCCTGGATGCCGGGAAACGCCGGGCGCAGCACCGATGCGACCTCATCCGCGGACGCGTGCGCGAGCCAGCGCTGCGCGCCGTGGAACGCGCGGACGAGACGCACGAGATCGCCGCGGTCGTCGCGTAGGCGCCGCTCGGTCGCCATCAGCGAGCTGAACGGCACCGGTCCCGTCGCGACGCCCATCGAGGCGACGAGCGAGCCCACGCCATCACTCACCAGCCCGTCGACCACCGGCGGTCCGCACTCGATGAAGTCGCCCTCGCCGCCGGTGAACGCCAGCGCGGCCTCCGGCACGCCGAGGCCCTGCACGAACGTGACCTTCGCGGGGTCCACCCCGGCCTCGCGCAGCACCGTCAGCATGCACTGATACGGCGTCGGCGCGCCGCCGAACGACAGCACCGTCCGGCCGACGAGATCGGTCCACGCGAAGTCCGGCCGGGGCACGCGGCTCACGAGGAAGAAGCCGTTGCGATCGTTGACGGCCGCGAAGTGGACGATCGGCGGCCCGCCGCGATCGACGAGGTCGAGACTGCGCATGATCCCGGAGACCGCGAAGTCGGCGCTGCCGTCGAGCAGCGCATCGGCCGCGCTCTTCGCCGGCGTCGCGGTCCGCACCGTGACGTCGAAGCCCGCGCGCGCGAAGTGCCCGCCGTGCACCGCGACGAGCGCGGGCGCGTAGAACGGCGAGTGGAACGGCTCCATCATTGTGAGTCGCGGGCCCCGGGCGCTCAAGCGCCCGCCCGCTCTGGTGTCGAAACGGGACGCTTGACGTACGTTCCCGCGGGCGCGCCGACGACGCTCGTGCCGTCGAAGGCGACGCGGCCGCGCAGCAGCGTGTGGGTGGGCCAGCCCTTCACGCGCAGGCCGGCGAACGGCGTGAAGTCCTGCGCGGAGTGCAGCACGCCCGGTGACACGATCTGCTCGCGCTCGGGATCGACGACGACCAGGTCGGCGTCGCTGCCGACGGCGATCGCGCCCTTGCGCGGGAAGAGACCGAACGCGCGCGCGGGATTCGCGCTGGCGAGCGCGACGATCCGCGCGAGCGACAGCCCGCGCCGCGGCCCCTCGCTGAGCAGATAGGGGTACAGCAGGGCGGTGCCGCCGAAGCCCGGCAGCGCCGACCAGAACTCGATCTCCTTGTCCTCCTCGGAGCAGCACGCGTGGTCGCTCACGACGGTGTCGATACGGCCGTCGAGCACGGCGCGCCACAGCGCCTCGCGATCGGCGTCGGTGCGGATCGGCGGATTCACCTTGCCGATCGCGCCGCCCGCCGTCTCGTAGGTCAGCGCGAGGTGATGCAGCGTCGTCTCGAGCCGGATGTCGAGATCGGGGTGCCGACGCCGTCCCTCGGAGCCCGCGGTGACGGCCTCCGTGCTCGAGAGATGCAGGAGGTTGACCGGGCAGCGCGTGGCTTCGGTGAGGACGAGCGCCTCGGCGATCGAGAGCTGTTCGGTGAGCGGCGGGCGCGCCTTGTGATACGCCTCGAGCCCGGTCGCGCCCGCGCGGCGCGCCTCCTCGATGAACACGCGCAGCAGCTCCGCCTGCTCGCAGTGGAGGCTGAGCGAGATCCGACCGCGCGCGCCGTGCTTCCGCGACGCCGCCGCCACCTGGGTCATGAGCCGGTAGAGGTGGCCGAGGTCGTACGAGTCGGACATCGTGTAGTCGGTCCCGCGCGTCGAGTCCGACGTGAGGTTGAGGCCCTTGTAGAACATGTAGTACTTGAACGACGCCACGCCCTGCTCGCCGACGAGCCAGTCGATCTCGTCGAGCTGGTCCGTCGTCATGATCCCGAGGTGATAGCCGAAGTCGGTGTGCGCGTGCCCTTCGGTCGCCGCCACGACCTCGGGGAAGATCGTCCGGTACGGGCCGCTCTTGTTGAGGTAGTGGCTGCCGGTCCGGAAGTAGCTCACCACCGTGGTCACGCCGCCGGCCAGTGCCGAACGGGTCTCGCTCTCGGCATCGCGCGCGAGGTCGCGATAGATCCCGATGTGGAAGTGCGAGTCGACCGCGCCGGGCAGCACGAGCTTGCCGCGCGCGTCGATGACGTGGTCGGCATCCTGCGCCGCGATGGCGTCGGCCAGCGCGGCCACGCGGCCCTCGCGCACGCCGAGGTCGCAGCGCACCGGCCCGAGATCTGGGAGGACGACGGTGCCGTTGACGAGGGCGGTGTCGTACCGGGGCATGGCGCCCGCGACTATACCCTGTCCCCGCCCGGTTGACGGACCCCCCGGAATGATCCTACGATCACGGTCCACCATGGCAACGGTGCCCTCGGTGCTCATGATCGTCGCGCGCGACCGGGCCGAACTGTACGAGCGGCTCTGCCAGGCGTTTGCGAACGATCGCGCCATCGCGGTGCTGCTCGATCGCCGCCACGGCCAGCGCCGCGGTGCCAGCATGACCGTCACCGCCGAGCAGCGGTGCGCCGAGCGGCGGCGCCGCCACATCGAGGAAGACCTCCGCAGCCTCGGTTGGGCGACCACCCGCGCCAGCTAAACGGGTATCATCGCGGTCGTGACGACCGCCACCGCCCGCCTCGCCGAGTTCGTCGTCGACGCACGCCTCACGGACGCTCCGGACGCCGCGCGCGCGCAAGTCGGCCGCGCGGCCATCGACACGATCGGCGTGATGCTCGCCGGCGCCTCGGAGCCCGTCGCGCGGATCACCCGAGCCGTCGCGCGCGTCGAGGGCGGCGTGCCGCTGTGCACGGTCGTCGGGACCGGCCTCCGCACGTCGCCGACGTGGGCCGCCCTCTGTAACGGAGCGGCGGGCCACGCGCACGATTTCGACGACACGAACTTCGCGTTGATGGGCCACCCGAGCGTGCCGTTGCTCGCGACCGCGCTCGCGTGCGGCGAGGCCGAGACCGCCGACGGCGCCGCGGTGGTCCTCGCCTATCTCATCGGGTTCGAAGTCAGCGCCGCGCTCGGGCTCGCGCTCAACCCCGGCCACTACACGCGCGGCTGGCACGCGACGGCCACGCTCGGCACCATCGGCTGCGCGGCGGCGGCCGCGCGGCTGCGCGGACTCGACGCCGCGCGGACGACGCACGCGCTCGGCATCGCGGCGTCGCTCGCGTCGGGGCTCAAGGAGAACTTCGGCTCGATGACGAAGCCCTACCATGCCGGGCACGCCGCGCTGAACGCGGTCACCGCCACGGCGCTGGCCGCCGCGGGGATGACGGCATCGCCGACCGCCCTCGACGGCTCGCAGGGCTTCGCCGCGGCGTTCAGCGGCGAGAAGCTGTCGTCCGGCGCCTTCGGCGAGCTCGGCCGCGAGTGGCAGATCGTCCGCTCGGGCATCGCGGTGAAGCCGTATCCGTCGTGCGCGCTCACCCACTCGGCGATCGACGCGCTCGTCGCGCTGCGCACACGTCACGGGCTCACGGCCGAGCAGATCGACGACGTCGAGGTCGGCGTGCACCACGTCGTGCCCGAGGTGCTGCGCCACCCGGCGCCGACCAACGCGCTCGAGCGGAAGTTCTCGATGCCCTACTGCGCGGCCGCGGCGCTCGGCCGCGGCGCCGTCGGCATCGACGACTTCCAGGACGGCCCGGTGCGCGATCCGTCGGTGGCCGCTCTCGAAAAGCGGGTTCGCATGGTCGTCGATCCCGCGCTACCCGACCAGCTCGAGCAGCAGGCGTGGAGCCGCGTCACGATTCGCCTGCGTGACGGCCGCGTCCTCAGCGAGCCGCCGCGCGGCGCTTCCGGTCATCCCGATACCCCGCTCTCCGACGCGCAGCTTCGCGACAAGTTCCTCGGGTGCGCCGCGGGCGTGCTCGAGCGCGGCGAAGCCGAAGCCGTGGTCGGGCAGCTCGCGCAGCTCGACACGATTCCGGACATCCGCGCGCTCACCGCGCGGGTCGTGACAAGGAGCGACTGATGGCGATCTTCGACGGCCTCAAGGTGCTCGAGCTCGCGCGCGTCCCGCCGGCCGAGATGCCGGGCATGTTCCTCGCGGACTACGGCGCCGACGTCCTCAAGATCGAGACGCCCGAGCCGCACCGCACCCGCGACGCCCAGGAAGAGCGGCGCGCCGCGTTCGCGTTCGTCAACCGCAACAAGCGGTCGATGACGCTGAACATGAAGGCGCCGGCAGGCCAGGACGTCTTCCGGAAGCTCGCCGCCGAGGCCGACGTGATCATCGAAGGCTTCCGCCCCGGCGTGCTGAAGCGCCTTGGCGCGGGCCACGACGATCTGAAAAAACTGAACCCGCGTCTGGTCTATTGCTCGCTCTCGGGCTTCGGCCAGGACGGCCCGTACCGTGACTACCCGGCGCACGACATGAACTACCTGTCGCTGGCCGGCGTGCTCAACCTCATCGGCGAGCCCGATCGCAAGCCCGTGATCCCCCTGAATCTCGTCGCCGACTACGCCGGCGCGAGCCTGCACGGGGCGCTCGGCATCGTGCTCGCGCTCTACGCGCGCGAGAAGACCGGACGGGGCCAGCTCGTCGACGTCTCGTACCTCGACACCTCGGTCTCGCTGCTCGCGGCGACGCCGAACATGCGGTTCTTCTTCTCCGACGGCCTGGCGCCGCGCCGGGGCGAAGGCTTCCTCGGCGGCTCGTATCCCTACTACGCGATCTACGAGACGCGCGACAAGAAGCTCCTCACGATCGGCTGCACCGAGCCGTGGCTCTGGGAGAACTTCTGCAAGGCGATCGGCCGGCCGGACTTCGTGAAGCACGCGCGGAAGCCGGATCAGTTCGTGCGCGCCGCCAACGCGGACGAAGCGAAGGCGCGCCAGGAGATCGAGGCCCTCATCAAGACGCGCGACCGCGACGAGTGGTACGAGCTGCTCGTGAAGGCCGACGTCTGCGTGGGCAAGGTCTACGACGTCGAGGAGATGGTGAAGGACCCGCAGATCACCCACCGGCAGATGATCGTCGAGGCCGACCATCCGAAGCTCGGCAAGGTGAAGCAGTTCGGCATCGCGATCAAGCTGTCCGACACCCCGGGCTCCGTCCGTCGTGCCGCGCCGATGTCCGGCGAGCAGACGGAGGACGTGCTGAAGTCGCTCGGCATGACCGCGGAAGCCATCGCGGACCTGCGTACGCAGGGCGTGATCGAGTAGGCGCGGCTACCGCAGCATCAGGACGACCGACAGCGCGAGCAGCGCGCCCATCGCGACGTTGAAGACGCGTCGTCTGCGCTCGCTCCGCAGCACGCGCTGGACCGTCGCGCCGAAGGCCAGCCAGACGAAGCAGCCGGGCGTCGCTCCGACGACGAACAAGACGGCGAGCGCGCCGGCCTGCACGATCGCGCTTCCCGCCTGCGCATCGAGGAACGTGCTCGCCGCGCTCGCGCTGACGAGCCACGACTTCGGGTTGATCCACTGCACGATGGCGGCGTCCAGGAAGCCGACGTGCCCGCGGTCCTGCGCCGCTTCGGCGCGGCCGGGCGCCGTCGCGATCCTCCACGCGAGCCAGAGGAGAAACGCGAGACCGGCCCAGTGCAACGCGGTGAGCACGACCGGATACCCGAGGACGAGACTCCCGAGTCCGAGCGGCACGAGGAACAGCATTGTGCGTGATGGCGCGTGATCATCTCGGAGATCCGGCGGCAGGACGAGCGCGCGCGATCGATCCGCTGCATCATCTCGGCGTCCGCGTCGGCGCGCTTCGCGAGCAGGTCGAGGTGCGCCAGGATCACCGCGAGCGGGTTGTTGATCTCGTGCGCCGCCGCGTTCGCGAGCTTCGCGACGGCGCGCAGCGCTTCCGCTTCGCGCTCGGCCGCGGCCGCGCGCTCGCGATCGGTGATGTCGACGATGATCCCCTCGAGCACCGTGCCCTCGCCGCTCTCGATCGCGGCGACGTTGACCAGCACCGAGATCGGCGTGCCGTCGGCACGCCGCCACCGGAGCTCCACGTTGCCCAGCCGCTCGCCCGCGCGGCGCGGGAACTCGACGCGCGCGCCGTCGTAGGGATCGACGTACAGGTCGTCGACGCGGAGCGCGAGCACGTCGTCGCGCGAGCGATAGCCGAGGATCCGGACGAGCGCCTCGTTGCAATCGAGGGGACGGCCGTTCAGCGTCGTGCGGAAGACGCCGGCGAGGTTCCGATCGAACAGCTCGCGATAGCGCGCCTCGGCCGCCTCCGCGGCGCGGCGCCGCTCCTGCGTCTCCGCGAAGAGCCGCGCGTTGTCGATCGCGACGGCCGCCTGCGCCACGAAGCTCGCGAGCAGCGCCTGCTCCTCTTCAGGCGGGGCCACGGGGACGCGCTGGCTCAGCGCGAGGACGGCCAGCAGCCTGTCCTGGGCGAGGACGGGCACGCCGTAGAAGCTGCGGAGGTCGTGCCGCGTGCACCACGCCTTCGCGCGGACGCCCGCACCGCTCGCGAGGACGTCGGGAATGTGGAGGGGCCGGCGCGTCGCGGCCACCGTGCCCACCGCGCCGTCGCCGAACGCGAAGCTCGGGTTCGGAAAGTCGGCGCCGGCGTCCGCGTCGGACCACGCGCGCACGGTGACGGTGCGCGCCGACTCGTCGACGAGCCAGAACGAGACCACCGGCGTGGCGGTGATGTCGGACGCGGCGCGCGCGATGGCGACCAGCACCGCGTCGAAGTCGAGCGACGACGACACCAGGCGGTTCACCCGCTCCAGCGGGCGCAGGCGAGCGGTCATGTCGACGAGCGCCTTGTTCGCGTCGACCACGCGCCCGACCTCGGCGTCCGCGCGGTGCAGCGCGGTCTCGACGCGCCGCCGTCGCACGTCCGCACGGTGGAGCGCCGCCGCGGCGAGCGAGACCACGCCCGACAGCGTGACGACGGTGCCGACGACCGAGAGCGCCATCGAGAACTCCGGGCCGTAGAGCGCCGCGCGCCGCCCGGCCTCGACGAGCCAGCCGACGACGAACGGCGCGGCGACGACGACCGGCAAGAGCCGCCGCACGACGACGCCGGCGGGCGTGTCGGCCTGCGCGAGCCGCATGAGCCCGCGGTCCGGCCGCGCGAGGAGGATGCCGGCGCTCAGGACCACGAGCGCGACCGCCGTCTGCACGGTCGCCGCGGTGTCGCCGAGCAGCGTGAGCAATCCGACCACGCCGGTGGCCAGGGCGAGGATCTGCGCCACCGCGCCGGCGCGCACGACGTCGAGCACGAGGAAGGCGGCCGCGCTCGTCACGAGGCCCAGCGCGGTGACCGGCGGCATGCGCCCGCCCGCGGTCACGAGCTCGTGCAGGCCGCCGTGGCCGACGGCGAAGCGCATGTCGATCGCGTAGTCGGCGAGCGTCAGCAGACCGGGCGCGAGGGCGAGCGCGGCGGCGGCGCGGCGCGCGATGCGCGACCACACCCCTGCGGGCACGCGCGCGAGCAGCACGACGGCGGCGCCCGTGAGGAAGAGCGGGAGCGCGACGCTCGCGTGGACGGCCGGCAACCCGGGCAGCACGCTCGTGAGGACGCCGAGGTCGAGCGTCCATCCCGCGAGCACGATCGCGCCGAACGCGCTCACGAGGAGCCCGGCGACCGGCGACGCGCGCATCGCGCGATGCTACCATGGCGATGCCGTGAGGCCGGCACTCGCGCTGCTGCTGCTCATCGTTGCGACGCTGCCGATGCGCGCGCTCGCCCAGGGCGACGAGAAAGCGGCGGCCGAGCCCGTGCTCCGTCAGCTCGAGGCGTTCCGCCGCAACGACTACGACGCCGCGTACGCGTTCGCCTCCGAAGAGATCCGCCGCCTCTTCGACCGCGCCGCTTTCGAGCGCATGGTGAGGTCCGGCTATCCGGAGATCGCGAACTCGCTTCGCGCCACCGTGATCGCGACGCGCGTCGGTCCCGAGGGCCACCTCTACCTCGTCATCAAGATCCGCGGCGCCAACGGGACTCCGGTCGAAGCGGTCTACGACATGGTGCGCGAAGGCGGGAGCTGGAAGATCAACGGGGTCGTCGCGAAGCCGGACCCCGGCGAGGAGGCCTGACGCCGCTCAGGCGTCGAGGACTTCGCGAACTTTCCGCGCGAGCGACACGCCCGTGTAGGGCTTGGGGAGGAACGCCGCGGTGTCCGGCGCCTCCTCGGCGTAGCCGGAGACGTACAGCACGCGCAGCGCCGCGTCGCGCTCTCGCAAGCGCTCGGCGAGCAACGGGCCGTTCACGCCGGGCATCACGACATCCGTGACCAGCAGATCCACCCGCGTGCCGTGCTGCGCGAACACCTCCACCGCGCGCTCGGCATCCGGGGCCTCGAGCACCGTGTAGCCGAGCTTGCGCAGCGCCGCGACCGCGAGCGAGCGCACGGCGTCTTCGTCCTCCACCACGAGCACGGTCTCGATGCCGGTGGGCAGCGGCGCCGCGCTCGGCGCCGGCGCGGCGTCGGCCGGCGCGTCGACACGCGGCAGGAAGATCCGGAACGTCGTGCCGCGGCCGGGCTCGCTCTCGACGCGGACGTCGCCCGCGCTCTGCGTGACGATGCCGTACACGGTCGAGAGCCCGAGGTCGGTCCCCTTGCCCGTGGCTTTCGTCGTGTAGAACGGCTCGAACGCGCGCGCCCGCGTCTCGGCGTCCATCCCCACCCCGGTGTCGGTCACCGTCAACAGCACGTACACGCCCGGCGGCAGCGTCTCGGTCTCCGACGCCTCGAGGTCGACGTTCGCGAGCGAGAGCGTGAGACGGCCGCCCGTCGGCATCGCGTCGCGCGCGTTGACCGCGAGGTTCATGACGCCCTGCTCGATCTGCCCGCGGTCGGCGCGCACGTGCCCGACGTCGGACGGCGTCTCCACCGAGACGGCGATGTTCTCGCCGAGCATGCGGCGGAGCATCCCCGACATCGAGCGCAGCAGCTCGTCGAGCGCGAGCACGCGCGGATGCACGCCCTGCTTGCGGCTGAAGGCGAGGAGCCCGGCCGTCAGGGTCGCGGCGCGGTCGGCGGCGGTGGCGATGAGCTGCGCCTCGTACCGCGCGGGGCTGTCGCCGGGCAGCCCCTCGACGAGGAGCTGCGCGTGGCCGCCGATGACGGTCAGCAGGTTGTTGAAGTCGTGCGCGATGCCGCCGGCGAGCCGTCCCACGGCCTCCATCTTCTGCGCCTGCACGAGCTGCTCCTCGGCGCGGCGCAGCGCTTCGGCGTTGCGCCGGCGCTCGATGAAGAGGCCGACGCGTCCCCCGGCGTCGCTCGCGAGGCGCACGAGATCCTCCGGCAGGCGGCCGCCGCTCCGGTGGAAGAGCACGACGGCCCCCGCGACGCCCTCGCGCGTGACGATCGGCACCACCGTCGCGCTGCGCAGGCCGAGCGCCCGCACGGCGGCCGCGCGCGCGGGCAGGAGCCGCGCGTCGAGGTTGTCGACCCACTCGACGCTCGCATGGTCCCACGCGCACCCCGCGATCCCGGCCTTGCGCGGGATCCGCATGCCGTCCGTGGCGCGATCGAGCGGCGCGGGGTTCCGGAGCCCCGGCGCGTACCACACGCCGTCGCGGATCAGCGTGTCGTCGAGCCGGTCGATCCGCCAGAGCTCGCCGACCTCCGCGCCGAGCGCGTCGGCGATCGTCATCAGCACGCGCGGCGCGATGTCCGCCTTCGAGCCGTCGAGCAGCGCCTGCGTGAGCTCGTGCTGCAGACGGAGCGCCCGGTTGCTGCGCGAGAGCTCCCGCTCGATCGTGCGCAGGCGCATGAGCGCGTTGACGGTGGCGACGAGCAGCTCGGGCTCGAACGGCTTCGTGAGATAGGCGTCGGCGCCGCCGGTGAGGCCGCGGACCTGATGCTCGGTGCGGGAGAAGATGGCCGAGATCTGGACGACCGGCGTGGCGGCGCTCCGCGGATCGCTCTTGATACGACGGCAGACCTCGAAGCCGTCCATGTCCGGCAGGTGCACGTCGAGGACGACGAGGTCCGGCTCGTCCTCGACGCGCCGGAGCGCCTCGGTGCCGGTGGCGGCCTCGACGACCGTGTAGCCGCCCACGGCGAGGATGGTGGAGACGAGCTCGCGGGCATCCGCAACGTCGTTCACCACGAGGACAGTTCCCCTGGGGTGACTCACATCCGCGCTCTCCGGTCGCCGACGGCCCCGCCCGGCGCGGGAATGCTGCGCCGCTTCGATTCTTATCTTACGCCATCGGGGAAGATCAGCCGCTCCGGCCGGAGGGGCAGCCGCGTGACGACCGCCCCACGGACCGCGTCGGCGACGGCGTTGGCGAGGGTGGCGGGGGCTCCGATGGTGCCTCCTTCGCCCATGCCCTTGAAGCCCCCGGGCATGCGCGGCGACGGCGTCTCGATGTGCCCGACCTCGAGCGCCGGCACGTCGTCCGCCTTCGGCAGCGCGTACTCCATGAGCGTGCCGGTGAGGAGCTGGCCGTCCGCGTCGTAGACCAGCTCTTCGAGCAGCGCTTCGCCGAGCCCCTGCGCGACGGCGCCGTGAATCTGGCCCTCGACGAGCATCGGGTTGATGACGGGCCCGCAGTCCTCGACCACGACGTACCGGGTGACGCGCACGCGCCCCGTCTCCCGGTCCACCTCGACGGCGGCGACGTGGACGGCGCCCGAGAACGTGTGGCCGGGCGGATCGAAGTACACGGTCGCTTCGAGGCCCGGCGTGAGACCGGGCGCGAGCCCGTTCACGGGCGGGAAGTACGCGAGCCGCGCGAGCTCCGGGATGGCCACGCCGTGATCGGGCGCGCCGCGGACGCTCGCGCGCCCCTCGGCGAGCACGATGTCGTCGGCGTTCGCTTCGAGGCGGCTCGCCGCGAGCGCGCGCAGCTTCGTGGCGATGGCGTCGGCGGCGACGGTGACCGTGCCGCCGAGCGCGACGGCGGTGCGGCTGCCGAACGTGCCGCTGCCGACGGGCACGGCTTGCGTGTCGAGCGGAATCAGCCGCACGCGCTCGAGCGCGATGCCGACGCGGTCGGCGATCACCTGCGCGACCGCGGTCGCGTGCCCCTGCCCCTGGCTCGGGAAGCTCAGCGCGCAGCGCACGGTGCCGTCGGCGTCCATGATCACCGTGGCCGCCTCGATCCCGGGCACGTCCATCATCCCGCGCCCGCGGAACACCACGGAGCCCATCCCGGTGAACTCGGTGTAGCAGCCGATGCCGATGCCGACGAGCCGGCCCTCCGCGCGCGCGGCGGCCTGCGCGCGGCGCAGGCCGTCATAGTCCGCGGCGGCGAGCGCGGCGTCGAGCGCTTTCGGATAATCCCCGCTGTCGTACGAGAGCCCGCTCGCGGACGTGAACGGATACTCGTCGCGCGCGATGAAGTTGCGGCGTCGCACCTCCGCGGGATCGAGCCCGAGGCGGGCGGCGACGAGATCGAGCAGGCGCTCCATGACGAACGCGCCCATCGTCATGCCGACGCCGCGGTACGGCCCGAGCGGTGACTTGTTGGTGCGGAGCGCGACGGCTTCGAAGGCGTAGGCCGGCGTCCGGTACGGCCCCGGCAGAATCGCCGCCGACCCGAGCGGCTCGAGCGCCTGCGTGAGCGGGAAGATGTGGTGCGCGCCGGCGTCGGAGAAGACACGCGCACGCACGGCGAGCACGCGTCCCTGCTCGTCGGCGGCCACTGCCGCCTCCGTGCGCTGCTCTCGCGCGTGCGAGGCGGCGGCGAGGCAATCGCGCCGCTCCTCGATCCACTTCACCGGGCGTCCGAGCAAACGCGCGGCGGCGGCGACGATCACGTCCTCGGGGAACACGGGCACCTTCAGGCCGAAGCCTCCGCCGACGTCGGGCGTCACGACGCGCACGCGCGCCTCCGCCAGGTCGAGCGCGACCGCGAGCGCGCCGCGCAGCACGCGCGGCGTCTGGCTCGACGCCCACACCGTCAGCGTCTCGCCGTCCCAGTCCGCGAGCACCGCACGCGGCTCCATCGGGGAGGCGGCGACACGGCCGTGCGTGAACGTGTCGCGGACGGTCACCGGCGCGCGCGCGAACGCGGCATCCACGTCGCCGCGGCCGCCCGTGCGGCGCACGAGCACCGCGTCCGCCGCGAGCGCGGCGTCGAGCGTGGTCACCGGCGGGCGCGGCGTGTAGCCGACGCGCACGGCCTCGCGCGCGTCCGCGAGCGCGGCGCCGCCGTCCGCGGCGACCACCGCCACGGGCTGGCCGACGAACTCCACCACGCCGGCGGCGAGCAGCGGCCAGGGCGTCGGGTTGAAGCCACCACCCTCGAGGCGCGGGGTCAGCGGACGCGCGTGGCCCACGAGATCGGCCGCGGTGAGGACGGCGACGACGCCGGGAAGCGCGCGTGCCGCGGTCGCGTCGACCTCGGTGACAGCCGCGTGAGCGTGAGGGCTGCGCACGAACCCGAGCCGCACCATTCGCGGCAGCACGATGTCGTCGGCGTAGCGGCCGCCGCCGCGCAGCAGACGCGCGTCCTCGAGGCGCTTGACGGGCCGGCCGGTGTATTTCAGGGACGCCTCCTCACCGCTGCCCGTCTTCCTTCTTCGCCTCGTCCTTCGTCAGGCCGCCGACGCGCGGATGCGGACGGCCGCCGTCGGTGACGACGATCGCGAGCACGATCTCGTTCGCGCGGGGCGCGTCGTGGAGCCGGACTTCCATCGCGTCATAGTGCGTGCGGACGTACGCGGCGTCCTTGAAGTGGAGCGGCACGTCGATGCTCGTCCCCGGCCCGCCGAGCTTCTTCGCGCTGGGGATGATCGCCTTGCCGCCGCCGACGGCGGCGCGCAGCGGCGCTCCGAGCTTCGGATGGAGCAGCGCGGCGGCGTGCTCGTACTCGCCGGCCTCGCCGACGATCGCGGCCTTGCCGTACGACTCCGCCGGCGCCCCGAGCGCCTCCGTCGCCGTCTTCGCGAGCAGCGCGCCGAGCTCCTCGCCGGCGTCGATGAGCGGCGTCAGATCGTCGACGAACGCCCCCGCGAACGGGTTTTCGAGCACCGCGACGGCGGCGACCTTGCGCACCGGCCGCTTCGCCTCGCGCCCGCCGTCGCTGAGGATCTCCTCGGTCACCGTGACCAGCTTCCGAAGCTTCACCATGCTTGTCCCTTTCACGAGACGGCGACGCCGGTGGCGGCGGCGCGCGCGCGGATCAACGCCGCGTGGCGCGGGGTGACGGGCGTGACGATGTAGCCACGCGTGCCGTCGCCCACGGTCAGCGAGCGGCGCCCCGCCCACGCGAGGTGATACCACCCGATGTACGCACAGACGTACCCGTCGAGCTCGTCCTCGAGCCGCTTCAGCGCCGCTGGGCCCGGGCTCGCGGCGTGCGCGGCCGCGAGGCGCGGCCACGTGGGGCTCGTCGTCACATCGAGCGGCGGATCGGCGCGCTCGAGGCCGAGGAGTCCGCGGACGAGCTCGTTCATCGCGGCGCGACGCACCGCCCGCGAGCGGCCGGGCTTTGCCTTGTACGGCAATCGCTCCGAGCGGCCGAGGAAGACGACGAGCGCCGGATGCGGGAAGACTTCGATCGCCGCGCGGACGGGCGCGCGCGTGAGCGCGTCGGGCGCCATACCGAGACGGAGGCGCCGCGCGAGGCGCGCCGCGCGCACGTCGTTCCTCAACAGCGCGAGGTTCGCCGGAAAGGGCACCGCACGCTCGGCGGCGAAGGCCGAGGCCATCACATTCTCGCACGCGCGGCGTCCCGTGCGGTTGCGCACGATCAGGGGCGCGTCGAACGCGACGAGGAGCTCACCCGCGTCCCATGGCCGGATCCACCGGACGATCTCGTCGTCGGACCGCAGGCACGCGGAGTCGAGCACGCGCCCGTCCTCCACCACGCAAACGCCCGAGCACGCGCGTGTGCCCCACGCGAGGTCGACACCGATCACTCTCATGCCGCGTCGCCGAGGCGGTGGAAGACCAGGCCGTCGAGGAGCTTCGGGTAGAAGTGCGTCGACTTCTGGGGCATCAGCTCGCCGCCGCGCACGACGGCCCGCAGCTCCGCCGGCGTCGTCGGCGCGACGAGGAACGCCGCCTGGAACTTGCGCTCGCGCGCGAGCCGCACCGCCTCGGCCTGATCGGCGGTGTACTCGACGTGCGTCTTCGCGTCGAGCTTCTCGTCGGTGATGTCGAGCAGCGGGCGGAGGAGCCCTTCGTGAAGGATCGAGACCGCCAGCCCGCGCCACGCCGCCGACGTGCCCGCCGGCCACGCGATGCGCGCGAAGGCGTCGTCGCGCAGCGCCAGCACCGCCGCGTGCTCGCCCGCGACGACCGCGAGGCGGCGATTGTCCGGCCGGAACGTCAGCGGATCGGCGAGCGGCGCCACGTCGAACCACGCGGCCGCACCCGCGAGGAATCGCTCGACGCCGAAGTCGTGCACGGTGTGGACGAGCCGGTGGTTCGGCAGGATCGTGAGCCCCGGGCCTTCGAGCGGAAAGAACGCGATCAGCTTCTCGCGCGCCGCCGGATTCCGCGTCGCGTAGTCCACCGCGGTCTCGTAGCGATGATGGCCGTCGGCGATGATGACCGGGCGCTCGGCGAGGTGCCGCGCGACCTCGGCGATCGTCGCCTCGTCGGTGATCCGCCACAGCGCGTGGCGCTCGCCCTTCAGGTCACGCGCCTCGGCGGTCGGCGTGCCGCCCGGATCGATGAGGCGCACGAGCCGACCCGCGGCATCCTCCACCAGCATGAACAGCAGGCCGATGTCGGTGCCGGTCGCCTCGAGCAGCGCGAGCCGGTCGCGCTTCGGCCCGGCGTGGGTGCGCTCGTGCGGCAGGACTTCACCTGATGCGTATGGCGTCACCTCGCCCAGGGCCACGAAGCCCATGCGCGTGATCGTCGTGCCGCCGACCGTGTACGTCTGGTGATACGCGTAGATCGCCGGCCGCTCCTCCCGCGCCCACACGCCCTCGGCGAGCCACCGATCGAGAACCTGCTTCGCGCGCGAGTAGTCGGGCTCGGAGGGGGTTTGGGGGTCCTTCAGTTGTGGGGCCCCCATGTTCAACGGCAGGGTGAGGCGGACGATGTTGTGCGGGTCCATCGCGTGGAGCTGGTGCCGCATCTCGGGGCTGATCTGGTCGTACGGCGGCGCGACCACACGCGACACGTCAGCGACACGCCCGATGCCGTAGCGATACCCGCGGAACGCGCGGATCTTCACGGCGCGACGGCCACCGCCTCGATCTCCACCTTGAGCTCGGGGAGCGCGAGCGCGCCCACCTGCACGATGGCGCTCGCGGGCCCGTCCTTCGGAAACGCCTTCAGTCGCGCGGGCGTGATCTCGTCGAGGTACTTCATGTCCGTGACGTAGACCGTCACCTTCACCACGTCGGCGAGCGTCGCGCCTTCGGCGGCGAGGATCGTCTCGATGTTCTTCAGCGCCAGCTCGGCCTGCGCCGCCGCGTCCTTCGGCACCGTGCCCCGCGCGTCCATCCCGACCTGGCCCGCGACGAACAGCAGCGGTCCCGAGGAGACGCGCACGACATTGGAGTAGTACCCGCGGATCGGCGCCGGCACCCCCGGCGGATTGCTCGCCTTCTTCCGAGTCGGGCTCGCCATCAGTGGCCTCCCTGCGACGGGCCGGCGCCCTTCACGACCTCGGCCGCGTGCGCGGCCGGGGGCGTGTTGCGGCTGCGGCCGATCGTGATCGTCCCGTCGATCAGCACCATCGAGATCCCGGGCAGGTCGCCCGCCGAGAGCGCGCCGAGCGCGTCGCGCGCGATGCCGCCCGCCGGCGCGTCGCAGATGACGAGATCGGCCGCGCGGCCTTCCGCGATCACGCCCGTGTCGAGGTCGTAGACGCGCGCGGTGTTGCCCGTCGCGCACGCGATCGCTTCCGCGGGATCGAGCTCGCCGACCGCCGCGAGCAGGCTCAGCGTGCGGAGCACGCCGAGCGGGATCACGCCGGTGCCCGACGGCGCGTCGTTGCCGATGATCAGCCGGTGGAGCGCGCGCGCGTCACCCGCCACCCGCAGCGTGTGCAGCGCGGTCTTCACGTTCCCGCACTGCACGATCTCCAGCGCCATCTCGGTCGCCACGAGGCGTTCGATCTCCCGCGGCGGCAACGACGTCGTCCCGCCGTTGATGTGGCCGACGACGTGCGGATCGGCCTCGAGCACGACGTCCGCGTTGATCGCGCTCGAGCCCGCGATCGACGGGCCGCCGGTGTGGATGGTGACCGTCATGCCGTGCTGCTTCGCCCACCTCACCATCGGCGCGGCGTCCGCACCGGTCTTCACCGAGCCGAGGCCGATCTCGCCCACGAGCTTCACGCCCGCGGCCGCCATCTCGGCGAAATCCGCCTCGGTCATGCCGAGCTCGAGGATCGGCGCGCCGGCGTGGACCTTCACGCCGCCCGGGCGGAAGTGCTCGTAGCTCTTCGCGGCCACGATCGCGAGCGCCTTCAGGCCCACGATGTCCTTCGGCCGGCCGGGCAGATGCACCTCCCCCGCCGAGATCGCGGTGGTGACGCCGCCGTTCATCGCGGAGTCGATGAAGTCGACGGTGCGCTGGCGCGGCGTGAAGTCGCCGAACACCGGGTGCACGTGCGAGTCGATCAGGCCGGGCATCACGGTGGTGCCGTGCGCGTCGATCACGACGTCCGCGTCGTCGTCGAGCTGCCCGCCGACCGCCGCGATGCGCCCGTCCACGACGACGATCGAGTCCGCGCCGAGCCGCGGCTTCGCGATGTCGCCGCTGACGAGCTGGCCGATGTTCCGGATGAGCGTCTTCATCGCCGGCATCGTACCTCAGCCCACGCTGAGGTACGCGCGACGGATCTCCGGCTGCGCGTCGAGCGTCGCGAACGGGCCCTCGAACTTGATCTCGCCCTTCTCGATGATGTACGCGCGGTCGGCGAGACGGCGCGCGAACGCGAGGTTCTGCTCGGAGAGCAGGATCGTGAGGCCTTCGCGCTTGAGGGTGGCGATGTTCTCGGCGAGCGCCTTCACCACGACGGGCGCCAGGCCCTCGGAGGGCTCGTCGAGCAGCAGCAGCCGCGGGCTCGTCATGAGGGTCCGGGCGATCGTGAGCATCTGCTGCTCGCCGCCGGAGAGGCTGCCCCCGGGCTGGCCGGCGAGCGCCCGCAGCTGCGGAAAGAGCGCGTAGAGACGATCGAGCGACCAGCGCCGCGCGCCGGCCTCGCCGACGAGGAGGTTCTCCCGCACCGTCAGATCGCCGAAGATCCGCCGGTCTTCCGGCACCCACCCGATCCCGGCGCGGCTGATCGCGTGCGTCGGCAGCCCGCGCAGCGACCGCTCGCCGAGCGTGATGGTGCCGCGCGTGACCTCGACGAGCCCCACGATCGCCTTGAGCGTGGTCGACTTGCCCGCGCCGTTGCGGCCGAGGAGCGAGACGACCTCGCCGGCGCGCGCGGTGAGACTGATGCCGTGCAGCACGTGACTGCGGCCGTACACGGCGTGGACGTCGCGCAGCTCCAGCAATCAATTCACATGGGGGGCCGCCTCTGGCGGCCCCCCATGCCCCCCGCGCTCCGGACGACGGCGAAGCCGTCGCCCTCCGCGAGTGCCGTCACCCCGGCGCACGTCTACCCGCCTCCGAGCGCGGCCACCAGCGTCTCCTTCACCCGGCGCAGCGCCTCTTCGTACGCGCGCGCGTCGTGCCCGATCGTGACGCCGAGCCGCACGCAGTCCTCGCGCGTCGGCGACCGTCCGGTCGCGCGGTTCACGACCCCGTTCGCGCGCTCTTCGGCGAGACAGCTCATGCGCTGCACGCCCGGCAGCCTGAGTGATGGCGCGAGGTCCGGGAGGTCGAAGAAGTGGCGCGCGCCGTTGAGCTCGATCATCGCGGCATCGGCCCCCGCGCGCTTGAGTCGCGTCACGTACTGGCGGCACGGGGCGATCGAATGCCAGTCGTCGGCCGTTCCGTGGACGACACGAATCGGACGCGGATGCACCTGGTCGTCCTCGCGATACGTCGTCGAGCAGGGCGGATAGAACGCGAGGTGCGCGGCGAACTCCGCGCCCTTCGGGCCGTGCAGGCGTTGAAAGCGCCTCGCGCTCGCGTACAGCGCCGCCCAGCCGCCTTTCGAGAAGCCCATCACGGCGATGCGGCGGCCGTCGATGCGCGGATGCGCGGCGAGCAGGCCCAGCACGCGATAGGCGTCGACGAGCGCCGCGGCGTGCGAGAGCCGGGCGAGGTCCGTCGACGTCTCGGAGATCCCGCGGCCGTTGAAGCTGTCAAGGAGGAAGACGCCGAGCCCCATGCCGTTCAGGGCCTCGGCCCAATGACGGACGTTCGGGGCGAGGCCGGTCTCGCCGTGGACGAGCACGACCACGGGCAACCGGGCCGCGGTGACGGGCGTGAGAAGCTCACCGCCGATGGTGGCCGGCGTGCCCGCGTTGCCGGCGAGGAACTGCGCTTCGGTCGGCGTCGAGCTCGCGAAGCTCATCGGCTGCGTGGCAATCACCGGCATGTCACCGTGTCCGGCGAGCACCGCGAGCGGCCACGCGGCGACGACGAGCGCGAGCGCACGCCCCCTCACACGGCGTCTCCGAGATAGACGGCCTGCACCTCGCGGTGCGCGCGCACGTGATCGGGCGTGCCCTCCGCGATCAATCGTCCCTGGTGGAGCACCATGATCCGGTCGGCCGTCGCGAAGACCACGTCCATGTCGTGCTCGGTGAAGAGCACGGTGAGGCCGCGCGCGCGCGCGATGCGCGCGGTGAGCGCCATCAGCGCGCCGCGCTCGGCGGGCGCCATGCCGGCGGTCGGCTCGTCGAGCAGGAGCAGCGTCGGGTCGTGCGCGAGCGCGATGGCGAGCTCGAGCTTCTTGAGATCGCCGTAGGCCAGGACGCCGGCGGCACGCGACCGCTGGTCCGCGAGCCCCACCTGCTCGAGCAGCGTCGTCGCCGGTCCGAGCTCGAGCGTGCGCGCGGGACGGAACAACGCGCGGCTGCGTCTGACGTGCGAGAGCCGCGCGACCTGCACGTTCTCGAGGACCGTGAGCGTCGCGAACGTGGCGGTGATCTGGAACGTCCGGCCGATGCCGAGCCGCCAGATCGCCCACGGGGCCAGGCCGTCGATCGGGCGTCCCCGAAAGCGGACCGAGCCCGCGTCGGCCGGGAGCTGCCCCGTGAGGATGTTGAAGAGCGTCGTCTTGCCCGCGCCGTTCGGGCCGATCAGCGCGCGGATCTCGCCCGCGGGGAGCGCGAACGAGACGTCGTCGACCGCGTGCACGCCGCCGAACGACTTCCGCACCCGGTCGACCTCGAGGACGACGTCAGCCACGACGGAGCACGCCGATCACCCCGCGCGGGAACGCGAGCACGAGCGTCACGAGGATCACGCCGAGCACCATCTGCCAGTACTCGGTGTACTTCGTCGCCACGGTGTCGAGGATCTTGTAGATCGCGGCGCCCAGCGGCGCGCCGGCCGGCGCCTGGACGCCGCCGAGCAGCACCATCACCAGCGGCTCGACCGACCGCGGGACGGAGAAGTAGTCGGGGAACGCGCTGCCCTTCAGGAAGACGAAGGTCGCGCCGGCGAGGCCCCCGAAGAACCCGGCGATGACGAACGCGAGCCACTGGTGGCGGCGCACGTTGACGCCGACGGCCTCGGCGCGTCGCGCGTGATCGCGCGCGGCGCGGAGCACGAGACCGAACGGCGCGCGCCCGATGACCCCGAGCAGCGCGATCCCGGCGACACACGCCACGAGCGCGAGGTAGTAGTACCGGAGCGGCGTCGCGAGCCACCGCGCCGGCCACACGCCGAGGAGCCCGTTGTCGCCGCCGGTCACGTCGTACCACTGGTGGACAATCGCGTACGCGATCTGCGCGAACGCGAGCGTGAGCATCGCGAAGTAGATGCTCGACAGCCGCACGCAGAAGAAGCCGATGACGAGCGCGCACGCCGCCGCGACCACGGGCGCGGCGACGAACGCGACCGGCATCGTGACGCCCGCGAGCTTCATCAGCAGCGCCGCGCCGTACGCGCCGAGGCCGAAGGAGGCGGCGTGGCCGAACGAGACCATCCCGCCCGTGCCCATCAAGAGGTGAAGGCTCGCGGCGAAGAGCGCGAACGCCAGGATCTCGACGAGCACCCACACGTGGAACGTCGGCAGCAGCGGCGGGAGCGCGACGAGCGCCGCGAGCAGCGCGACGATCGCAGCGCGCGGCACCGGAACCGCGGACGTCGACGCGATCGCGCCGCCCGCGCCCCGCCCCTGGGACTCCGGGCGTCCGAGCAGACCCCACGGGCGCACGATCAGCACGATCGCCATCACGGCGAACGTCATCACGAGCGTCGCCTTCGGCAGCACGAGCACGCCGAACGCCTCGATGACGCCGATCATCACGGCCGCGAGCAGCGCCCCCGGCACCGAGCCCATGCCGCCGATCACGACGACGACGAACGCCTCGGTGATGATGCTGGTGTCCATCACGATCGTGAGCGGCTGGCGCGGGACCTGCAGCGCGCCGCCGAGCCCGGCGAGCGCCGAGCCCAGCGCGAAGACCGCGGTGAACAAACGCGCCTGGTCGACGCCGAGCGCGGCGACCATCTCGCGATCCTGCGTCGCCGCGCGGATCAGCACGCCCCAGCGCGTCCGGTAGAAGAGCCACCACAGCGCGAGCGCGACGAGGGGCCCGAAGACGATGAGCGCGAGGTCGTAGGTCGGAAAGAGCTGCCCGGCGATCGGCACGGAGCCCGCGAGGCCGGGCGCCGACGGCCCCGTCTTGTTCTCGGAGCCCCACGCGAGCTTCACGACGTCAGAGATGACGAGCACCAGCGCGAACGTCAGCAGCAGCTGGTAGAGCTCGGGTGCCTTGTAGACGCGCCGCAGAAGCCCGACTTCGATGACGAGCCCGACGAGGCCGACCGCGACTGCGGCGGCGAGGACGGAGACGTAGAACGACGCCGCGCCGAACGGCAGCGCGGCCGTGAGGCTGTACGTGAGGTACGCGGCGAGCATGTACAGCGAGCCGTGAGCGAAGTTGACGACGCGCGTGACCCCGAAGATGAGCGACAGCCCCGACGCGATGAGAAAGAGGACCATCGCCTTCGCGAGCCCTGACAGGAGCTGGACGACGATGATCGAGGGCGACATGACTGTGCCGTGTGTTCGAGCGCCGGCTCCGCCGGCGCAATCCTGCCTGGGGGAGGTTTCGGAGGGGGCCCGTCGAGGCCCCCTCCGACGAGGCGATGCCCCCTCCGGGTCAATTAGTTGCGCATCTTCTTCACTTCGTCGGCGGACGGCAGGACCTTGTCGCCGGCGATGTACTCGTGGTTCACCATCACGCCGACGCCGCGCTTGGCGTCGATCTTCGTCGTGCCCACCCACGCGCCCAGCGTCGACTGCCCGTCGACGGCACGGTAGGTGATCGGCCCGACCGGGGTCTCGACTTTCAGGTCGCGGAACGCCGCGACGAGCTTGTCGGTGTCGGTGCTGCCCGCCTTCTTGATCGCCTCGAAGATCGAGAGATACGTGACGTAGCCGACGAGCGAGCCGAGCACCGGGTTCTTGTCGGTCTTCTTCGTGAACCGCGCCACGAACTCCTTGTGCGCGGGCTGCGTGAGGTCGTACCAGGGATAGCCGGTGACGAGCATGCCCTCCGGCGCCTCGGTCTTCAGCGGATCGATGTACTCGGGCTCGCCGAGCAGGATCCCCACGACGAACATCTTCTGGAACAGGCCGCGCTTCTGCGCCTCGCGCACGAACGCGAGCCAGTCGCTGCCGAAGAGCGACACGTAGAGCGCGTCGGGATTCTTCGCGAGAATGGCGCCCACCTCGGCGGAGGCGTCGATCTTGCCGAGCGCCGGCCACTGGTCCACGACCACCTGCACGTCGGGCTTGAGCTCCTTCAGCCGGTCGCGGAACGTCTCCCACGCGCGCTTGCCGTACTCGTAGTTCGGCCCGATCGTCCCCCACTTCACGTACTTCATCTTCCCGGCGCTCGCCGCCAGCATCCGGCCCTGCTGGTAGGTATTCGGGCGGACGCGAAAGACGTAGTCGTGGCCCTTCGACCACGTGATCGCCTCGGTGAGCGGCTCGGCGGCGACGAAGAGCGTCTTGTTCTGCTTGGCCCAGTCGGAGACGGCGAGGCCGACGTTCGAGAGGAACGTTCCGGAGACGAGGGCGACCTTCTCGCTCGCCACCAGCTCCTGCGCGTGCTTCACCGCCTCGGCGGGCTGCCCCTTGTCGTCGCGGAACAGGACCTCGATCTTGCGCCCGAGCACGCCGCCCTTCGCGTTCACCTCTTCGACCGCCATCTCGACCGCCGAGCGGTACGGCCCGGTGAACGGCGCCCCGATGCCGCTGAACGAGTTGATCTCGCCGATCTTGATCGGCGGCTGCTGCGCGCCGAGCGGGACGGTCGCCATGGCGACCGCGGCGAGCGCGGCGACGAGGACGAGGGCGCGCGTGATCTTCATCGAACGGTTCCTCCTGCGATGTGGCACTGCATGACCGCGTGCGCCCGCGCGCCGTCGTGCGCCTCGACGGCCGCGAGCACGGCGGCGTGCGGGCGCTCGGCGTCGGCACGATCGGCGTCGCCGATCATCCCGCGCGGCGCGACCATGTCCGCTTCCAGATCCATGAGCGCGTGGATGGCGACGGCGTGGACGGGATTGCGCGCGGTGGCGGCGAGGCGGCGGTGGAACTCGAGATCGAGCTCGCGCGGATCGCGGCCGCCCGCGATGACGGCGAAGCGCTCCTCGAGCAGCGCACGGAGATCCTTCACGTCGACGTCGCTCGCCCGCTCGGCGGCGAGGCGCGCGACTTCAGGCTCCATGACGAGACGCGCTTCGGCGAGCTGGCTCGCGGTGAGGCCGCCGAGCTGCAGGAGCGTGCGGAAGTCGCGCGAGACCACGCGCGCATCGACGTCGCGCACGAAGTGCCCGCCCGCGGATCCCTGCCGGACCTCGAGCAGCCCGCGGTACTCGAGCGCGCGGAGCGCCTCGCGCACGGCCACGCGGCTCGCCCCGAAGCGGCGGCCGAGCTCGCGCTCCGACAGCAGCCTGTCGCCGCATCCGAGCCGTCCCTCGTAGATCGCGCGCTCGATGTGCGCGACGATGTGGTGATACACGCGCGGCGCGGACGAAATCACGGCGCCACTGTCCGGCGAAAGGAACGCGAAGTCAAGCGGATGGCCGGAGCCGCCGCCGTTCTCACACCCGAGAAGCGCCTGGCCGTCTATGGGTGGCGGCACGCGCGCCGCCGCTGTATCGTGACTCTCGGATGAGCACCGCGGCCGCTGAGCCGGATCGCCGCCGACAGCTCACGCGCGTCACCGACCTGGTTCACGCGTTGCCGTCCGCGGCCGCGACGGACGACGTGCTCCGCCAGGTCCGACGGACGACGTGCTCCGCCAGGTCGCGGACGCTGTCGCGTCGGTGCGCGCCGACGGTGCGTGCGCGATCCATCTGCTCGAGGAGACGACGGGCGCCTGGCCGCCGGTGCCGGGCGCGTGTCACGCCGATCTCGTCGCGCCGGCGGTCGTGCGGAGCGCCGACGGGCGATGGTCCGCGCCGTGGTCGCCGCATCTCGATCCGCAGGCCGGCATCTTCGCCGTCGCGATCGTCGCGCGCGACATCGTCTTCGGCGTGGTGCTGCTCCGCTTCGAGCCCGCGGCCTCGCTCACCGACGAGGAGCGCGAGGTGGTCGAGCTCCTCGCCGCCGAGGCGGCGCTGGCCCTCCACATGGCGCGCCTCAACGCGCGCGCGTGGAAGCGTCAGCGTGAGGCCGAGGAGCTCGCGTGGCTCGCGCGGGCGCTGAACGAGACGCTCGACCCGGCCGAAGTCGGCCGCCGGATCGTCGACAGCGTGCTGCTGCTCTTCGACGCGACGTTCTCGCGCCTGCGGCGTCTGCAGCCCGACGGCTCGCTGCGCGCGCTCGCGTGGGCGGGCACGCGTCTCGACCACGCGGAGCCGGACAACCCCCTCCCACCGGAGGCGGGCGCGCTCGCGGGCCTCGTCGTGCACACGGGACGTCCGGTGTGGTCGCCCGACGTGCTCACGGATCCGCGGCTCACCCTGAGCCCCGAGACGCGCGAGACGCTCGAACGGTCCGGCGAGCGCGCCGTCCTCGGCGTGCCGCCGCGCGCGAAGGACACGGTGCTCGGCACGCTCACCGTCGGAGACCGCGTGGGCCGCGTCTGGACCGAGCGCGAGGTCGCGTTGACGAGCGCGTTCGCCGATCAGGCCGCGCTGGCGCTGGAGAACGCGCGGCTGTTCACGGCCGAGCACATCGCCCGCGCGACCGCCGAGGCCACCGAGGAGCAGCTCAGACACGCCCAGAAGATGGAGGCGATCGGCGTGCTCGCCGGGGGGATCGCGCACGACTTCAACAACCTCCTCACGGTGATCTCCGGGCGCGCGCAGCTCCTCGCCGACCGCGTCGGCGACGACGAGGAGAGCCGGCACGCGGTCGACCTCATCCAGACCACCGCCGACCGCGCCGCCGTGCTCGTGCGCCAGCTCCTGCAGTTCGGTCGGCGGCAGATGCTGCGCCCGGCGCTCGTGCAGCCGAACGAGGTGGTGCGGAACGTGAGCAGCCTGCTCCACCGCGTCATCGGCGAAGACATCGAGCTCGTGCTCGATCTGGGCCGCGGCGTCAGCCCGGTGCTCGCGGATCCCGGACAGCTCGCGCAGGTGCTGATGAATCTCGCCGTCAACGCACGCGATGCGATGCCCGCGGGCGGACGCTTGACGATCGGCACGAGCAACGTGCGGGTGAGCGACACGCTCGCCCGCCGGCACGTCGGCGTGGAGCCGGGCATCTACGTGGGAGTGTTCGTGGCCGACGTCGGGCACGGGATAAACGAGACCACGCGCGCGCGCGCCTTCGAGCCCTTCTTCACGACGAAGCCCCAGGGCAAGGGCACCGGCCTCGGGCTGTCGACCGTCCACGGCATCGTGCGCCAGAGCGGCGGCTTCATCGATCTGGACTCACGGCCCGGCGCGGGGACGACGTTCCGCATCTACTTCCCGCCGGCGACGAACGAGATCGAGGAGCCGGCGGGGCGGCCGGCACCATCGGTCCGCGACGTCCGCGGCACCGAGACCGTGCTGGTCGCCGAGGACGACGACGACGTGCGCGGCATCACCTGCCAGGTCCTCGAGATCAACGGCTACACGGTGCTCGAGGCGAGCGACGTGGAGGACGCGGTCCGAATCGCGCACGATCATCCGGGCCCGATCGACCTGCTGCTCGCCGACGTCGTGATGCCGCGCATGAGCGGCCCCGAGCTCGCGGAGATCGTGCGCGAGCGCCGGCCCGAGATCGCGATCCTTTACGTGTCCGGCTACACGGACGACACGCGCGTCTACGGCGCGCGCGCGATCGAGGTCCTGCCGAAGTCGTTCCAGCTCGCGGACCTGGTCCGCGCGGTCCGCGACCGCCTCGATCAGCGCGCGGCCTAGTTCGGGCTCGGCGGTATCATCGGGGCCATGACGAAAGCGCAGCGCGTCGCCGCCGCCCTCGCCCGCCGGCCCGTCGACCGCCCGCCCGTGGCCTTCTGGCGCCACGTTCCGGACGTGGACCACACCTCGAACGGGCTTGCCGAGGCGATGCTCGCCTTCCATCGCCGGTGGGACCTCGACCTCATCAAGGTCATGTCGAGCGGCGTCTACTGCGTCGAGGACTGGGGGTGCGAGGTCGCCTACAAGGGCGCGGTGAACGGCGCCAAGCAGTGCACGCGCCACGCGGTGCAGACGCGCGCGGACTGGGCGCGGATCAAGGCGCTCGACGTCGGCGCGGGCGCCCTCGGCCGCGAGCTCGAGGCCGTGCGTCTGATCGCGCGCGGGCGCGGTGACGACGCGCCGATCCTCCACACGCTGTTCTCGCCGCTCACGATCGCGCGCAAGCTCGCCGGCGATCGCGTCGTGGCGGATCTTCGCGAGACGCCCGAGGCGGTCACGCCGGCGCTCGACGCGATCACGGAGACCGTCGAGCGGTATGCGGTCGCATCGCTCGATGCGGGCGCGGACGGGATCTTCTTCGCGACGCAGGCGGCGACGCCCGAGGGATGGCCCCGCGAGGAGCACGACCGCCACGATCTGCCTCGGGTCCGGCGGATCCTGCGGGCCGTGGGCGGCCGATCGCGACTCACGATGCTGCACGTCCACGGCGACGCGCCGTACCTCGACGCGTTCGACGCCGTTTCCGCGCACGCGCTGAACTGGCACGATCGCACGACGTCGATCGCGCTCGGCCCGGCCGTCCGTCGCTTCGAGACGGCGGTCGCGGGCGGTCTGAACCAGCACCAGACGCTGCGCAAGGAGACGCCGGCCGCCGTCGCGGCGCAGGCGCGCGACGCGATCGCGCAGACCGGCGGCCTCGGCCTGATCGTGGCGCCCGGCTGCGTGGTGCCGCTCGACGTGCCCGACGCAAGCCTTGCCGCGGTCGTGGACGCTGTAAAATCGGCCGGAGGCCACTGATGGACGAGGAAACGGCAACCGCCACCGTCGCCGGCTGCGCGCAGGTCTTCGACCTCCACGCGCTGAAGGCGTTCGCTGCCGACAAGCGGGTGCGGAAGATGCTCTTCAAGACCGACCAGCTCTGGTCCGAGATCGCCTGCTACGAGCCCGGGCAGTCCACCGTCATGCACCAGCATCCGAAGGAAGAGGAAGCGATCTTCGTGCTGCAGGGCACGGCGAACATGAACATCGACGGCCAGGAGGTCTCCGTGCCGGCCGGCTCGATCGTGAAGTTCCCCAACGCGGTCCTCCACGACGTGCGCAACCTCGGCACCGAGCGCTGCGTGATCATGTTCCTGAAAGTCAATCCGAAGGTGCTGAAGTAGCGATGGCCTCCGTCGACCGCTGCGACAAGACCCTGCCGCTCAACGAGATGATGTTCCACGTGCGAAAGTCGAAGGCCCTGCGCGACCGCTGGAACACCGACCTCGCGGGACTCTGCCGCGAGTTCGGCGTGAGCGACGAGGAGTACCGGGCGCTCGCCGACAAGGACGTGCGCGCGCTCCACGAACTCGGCGTCCACCAGTACTACGTGCCGCAGATGCTGCGTCTCTTCTACGGCGCGTCCGCGAACTCGAACGCGCACCCCGCGCTCGAGGCGTACAAGCGCGCGTATCCGGACGAGTCGGCCCGCGCGCTCGAGCTGGCGGCGCGCCTGGAGCGGGAATCGGCAGTCGCGGAGGGCCCCGATTCACTCGGGGACCGGAGCGCGGGGGGCTTGGGGGGGACGCGAGAGGCGTCCCCCCATGTGAGCCTATGGCGAAAATAGTCGCGGCGATGGCCATGACGCACGCGCCCGGCCTCACCGGCTGGTTCGAGCGCGCGCCCATGCAGCAGCAGCTCCTCGCGAAGAAGGCGATGGACGAGATGCGCTGGCGCCTCGAGGCCGCGAAGCCCGACGTCATCCTCGGCTTCTCGAACGATCACCTGCTCAACTGGCCGATCAACAACACCCCGGAGTGGACGGTCGGCATCGGCGAGGAGCACGTCGGTCCCGCGGACTGGTACGACGAGTGGCTCGCGCTCGACAAGTACCGCATCCCGGGCCATCCGACGCTGGCGCGCTACATCGTCAACGAGGGCGCACGCCGGCGCCTCGCCTTCTCGTATCTCCGCGAGATGCAGTTCGATGACGGCTTCTCGGTCCCCATGCATTACCTGAATCCCTACAACGCGATCCCGCTCGTGCCGGTCTCGATGAACTGCACGGTGCCGCCGGTCCCGCTGCCGGCGCGCGCGTACGAGGTCGGCGTCACGCTCCGCGAGATGGTGAAGGCGTATCCCGGCGACGAGCGCGTCGCGATCCTCGCCACGGGCGGGCTCTCGCACGAGCCCGGCGGGCCGCGCTACTTCTGGGTCGACGAAGCGTTCGACACGTGGTTCCTCGCGCTGCTCGCGAAGGGCGACCACGAGGCCCTCCTCCGCGGGTGCACGCTGGAGAAGATGGAGGACGCGGGCTCGGGAGGGACGGCCGAGCTGCTCGCGTGGATCGTGGCCCTCGCGTTCACGCGCGGGCCGGCGGAGGTGCTGGCGTACATGCCAGCGGTGGCGTGGCGCTCGGGCACCGGCATGGTGGCGTGGAGCGACATGGCGTAGCGATGACATACGGCGCCGCGTGGGGCGTGCTCGTCCTGCGACTCGCTCTCGGCATCGTCTTCGTCATGCACGCGTACGAGCAGCTCGTGCTCTTCGGTCCCCGCGACGTCGCCGCCACCATCCTCCGGCAAGGGTTTCCCGCCTCCGTCGTCCCGCTCATCGCGTGGTACACGATGGGCGCGCAAGCGCTCGGCGGCGCCCTGCTCGCGGTCGGCCTGTGGACGCGCGTGGCGGCGGTCCTCGCCATGCCGACCCTGTTCGGCGCGTTCTTCCTCCTGCACCTGCCGCAAGGGTTCTTCATGCGCGGCGCGATCCGCGAGGCGGGCGAGCGCGCGGCCGCCGTCGGCTACGAGCTCTCCTTCCTCGTGCTCGCGTGCACGATCGCGGTCGCGCTCGTCGGCCCCGGCCCGTTCTCGATCGATGACCGCCGGCGTGCGCCCGGTCGCCGGCGATGAGGGCCGCCGGCCGCTCCCGCGGAACGCTGATCGGGCTGCTCGTCGCGGCGGTCGCGGTCGCATGCGCGACGGTGCCGATCACCGGCCGCTCGCAGGTCCTGCTCTTCTCCGACCAGCAGGTGGCGCGTCTCGCGGACCAGCAGCACGCGAAGTTCATGGCCGCGGCGCGCGAGAAGGGCGTGGTCGTCACGTCCGCCGACGCGAGCGACGCACGCAACCTCGACACGGTGCACGCGGTCGGCCGCCGCATCATCGACGCCGCGGGGCTCGCGTCGCGGTACCGCTGGGAGATCACGCTCCTGCGCGACCGCACCGCCAACGCGTCGGTGCTCCCGAACGGCAAGATGATCGTCCACACGGGACTCTTGCCGATCGCGCGGAACGACGCGGGCCTCGCGGCCGTCCTCGGGCACGAGGTCGGCCACGTGATCGCGCGCCACAGCGCCGAGCGATTGAGCCAGACGATGCTCGCGCAGGTCGGCGTGCAGGTCGCGAATGCCGCCGTCGCGCTCTACGACCCGCGCTACCAGGCGCTCACCGGCGCCGCGCTCGGCCTCGGCGCGCAGTACGGCGTGCTCCTGCCGTACAGCCGCGCGCACGAATCCGAGGCCGACCACATCGGCGTCCTCCTCATGGCCAAGGCCGGGTACGAGCCGGCGGAATCCATCGCTCTGTGGGAGCGCATGGAGGAGCGCGGCGGCTCGCGCGGCCCCGAGTGGATGTCGTCGCATCCGAATCCCGGCACCCGGCGCGAGCAGCTGCGCGCGTGGCTGCCGGAAGCCCGACGCTATTACGAGAACCGCGCGTTGCCCTTACCGATCCGCTGAAACGCTCCTGCGCTTCGATGAGGACGACGCAGGCGGGAGGGTGAGATTTGCGCGTCCCAGGGGCCGTTGCTAGTCTCCTGGGCCATGAAGACCCACGCGCTCGACGCCGGGACCGTCCACTACGAATGGAACAACGCGCTGCCGCCACGCCTCGAGATCGATCCCGGCGACACCGTCGTCTTCGAGACGCGCGACGCCGCGGACCGGTTCTATGCGAAGACCTCGACGGCGGAGGACGTGCTCAAGCGCGTCTTCAGGGGTCATCCCCTCACCGGTCCCGTGAAGGTCAAAGGGGCCAGGCCCGGCGACACGCTGGTCGTCGAGATCCTCGAGGTGGTGCCGGCGCTGGACTTCGGCTGGACGCAGGTCCGCCCGGGCCGCGGGCTCCTGCCCGAGGAAGATTTCCCGAAGCCGCACCTCTGCATCTGGGATCTCGCGGACAAGCAGATCGCGCGCATGCCGAACCGGCCGATCGCAGTCCCGCTCGAGCCGTTCCCGGGCGTGATGGGCGTGGCGCTCGACGAGCCCGGCGGGCACAGCACGATGCCGCCGCGGCGCAGCGGCGGCAACATGGACATCAAGCAGCTTCACGCGGGCACGACGCTCTATCTGCCCGTGCTGGTCGAGGGCGCGCTCTTCAGCGTGGGCGACGGGCACGGCGCGCAGGGTGACGGCGAGGTGTGCATCACCGCGGTGGAGATGAGCGCGCGCGTGACGCTCAGATTCGCGCTCGCGAAGGGCCGCCGCATCGCCGAGCCGCGCTTCCGCACCGCGGGCCCGATCGGCGTCAAGACCAACCGCGGGCCGCACTTCGTCACCACCGCGCACGGCCCCGATCTCTTCGCGTCGTCGCAGCAGGCGATCCGCTACATGATCGAGCACCTGGTCGAGGAGCGCGGCCTCACGCGCGAGGAAGCGTACGTGCTCTGCAGCGTCGCCGTCGATCTGAAGATCAGCGAGATCGTCGACGCGCCGAGCTGGATCGTGTCGGCGTTCCTGCCCGAGATGGTCTTCGTGTGAGTGACCCGATCGCGCCGCTGCGCGCCTGGCTCGCCGACCTCCACACCGCCGTCCGCAACCAGGACTTCGAGGCCGGCAAGAAGCTCTGCGCGCCGGACATGGTCGCGTTCGGCACGGTGGCGCCGTTCGTCACCGGGATCGAGGAGATCAAGAGGGCGCAGTGGGAGCACGTGTGGCCCTCCATCAAGGGCTTCACGATCGACACCGCGAACGCGCGCGGCGGAATCGTCGGCGATCACGGCTGGGTCGCCGCCACCTGGGACTCGCGCGGCCTCAGGCCCGACGGCACGGACTTCGACCGGCCCGGACGGTGCACGGTGATCTTCGCGCGCCGGAACGGGCGCTGGCTGGCCACGCACACACACTTCTCGCTGTCACCGCTTCGATAACCGGAGGACTCTCATGCACACCGGCGTCCTGATGTTCGCCACCGACTACGCGATCCGCATCGACGAGCTGGCGCGCGAGGCCGAGGCCCGCGGCTTCGAGTCGCTCTTCGTGCCCGAGCACACGCACATCCCGACGAGCCGCCGCTCGCCGTTCGCCGGCGGCGCCGAGCTGCCGAAGGAGTACTGGCACACGCTCGATCCGTTCGTCGGCCTGATGGCGGCGGCCGCGGTCACGAAGAACCTCAAGGTCGGCACCGGCATCTGCCTGATCATCGAGCGCGACACGATCGTCACCGCGAAGGCGGCGGCGACGCTCGACTTCCTCTCCGGTGGCCGCTTCCTCTTCGGCATCGGCGCCGGGTGGAACGCCGAGGAGATGGAGAACCACGGCACCGACTTCAAGACCCGCTACCACAAGATGCGCGAGCAGGTGCTCGCGATGAAGGAGATCTGGACCAAGGACGAGCCGAAGTTCCACGGCGACTACGTCACCTTCGACCCGCTCTGGTCGTGGCCGAAGCCGGTCCAGAAGGGCGGCCCGCCGGTCCTGCTCGGCGGCGAGAGCACGCACACGCTCAAGCGCGTCGTCGAGTACTGCGACGGCTGGTTCCCGCGCGGCCGCGCCGCGGAGCGGATCCTTCCCGGCCTCGAGGAGCTGAAGTCGCTCGCCGCCAAGGCCGGGCGCGACATGAAGACGATCTCGGTGAACGTGTTCGGCGCGGCGCCCGACGAGGCCGTGCTCGACGGCTACCGCAAGGCGGGGATCACGCGCTCGATGTTCCGGCTCCCGTCGGAGCCGCGCGACACGATCCTCCCGCTGCTCGACAAGCTCTCGAAGCTGATCACGTAGTGGACGTCGCAACGTGGGCGGTCGAGATGCTCGCGACCGCCCGCGTCGCCCGTCTCGCCACCGCCGACCGGGCGGGCCAGCCGCTCGTCGTGCCCGTCTGCTACGCCTTCGTCGACGGCCGCATCTACTCCGCGGTCGACGCGAAGCCCAAGCGTACGCGCGAGCTGCGCCGCCTGCGCGACATCGCCGACAACCCGCGCGTGTCGCTCGTCGTCGACGTGTGGGACGAGGACTGGGCGCGGCTCGCGTGGGTCCTCGTCGAGGGCACGGCCGGCATCCTGACCACGGATCTCGAGCGCACGCCCGCGCTCGCCGCGCTCGTCGCGAAGTATCCGCAGTACGCGGCGATGGATCTTCTCTCCACGGCCGGGCCGGTCATCGCGATCACCCCGGCGCGCGTCGTCGCGTGGCGAGCGGCCGGCTGACGCTCGACGCGCCGATGACAACGCGGGCCGGAGTCGCGGTCGCGCGGTGCGCGTGCGTCGCGACGCCGCCGATGAGCTCCGTCACGCCGTGACGGCCCGCCGTCCTTTCACGGCGCGCCGGTCGCCCTCGAGATCGGCCGGACGCAGCCACAGGAAGACCGCGGTCCCGGCCAGCAACGCCAGCGTCACGTGACCGAAGGCAAAGCCCCAGGCGATCACTCCCGCGCCGCCGAACAGATCGAGTGTCGCCCCGAGCGCGAGGGGACCGAGGAAGCCACCCGCGTACCCGAGCGTGGAGTGGACGGCCAGGGTCGCGCCACGTCGGCCGGGCTCCGCACTTCCGGCACTGCCCGCGGTGAGCGACGACGAGTCCCACCAGATCAGCATGGCGTAGACGAGCACGACGGCCGCCGCGGCGGCGTACGGGAGCGCCGCGCTGAAGCCGATCCCGCCGGCCATCGCCGCCGACGCGAGCATCGTGCCGAGGATGAAGCGCCGGCGCCCGAAGCGAATCGAGAGCTCGTTGCCCCAGACGCTCGCCCAGACGCCGAGCAGGCCCATGGCGCTCGCGACGGTGGCGGGCGCGATCGGCGTCCACCCGCTCCCGGTCTGGGCCGCGCAGAACGTGAGGAACGCGACCACCCATCCCCGGAGCGCTGACATCTCCCACGTGTGGACGCAGTACGCGAGCGAATAGGCGAGCGCCGAACGATTGCGCAGGACCGGGCGAAAGTCCAGGAGCGCGCCGCGTCCGGCTTTCGGCGGCTCCGGCACGCGGCCGGGAAGACCGACGAGCACGATCAGGAACGCGAGCGCCGCGCCCGCGGCGCCCGGCACGAGCGCCCACTGCCATCCGAGCCACGCGTTCACGGCGCCGGCGACGCCGAACGAGAGCGCACCGCTGACACCGACCGCCGCCGCGTGCGCGGCCACCGCGCGTGACTGTTGCGGGCCCTCGGCGGCGTCACTCAAGGCTTTCAGCCCGGGCATGTAGCTCCCGGCCCACCCCGCGCCCATCAAGGCGCGAAACGCGAGCGCCGACCAGAACCCGCCCGCGATCCACGCGAAGCCGGCGAACGCGATCGCGGTCACGGCCACCGAGGCGAGATAGACGCGCTTGGGATCCACACGGTCGGTGAGCGAGGACAGGAGCGGGACGACGAGCGTGTAGGCGGCGTAGTAGATGCCGCTGATCCACCCCGCCTCGGTGTTCGTCAGTCCCCACGCCGCCATCAACGTCGGGATGAGCGCGGCGACACTGAACGCGCCGATCTGCGCGCACACCTGCGCCGCGCACATGGCGACCACCGCGCGGTTGATCATCGGTGGGCGCTATTATCCACGAGCCTCTACGTCGTCGCGAGCCACTCCGCGAGACGCGCCTCGATCCGGTCACGCACCGTGCGGAAGACCGCCAACCGCTCGTCATCACTGCCCGTCGCGCGTGAGGGGTCCTCGAACGACCAGTGCAGGCGTTTCCGGATGCCGGGGACGAACGGACAGCGCTCGTTCGCGTCGTCGCACACGGTCACCAGGTACTCCCACGGGTCCTGCAGGAGTTCCACGTAGCGCTTGGAGGTCTGCATGCTGATGTCGATGCCGCGCTCGGCCATGACGCGAATCGCGAGCGGGTTCACGGACGTCTGCTCGGTTCCCGCGCTCTGCACCTCGAAGCGATGGCCCGCCATGACGCGGAGCAATCCTTCCGCCATCTGGCTCCGGGCGGAGTTGTGCGTGCAGAGGAACAGAACGCGCTCCTTGTCCATGTCGCACCTCTCCATGTAGTGTGCCGTGGTGCCTGTGACGGAATCGCAACGATTTACGACGGCCCGGCGCGTGGCTGCAGAGGCGGTCGGAACGGCATTCCTGCTCGCCGCGGTCGTCGGTTCCGCGATCATGGCGGAGCGGCTGGCGGGCGGCAACGTCGCGATCGCGCTCCTCGCCAACGCCGTCGCGACCGGCGCGGCGCTCGTCGCCCTCATCCTGACGTTCGGTCCGATCTCCGGCGCGCATTTCAATCCGGCGGTGACGCTCGCGGATGCCTTCCAGGGCGGGGTGAGGTGGCGGGAGGTTCCGCTCTACCTGGTCGCGCAGGTGCTCGGCGCGTTCGCCGGCGTGGCCGCGGCGCACGTGATGTTCGAGCTGCCGCTCTTCTTCGCGTCACGCCACGCGCGCGCCGGCGGCGCGCAGGTGTTCAGTGAGTTCGTGGCGACGTTCGGTCTGTTGGCGGTGATCTGGGGCTGCGCCCGGTTTCGATCCGCGGCGGTGCCCTTCGCGGTCGCCGCCTACATCACCGCCGCGTACTGGTTCACCGCCTCGACCTCCTTCGCGAATCCGGCCGTGACGCTGGCACGGTGCGCGTCGGACACGTTTGCCGGCATACGACCGGCCGATACGCCGGCGTTCATCGCCGCCCAGCTCGTGGGCGCGGCGACGGCGACCGCGTTCTTCCGCTGGCTGGTTCGCTAGCACACCATCTGCGCGTTCGCGACGACGTCCGCGTCGCTCGGAGGCGCGCCGGTGTGGTCGGTGGCCGCGAGCGCGGGAGCACTCCACGAACGCCGCCACGAGCGGCGGCACGGGTGCGAGGCTCACCGCGCGGTGCATGCCTCCCGGACGTAGCCGACGACAGAATCGAGCGGCCTCTGCTAGCATGGCGGAGCCGCCGCGCACCATGGCACGGACCACGCACCAGCGTCCAGACGGGAGCCTCGAACGCGAGGCGACCGACCTCCTGCGGACCATGATCCGCAACGCATGCGTCAACGACGGCACGCCGGCCTCGGGTCAGGAAGTCCGCAACGCCGACGCGCTCGAAGCGTATTTCGCCGGCTCCGGGCTCACGTTCGAGCGTTACACGGCCGCGCCCGGACGCGTGAGCCTGATCACACGCATCGAAGGCAGCGACAGGGCCGCGCCGACGCTCCTCCTCATGGGTCACACGGACGTCGTGCCGGCGAACGCCGGAGGCTGGCAGCGCGATCCGTTCGGCGGCGACGTCGTCGACGGCATCGTGTGGGGCCGGGGCGCGACCGACATGCTGCACATCACGGCCACGATGGCCGTCGCCACGCGGCGGCTCGCGACGAGCGGCTTTCGCCCGCGCGGCACGCTGATCTATCTGGGCGTCGCGGACGAGGAGGCCGGCGGCACCTACGGCGCGAAGTTCCTGGTCGACGAGCACGGGGACGCGGTGAAGACGGACTACGTCATCACCGAGAGCGGCGGCGTGCCGATCCCCGCGCCCGACGGCGTCAAGCTGCCCGTGACGGTGGCGGAGAAGGGCATCAACCGCCGGCGGCTCATCGTGAAGGGCACACCCGGCCACGGCTCGATGCCGTTCCGCACCGACAACGCGCTCGTGACGGCGTCGGACGTGGTGCGCCGGATCGCCGCGTATCAGCCGAAGGCGCGCATCCTCGACGAGTGGCGGCGCTACGTGAGCGAGCTCGGTCTGGCGCCGGAGCTGACGGCGGCGCTGACCGATCCCGACCGCGTGTGGGAGACGCTGCGCACGCTCGAGCCGCTCGGCTTCGCGCGGTTCGCCCACGCGTGCACGCACACGACGTTCTCGCCCAACCTCGTGAGCTACGGCGGCTCGAAGTCGAACGTGATCCCGGACCGCATCGCGATCGACGTCGACATCCGCGCGCTGCCCGACGTGAGCGCGCTCGACGTCGACGCGATGCTGCGCGAGGCGCTCGGCGACGTGGCCTCGCGCGTGGAGATCGAGGCGCCGCGCGGCCAGCCGGGGACGCGCACGCCGCTGGAGACGCCGCTCGCCGAGTCGATGTCCCGTGTGACGCGCGCGCTGGTGCCGGGCAGCACGATCATCCCGCGCATGACGAGCGGCGGGACGGACGCCCGCTACTTCCGCTTCAAGGGCGTCCCGTCCTACGGCTTCGCGCTGCACTCGCAGCGGATCCCCTACACGCAATACCCGCTGATGTTCCACGGCAACGACGAGCGCATCGACACGGAATCGCTCGGCCTCTCGGCCGCGATGTGGGAGGCGCTGGTCCGCGACTTCCTGGGCTAGAGCCTCCGCCAGAGCGTGTGCTTGCGGTTCTTCGTGTACGGCCGGACCTGCGCCGGCCACCGGCCTTCCTCGACGGCCTTGCCCCACGCGGCGGTCGACATCACGTCGGGCCCTTCGACCTCGTAGAGGGCGGTGTACCGCGGCTCGTCCGTGAGGTCGATGGTCTTCAGCTCGCCCCCGATCGACATCGTGAGCGGCTCGCGGCGGAAGCGCGCGACGGAGATGAGGCCCGGCACCTTGATCAGGCTCGGGACGTGCTCCTGGTCGTAGACCTCGTTGAACAGAGCTTCCTTGGCAGGCTCGACGTCCATCGCGGCGATGAACAGATAGCGGCCCTGAGACGGCATGATCGGTCCTCCTCGTGAGAGTCGGGGCATCCCCGGAGGGGGCCGATCATACCGTGGCTACTTGCCGCAGCCCGAGTGGCGGCCCTCCCGGCACTTCGTGCAGAGCATTCGGCGATCACATCCGCAGACCGTGCACTTCATCCCCGTCGCCTCCCTGCTCTCGCGAGTGGCTCACCCACAAGGGCGCTCAAAAGGCGTGCCGAACGTGAACCCCCGCCAAAATCGCGGGTCTCCGGGCGGAGGCGTCAGGCCGGGGCGCTCGAGAGTTGACCGGACCGGGCAAGAATGATCAGGGACCGACCAGGGCGGCTTCCGCCCTGGCGCACCGCGCGGCGAGCGGGCGCATGCCGAGCTCCGCGGCGATCTTCCGCGCGGCCGTGTAGTGCTCCGAGGCGGCCGCGAGGTCACGCCGGGCCGTGACGTCGGCCAGCACCAGCAGCGCCGCCGCCTCGTACCCGCGCTCCCCGTGCTCGTGGGCGAGCGCCCGCGCCGACTCCGCGAAGGTCAGCGCCTCGACGGGATGTCCCGCCGCGAGGTGGGCCTCGGCGACCCAGGCGCCGACCAGCGAGCGGCTCAGCCCGCCCGTCACCGCGCGGGCCGGATCGCGAATCGGCTCGAGGAGTGCCAAGCCGCGCTCGACGCGGCCCGCGCGGACGTACGCGAGGCCCGCATACCAGTCGGCGAGCGGCCACGCCTCGCCTGCCCCCATGCGGGCGAGCTCCGCCTGATACCACTCGAACAGCCGGATCGCGCGGTCGTGGTCGTCCGCCGCGAGCGCGACCGACGCCGCCCCGACGTAGGCGTGCGCGAGCGCGAACGGGTGTCGCATGGGCTCGGCGAGCCGCACGGCGTCGTCGGCCACGGCCGCGCCTTCCGCGAGGTCGCCGATCTCCGCCAGGACCATCGCGAGGTAGGCGCGCGAGGACACGCCGACGATCGCCACCCCGAACCGCTCGCGCGTGAGGCCGCTGCCTTCGCTGCCGACCAGCGCGCGGAAGAGGCGCTCCGCCGCGCGATAGGCGCCCTGCGCGAGGAACGCGAGGCCGAGATACATGGTCGTCGAGATCTGAAGGGCACGGTCGCCCTGAGCGCTCGCGACACCGAGCGCGCGACGGCAATAGTCGGCGGCACGCTCGTGGCCGCCGAACCACCAGTGGTGATGCCCGAGGAATGCCCACGTGCGCGCGAGCCGCGGGCGATCGTGGAGCTCCGTGGCGAAGCGCTCGCACTCGCCGAGCAGGTCACCGAGGTCCGCCATCTCGGCGATCGGCACCACGGCGTGGCGGAAGTCGAAGCGGAGATCGATGGCGGCGCGCTTCCAGTCATCCGTGCGCGGCAGGCGCGCGTGCGCGTCAAGCGCGCGCCGGAAGCACGTGGCGGCCTCGCGAGACCCGCCGCGCCGATACGCCGTGAGTCCCGCTTCGCGCAGGTGCTCCACCGCCGGCTCCCAGGCTTCCGCCGCGTGGAAGCTCCGGCAAGTCCCCGCCGAGCGAGCGCGCGGCACGGATCATCTCGACCGCGACGAGCGGATTGCCCTCGCTCACGCTCCACACGCGCTCGGCGAGCGCCGCGTCGCCGGTGGCGGACGGCGCGAGCGCCGCGACGAGCGCGTCGCTCGCCGGGCGCCCGAGCGGCGCGAGCGGAACGCGCAGCAGCCGGCCCTCGCGGTCGAGCTCGCGCGCGATGCGTCCGAGGAGCGGGACCTGCTCCGCTTCGTCCTCGCGTGCGGTCGCCGCGAGGAGGATCGGACGGTCCCCGCTGCGATGGACGAGGAAGGAGAGGAACCGCAGCGTCATCTCGTCCGCCCACTGGAGGTCCTCGAGCACGATCGCGAGCGGCGCGCGCGCGGCCGCGTCGAGGATGAGCCGTGCGAGCGCCTCGAAGAGCTGGAGAACGTTCTCCGTGTCGACGGCCGCCGGCGTCTCGGTCGAGAGCTCGGGGAAGAGACGCGCCGGCTCCGCGCGCCACGCCGGCGCGAGCGCCGCGAGCGCGGTGTCGTCGGCCGTCAGGCCGGCGCCGCGCAGGGCTTCGACCCACGGACGGAACGGCTGGATCCCTTCCGCGTCGTGGCAGCGGCCGACGATGACCCGGCGGCCCGCGGCCGTCGCCATCGCCGTGAACTCGCGAACGAGCCGCGTCTTGCCGATGCCGGCGTCACCGAGGATCGCGACGACACTCGGCGCGGCGCCCGCGAGGGCGTCCTCGAGGCGCCGCAACTCGACGTCGCGTCCGATCAGCGCCGTCTCCACCGGGTCGCGCTCGCCGAGCGCGAGCTCGGGCACGCGCTGCGCGGCGCGCTCGCGGACGAGTGTCCGGTAAAGCTCGCGCGTCTCGGCGTCGGGCTCGACCTCGAGCTCCCGCTCGAGCACGCTCACGCAGAGCTGGTACTGGCGCAGCGCCGCCGCGTGGTGGCCCCGGCGCGCGTGCAGCCGCATGAGCGCGCGATGCGCCGGCTCGTCGAGCGGATCGAGGGCGAGGACGCGCCGCCCGACCTCGAGCGCGCGCGCGACGTCGCCCGCGTCCGCGTACCGCGCGAGCACGCGCGAGAGCGCGCCGCGCACGAGGCCGCGCAGACGCTCCCGCTCGGCGGTCATCCACTCCTCGAACCCGGCCTCCTCGAGCGCGAACCCGTGGAGGAAATCGCCGCGGTAGAGCTCGATCCCGCGCTCGAGCGTGTCCGGCGCCCCGGCCGCGAGGCGGCGCTCGAAGCGCGCGACGTCGGTGCGGACGGCGGTGGAAGACAGCGCGACGGTGTCGCGCCCGACCTCGAGATAGGCGGCGGCGCCGTCCGGGAGCGCGCGGCGGATCAGGAAGAGCGTCTGCCGCAGGCTGTTGCGCGCGTCGCTGTCGTCGACGTCGCCCCAGAGGAGGGTCGCCAGCTCTTCGCGCGGGTGCGGCTGGCCCAGCGGGACCGCGAGATACGCGAGCAGCGCCTGGGCCTTGCGCTTGGCCAGCACGACGGGAGGCCCCTCGTCACCGACGCGCGCCTCGAACCCGCCCAGCATCGCGATCGTCAGCGGAACGGCAGGAGATTTCCGGTCCCGCACTTCGGCGGTGAGCCTAGCACGAGAGACCCGTAGAGTAGCGGCATGCCTCGTCTCGCCGCCGGGCGCCTCGACGCGCTTCCCGTCGATCGCCCCGTCCTGCTGGTAGTGGACGGCCGGCGCATCGCGCTGGTCCGGCGCGGCGACACGGTCCACGCGCTCGCGGAGAACTGTCCGCACGCCGGCGGCCCGCTCAGCGAAGGGACGGTCGCGGACGGCGCGGTCACGTGCCCGTATCACGGCTGGGTCTGGGACCTGACGACGGGCGCCTGCCGCGCTCCCGCACACGACGCTCGCGTTCCGGTCTATCCGGTCGTGGTCGAAGGCGGGGAGGTCTTGATCGAGCTGCCGTAGGGCCGTCGAGGGCCCCCTCGATGCTCGCGGCCCCCCTCGGTGTTACTCTCGTCGCGTGAAGTTCGAGGTCGAGGTCTACAAGAACGAAGTCGGGGAGTGGGTCGCCACCGCGGTGGAGCACGACGTCACCGCGACCGGCCGCACCGAGAAGGAAGCCCTCGCCATCCTCATGGAGAAGCTCTCCGCGCACTTCAAGAAGTCCTCGTGATTCCCTTCGCCGCCGTCCTGCTCCTGCTCGCCGCGTCGGTCGCGTCGGCGGCCGAGTACCGGGGCCCGATCATCGACGCGCACGGTCACGTGCCGAACGCCACGGCCGTCGACGCGTACGTGGCGGCGATGAAGAAGCACAACGTCACGCGCGTGCTGCTCCTCGGCGTCGGCGGCGTGCAGAAGGACGACGTCGCCTGGATCGCGGCCGCGGCGAAGAAGCATCCGGGGGTCGTCGTGCCCGGCGCGCCCGTCGCCGATCCGTCGGACGCCGGCGTCGCGAAGGCGGCCGAGGCGCTCGACGCGCTGAAGGCGCGCGCGCTCGGCGAAGTCCACGGCCGCCAGGTCAGCCGCAAGATCGACCGCGACCCGGCGAGGTTCGGCAAGCTGTTCGAGCTCGCGGCGAGCCGCGGCGTGCCGGTGATCATCCACCTGGAGCTCACCGACGCCGCCGCGAAGCAGCTCGAGGCCGCGCTCGCCGCGCATCGCAAGACCACGGTCGTCATCGCGCACGGCGGCGAAGGGCCGCCGGCGCGCGTCGAGGGGCTGCTGGCGCGCAACACGAACCTCTTCTTCGATCTCTCGGGGATGCACTTCCAGCGCAAGCCCGCGCTCGCCACGGAGACGGGGCCGCTCGATCCCGCGTGGAAGGCGGTCATCGAGAAGCACGGCGACCGGTTCTTGATGGGCATCGACGTCTGGGCGCCCCGGCTGTTCGAGCCGCCCACGCTGGACAAGCTGATGGCGTGGACACGACGGATCCTCGGCGAGATCAAGCCCGAGGTGGCCGAGCGCGTGGCGTCGAAGAACGCGGCCGCGCTCTTCAAGCTGGAGTAGCCGACGTGCGCGTGAACCCGCTCGCCGAGGCGACGGCCGCCACGATGCTCGACGCGATCGCCGCCCGCTTCCCCGATCGTGAAGCGATGGTCTTCAACGACGACCGCGTGACGTTCCGGGACTTCCGGAATCGTGCCGATCGCCTCGCTCGCGGCCTGTCGGCACTCGGCTTCGGCCCCGGCGACACGATCGCCTTGTGGATGCCGACCCGCCCCATGTGGTTCGTGGTGCAACAGGCCTGCGCAAGAATCGGCGCCGTGCTGGTCGCGCTGAACCCGCGCTACCGTTCCCACGAGCTGACGTACATCCTCGGGCAATCGGACGCCAAGGCGCTGGTCCTGACCGATCACCTCGGCCCGGTTGATTACGTCGAGATCTTGGAAGAGGTGATCCCCGAGCTGAAGCATGGAACGCCGGGCGAGCTGGACGCACCGAAGTTCCCGAAGCTGCGTCACGTGATCGTGGACGCCGAAGATCCCTACGCTGGGTGCACGAGATTGGAAGACGTCGCCGAGAACGACGAGGTGTTCACGATCTTGTACACCTCGGGCACGACCTCGTTTCCGAAGGGCGCGATGATCACGCACCGGAACTGCGTGCCGCACGGCTGGAACTGCGGCGCGTGGCTGCGGATGACCGAGCGCGACCGCGTGCTCCACGCCCTGCCCGCCGCCGGGACGTGGGGCGGCGTGAACATTCCGTTGACGACGTGGTCGCACGGCGCGTGCCTCGTGCTCCTGGACGTCTGGGATCCGCTGCGCGCGCTGCAGCTCGTCGAGCGCGAGCGCTGCACGGTCATGAACGCCGTCGACTCGATGGTGTTCCCGCTGCTCGAGCATCCCGCCCTCGACCGGTTCGATCGCTCGTCGCTGCGCACCGGCGCGTTCGCGGCGACGGGCGGCGGCGGCCACGGCTTCTTCGAGGCGATCCGCGACCGGATCGTCGTGCCGGAGATGTACCAGCCGTACGGCATGACCGAGGTGAACGCGCTGTCGCTGCTGCACGAGCTCGACGAGCCGTGGGAGCTGCGGGTCCAGTCGGGGATCAAGACACCACCGGGGATCGAGGCGCGGATCGCGCACCCGGACACGAGCGTGGTGTGCAAGGCCGACGAGGAAGGCGAGCTGCAGTTCCGCGGGGAGCTGGTGACGCGCGGCTACTACGAGAAGCCGAAGGAAACGGCCGCCGCGTTCACCGACGACGGATGGTTCAAGACCGGCGATCTCGGCGTGCGCGACGCGCGCGGGTACGTCTTCTTCAAGGGACGGCTCAAGGAGACGCTGCGCATCAGCCACCACATGGTCGCGCCCGGTGAGATCGAGGCGTTCCTGATGGCGCATCCCGCGGTGAGTCAGGCCTTCGTGGTCGGCATCCCCGATCCCAAGGCGAACGAGGTCCCGGTCGCCTACGTGATCCTGAAGGACGGCGCGCGGCTCGACGAACCGGCGCTGCTGGCGTTCTGCCGCGGCAAGATCGCCTCGTACAAGATTCCGCGCGGTGTGAGGTTCGTGCGCGACGTGCCGCGCACGCCGAGCCCGCACGGCGAGAAGGTCCAGCGCGTGAAGCTGCGCGAGATGGCAATGGAGGGGGTGTGGGGGTCCGTCGCGCCGGAGGCGCGCCTGTATGACGTGGGGCCTTCACGTTCGAAGGAGTTCCCGTGATGCGCTTGCGCACCGCCCTGTGTGATCTCCTCGGCATCGAGTACCCGGTCCTCCAGTCGGGGATGGGCAGCGTCGCGGGGCCCGACCTCGCGGCGGAGGTCTCGCGCGCCGGCGGCCTCGGCATCGTGGGCGGCCTCAACCAGCCGCCCGACGCGATTCGCGAGCGCATCCGCTTCATCCGCGCGCACACCGACCGGCCGTTCGGCGTGAACCTCTGGCTCCACAGCGAACTGCGTCCGCCGGTCGACGTCACGACGATCCCGCCCGCGACGATCGCGCAGGTCCACGCGACGCTGAACACGTTCCGGGCACGCCTCGACGTCCCCGCGGTCACCGCGGCGCCACCGCCGGCGCCCGATCTCGTCGACGCGGCCCTCGAGGTGATCCTCGAGGAGCGCGTGCCGGTCTTCAGCGCGGCGATCGGGCTGCCGAGCGCCGACATGGTCACGCGCTGTCACGCGCGCGGTGTGAAGGTCGTCGCGATGGTCGCCACCGTCCAGGACGCGCGCGACGCCGCCGCGGCCGGGGTCGACGCGATCGTCGCGCAGGGCGGCGAGGCGGGCGGGCACCGCTCCATCGCCGCGAAGCCGATCCACCCCGAGGTCGCGATGGTCGGCACGATGGCGCTCGTGCCGCAGATCGTCGACGTCGTGCGCGTCCCGGTCGTCGCCGCGGGCGGGCTCGCCGACGGCCGTGGCCTCGTGGCCGCGCTCGCGCTCGGCGCGCAGGGCGTGTTGCTCGGCACCCGCTTCGTCGCCACGCGCGAGTCGACGGCGTCGGAGTTCTACAAGAAGAGTCTGCTCGAGCGCGACGCCGACGCCACGATGGTCACCGACGCGTTCACCGGCCAGTGGGCGCGGGCGCTCCGCAACACCTTCGCGGTGGAGTATCGTGCCGCCGGGGCGCCGACGCTGCCGAGCCTGCTCCAGGCGGTGGCCGCGCAGGACGTCTTCGCCGCGGCGGCGAAGCGCCAGGACGGCGAGTACTTTCCGATGTACGCCGGCCAGGCCGTGGGCCTGGTCCACAACGTCCCGGGCGCGGGCGAGGTCGTCGAGGCGATCGTGCGCGAGGCGCGCGAGGTCCTCGCCGCCCTGGGGCGGCTCGGCAGAGGAGACCCATGAAGCTCGACGTCGGCATGCTGACGCACGATCTCACGTCGATCCCCGACTACGCGCGGAAGGTCGAAGCGCTCGGCTTCGACTGCCTGTGGTCGTCGGAGACGCAGCACGACCCGTTCCTGCCGCTCGCCGTCGCCGCGACATGTACGGACCGGATCAAGCTCGGCACGGCGATCGCGGTCGCGTTCCCGCGCAGCCCGATGATCACCGCGCACATCGCCTGGGACATCCAGAAGGCGTCGAACGGCCGGCTGCTCCTCGGGCTCGGCTCGCAGGTGAAGGGCCACAACGAGCGCCGCTTCTCCGTGAAGTACGAGTCGCCCGGCCCGAAGCTGCGCGAGATCGTGCTCGCGCTGCGCGCGATCTGGGACTGCTGGCAGAACGGGACGAAGCTGAACTTCAAGGGGCAGTTCTACCGCTTCGACCTGATGACACCCTTCTTCAACCCGGGCCCGATCGAGCACCCGAAGATCCCGGTGATGATCTCCGGCGTCAACGCGTACATGTGCCGCGTCGCCGGCGAAGTGTGCGACGGCCTCCACGTGCATCCCTTCAACAGCCCGAAGTACCTGCGCGAGTCCGTGCACCCGTGGGTCGCGGAGGGCATGGCGAAGTCCGGCCGCACGCGCGAGGACTTCACGTACACGACGGCGACCTTCGTCGTCGTGGGCGACACGGAGCAGGAGCTCCAGAAGAACACGCAGTCGGTGAAGCAGCAGATCGCGTTCTACGGCTCGACGCGTACCTACGAGCCCGTCCTCGCCGCGCACGGCTGGCAGGACCTGATCCCGCACCTGCACCGGAAGTCGGTCGAGGGTGACTGGAAGGGCATGGCCGATCTGATCACCGACGAGATGGTCGACACGTACGCGGTCACCGGAACGTACGACACGATCGGCCGGAAGATCGCGGAGCGCTACGCAGGGCTGCTCGACCGGACCGCGCTCTACCAGCCGTACCAGCCCGGCCTCGGCGATCCTCGCCTGTCCCGTCTCGTGAGGGAGTTCAATGGGTAACGCCGCCCGCGCGATCGGCCTGGTCCTCGTCGCCGCGACGCTCGCCGCCGGCTGCGCCGGTCACGCACGGACCCGGGCGGAAGATCTCGCGTGGGCGCGATGGAAGCAATGCGACCGGTTCCCGAGCGTCCGGCTGCTTCGGATCACGCCCGAGGGTGAGCTCGACGCGACGGGCACGGCGCCGGACGAGTTCAAGGCATGGGAGGCGTGCATCCTCGTCGCGCACCGCGAGCAGATCCGTCAGGCCGCGGCCGCGCGGCCAGCGACGACGTTCACGCCACTGGACAACTGGACCGGGACGCTCTGCCGCCCGGGTGCGCGCGCGGTCCGCACCCCCTACGACGCCGACGTCATCGACACCTACGAGCGCATCGCGGCCGTCGCGCACGGCGATCTGCCGCGCGACCGCAGCCTCGTGATCGTGGACGATCTGCGCGACGCGGCCAGGCTCGCGTGCGGCGACGCGGACGCGTTCACCATCGTCGTGAACGCGCGGGTGCTGCACGAGATGCGCGAATGGCCGGCGCGCCGGGTGCTGCTGGCGCGTCTCATCGCCCACGAAATCGCCCACGTCGCGCTCGGACACCTGCGGCGGCCGCACCTGGACCTCGTGGCGATGGAGCGCGAGGCCGACGAACTCGCGGCGTTCTACCTCGAGCGCGCGGGCATCCCCTGCCGCGACTGGGTCGACGTCGTCGGCATCGGCTGGTGGTCGCTCGGATGGCCGAGCGTCAAGGCTGAGCGAGAAGCGATCGGCGCCGCGGGCGAGCTCGCGCGCCGTGGCGAGCGCCCGCCGCGCAGGACGAACGTGACGAAACAACGCTGAGCATCCAGGAGAGTTCGATGCCAGACCTCTACGATCCCGGTCAGCGCCCGCCGCTGGGCGAGGTCCCGAAGCAGATGCACGCGTACATGGTCCGCCAGAACCGGTTCGGTCCTCCGCGCGACGCGTGGAAGCGCGAGGTGATCGCCACGCCGTCGTTCGGTCCGGACGAGGTGCTGATCTACGTGATGGCCTCCGGCATCAACTACAACAACGTCTGGGCGGCGCTCGGCTACCCGCTCGACGTCATCGCGGAGCGGCAGAAGCTCGGCGAGCCGGAAGACTTCCACGCGGGCGGCAGCGACTGCTCGGGAATCGTGTGGGCCGTCGGCATGGACGTGAAGAACGTCCGCGTCGGCGACGAGGTCATCGTGCACTCGGGCTGGTGGCGGCCCGACGACCCGTGGGTGAAGTCGGGCAAGGACCCGATGCTCGCGGAGTCCACGCGCATCTGGGGCTACCAGACCAACTACGGCAGCTACGGCCAGTTCGCGCGCGCGCAGGCGCACCAGTGCGTGCCGAAGCCGGCGCGCCTCACGTGGGAGGAGGCGGGCTGCTTCCTCCTCTGCGCGTCGACCGCGTACCGGATGCTGATGGGGTGGTCGCCGCACACCGTCGAGAAGAACGACATCGTGCTCGTGTGGGGCGCCGCCGGCGGCCTCGGCTCGCTGGCGCTCGAGATCACGCGCGCGCTCGGCGGCCGGCCCATCGCGGTCGTGTCCGACGACGAGAAGAAGAAGTTCTGCATGGATCACGGGGCCGTCGGCGTGATCAACCGGAGCCAGTTCACGCACTGGGGCAAGATGCCGGACACCACCGACGCCAAGGCGTACGGCGAGTGGGCGAAGGGCGCGCGCGCGTTCGGCAAGGCGATCTGGGACGCGCTCGGCACGCGCGAGAGCCCGAAGATCGTCTTCGAGCATCCCGGCGAGTCCACGCTGCCCACGTCCGAGTTCGTGTGCGCGACGGGCGGCATGATCGTCATCTGCGCCGGCACGACGGGGTACAACGTGACGCTCGACCTCCGCTATCACTGGATGCGGCAGAAGCGCTTCCAGGGCAGCCACCTGTCGAACGACGAGCAGGCCGCCGCGGTGACGAAGCTCGTCGCCGACGGGCACGTGGATCCGTGTCTCTCGAAGACCTACGGGTTCGACGCCATTCCGGAGTGCCATCAGCTCATGCTCGACAACAAGCACCCGTACGGGAACATGGCGGTGCTCGTGAACGCGACGAAGCCCGGCGAAGGCCGCAAGGGCTGATCCGATCGTGCACGACTTCACCGGCCAGTCCGTGCTCGTCACCGGCGCCGCCGCCGGCATCGGGTTCGGCATCGCCGAGGCGTTTCACCAGGCGGGCGCGCGTGTCGCGCTCGGCGACGTCGACGAGCGCGGCCTCGCCGCCGCCGCGGAGCGGCTCGGCCGGTCGTCGCGCATCTTCACGCAGACCGTCGACGTGCGCGACGCGGCGTCCGTGGGCACGCTCTTTCGCGCGGCCGAGAGCGCCATCGGTCCGCCGGCGATCGCGGTCGCCAACGCCGGGATCTATCCGAACTGCCCCGTCGTGGAGATGAGCGTCGACGAGTGGGACCGCGTGATGGAGACGAACCTGCGCGGCGTCTTCCTCACCTGCCAGGCGGCGGCGCGCGGGATGGTGGCGCGCGGCGGCGGCAAGATCATCACGATCGCCTCGGGCGCAGCGAGCAGCGGACGCAAGGGCGCGGCGCATTACTGCGCGTCGAAGGCCGGCGTGGTGATGTTCACCAAGGTGCTCGCGATGGAGCTCGGACCGCACCACGTCAACGTGAACTGCATCGCGCCGGGGCTCGTCACCGTCGATCGCGACGTGACCCAGGTGTCCGACGAGTACGTGAAGACGCTCGTCGGCACCATTCCCTGGGGCCGCGCCGGCACGCCGGCGGACATCGCGCGCGCGGCGCTCTTCCTCGCCTCGCCCGAGGCCGATTTCATCACCGGCGACGTCATGGCGGTGGACGGCGGCAGCGGGACCGGCCGCACGTATCTTCCGTACAGCCGCACGACCTGACGCGATGCCCGTCTGGAACCTCGTCCGGCGCGGCGCGTATCACGACTCGGTGACGCTGATGCGCCTCAGCCGGGACATGGAGGCGGTGACGGGCGTCACACGCGCGGCCGCGATGATGGGCACGCCGCACAACCTGGCGCTGCTGCGTGACGCCGGGTTGCTCACCGCGGAGGGTGAGGCGGCGCGCCCGACGGATCTCGTCGTCGCGGTGGTCGCCGAGCGCGAGGACGCCGCGCGCGCCGCATGGGCGGCGGGAGAGGACGCCCTCGCGCGCGCGTCACGCGGAGGTGGCGGCGGCGGGCCGTCCATCAGCGGCGTCGTGCGCCGCCGCTCGCTGCGCCTGGCGATGGCGGCGCTGTCCGACGCGAACCTCGCGCTGATCTCCGTACCCGGCGTCTACGCCGCGGCGGAGGCGACGAAGGCGCTCGCCGCCGGGCTGCACGTGATGGTCTTCAGCGACAACGTGCCGGTCGCCGACGAAGTCCGGCTCAAGCAGCTCGCGCGCGAGCGCGGGCTCTTCGCGCTCGGGCCCGACTGCGGGACCGCGATCCTCGGCGGCGTGCCGCTCGGCTTCGCGAACGCGGTGCCGCGCGGCCGCATCGGGATCGCCGCGGCGTCGGGCACGGGGCTCCAGGCGGTGACGTGTCACCTCGCCGCGGCGGGTGAAGGCGTCTCGCACGCGATCGGGCTCGGCGGTCGCGACCTCTCCGACGACGTCGGCGGTCTGATGCTCGAGCCGGCGCTCGCGGCGCTCGCCGCCGATCCCGCGACGTCGGTGATCTGCGTCATCGGCAAGCCGCCGGGTCCGATGACCGCGAAGAAGATCGACGGCTGGCTCGCCGCGCTCGGCAAGCCCTGGATCGCGCACTTCACCGGCGGCGTCTCCACGCTGGAAGACACCGCGCACGCCGCCGTCGCGCTCGCGCGTGGCGAGCGGCATCGGCCGGTCGGCTTCACCATCCCGAACGACGACGTCGCGCGCCTGGTCACGGATGCAGCGGCGTCGTTGAGCAGTGGCCGTCGCTTCGTGCGCGGCGTGTACGCCGGCGGGACGCTCGCGCAAGAGGCGGCCGCGCTCTTGCCCGGCGGTCACCGCGTGGTGGACCTCGGCGACGACGCGTACACCGTCGGGCGCCCGCATCCGATGATCGACGGCACGATCCGCCGGGAGTGGATCGTCAAGGACGCCGCCGATCCGACGACCGCCGTGATCCTGCTCGACGTCGTGCTCGGCTACGGCGCACATCCCGATCCCGCCGGTGAGCTGCTTGCCGCCATCGAGCGGGCGCGCCGTGAAGGCGTCGCCGTCGTGGCGAGCGTGTGCGGCACCGACGGCGATCCCCAAGGGCTCGCACGCCAGACAACGACCCTCGCGCGGGCGGGCGTCATCGTCATGCCGTCGAACGCGCAGGCCGCACGGCTCGCGGCGCTGATCGCCGCGCGCGCCTCGGAGGCCCGCGGATGAGCCAGCGCATCGAGATTCCCGCGACGACCGCGCGTGCCGTCACGCTGCGCGCGGGGCAGCGAATGCGCATCGTCAACGTGCAGGGCAAGCAGGTGGCGGATTTCGTCGCGTTCAACGCGGCGGATCTCGACGAGTCGCTCAGCACGCTGCACACGCTCGTCTCGCTCCAGCGGCTGTTCCCGACCACGGGCGACCGGCTCCGCACGAACCGGCGGCGGCCGATGGTCGAGATCACGCGCGACGACACGGGCCGGCACGACATGCTCATCTCCGCGTGCGACCCGTGGCGCTACGAGCTGGACTTCGGCGTCACCGGCCACCGCAACTGCTCCGACAACTTCCTCGAAGTCCTCGCGCCGTGGGCGCGCGCGCGGCACCAGCTGCCGCAACCCGTGAACTTCTTCCAGCACATGCGCTACGTCGACGGCCGGGCCGAGTGGCTGGAGTCGCTCGCGAAGCCGGGCGACGTCGTCGAGCTGCGCGCGCTGATCGACCTCGTCGCGGCGGTCAGCGCGTGCCCGATGGACCTGAATCCGATCAGCGGGTTTCGCGTGAGCGACCTCGCGCTGGAGCTCGAATGAGCGCGCTGCCGAACCCGCCGCGCGTCGTGAACGTCGGCCTCGATCTCTTCGCCGACGCGCTGGCGCAGCTTCGCGTCCCTGTGGTCGGCGTGGACTGGCGCCCGCCCGCGGGCGGTGACGCGACGCTCGCCGCGCTCCTCGCGCGCCTGGAGACGCGACGCGCGGAGATCGACGCCGCCAACCAGCGCGCGTTCGACATCCTCGTCAACGGCGAGCCGGTGCTGCTCGACTGCCGGCCGGCGCGCGAGGCGATGGAGCTGCCGGACCGGCTCGTCCTCCACTCGGGGCCGCCGATCGCGTGGGAGCGCGTGGCGCCGCCGGTGCGCGCGGCGATCCTCTGCGCGATCCGCTACGAGGGCTGGGCCGCCAACGACGATGCGGCCGCCGAACTGATCGTCCGCGGCGACGTGCGGCTCGAGCCCTGCCACCACCGGCGCGCCGTCGGGCCGATGGCGGGCGTGCTCACCGCGTCGATGCCGGTCTTCGTCGTCGAGAACCGCGCGCACGGCAACCGCGCGCACGTGACGATCAACGAAGGGCTCGGCAAGGTGCTGCGCTACGGCGCGAACGACGCGTCGGTCATCGCGCGTCTCACCTGGCTCGCGCAGGAAGCCGGACCGCTGTTCGGCGCCGCGCTGCGCGCGAGCCAGGGCATCGAGCTGCGCCCGTTGATGGCGCAGGCGCTCCGGATGGGCGACGAGATGCACCAGCGCAACGTCGGGGCCTCGTCGCTGTTCGTCCGCGCCCTGATGCCGCACGTGGCGCGCGTCGCCGACCGGCATCACGCCGCCGCGCGCCTCGCCGAGTTCCTCGCCGGCCACGACCAGTTCTTCCTGAACCTTGCGATGGCGGCGGGGAAATCGATGGTCGATCCGGCGGGCGGCGTGCCGGGCTCCACGCTCGTGACCACGATGGCGCGCAACGGCACGGACTTCGGCATCCGCGTGTCGCACTTCGGGGAGCGGTGGTTCGTCGCACCCGTCGAGATGCCGGTCGGCCTCTACTTCCCCGGCTACGGCCCGGACGACGCGAATCCCGACATGGGGGACAGCGCGATCGTCGAGACGATCGGGCTCGGCGGCGGCGCGATGGCCGCCTCCCCCGCCGTCGCGCGCTTCCTCGGCGCCGGCGGCGTTGCCGAGGCGCTCGCCACGACCGACGCGATGCGCGAGATCTGCCACGCCGAGCACCCGCACTTCCGCATCGCCAGCCTGGACGAGCGTGGCGCGCCCGCGGGGATCGACGTGCTGCGCGTGGTGGAGACCGGCATCGCGCCGATCATCAACACCGGCATCGCGAGCAAGGTCGCCGGCGTGGGCCAGGTCGGCGCCGGCGTGGTGCGTGCGCCGCTCGGCTGCTTCACCGCCGCGCTCGAAGCGCTCGCCGGCTGATGCGACTCGACGAGCATCGCATCGTGGTCGCGCTCGGAGGCAACGCGATCCTGAGATCCAAGCAGCTCAACAGCTACACGGAGCAGTACGACAACATCCGCCGCACGTGCGAGCAGATCGTGCAGCTCATCGCCGAGGGCTACCAGCCCGTGCTCACGCACGGCAACGGCCCCCAGGTCGGCACCCTGCTCATCCAGAACGAGGCCGCGTCGCATCTCGTGCCCGCGGTGCCGCTCGACGTGTGCGGCGCCGAGACCCAGGGCCAGATCGGCTACATGATCCAGCAGGCGCTGAAGAACGCCCTGCGGGCGCGCGGCCTCGCGCGGCCGGTCGCGAGCATCGTCACGCAGGTGCTCGTCGACGCGGACGATCCGGCGTTCGCGACGCCCGTGAAGCCGATCGGCCCGTTCCTGCCGCGCGCCGTGGCCGAGCAGCGGATGCGCGACAAGCGCGAGGTGTGGACGGAAGTCGACGCGCGCGGCTGGCGCAAGCTCGTCCCGTCGCCGCAGCCGCTCGGCATCGTGGAAGTCGACGTCGTCCACGCGCTGCTCGACGTCGGCGCGGTCGTGATCGCGTGCGGAGGCGGCGGCGTGCCGGTGCTGCGCCGCCCGGACGGGCGGTTCGAGGGCGTGGAGGCCGTCGTCGACAAGGACTCGGCGGCGGCGCGTCTGGCGCTCGAGGTTCGCGCGGCCGCGCTGCTGATCCTCACCGACGTGCCCGGCGTCGCCGTCGACTTCGGCAAGCCCACGCAGCAGTTTCTCCGCCGGGTGACGCTCTCCGAGCTCGAAGGCCTGCTCGTCCGCGAGCCGTTCTCCGCCGGCAGCATGGGGCCCAAGGTCCGCGCGGCGTATCGCTTCGTCCACGACGGCGGCGGCCAGGCGACGATCTGCGCGCTCGAGGACGCGCTCGAGGGCGTGCGCGGCCGCGCCGGCACGCTCGTCGTCCCCAACGACGCGATGCAGCTCTCCTTCCAGATGTGATCACGGTGCAGGCCGAGCCGTACGAGTTCGTCTGCGATCCCCCCGGGACCGCACTGCTCGTGATCGACATGCAGCGCGACTTCCTCGAGCGCGGCGGGTTCGGCGAGATGCTCGGGAACAATGTCGCGCTCCTCCGGCACGCCGTGGCGCCCACGCGCAAGGTCCTCGACGCGTTCCGCGCGCGCGGCCTCAAGGTCATCCACACGCGCGAAGGCCATACCGCCGATCTCAGCGACTGCCCGCCGTCGAAGCGGCGGCGCGGGCGGCTGGCGAAGGGCATCGGCGACCGCGGCCCGATGGGACGGATCCTCGTGCGCGGCGAGCCCGGCCACCGCATCATCGACCAGCTCCGCCCGACCTCGGAGGAGCTCGTCATCGACAAGCCGGGGAAAGGCGCGTTCTACGCGACGGAGCTCGAGGCGCGGCTGCGCGGCCTCGCCGTGCAGAGCCTCGTGGTGACGGGCGTGACGACGGAGGTCTGCGTGCAGACGACCGTGCGCGAGGCGAACGATCGCGGCTTCGAGTGCCTGGTCCTCGAGGACTGCGTCGCCTCGTACTTCCCCGAGCTCCACGCCGCCGCCCTCGCCATGGTGAAAGCCCAGGGCGGCATCTTCGGCTGGGTCGCGAAGAGCGAGCGGCTCCTGCGCGCGCTCGACGGGGTGTCTATCGTGGCTGGCCCACGACGCCCTCGACCAGCCTAGCCAGCAGCCGGTCGTCCCGCCTTTGACGAGCTTTTGACGATGGCTTTGACGAAATCTTGCGCCCTCCTCGGTACTCGTGTCGCGTCGCGAGGAACGAACGCCGGCCCCCCGGGGCGGACCGGCCAAGGCAGAGGAGGAGACGGCGATGCGGAACATGACGGAGATCGGACGGCTCGTGATCGTGGCTCTCGTGGCGTTCCTGGTCGCGCTCGGCGGCGCGGCGCCGGTGGCGCACGCCGATGACGACGACGACCACAAGAAGCATCTCGTCATCGGCAGCATTCACGTCGACGCCGGCGCGCACCAGATCGTCATCAACGGCGTGAACCTCACGCGCAGGCAGCGGACGACCCAGGTCGTGCTCGCGGGGTCCCCGCTTGGTGTCGTGAGCGCCCACCCCACGCAGGTCGCCGCCAGCCTGCCGATCGACATCCAGCCGGGCGACTACCGCCTGATGGTGTCGACGGGCAACGGCGACTCCCGGACGGACTTCTGGGACCTCACGATCGGCGGCGCCGGCCTCCAGGGTCCGCCCGGCCCCGCCGGTCAGAACGGGAAGGACGGCGCGCCGGGGTTGAACGGCCAGAACGGCATGGACGGTGCCGCCGTTGCGGCGGTGCGAAGGCAGGCGTGGCGGGCGACGACGTTCAGCGATGCCGCCAGCGTACGGGCCCGGCTCGCCGTGACGAACGCGCGCGCAGGGCTGCTCGCGCTCTACACCGGAGGCACGCTCGCGCACGAGGCCCGCCTCGTGCTCGAGCCGCTCATCGGACCGGTCGGCGGGAACGTCGGCACCGCGGCGACGAGCGCCCATCGCGTCATGGACCTCGGCGCCGACGAGTTCACGCGAGGGCGTCCGCATCCGATGATCGATCCGTCCGCGCGCGACGGCCTCGTCCGCGAGGCCGGCCGGACGGCCGGGGTCGGAGTGCTGCTGCTCGACCTCGTGCTCGGACGGGCGGCGCATCCCGATCCGGCGCGCTCACTCGCCGCGGCGATCGGCGACGCGCGCCGCGAGGCCGAGCGTGACGGCCGCGCGCTGCGCGTGGTGGCGTCGGTCGTCGGGACGGATGCCGACCCGCAGGACCGCGCGGCGCAGATCGACGCGCTGAAGCACGCGGGAGTGGAGGTGCTCCCGTCGAACACGCAGGCGGCACGGTTCGCGGCGCTCGCGCTCGATCCGACGCTGGCGCCGAAGATCCTCGGAGACACGTGATGGCGTTGACGAGCTTGCTCGGCCGGCCGTTGAACGTGGTCAACGTCGGTCTCGAGCTGTTCGCGGAGGAGCTCGAGCGCGAGGGCGTCACGGTCGTCCACGTGGACTGGCGCCCGCCGGCCGGCGCGCCCGACATCGCCGCGCAGCTCGCTCGCCTCGACGAATGACGGTGAAGGCGATCGGCTGGCGGGCGCACGCGGCGCTCACGGCGAGCGGCGGGCGCGCGGACGTGATCGCGCGGCTCTCCACCTCGGTCTATGCGATGGCCGCCGGCGAGCTGATCTGGGTCGGCCCGCCGGGCACGCCGCTGCACCCGCGCGGCGTGGCGCTCTCGGCGCCGCCGGTCGCGGGCGCCGAGCCGTCGATCGATGTCATCGTCGCGAGCGCCACGCCGTGGCGCCCTCCTGCCCTCGCGGCGCTCCGTGACGGCCGCGACGTCGCGCGGAGGCTCAAGGAGGCGATCGGGAGCCTCGGCGAGCCGCGCGGCCTCGCTCGCCTCGCGCTGCCGCGCGCCGGCGACGATCTCGTCACGTCGCGCGCGCGTGGTCACGCGCACGCGTTGGCGCAGGCAGCCGCCACGGACGACGCCGCGGCCTTCGCGGTCGCGGCGCACTCACTGCTCGGGCTCGGCCCCGGGCTCACGCCGTCGGGCGACGACTACGTCGGTGGTGCGCTCTTCGCGCGGTGTCTGGTGACCGCAACGGATCCCGCCGCGTGGAAGACTGCCGCCGCGCGGATCGTCGCGGATGCCGCCACGCTGACCCATCCGATCAGCGCCCGGCTCCTGGAGGATCTCGCGGGCGGCGAAGGGTGGGAACCACTGCACGCCCTCGCGCTCGCCCTCGTCGATGCGAATCGCGAAGACACGGTCCGCGCCGCGCGTGACCTGACGTCGCTAGGTCATACGTCGGGGTGGGATATGCTTGCGGGCTTCTTGATCGGCCTCCGAGGGCCGGCGTTCTAAGTTTCCTCGTCCTCGTCGAGCCGGTGCCCATCACCGCGCGCGCCGCCGCGGTGGCGTCGCTCGTGCTCTGGATCGGCGTGATCGCCGCCGGCCGCCTCCTCGCGTACCTTTGACCATGGGGCCCGACAGCTGAGGACCCAAACCCCGGGCCGCGCTTTGTGCGCGGCGCGTTGGCGGGCGTAGGATGGAAGGGATGTCCTCACCCAAGACGCTCGCAATCCTGGTCGGCGGCGGACCGGCGCCGGGGATCAACGCGGTCATCGCGGCGGCCACGATCGAAGCGCGCAACCACGGGTTACGCGTGCTCGGCTGCTACGACGGCTTCAAGTGGCTCGTCCAGGGCGACACGTCGCACGTCACCGAGCTCGACATCGGCGAGCTGTCGCGGATCCACTTCGAGGGCGGCTCGATCCTCCGGACCTCGCGCACGAACCCGACGAAGACCCAGGACGGCATCCGGTACGTGGCGGAGACGCTCTAGCGCCTCGGGGTCGATCATCTGATCACCATCGGCGGCGACGACACCTGCTTCAGCGCGTCGCGCCTCGCGCGCTCCATGCCCGGCCTCACGGTCGCGCACGTGCCCAAGACGATCGACAACGATCTCCCTCTGCCCGGCGACGTCATGACGTTCGGCTTCACGACGGCGGTGAACCTCGGCAAGGAGCTCGTGCGCAACCTGATGAACGACGCCGCGACGACCGAGCGGTGGTTCTTCGTCACCGTGATGGGGCGCCACGCGGGGCACCTGGCGCTCGGCGTCGGCGGCGCCGCCGCGGCCACGCTCACCGTCGTCGCCGAAGAGTTCCCCGAGGGCCAGGTCAGCCTCGATCGCGTGGCCGACATCCTCGAAGGCGCGATCATCAAGCGCCGCTCGCACGGCCGCGAGCACGGCGTGGCGTTGCTCGCCGAGGGCATCGCCGAGAAGCTCGACCCGGGCACGCTCGGTGACGTCGAGCGCGACGCCTACGGCAACGTCCGCCTCGCGGAGCTCGACCTCGGGCGCCTCGTGAAGGATTGCGTGGCGCGCAACCTGCGCGCGCGGGGCCTCGACGTGACGATCGTGGCGAAGGACCTCGGCTACGAGCTGCGCTGCGCGCCGCCCGGCGCGACCGACATCCAGTACTGCCGCAGCCTCGGCTACTGGGCCACGCGCTTCCTGCTCGACGGCGGCACCAACGCGATGGTGACGATCCAGGCGGGCCGGCTCGTCCCGATTCCGTTCGGGCTGATGCTGGACCCGAAGACCGGCAAGATCCGCGTGCGCTACGTCGACATGGAGTCCGAGGCGTACCAGACCCTCAACGCGTACATGATCCGCCTCAAGCCCGAAGACTTCGACAACCCGGACACGGTCACCGCGCTCGCGAAGGCGGGCAACCTCACCGAGACGGAGCTCCGCAGCCGGTTCGGGCCGCTCGTCGGTCGCTAGTGGCCGCGCACGATCCGCATCCCGTCGGGGATCTCGGGGCGTCGCTTGCTTCCGTCGCCGTCTCGCTGCGCGACGACGTGCCGCGGGACCGCGTGCTCGCCGCGCTGTCCGACGTGCTCCAGCCCGTGCTCCCGCACGATCGGCTCGTCGTCGACGCGCTCGACGAGAACGGCCGCACGTTCCGCGTGTTCGCGGAGCACGTCGTGCGTGGCCCCGTGTGCACGAGGACCACTACACGACCGACGTCGAGCGCGAGGCGCGCTACACGGTCTCGGAGTGGGCCCTCCTTGACCCCCGGCGCCTACACCGAGGGGCACGTGACGCTCGGCCGTCACGTCGCGGACCACATCGCGCCCGCCGTCGACAACGCGGTGCTGCGCCCGCGCGAGCGGCGCCGGCGCGAGCGCATGACGGCGCTCGAGCGGCTGCCCGTGGTGCCGGGCTCCACGCTCAACGTGAAGGAAGTCTTCGAGCGCGTGGCCGAGACCGTGCGGCCGGCGATGGACTTCGACGTGATGGGCGTGGGCATCGTGACGCCGAGCGGCCGCGACATCGACGTCATCGCCGAGGTCAATCCCGAGGATCAGGCGCACGTGCCGACGCCCCGCGGATGCCGCTCGACAGCTTCTCGATGGCGGCGCGCGTGCTGCGCGGCGAGGCCGTGATCACCCACGACGCGACGACCGAGCCCGATCCCTCGCTCCCCGGCGACCACCTCATCATCGAGGGCGGCGGGCGCTCGGTGATGGCGCTGCCGCTGAGGTTCGGGGAGCGCGTCGGCGGCGGCCTCTACTTCGGCAAGCAGCGTCCGAACTGGTTCGATGCGTCGGACGCCGGCGCGATCGCCGCGCAAGTCGTGCTCGCGATCCAGCACCAGCGGCTCGGTGAGGAGCGCGGGCGCGCGCGCCGCCTGGAAGAGCGCCTGGAGTCGCTGCGCACGGAGCTCGGCGAGCGCTACGGCTTCGACCGCATCGTCGGCCGCGCGCCGGCGCTGCGTCAGGAGCTGCAGCGCGCGGCGAAGGTGGCGACGACGGACACCACCGTGCTGCTCACGGGCGAGAGCGGCACGGGCAAGGAGCTGGTCGCGCACGCGATCCATCACGGCAGCACGCGGTCGAACGGACCGTTCGTCGCCGTGAACTGCGCCGCGCTGCCCGACACGCTGCTCGAGTCCGAGCTCTTCGGGCACGAGGAGGGCGCGTTCACCGGCGCCGATCGCCAGCGGCCGGGCCGCTTCGAGCAGGCGCAGGGCGGCACGCTGTTCCTCGACGAGATGGGCGAGCTGTCGGCCGCGGTCCAGGCGAAGTTCCTGCGCGTCCTGCAGGAGCGCGAGTTCCAGCGCGTCGGCGGCACGGCGACGATTCGCGCCGACGTCCGGGTCATCGCCGCCACCAATCGGGATCTCGAACGTGAAGTCGACACGGGCCGGTTCCGCGAGGACCTCTTCTATCGCCTGAACGTGTTCGCCGTGCATCTGCCGCCGCTGCGCGAGCGCGGTGACGACGTCCTCCTGCTCGCCGACCACGTCGTGCGCGAGATCGGCAGCCGCATGGGCAAGGGCGAGCCGGGCTTGAGCCGCGACGCGCGCGACGTCCTGCTCTCTCACTCGTGGCCGGGCAACATCCGCGAGCTGTCGAACGCGATCGAGCGCGCCTTGATCGTGTCGGACGGTGGGTTGATCACGGCGGCGCAGCTCGCGATCGCGGCCCCCCGCGGGGGGCGTGGCGGCGCCTCGTCCCCCGCCGTGGCGGAGACCACACCCGCGCGGACCGAATCAGGTGACGGGCATCAGTCGCTCGCAGACTGGGAGCGGCAGATGGTCACCGACGCGCTCAGGACAGCGAAGGGGACCCGTTCGCGCGCCGCCGCGATCCTCGGCCTCAGCCGTTCGCAGCTCTACACCCGCCTGAAGCGCTTCAACCTCGAGTAGCGTCGCCCCCGTTGCGGCGCCCCCGGATCAGTGCCCTGATCTGGGCGGCCAGACGTCGAATCTCCTCGCTGAGCGCACGGAGGGCCTGCTGGGTCTCGACGCGCGCGTCCTCGAGGGTCTGTCGGGTTCCGCGGTGTTCCTCGGCCATTGCGCGGAGGATCTCGTGGGTTTCGCCGAGGATCTGGTGTGTCTCGAGGTGCTGCCGCCGGATGAGCGTGTCCAGCTCCATGTGACGTTGCTGCGCAAGGACGTCGAGCTCGATGAGGCGGGTCTCCTGGATGCGGTTGCCCTCGCGAAGCAGCCGCACCATTTCTTCAGCCGTCTCCCGGCCCGGCAAGCCGCGGAACCCTGAGATCAACGTGCTCTTCAGGTCGGCGAAGCCGACCTGCATATCCCGGTGCAGCGTCTCGAGCGTTACAGGTTCTCGCGTGTCATCCGGCATGACTTGAGCGCACCGTACCACGCAGCCTCGCCATCGTCAGCGCCTCGGTTTGGATACACCTCCTACGACGCCCTCCGACAGCCGGCTGTCGATTTTCGTGCACGTTGTCTATTTCCGCGCAGCCGCACTGTGCGCCGATGGACAGCGGCGGCGGACGCAGACGTGTCGGCCCCGCGTTCACGCGTACTTACGGTGCGGCATGGCCCTTGCCACCGATGACCCTCGGTCGTCATCAGAAGGGGAATTGGGGTCCTCAGTTGTGGGGCCCCAATGTTCAAGGAGAAACGATGAGTCAGCGAGGAGTCGAACGGGTACTCGGGCGGCTGGTGACGGACGAGACGTTTCGCGGCCAGTTCTTCCAGGACGCGTGGATCGCATTCGTCCCGTACGCGCCCGATCTGACGTCCGAAGAACTGGACGCGCTCCGCAGGGTGCCCCGCTCGGCCCTGGAAGCGCTGTGCACCGCGCTGGACGACCGGATCTGCCGCCTGAACGTAGCGGCGGCCCACCGCGAGGGAGTGATCGAATGAACGCGGCGAGAGTGCGATCCATCCTGTTCGCGGTGACGCTCGGCAGTCTGGCGGTCACGGAGATCGCCTGCGACCGCTCGGAAGCGACCAAGCCGCGCGCGAGTGAGGCGCCCGCCGCGCCGATCGTGGTGACGCTGGTGAGCGCCGAGCAGCGCGCGCTGCCCGGCGGCGTCGACGTGACCGGCACGCTGATGGCCGACGCGCAGACCGAGGTCGCCGCCGAGAACGCCGGGCGCGTGCTGGCGGTGCTCGTCGAGCGCGGCAGCGTCGTGCGTGCGGGCACGGTACTCGCCAGGCTCGACGGCGAGGACGCGAAGAACCAGCTCCTCGAAGCCGAGGCGACCGAAGGCCAGACGATGGCCAAGCTCGGGCTCACGAACGGGACTCCGTTCGACCCGCGCAGACGCCCGACGCGCGCCGGGCCCGCGCCGCGATGGAGCGCGCGGAAGCGGACCACGAGCGGTACGCCAAGCTCGTGGCCGGCGGGATGGTCTCGCGCTCGGAGTACGAGCTGCGGCGCGCCGATGCGCTCACCGCGCGCGCCCAGTACGACGCGGAGATCAACACGGCGCGCCAGCTCTACCAGACGCTGCAGGCCCAGCGCGCCCGCGTGAGCATGGCGCGCAAGGCCGCGCACGACGCCGAGGTCCGCGCGCCGTGGGACGGGCTGATCGCGGAGAAGCACGTGCAGCCCGGCCAGTACGTGCAGCGCGGCGCGCGCATCGCGACCCTCGTGCGCGTCGACCCGCTGCGCGTGGAGCTCGCGGTGCCGGAGACCGGCGTCGCCGCCATCCGTCGCGGCCAGAAGGTCGCGTTCCGCGTGCAGGCGTATCCGGACCGGCCCTTCGAGGGCAGCATCGCGTACGTGGGGCCGTCGCTCCGCACGGACAGCCGCGCGCTGGTCGTCGAAGCTTTGGTCCCGAACCGCGACGGGCGCCTCGCGCCCGGCCTCTTCGCGACCGCGCGCATCGAGCTGCCGTCGGTGCGGCCCAGCGTGCTGGTGCCCGCGGCCGCGGTGCGGACCGAAGCGGGCGTGTCGACGGCGTTCGTCGTCAAGAACGAGCGCGCCGAGCTGCGCCTGGTCCAGCTGGGCCGTGAGCTGCCCGGGGGGTTCGTCGAGATCGAGCGCGGCATCGTGGCCGGTGAGAAGGTCGTCGCGAAGCCGGTCCCGCAGCTCGGCGACGGCGTGTTCGTCACGACTCAGGGGAGCTGAGCCATGCAATGGCTCGCGGAGCTGTCGGTCCGGCGCCCGGTGTTCGGCAGCGTGATCGTGCTGTCGCTCGTGGTCGTCGGGGCGTTCTCGTACTTCCGCCTCGGCGTCGACCTGTCCCCGAAAGCGGACTTCCCGAGCGTGTCGGTCACCACGCGGCAGACCGGCGCGGCGCCGGAGGAGATCGAGATCGACATCACCGACAAGATCGAGCGCGCGGTGAACACGATCTCGGGCATCGACGGGCTGCGCTCCGTGTCGACGGAGGGCGTGTCGCAGGTGTTCATCCAGTTCAAGCTGGAGAAGGACATCGACGTCGCGCAGCAGGAGGTGCAGGCGAAGGTCAACCAGATCCTGCCCGACCTGCCGAGAGACATCGACCAGCCGGTCATCGACAAGGTCGATCCCGACTCGGCGCCCGTGCTCTACGTGGCGGTGTCCGCGAACCGGCCGATCCGCGAGATCAGCGAGTTCGCCGACAAGACCGTGCGGCGCGAGCTCGAAGGCCTGTCCGGCGTGGGCGACGTGCGGATCGTGGGCGGGCGGCCGCGCCAGATCAACATCCAGCTCGATCCCTCGCCCCTGCGCGCCTACAACCTCACCGCCGCGGAAGTGGCGCGGGCCGTCGAGAAGCAGAACCTCCAGCTCCCGGGCGGCAGCATCGCCCAGGGCCCGCGCGAGCTCACCGTGCGGATGAAAGGCCGCGTGCCGGCGGTGAGGGACTTCGAGGACATCGTGGTCGCGGCCAAGGGCGGCGTCCACATTCGCCTGCGCGAGGTGGCCGTGGTCGAGGACGGCACCGAAGAGGTGGAGACGGCGGCGAACGTCGACGGCAAGTCAGCGGTCGTGCTCGCGATCCGCCGGCAGTCCGGCACCAACACGGTCGCGGTCGTGAACGCGCTCCGCGCGCGGCTCACGGAGATGCATCCACGGCTGCCCGCCGGCTACACGCTCGAGGTCATCCGCGACTACTCCGAGCACATCAAGGCGGCGGTCGCGCGCGTGCAGGAGCACCTGCTCGTCGGCGCCGGCCTCGCCGCGCTCGTCGTGCTGGCGTTCCTCCGGAACTGGCGCTCGACGGTGATCGCCGCGATCGCGATCCCGGCGTCGATCATCAGCACGTTCGCGCTCATGTGGGCGATGGGCTTCACGCTCAACATCCTCACGCTGGTGGCGCTCACGCTCGCGGTCGGCATCGTCATCGACGACGCCATCGTCGTGCTCGAGAACATCTACCGGAAGATGGAGGAGGAAGGGCTCGGGCCCTTCGAGGCGACCATCGAGGGCACGCGCGAGATCGGGCTCGCCGTCCTGGCCACCACGCTGTCACTGGTCGTCGTGTTCCTGCCCGTGGCGTTCATGGGCGGCATCGTCGGCCAGTTCATGTACTCGTTCGGCCTCACGATGGCGTTCTCGATCCTCGTGTCGCTGCTGGTCGCCTTCACGCTGACGCCGATGATGGCGAGCCGCTGGCTCTCGATCGACCGCCACGCGAAGCACACGTCCAAGGACTCGCCGTGGTTCGGGCCGCTCGAGCGCGGCTACGACCGGCACCTCGGCTGGTCGATGCGGCACCGGTGGGTGATCGTGCTCGCGTGCGTGATCTCGCTCGTGTCGACCGTGCCGCTCTTCAAGCTGGCGGGCAAGGACTTCCTGCCGAAGAACGACGAGTCGCAGTTTGCGGTGTCGATGCGCGCGCCCGAGGGCACCACGGTGGAGCAGACGGAGCTGATCGCCTCGCGCGTGGCCGGGAGATCAAGAAGATCGCCGGCGTGAGCTCCACGGTCGTGCTGGTGGGCGACGACGAGCGGCGCACGGCGAACCTGGCGAACATCTTCGTGAAGCTGATCCCGGTGGACGACCGGAAGGCGAGCCAGTTCGAGATCATGAACGCGATCCGGCAGGACGTGCTGCCGAAGTTCACGGGCGAGCAGCTGCGCGTGAGCGTGTCACCGGTGGGCGCGATCAGCGGCGGCGGCCTCCAGAACAAGGAGGTCGCCTACTACGTCAGCGGGCCCGACCTCAAGAAGCTGGCGGAGTACTCGCAGCGGCTGACGGCGGCGCTCGCCCGCACCGAAGGCGTCGTCGACATCGACACGAGCCTCGTGCTCGGCAAGCCGGAGATGTCCGTGCACCTCGACCGCGCCAAGGCCGCGGAACTGGGCATCCAGGTGGCGGACGTCGCCACGACGCTCGAGATGATGGTGGGCGGCAAGAAGATCTCGAACTGCAACGAGGGCGGCGAGCAGTACGAGGTGCACGCGCGCGCCCTGCCCTCCTGGCGCACGGACGCCGACGGGCTCCGGCAGATCGCGGTGCCGTCGGCGCGTCTGGGCGCGGTGAGTCTCGACAACGTCGCGCACTTCTCCGAGACGGCGGGGCCGTCGCAGGTCGACCGCTTCGGCCGGCGGCGCCAGGTGACGGTGACGGCCAACATGCTCCCGGGCCACGCGCAGGGCACCGCGCTGGAGGCGATCCAGAAGGAAGTGCGGGCGCTCAACCTCGACCCGGCGTACTCCCACGGCACGCTGGGGACATCGAAGGAGATGGGCCAGGCGGCGACGAACTTCCTGCTGGCCTTCCTCCTGTCGATCGTCTTCATGTACCTGATCCTGGCGGCGCAGTTCGAGTCGTGGCTGCACCCGGTGGCGATCCTGCTCGCGCTGCCGCTCACCGTGCCGTTCGCGCTGCTGGCCATCATCATGTTCGGCCAGTCGCTCAACATCTACACGGCGCTCGGCCTGCTCGTGCTGTTCGGCGTGGTGAAGGAGAACGCCATCCTGCAGATCGACCACACGAACGCGCTGCGCGCGCAGGGTGTCCCACACCTGGACGCGATCATGCAGGCCAACCGGGACCGGCTGCGGCCGATCCTCATGACGACCCTCGCGTTCGTCGCGGGCATGGTGCCGATGCTGGTGGCGAGCGGTGTGGGCTCGGGCGACAACCGCGCGATCGGCGCGGTCATCTTCGGCGGCCAGTTCCTGTCGCTACTCCCTGTTCGACGATCTCCACGGCGCGCTCTCGCCGCGCGCGTGGCTCGCTCACGTCACTCGACTCTTCCGCCGCGCGCCCACCCCGGCGCGCGCGGAATCTTAGGCGTTCAGAAGTATCCGGGGTCGCCGGGCATGAGAATCCGGCGCTTGCCGTCCTGCATGATCACGCGGGGGCGGATGGTGGGGACCTCGCGGTCCTTGAGCGTGTCGAGCGCCTCCTTCGCCGAGCCGGCGTCGACGAGCGTCAGGTTCTGGACCGTGGGATTGCGCAGCGAGATCTCGCCGCGCTTGAACGCGTCGATCGCCCCGCGCGGTGAGAGCCAGCGCATGTCGATGACCTCGCGCGGGTCAGCGACCGGCGTCTGGCCCTCGGGCATCGGCGCGGCGAAGAAGCGCGTGTCGTAGCGGTAGGGCGACTCCTCCGGGGTGATCCAGTGCGCGAAGTACGCGAGGCGATCGGTGGCGAGCTTCAGGTGCTGGCCCTTCACCATCGTCCAGAACGCCTTGTTGTCCGCGTTGCACGCCTGCTGGTACTCCGCGAGGCGGGCGGGGTCCAGCCGCGCCCACGCCCCGGACGCGTCGTACGCGAGCAGCACGCCCACTTCCTCGAATGTCTCGCGGATCGCGCCGATCCAGTTGCCGAGCGCGGTCTTCGGATCGCCGGCGAGGCCGATGCGTGCCGCCACGCGTGCGGGATCGAGCCCCGCGCACCACGCGGCGGCGTCGTCGGGGTTGTCGTCCAGCTCGACCTTCCCGCCGGGGAACACGTAGTCGCCGCCGGCGAACTTGCTCGCGCGGTGACGCTGCATCAGGAGCACTTCGACGCCGGGCTTCGTATCGCGAAGGAGAACGAGCGTCGCGGCCGGCAACGGGGTCACAGGTTTGACGGACACGCGCCGAGTGTGACACGATCGGCGCGAATATTGAAGGAGGCCGACGCCGACATGGGAGCCGAAGCGAATCTCGAGGCGAAGAACATCACGCTGCCGACGCCGAACGCGCCGATGGCGAACTACGTCACCTCCGTTCGCACCGGCAACCTGCTCTATCTCGCCGGCCACGGCCCCTCGCGCGAGCCGAAAGGTCCCACGAAGGGCAAGCTCGGCCGCGACCTCACCGTCGAGCAGGGCTATCAGTCGGCGCGCGACGTCGGCATCGCACTGCTCGCCACCACGCGCGCCGCGCTCGGCAGCCTCGACAAGGTCACGCGCGTGGTGAAGGTGCTCGGCATGGTCAACTGCACCGAGGACTTCCCCGATCCGCCGAAGGTCATCAACGGCTTCTCGGACCTGATGGTCGAGGTCTTCGGCGAAGCGGTCGGCAAGCACGCGCGCTCGGCGGTGGGCATGGCCTCCCTGCCCAACAACATTCCGGTCGAGATCGAGATGATCCTGGAAGTGGAGGAGCGATGAACGCCCTGCTCGATCTCGCGATCACCGCCATCTCGCTCATCTTCCTGACGATCCTGCTGACGATCGCCGGCGTGGCGATCCCGGGCCTGTTCATGGCCGCGGCCGCGCCGTGGCTCGACTGGATCATCCCCGCCCGGAAGAAGAAGGACGCCGCGTAACTCACACTCGCGGAGGGCCCGGATTCACTCCGGGGCCGGAGCGTAGGGGGCGTGGGGGGCGCCCGGAGCCCCCCAAACCTCGTTGTCGAGCACGTCGCGCACCGCGCGCGCGAGGCCGACGGGACTGAAGGGCTTCTGCAGGAATCCGGCGCCCGGCACGGCGCCGCCGCGGATCATCGACACTTCGGTGTATCCGGACATGTACAGCACGCGCACGCCGCGCTCGCGCGTGAGACGCGCGGCCAGCTCGCTGCCGTTCATGCGCGGCATCACGACGTCGGTGAGGAGCAGGTCGATCCGGTCCCGATAGTCGGCGATCACCTCGAGCGCTTCCGTGCCGTCACTCGCCTCGAGGACGTGGTCGCCGTACTCCTCGAGGACCTCGCGCGTGAGCTCGCGGAGGTCGGGCTCGTCCTCGCAGAGCAGAACCGTCTCGCTGCCGCCGCGCGGGAGAGCCTGCGCGGTGTCCGCTTCCTGCACGCTCTCGTCCACCGCCGGCAGGTAGATCTTGAACGTCGAGCCGCGCCCGAGCTCGCTGTAGACCCAGATCGTTCCGCCGCTCTGCTGGACGATGCCGTACACGGTCGACAGGCCGAGGCCCGTCCCCCGCCCGATCTCCTTGGTGGTGAAGAACGGCTCGAAGATCCGCTCGCGGACCGACGGCTCCATGCCGACGCCGGTGTCCGTCACGGCGAGCATGACGTGGTGCCCCGGCCGGACACCCGCGTGCAGCCGCGCGTGCTCGGCGTCGAGCACGACGTCGCCGGTCTCGATCGTGAGACGCCCGCCGCCCGGCATCGCGTCGCGCGCGTTCACCGCGAGGTTCAAGATCACCTGCTCGATCTGGCCCGGGTCCGCGTTCACGCGGCCGAGGCCGGGCCGCGCGACGATCACCAGCTCGACGTCCTCGCCGATCACGCGGCGGAGCATGCGCCCCATGTTCGCGACGACGGCGTTGAGATCGAGCACCTTCGGCTGCAGCACCTGCTTGCGGCTGAACGCCAGGAGCTGGCGCGTGAGACTCGCGGCGCGGTCCGCCGTCCGGTGGATCAGGTCGATGTCGCGGCGGACGACGTCGGTGATCTCGCGCTTGCGCAGCAGGAGCTCGCTGCGCCCGGTGATGATCGAGAGGGGGTTGTTGAAGTCGTGCGCGACGCCGCCCGCCAGCCGGCCGATCGCGTCCATCTTCTGCGACTGGCGGAGCTGCTCTTCCGCCGCCTGCAGCGCCGCTTCCGCCTGCTTGCGCTCGGTGATGTCCTGCACCACCCCGATGAAGCGGGCCGGGCGGCCCTGCGCGTCGCCCTGGATGTCCGCCCGCTCGTGCACCCAGCGGATGCTCCCGTCCGGACGCACGATGCGGTGATCGATCCGCAGCGGCTGCCCGGTCGCCACCGCGCGGTCACGCGCGGCGAGCATCGTCGTCACGTCGTCCGGATGCACGCGCAGCAGGAAGTCGTCGCGCGTGCCGCGGAAGTCGGCGGGATCGACGCCGAAGATCCGGAACACCTCGCTCGACCATTCGAGCGGCACGTCGTCGCCGACGCCCGAGGTCCAGCTCCCGATCTGGCCGACCTCCATCGCGCGCTGGAGGACCGCCTCGCTCTCGCGCAGCGCCTGCGCCGCGGCCTGGGCCGATGCGCGCGCCGCCTGCTCGTCGGCGAACAGCCGCGCGTTGTGCATCGCGATCGCGGCCTGGTCGGCGAGGCGCTGTAGCACTTCCTCGTGGTGGGCGTCGAAGACCCGCTCGGAGACGTTGCTGACGTACAGCAGGCCCTCGACGAGGCCGCCGATGACGATCGGCACCACGATCGTCGCGCGGATGTCGTCGGCGCCGCCCAGGTCGAGGGCGTCCGGACCAACGCGCGGATCGCTCCGCCGGTCGTCGCTGCGCATCGAGCGTCCCGTCACCCACGCGAGTCCGCCAAGGCCTTTGCCCCGCTCGATCGCGCCCTGCGCGTACGCCATCCCGTCGGCGAAGCGGAAGACCATCACGTCGCGCGCGGCATCGCGCAGCGCGAGGCGGCTCACGTCCGCGCCGGCCAGCGTGCGTGCCGCTTCGAGGACGCGCGGCAGCACCGTGGTCACGTCGAGCGAGGCATTGATGACCGACGCGACCTGCGCGAGCTCTTCCGCCTCCCGGCGCCGCCGGTCGGTCTCCTCGTAGAGCCGCGCGTTCTCGAGCGCACGTGCCGCCTGGTCGGCGAGTGCCTGGACGACGCGCACCTCGTCGTCGTCGTACACGCGCCCCGTGGCATCGCCGACGCTGAGCGCGCCCATCACGCGCTCGTTGACGACGAGCGGCGCCGAGAGCGCCGCCCGATACGTGGCCCCTTCGAGTCGCTCGCGCAGCTCGGGCGTGAGCCACACCCGCGGGTCCTCGAGCACGTTCGGGGTCTGCGCCGGGCGCTGCTCTCGCACGGCGACCGCCACGAGCCCGGCGCCGGCCGGGAAGCGCAGGCCGATGCGGAACGTCGGCCCGGGATTGCCGGCCACCGCCGCGACCACGAAGTCGACGCCGTCGAGACGATAGAGGACCGCCGTGCGCGCGTCGAGCAGGCTGCGCAGCGTCTCCGCGATGCGCTCGGTGATCGACTCGGCGTCGAGCGTCTCCGAGAGCAGGCGCTCGACGTCGGCGAGCGCGCGCATGCGATTCGCCCGACGCGAGGCCTCGCCGTAGAGGCGCGCGTTCTCGAGCGCGACCGCCGCCTGGTCGGCGAACGCCTGCGTGAGCCGCATGTCGTCGTCACTGAAGTGGCGTCCCGTGTGGTCGCCGACGGCCACGCAGCCGAACTCGCGGCCCTGCGCGACGAGCGGCACGGCGAGCAGCGCGCGGTAGGGGTTCTGCGCCACGGTGGCCTTGAATCCCTCGACGTATTCCAGGCGTGGATCCGTGAGCAGATCCGACGTCGCGACGGGCCGCCGCTCGCGCATCGCCAGGCCCGCGATCCCGAGATTGCTGGGGAACCGCGTGAGCCACGGGAAGTCGGCGGCGCTGGACACGGTCTCGGCGACGAAGCTGCCGTCGGGCGCGATCCGGTAGATGATCGCGGACCGCGCACTGAGGAGCCGGCAGACGCTCTCCGCCACGCGTCGCCCCACGGTCTCGGGGTCCAGCGTCTGCGAGAGCAGCCGTCCCACTTCGGCGAGTGCCTCCGCCGCGTGCCGGCGCGTTTCGCTCCGCGCGAAGATCGCGGCGTTCTGGAGCGCCGCGGCCGCGTGCGCCGCGAGGGCCTCGGCGAGCGCGGTGTCCTCGTCGGTGAACGGCGCGCGTCCGAGGATCGCGAGCACGCCGAGGAAGACGCCGTCGCCGATGACCGGCACGCTCAGGATGCTGACGAACCCGCGCGCGACGAACCAGTCGCGCGCGACGGGCCGCTGGTCCTTCGCGACTTCGACCGTCAAGAGGCGGCGGTTGCGCGCCACCCATCCGCCGACGCCTTCGTCGTACGTCATCGACGTCCGCCCGAGGCCGTCGGCGAGGTCGGGCGGCACGGCCAGGCGGAGATCGAGACTCCGCGCGGGCTCGTTGGCCATCCAGAAGATGACGCCGGGCGCCTCGAACGACTCGCGCACGGCTTCGGCCACCGCATTGAGCGCGCGGCCGACGTCGAGGCTCGAGCTCACGACGCGACTCAGCCGGGTGACGGTCTGCAGGCGCTCGTTCATGGTCTCGGCACTCGCGGAGGGCCCGGATTCATTCCGGGCCCGGAGCGTGGGGGGCTTGGGGGGTGCGCCTCGCACCCCCCATGTAGATCCGGATGAAACAGCCGCGGGAGCGTGCGGAGCGCGTCGGCGAGGCGCGGGCCGTGCCACGTGAACGGCTTGCCGTCGACGAGGAGGATGCGGCCGTCGCGCACCGCGGGGACGTCGGGGTACGCGTCGAAGTCGCGCCGGTGGACGGCGCGGAACCGGAACGGCTCGTCGGGGAGCACGATGATGCCGGGCGCGCGCGCCGCGACGGCATCGAGCGTCACGGCGGGATAGCGGTCCGTCGCGTCGCCGAACACGTTGGCGGCGCCGCACAGCGTGAGCACGTCGTGCACGTACGTGTCGGGCCCCACCGTCATGTAGGGATCACGCCAGATCGCGTAGAACACCGCGACGGGCGCGCGCCGCGCCATCGTCGCGCGTGTGCGCGCGACCAGCGGCTCGAGCTCCGCGAGCATGCGCGCGGCGGTGGCGCGGGCGCCGGTCACCTCGCCGACCTCGCGGATCATCGCGAGCGCGGCGTCGACCGTGCGCGGATAGGTCACCCACACCGGGATCCCCCACCCGCGCAGCGTTTCCACGTGGGCGGCGCGGTTCTCCTCGACGTTCGCGATCACCAGATCGGGCGCGAGCGCCTTGATCCTGTCGAGGTCGGGATCCTTCTCGCCGCCGATGCGGATCTTCGTGCGCGTGACATGAGCCGGTTCCCGACAATACGCCGTGATCCCAACGAGGCAGTCGGCGAGCCCGAGAGCGCAGAGCAATTCGGTGGTGCTCGGGATCAGCGAGACGATGCGGCGGCGCGGGTGCTCGGTCGGCAGCGAGACGCCGCTGGCGTCGACGAGCGCCATCAATCGAGCGCGAGCTCCGGCGCGTCCTGCCAGCGCGGCGCGCCGTCCGGCTTGAAGTTCTTCGTGTTCACGAAGTGCAGGCCGTGGTGCAGATTCATCTTGAACTTGCCGCCGCCGAAGCGGTCGGCGATCCAGCCCTCGGGCCCGTCGAGGAACGGCGTCATGTCCTCGGGCCCGAGGCGGACCAGCCATTTGAACCGGATGGTGCCTGCCCATGGCTCTTGTACACCGATAGTGGCGGTGAAATCCGGCCAAACCCGAGCGAATTCTTCGAGGACCTGCTTGCGCGTCGGGCGTTCGACGCCGCGATTGAGGAGGTTACGGCGGAGGTAGGGCTCCACCAGATCCCAGCACCAGCCTGCGATCACCGCTCGCGGAGTGTACCATGGCGGGGTGAAAAACTTCGAAATCGCGCGGCTTTTCCACGAGATTGCCGCGCTCCTCGACGCCCGCCAGGAGAGCCGGTTTCGCATCCGCGCCTACCAGCGCGCCGCCCAGACGCTCGAGACCCTGGGCGAGGACGTGGGCGCCGTCGCCGCGCGTGGCGGGCTCCAGGGGCTGCCCGGGATCGGCAAGGAGCTGGCCGCGCGGATCGAGGAATACCTGGCGACGGGGGCGATGCGCCACGTCGAGCAGCTCCGCGGCGACCTGCCGGCCGCGTTCCCCATGCTGCTCGAGGTGCGCGGGCTCGGGCCGAAGACGGCGCGCGCGCTCCACGAGAAGCTCGGGATCGGCACGATCGAGCAGCTCGAGGAGGCGTGCCGCACCGGCCGGATCATCGGCGTCGCGGGCGTCCGCGAGAAGACGCGCGACAAGATCCTCAAAGGCATCAGCGCGTGGCGCGCCGGGCGCACGCGGACGCCGCTGCACGTGGCGCGCGCGATCGCCGGGCAGGTCGTCGACGTTCTCCGCGCTCATGGCGGGATCGACGACATTCAGATTGCGGGATCCCTGCGCCGGGGCCGCGAGACCGTGAAGGATATCGACATCCTCGTGACCTCGCGCGAGCCCATGCGCGTGATGCACACGTTCACGCATCTCCCCTCGACCGCGGAAGTGCTCGGCCACGGGCCGACGCGCGCGACGATCCTCCACCAGGAGGGGCTGCACGTCGACCTGCGCGTCGTGGAGCCCGAGGCGTTCGGCGCGGCGTTGCAGTACTTCACCGGCAGCAAGGACCACAACGTCCGGGTGCGTGAGATCGCCGTGCGCAAGGGGCTGCGCCTGAGCGAGTACGGCGTGTTCGACGAGGCGACGGGCGCCCGCATCGCCGGCGCGACCGAGGACGACGTGTACGCGGCGGTCGGATTGCCGTGGATCCCGCCCGAGCTGCGTGAGAACGGCGGCGAGATCGAGGCGGCGCGCGCGGGAGCCCTCCCCGCGCTGGTGACGACGGCCGACATGCGCGGCGACCTGCACGCGCACACGGACTGGTCGGACGGCCGCCACCCGCTCGACACGCTCATCGCCGCGGCCGAGGCGCGCGGCTACGAGTACATCATCGTCTCCGACCACTCGCAGTCGACCGCCATCGCGAACGGGTTGACGGTCGAGCGGCTCCGCGCGCAGCGAACGCTCATCCGCCAGATCCAGCCGCGCTTCAAGATTCGTATCCTCGCCGGGAGCGAGTGTGACATTCTCGCCGACGGGCGCATGGATTTCCCCGACGAGGAGCTGGCGGGGCTCGACGTGGTGCTCGCCGCGGTGCACTCGCGCTTCAAGCAGGAGCGCGCCGCGATGACGAGCCGCATCGTCCGCGCGCTCGAGCATCCGCACGTCGACATCCTCGTCCACCCGACGGGCCGCCGCATCGGCACGCGCGAGCCGTACGACGTCGATCTCGACGCCGTGTTCGCGGCGGCGAAGCGCCACGGCAAAGCCGTCGAGATCAACAGCTCGCCGGAACGGCTCGATCTCCCGGACGCGCACGCGCGGCGCGCGGCCGAGCACGGGATTCCCATCGCGATCACCACCGACACGCACGGGCTCCCGGAGCTCGACCACATCGAGCTCGGCGTGACGGTCGCGCGCCGCGCCTGGATCGGGCCCGCGCAGGTGCTCAACACGCGCGGGCTCGAGGACCTCCTGACGTGGACGCGACGCTGAGCCTCCGGCGCTCGGTGCTGTGGGGTCTCCTCGCCGCCAAGGCCATCGCCGGCATCGGCGTCGGCTGGGACATTCGCTGGCACATCGTCATCGGGCGCGATTCGTTCTGGATCCCGCCGCACGTGATGACCTACTCGGGCGTGGCGCTGATCACGATGCTCTCGCTCGTCGTGCTCGCGCGGGAGACGTGGCTCGCACGCCGCGGCCAGGCGCCGCGGGACAGCCTGCGGATCGCCGGGCTCGTCGGCTCGCGCGGCTACCACCTCGCGTGGTGGGGCATCGCGCTGACGATCATCGCGGCGCCGATCGACGACCTCTGGCACCGGCTCTTCGGCATCGACGTCACGCTGTGGAGCCCGCCGCATCTGCTCGGCCTCGCCGGCGCGCAGGTCAACAGCCTCGCGTGCCTCCTCATCGCGCGGGAGGCGTGGCCGGAGGGCGGGCGCGCGCGCGCCGTCGCGTTCGCGCTCTCCGGACTGCTGCTGTTCTCAGGGCTCCAGACCGCCGTCGATCCGTCGTTGCGGACGGCGTTCCTCTACGGAGGCGTACGGTTCTTCACGTTCGCGATGCTGGGCGCGCTGTTCTTCACGTTCACGCTCCTGCTGACGTCGCGGCTGGCGCGATCGCGGGCGGTGCCGCTCGTCGTCGGCATCGGCGGCGTCGTGCTGCAGCTCGCGGCCATCGGGGTCGGCGACGTCGGCATGGCGATCCTGCAGCCCACGCCCGACCTCGGCGACGCGCTCTCGGATCCGGCGTCGCCGATCGCCGTCGCGCACGAGATCGCCAGGCGCAACGGCGCGACGCCGGGCCGCGGATTCACCACCCGCCTCCTGCCGGTCGTGCCGGCGCTCCTGATGGTGCTGTTCGACGCGCGGCGGCGACCGCTCCTCGCGGGCATCGCGTGCGGTCTCGGCCTGTACGCCGTCAACGCGTTCATGCTCCTGCGCTCGCCGGCCTTCGCGCACGTGCACCCCGATGCGCTCGACGCGCTCGTGGCGCTCGCCGTCACGACGATGGCCGCCGCTCTGTCCACGCTTGCCGCGCTCGCGTTCGAGCGTCGCGTGTCGACCGCCGCGCGCGACACGCGTCTGCCCTCCGCTCCGCTGCCCGTCACGCGGGCGATTTGACGGCGTCCCGCCGCCCGACCAAAGCCGCGCTCCGCACGCGCGTCTGGCGCCGACTCGCCGCGCGTCGCGTCGCGCGCTTCCCGTTCCCGATCGAGGACCGGATCCCGAACTTCATCGGTGCCGAGGCCGCGGCGCTGCGCGCGGCGACGCTGCCGGAGTGGAACGCGGCGCGCCGCCTGAAATGCAATCCCGATGCGCCGCAACGGCCGGTGCGGCTGCGTGCGCTGCAGGAAGGCAAGACCATCTTCGTGGCGGTGCCGCGCCTCGCCGAGGCGAAGTGCTTCATCCGGCTCGATCCGCGCCGCCTCGAGGGCCGGCTCGCCGAAGCGGCGACGATCGGCGGCGCCTCACGCCTCGGCGAACCCGTCGGGCCGGAGGCGCTCGGCAAGATCGACCTCGTCGTCGCGGGAAGCGTCGCGGTGAACGCGAAGGGGCACCGGCTCGGCAAGGGCGGCGGCTACAGCGATCTCGAGTGGGCGCTGGCGCGCGAGCTGGGCGCGGTCGACGCCCGCACGCCGGTCCTGACCACGGTGCACGAGCTCCAGGTGGTGCGTGACACGATCCCGATGACGTCGCACGACGTCCCGCTGAACCTGATCGTCACGCCGGAGCGCGTGATCCGTGCTCGCGGCACGCGCGCCAAGCCGCGCGGCATCCGCTGGGACGAGCTGAGCGACGAGCAGATCGCGGCGATGCCGGTCCTCGCGCGCCTGCGCGGCTAGAGTGCCTGGAACGCCTTCCTGAATTCGAGTGGCCGCTCGATGTTGTGGAAGAGCTCTCGCGTTCCGCCCGCTCCCGTGATCGTGATAGAGCCATAGTCGAGCAAGCGCCGAAGGACGCTTTGGTCGACGTTCACCGACTCGACCTTCCCGAGATTCATCTCGAGCGTCCGTCGCTGGAGCCAGCCCAGTTTGATGATGATCCGCTTGTTCGTGATGGCGATCTCCGTGCAGGCCCGCTCGATGACCGGCCCAAGCCAGAGCGTCGCGGCCGCCTCGACGGAAACGAATATGATCCAGTGGAGCCGCGCCTCATAGACCACGTGTTCGCCCGCGACCAGATTGGTGTCGACGTACCGGCCCATGTCACAAGACTCGAAAGAGCAGGGACACTCCCACAAGACACAGTAGCAAGAGTGCGAGCGAGGCAACGAGGACCCCGAATGCGTTGCCGATCGCCTCTCGCTTCCATCCGATGCGGGTGGCTGTTCCCATTGCGGCGCTCGGTGCGTGCCGCTCGAGCGCCCACTGCAGCGGTGGCAGGATGCCCGCGGGTCGAAACGCGCGCGTGCCATCCGGGAGGTGCCCAAGGGCGCTACACGAGAAATAGCGGACGCGCGGGAAGTCGTGCTCGATGCTCCGAACGAGGTTGCCCTCGCCATGGTCGATCAACCACTGGCGGATCTTTCCGGACGCCGGGTCGTCTGGCTGAAGGCTGTCCTGGGCCGGCGGGATGCCGATGCTCAGCGCGTCGGTCTTCGACAGCACGACGGCGACGGGGACGGCCCGCAGAGAGGCGGAGCGCGGCCTGAAGCTCTTCAAGGTACTGACGCTGTGGAAGCGCCCCGCGAGACAGATCTCCGTGGGCGTGCCCCAGCGCGCGAGGACCGCGCGCGTGCCCTCGAGGTGCTCGAGCAGCGGCCGTCGTCCCGGGCGGTGCTCGGTGGTCCCGAGCTCCTCCAGCAGCGCGAGCATCTCCCGCGTGACCATCGCGTCTCCTCTCTCAGGTCTGCGACCGAGCGAGCCAGGCGCGCGGGAAGTCGGCCGGCTGCCACGCCGCGATCTTGTCGAGCACCTCCGCCGGCGTGTCGCCGAACAGCAGCAGCGCGAAGTACTCGGGTCGTATGAAACCCTCGCGCACGGCGTGGGTCAGCAGGCGCAAGAGCCCGTCGTAGTAGCCGTCGACGTTCATGACGGCGATGGGTTTGCGATGGATGCCGAGCTGCGCCCAGGTGAGGATCTCGAGCGTCTCCTCGAGCGTGCCGAAGCCGCCGGGCAGCGCGATGAAGGCATCCGCGAGCTCGGCCATCGTCGCCTTGCGCTCGTGCATGCTGGCGACCACGCGCAGCTCGGTGACGCCTCTGTGCGCGAGCTCGCGCGACGCGAGCGGGCCGGGGATGACGCCGATGACTTCCCCACCCGCCGCCAGCACAGCGTCCGCGACCACGCCCATGAGACCGACCGAGCCGCCCCCGTACACGAGACCCAGCTTCCGGTCGATGAGCTCCGCCGCGAGCAGGCGCGCGGCGTCCGCATACGCGGGGCGCACGCCGACGCTCGACCCGCAGAAGACGCAGATCCGCGTCATCGGCGCGCGCGTTCGAAGAACTCCGTCGTGAGCGTGCCCGCGCAGACCAGCTCGACCGGGCCTTCGAGCCGGAGCGACCAGTCGCGACGCACCTCGATGATGAGCTCGCCGCCGGGCATGCGCACGCTGACGCGTCCGTGCTCGCAGTGGCCGTTCCGCACGGCGGCGGACGCGGCGCCGCACGACGAGGTGCCGGACGCGAGCGTCCACCCCGCTCCGCGCTCCCAGATCATGATCTCGATGGCGTCGCGACCGAGCCGGCGCGCGAACTGGACGTTGATCCGATTGGGAAACGCCGCGTGCCGCTCGATCATCGGGCCGAGCCGTTTCACTTGCGCCTCGTCGAGATGGTCGGTGAAGACGACGCAATGCGGGTTGCCGACGGAGACGGCGGTGACCGTCAGCCGCGTGCCGTCGTCGAGCGTGAGCGGGAGACCGACCGCGTCGGCATCGGGGCCCGTCATCGGGACCTCGGGCGCACGGAACGTCGCGCGGCCCATCTCGACGGTGACGAAGCCGACACGTCCGTCCTTGACGTGGCACGCGCATTCGACGAGGCCGCCCTTGGTGTCGACGGAGAAGCGCTCCTTCTTCGCGTGGCCGTGGTCCCACAGATACTTCGCGAAGATTCTGAGGCCGTTGCCCGACTTCTCCGCCTCGCTCCCGTCGGGATTGAAGATCCTGAGCCCGAAGTCCGCGCGTGACGACGGCACGAGCAGCAGGATGCCGTCGGAGCCGACGCCCCAGTTGCGGTCGCAGATCCTGACGATCGCGCTCTCGGAGAGCGGCGCGGGCAGATGGCGCTCTTCCATCACGAGGTAGTCGTTGCCGAGGCCGTGGCCCTTCGCGAAAGGGATCATGGGCGCCAAGGATACCGCGACGCGAGCCACTCCCGCACCCGCGCCCCGAGCCGCCGCGCGTCCGCCGGCATGCGATGGCCCCATTTCGTCATGAGGTGATCGATCGCCCCCTTGCGGAGCGCGATGTCGCGCTGCTCGCGCGCGGGGTCGCGGCGAAAGTCGCGCGCGCGCGTGCCGCCGCCGTGGTGCCGGAACGGCGCGTGCACGATGCGACACCGGAGCCCGCGCTCGCGCACCGCGAGCGACAGGTCCTTGTCGAAGCCGTGATAGAAGCCGTAGCGCTCGTCGAGGCCGCCGATGTCTTCGAGCAGGCGCTTCGGGAGGCACATGCACACCGCGTCGATGGAGACGACGTCCTCGCCTGGCGCCCGCACCGTCGGCCCCTCGGCCAGGCTGTGGACGATGGTCCGGCCGACGTACCGGCCGCCGCGACGCATGCGCTTGGCGCCGAAGAGTCCCGTCATCCCGACCGTGGGGTCGTCGAACGCGCGCACGAGCTTCGTCAGCCACGTCGGATCGATCATCTCGGTGTCGTTGTGGAGGATGCAGAGGAGCTCCGTCTCGACCGCCGGCCACGCGCGGTTGAGCGAGGCGATCACCGACCGGTTGTCGTCGTTCTCGATGACCTGCAGCGGGTAGGCGTACGGAAACGCGCGAAGGAACTCGCGCGTGCCGTCGGTCGACCCGTTGTCGATCACGAGCACGCGAAACGGCTCGGTGGTCGCTTTCAGGCTCTCGAAGCAGACCCGGGTCAGCGGGAGCTGGTTGAAGAGCGGCAGGACGAGCGTGACGCGCTCACGCACGGCGGTCACACACCCAGGCGCGGCGCGAGCTCCGTCGTCACATAGGCGTGAAGCGCGTCGCGCCAGGGCCGCGGCGCGAAGCCGAGACGCTCGAGCGCGAGGCTGCGGATGGCTTCCGATCGCCCGCGCGGCGCCGGCAGGGGAAACGCGGACGAGTCCACGGCTTCCACGACGATCTCGGGGCGCCCGATCGACTCACGGATCGCGAGCGCCATGTCGTAGCGCGTGCAGCTTCCGGCGTTGCCGGCGTGATAGAGCCCGAACGCGCCGGTCGCGAGGAGCCGCTTCACCGCGCCGAGCAGATCGCGGGCATACGTCGGCGTCCCGCGCATGTCGGCCACGGCGCGCAGCGGCGTCCTCCCGGCGGCGATGAACTCAGCCATCTTCCCGACGAACTTCGTGTCGCGCTTCCCCCCGCCCATCATCCACCCGGCGCGCACGATGTAGTACTTCGACAACCGCGCGGCGACGGCATACTCGCCGTCGAGCTTGGCTTTCGCGTACACGTTGACGGGCCCGGGAGGATCGCTCTCGACGTAGGGTTCCGCTTGCTCCCCCGAAAACACAGCCCCGGTGCTGACGTAGACGAGGACGGCTCCAGCTCCCTCACACGCCCGCACGACGTTCTCGGTCCCGAGGGCATTGGACCGACGCGCCCACTCCGGCTCTTTCTCACACCGATCGACGTCAGTCGCCGCCGCCAGATGCAGCACGACATCGGGCCTGACTTTCTCGATCGCCCGCCTGACGCTCCCTCCATCGGTAACGTCGACGCTCTCGAACCCGTCGACGATGTCGGTCACGACGAGCTCGCAGTCTCCGAACACGTCGGGCACGTATGACCCGACCATCCCCCCCGCCCCGGTGACAAAGAGCCTCATCCGGCGTTACCCACACGCGCAGTGCGAGGGCAATGCCGACGCGTGTCGTTGGGCGCCACGGCGAGCGCGAAGCGCGAGGCCGTGCCGCCGCGCGGCGAAGCCGCCGCGGTGTGCTCGCTCCCCGCGCAGTGGAACTCGACACCGACTACGCTTACCGGGCCGACGAGAAGGGTCCGGATGCGAGGCGCCGAGGAGGGGCGACTGAGGCGTATTCCTATACGCCGCAGGGAGACCCCGACGAGGCAACGAAGCAGATGGGCCCTTCTCGTCGGCCCGCCGCCAACCGGAAGAA